>ERZ887942.183-NODE-183-length-51841-cov-7.820376_pt1 | contig 51841 bp, 56 predicted proteins | sample MGYA00521099_ERZ887942 | MGnify/ENA primary metagenome ERZ887942 (study PRJEB32303, sample SAMEA104408605) | aquatic metagenome | biome: Brackish water; feature: Pelagic; material: water | place: Baltic Sea | collected 2014-06-07T06:48:00 | depth 16,251 m ... | reverse complement strand
CTGGGGCGGAGCTAAGCCTGGAACGCAGAAGAGGCGCTTGCAAAAACAAGCACCCATTCGGGAAAATAGGTGAGCCGCGAAAACGACCGTTTGTGTAGAAACGCCAGATTAAGCAGCTGTCTTCTTGGACTCCTTGGCGACCGGTTTTTCTTCGATCACTTCAATCGTTGCCGGGCGAAGGCCTTCGACGATTTCGCGGTTTACAACAACACGGGACATTTTCTCAGCACTTGGAGATTCAAACATCACCTCAAGCATGAGTTTCTCGAAAATAGAACGCAGCGCACGCGCGCCGGTTCCGCGTCCGATAGCTTCTTCGGCCATGGCTTCGAGGCCGTCCTGCTCAATTTGGAGATCGACACCGTCCATCGCCATGAGCTTGCCGTATTGCTTGACCATCGCGTTCTTTGGCTCGGTGAGAACTTCGATGAGCTCTTCGCGAGTCAGGTGGCGAAGTGACGAAACAACGGGAAGACGCCCGATGAATTCGGGGATCAAACCAAATCCGTGAAGGTCTTCCGGCGTCACGTTGCGGAGGTGCTTCTCGAGTTCATCCTCTGTTGCTTCAGTGGATTTTTCCTCGCTGAATCCGAGCACTTTTTTACCCACGCGGCGGGAAATGATTTCATCGAGTCCAACAAAAGCACCACCGACAACAAAAAGAATCTTCTCAGTGTTCACCTGAATGTATTCCTGCTGCGGGTGTTTGCGGCCACCTTGTGGTGGAACATTGCACGTAGAGCCTTCAAGGATTTTTAACAATGCCTGCTGAACACCTTCGCCGGAAACATCGCGGGTAATGCTGACGTTCTCAGTTTTGCGGCCAATTTTATCGATCTCATCGATGTAAATAATACCCATCTCGGCACGCTTCACGTCGTAGTCCGCTGACTGCAGGAGGCGGAGCACGATGTTTTCAACATCTTCGCCGACGTAACCCGCTTCTGTCAGGGTGGTCGCATCAGCGATGCAAAAAGGAACGTCGAGGACTTTCGCAAGCGTCTTGGCGAGAAGCGTTTTTCCTGAACCGGTGGGTCCAATCAGCAAAATGTTACTCTTCTCGATCTCCACTTCTTCGTATTCAGCAAAACGATCGCTCGAACGCAACTTGCCGGTCGAAGTGAATTGCTGAACGCGTTTGTAATGGTTGTGAACCGCTACGGAGAGCACCTTTTTAGCGTGCTCCTGACCGATGACGTGCTGGTCGAGCAATTCGCAGAGTTCTTTCGGACGGGGTACTTTGAACGCGCCAGTGCCGGGAACTTCTTCTTCGATTTCATTCAGCTCTTTTTCAAGAATACCACGGCAAACATTGATGCAACCGTCGCAAATGTAGACGCCGGGGCCGGCGATCAATTTTTTGACTTCGGCGTGACTCTTTCCGCAGAAAGAACACATGGTGAGGTTTGAGGCGCGTGCCATGAAAAATTAAGGATTGGGTGGGGACTAAGGAGAACTAATGTATTCACCATAATGCTAATTTCCAGCACTGAGTTTGTCGGTGAGAATATTAGATAGGTCGATTATATTGGTAAGTGTATGATTAGCAATTGCTTCAGGGTCTATTGGCTTGTCAGTTTTGATGCGAATAGTTCCGCCAAGTCCCGCTGCTTTGCCCATCAGAATGTCGCGATCGGCATCTCCGATCATCCAGGAGGCTTTTAAATCAAGGCTCAGCGCGGTTTGAGCCGCAAAAATCATTTCGGGGTTGGGCTTCGGTTGATGGGGGCAATCGGGCAGTCCAGTAAATGCAAAAATTCCGTCAAATCGTTCACCCGTTTCGCTTTCGATGAATTGCTGCATGTTTTCGTGAATCCGATTCAGCTCGGAAAGTGGCATCAGGCCCTTCCCAACGCCCTTTTGGCTGGTAATTATGACGGCGAGGTAGCCATTTGCTTTCACCGTTTTGAAAGCATCGATGAATCCGGGATTGAAATGGAAATCCTCCCATCTGAGAACGTATCCCGGGCCGGGTGACTGATTGACAACGCCGTCGCGATCAAAAAAAACGCACGGTTTGAGAAATTTAGGATTGGAATCCGGCATGATGCCAACCAGATTCGTCGCAGATGAAGCGAATCTCAAGCACCTGCATTTTGCTCGCCCTGTTTTTGGTCTGCGGTTGTGACCAACCAACTCCGAAATCGGATCCCGCACCCCCCGTCGTGGCTGAGCCTCCGGCTGCTGAACCAACCTCCGAGTCACTTGAAAACTCCGTTTTAAAAATCCGTCTTTCTGAAGATAAAACGGTCTGGCAGGCCGAAGTTCGCGATGTCCAGGCCGTCCTCGACAGTGCCGGAGCAGAATTGATGAAGCATTTTCCGGGTCGGTTTGTTGAACCCATCACCGTTCATGCCAAAGGCGGGCCGATTACCCTTTATGATCGCGACTCAAAGGGCGGTTACACCGTGAAACTCAATACGGGCAATCGATTCTGGGCGCAGTGCAGTTTTCAGTTTGCCCACGAGCTTTGCCACGTGCTCAGCAATTATCGCGAAGACGAAAATCCCAACGGCTGGTTTGAAGAAAGCCTCTGCGAAGCTGCTTCACTATTTGTTTTGCGTGAAATGGGTAAAACATGGGAAACCGACCCTCCGTTTTCGAATTGGAAAAGTTACAGCGTGAACTTGACCAAGTACGCGCAGGACCGGATCGATTCCGCCGCTTTGCAAACTCGTCGGCCGCTTTCAGAATGGTTTGCCGTTAAGGAAATGCGGCTTCGAAAATCTCAAGGGCAGCGTGAATTGAACAATGTCGTCGCGATCAAGCTGCTGCCGCTTTTCGAAGAATACCCTGCGGGATGGGAAACCATTGCGTGGTTGAATGTCGACGAATCTTTTCCCGATGATTCTTTTCACGAATATTTGAGCCGCTGGAGGTATTATGTCCCGAAGCGCCACCGCGAATTTGTCGAAAAGGTCGCGTTCGAATTTGGAATTGCGTTTGAATAGGCTACGAAAGCGTTCAGGTTGTTTCAACGATCCATTACTATCTGTCCATCAACCCAACCCTGTTGATTCGTGAATCTGCCCAATCAACTCACCGTCCTTCGTCTGATCCTGACATTTGTTTTCGTTGGGGTCATGTCATCACAAATGGAGCATCGATTTTCGATCGCTTTCATCTTGTTTGTGATTGCTTCGATTACTGATTTTCTTGATGGCTATATTGCTCGAAAGCACAATTTAATCACTGATTTCGGAAAGCTGATGGATCCTCTGGCGGACAAAGTTCTGATGTGCGGTGGCTTCGTGTTGCTCGTAGAACTCGATATGATGCCCGGATGGGTCGTCGTAGCGATTTTGGCGCGCGAATTTCTCATGACGGGTCTTCGACTGGTTGCCGCCGCGGAAGGAAAAGTGCTCGCTGCTGAGAATTTGGGTAAGCATAAGACGGTCTGGCAAATCATCACCGTTCTTTATTTTCTCCTCGCCCTCGCCGCCAGCGAACCGCTTTTCGGCTGGCTCACACCGTTTTTCGACTGGAAAATCACCTCAGTGGCAGTTCTCGGCCAGATTCTGATTTATCTCAGTCTGGCGCTCACGATTTTGTCCGGATGGAATTACATCCGCAAAAATCGCGGTGTTATCACCGAGTGGTGATTACAGTTTCCGACCTGATTCGGGAATGATAATCGAATCGTCGGGAAGCAAAGCGGGGTCCATTCGCGGTTTTCTGAGAAGTTCTTCCACGTTGTAGCTGTATGATTTTCCTCCACGAATGAGGCAGACATCTTTCAGTTTTGCAAAATCGCTGGGACCACCTGCGGATGAAATGGCCTGAATCAACGTCAATCCATCCCGATATTCGACCGGTCCGTTTCGCTTCATGCCGCCGGTAAGAGTTACTTGTCGGACAACACGCTCGTCGCCGAAATTGATCACGATTGTAGGATTGGTATAGATTTCCGCTTCTTGATACGCTTTGGCAATCGCTTGAGCCAGCAACGATGGCTTTGCCCCCGCAGCCCTTGGATCGGAAATGTAAGGCAGCGGGATCGTGCCGTCTTCGCTGATCGTGTAGTCGCCATCAAGCTCGTTCTTTTCCTCATCGGGAACGCCTTTGATTTGCAGGCGAATTTTATCGCCTGCCCGCAGAATTGCTTCATCCGCGAACGATGAATTCGATGGGACAATCAGTGACGCAGAGAAAACGGCAGCGAGAAAAAGAAGACGTGGATTCATCAAAAAAGAGGGCATTCGGTTTTTAGTAAACATCGGTCAGCCGGTTCGGTTCTTGAGGCTGAATCCGCTGCGGGTTTTGATAGGCCTGCTGCTGGAATTGCTGCGGCTGAGGTTGTTGTTGCTGAGGCTGCTGCTGAGGTGCAAACGGATATTGTGGATGCGGCGTCGGCGATGCAAAGGCATTGGCTGGAGTCTGAGGCTGGACTGTCTGCGGCGGTTGATGATAGGCCTGCTGTGGAATGGCTAGCGGCTGTGCAGGGGGAGAATGAACGGTCGGCCCCTGCAGAGTCGCGTAGTAGCTGTAATACGAAGTGTAGTAGGAATACTGGCTGTCTGAACGGACGTCCACGTTGTTCATCACCACACCGGCAATCGTTCCGCCTGCTGATTCGATGCCCTGTTTCACCCGGAGGAGTGTCTTCTCAGCCAGCTTACGGTGCTGGACAATGATCATCGTCATGTCTGCTTCGCGAGCGATTACAGAGGCATCGCTCGCGCCCAGAATTGGAGGTGCGTCGATGAAAATGAAATCAAACCGCCGCTTCATTTCAGCGATCATGTCCGACATCTTTTTGGTGTTAAGGAGACCCGCAGGATCGGTTGGTAAACCGCCACTTGGCAGAAACCAGAGATTCTCATGTTCCGTCCGCAAAACGGCATTTTCGATCGGCGTTTCACCAACCAGAAAATTACTCAACCCCGGCGAGTTAGGCGCATTTAAATTTCGGTGCAAACTCGGACGGCGCATGTCGGCATCGATCAACAGCGTTGTGTAACCACCCTGCGCAGTGACATACGCCAGATTGGTAATCGTCGTCGATTTTCCTTCGCCCGGACTTCCACTGACTCCCGTGATTACGTTGGCACCGGGAAAGGGGCGGCCAAATTCAAGATTGGTTCGCAAAATTCGATACGCTTCCGCATCCATGTGGCCGTTGGGACTGTTCATCACTAAACCAACGTCCTGAGGAATCACCGCCAGTAGATTCGTCGCTTCCTGGCGGGTTCCAATGTCTTTCCATCGATCGACCAGCTTGAGTTCATCAACAACCCGATACATCGTTCCCTGGCTTGAAATGATCTCGAATTGCGTGTTGATGAAATTCAGAGCCGCGCAGTCGGTGTTTGAGCTGTTGCGGAAAAGCCGGATGTCATCCGAGTTCTGGACGATCTCAAACGACGCTTCGCCCAGATATTTTTTGGGCATAAGATGGGTGATCGCAACGGCCGAGACGAATACAAGGCAAAATACCAGCAGGATCATCGGGAAGCGGTTCCGGACGATTTGAAAATAGTCCAAAGCGTGGAGCCTTACTTCGCTGGAATTTAAATCCACACACTAAGATTATAAGAAATTATTAGAATTTCATAAATCTTAATAAAATTTAATTTTACCACGAAAAGAATGATTTCCCGCGTCGAGTGTACATAAAACGATCCAACAGGGTCTGTTCGATGAACGGATACTGTTGGATCGAAAAGGTAATTCGATCAGATAGGGTTGATTCGTCGAACTAACCCTATTGGTTTGAATAAGGGCTGTCTTCCGGTTCCGCTGCGCGAGAATCCTTAGACCGCTTGCCAGCCGGCTTATCGCCCTGTTGGTTCGTAAAAATTAAATCCGGGCGATCGTGTAATGCGGATCGTCTTCAGCGACTTCGATCTCGATGAGCGGTCCTGCTGCAGTCAGCATCTGGGCACACTCGGGGCTGAGGTGACGCATCCGAACGCGTTTCCCGGCATTCTTGTAACGCTCCGTCAAACTGCTGAGCGCTTCCATGCTCGACATGTCACAAACCTTGGCCTCTTTGAAATCAATGATGATCTCATCCGGATCGTCCGCCGGTGAGAGACGTTCTGCGAACTCACGAACGGAGCCGAAGAAAAGCAGGCCCTGGAGATTGTAAATTCGCGAACCGTCTTCCTGATCGTGAGGATTCAAACGAACGTGTTTGGCGCTTTCCCATGCAAAAACGAGGGCTGACAAAATGACGCCGACAAACACGGCGAGCGCGAGGTTGTGCATGAAAACGGTGATCAGCGTCACGGCGAGAATCACGATGATTTCGGTGAATGGAACGCGTCCGAGTGTTTGGAAGGTCGCCCACTCAAACGTGCCGATCACGACCATGAACATGACACCGACGAGCGCAGCGATAGGGATTTGACCAATGACAGGTCCTCCAACCATGATGAATAGCGCGAGCGCAACGGCGGCAACAATGCCTGAAGTTCGCCCGCGACCACCTGATTTGATGTTGATCAAACTTTGTCCGATCATCGCACACCCACCCATGCCACCAAAGAGGCCAGAAAGGAAGTTGGCTCCACCCTGAGCGATACATTCGCGATTTCCTTTTCCGCGTGTTTCGGTCATGTCATCAATGAGTTGAAGGGTCATGAGCGATTCGATGATTCCAACCATAGCTACGGTGAATGCGACGCCGAAGATGACTTTGCAGCTTTCAGCGTTCCAAACAATGTCGGTGGGAATGTGGGGAATTGGGAATGCTCCACTCAATTCTCCGCTGCCGGTTCCTTCGAGCAACACGTCCGAGACGGTTTTTGAACCGGCCCAAAAATAACTAATCAGTCCAACCGCAACGATTGCGACAAGTGTCGATGGAACGGCGGTGGTAAGTTTTGGCAAAAACTGAATGATGAGCATCGTAACAATGACCAACACGGCCATGACTTGAAGCGCATCGGCAGGAAGCCACGAACCGTCCGGAGCTTTGAACGAACCGAATTGGGCCATTAGAATGACGATCGCAAGTCCATTAACGAAACCCATCATAACGGGATGCGGAACGAGACGGATAAATCGTCCAAGTCGAAGCAAACCAAATAAAACTTGGATGATTCCGGCAATCATGATGACGGCGAAAAGATATTGGAGTCCAAGTCCATCGCCCTGAGTTTCACCATATTGGACCGCCTTTCCAACAACCACGGCAATCGCGCCGGTGGCACCAGAAATCATTCCAGGGCGGCCACCGAAAGCTGCTGTGATGAAGCCCATGAAGACTGCTGCCCAAAGCCCAACCAAAGGATCAACTCCGGCAGCAAACGAGAATGCGATGGCCTCTGGAACCAACGCAAGCGCAACCGTAAGACCGGAAAGGATGTCATCTTTCCACGTGCCGTTTTTTTTCGTAAATATACTGAACATTTTCTTAATCGTTTGAGGCATCAAGGCACGAGAAAAGCACGATTCGTGCTCGCGTGAGTGAATGACGGCAATGAATTGGCCTCACCATTCCTGCCAACAGCACCGTGCGTTGGCTCAACCCTGAAGTGTTTCCCGCTCGAATGAGCGGGAAACGGAATAAGGGCAAACGCGGATTTCGCAACTTCTTTCCAGTCAGCCGGTCAGCCCTGGTGAAGGATGTTCCAGGAGCTGACGAGAGCTTTAAGTCCTGCCATTTCAATGGAAGGATCAACGCCGCACCCCCAAATCGCATCGATATCATCATCGTTGCTTTTGATTTGAACATACGCCGCAGCTCCGGCATCAGAACCACCAGTGATGGCGTGGCTTCGGTAATCGGTGACCGCAAAATGCTTCAGTTCCGCATTTTGCAGCGCATGAACAAATGCATTGATGGGACCGTTTCCGCCGCCCTCGATGGTTTTTTCAGCGCCGTCGACAGAAATCTTCGCTTCGCAACGCACTTCGCCCGGGCCACCCACATTGTGACGCAGCTCGTAGTCGAGCAATTCCAGATGATTGCTGATGTTCACGAAATTCTCGAGAAAGAGCTCGCGGATTTCTTCATTGGAAACCTCGCGACCCAATTCATCGGCAACTGAATAGATCTTTTCACCGGCCTGCGGGTGCATTGTTTTGGGTAGATCGAAACCGTGTTCGCTTTCCAAAATGTAGGCGACGCCACCTTTTCCGCTCTGCGAATTGATCCGGATAATCGCTTCGTAACTGCGGCCGATATCGCGGGGATCGATCGTGAGATACGGAACGCCCCATTTCACGATCTCGCTTTCGCCTGCTGCTTTAAGTTCCTTTTTCCGGCGATCGAGGCCTTTTTTGATGGCGTCTTGATGGCTTCCTGAAAACGCAGTGAAAACCAATTCGCCCGCGTAAGGCTGGCGATCAGGAACGATCATTCGCATGGTTTTTTCGTAGACGTTTCGGACGGTCGACAGGTCGGAGAAATCCAGACCGGTTCCGATCCCCTGGCTGTTCATGTTCAGAGCCACGGTCACGATATCGAGATTTCCGGTTCGTTCGCCGTTTCCAAACAGCGTGCCTTCGACGCGATCTGCGCCTGCCAACAAACTCAACTCAGTTGCGGCTGTTCCTGTTCCGCGGTCGTTGTGGGTGTGCAAACTGATGATCGTGCTCTCGCGGTTTTTGATGTTGTTGCAAAACCACTCGATTTGATCGGCATGAATATTGGGCGTGAACCATTCGACGGTAGCCGGCAAATTCAGGATGATTTTGTTCTCCGGAGTTGGGCCCCAGACTTCTGAAACGGCTTCGCAAACTTCCAGAGCGTAGTCGAGTTCGGTATCGGAAAAACTTTCCGGAGAGTATTGCAGAGTGATGTTCGATTCGGGCAAGGTCGGAACCATTTCTTTCACCAATGTGGCGCCGTCGATCGCTATTTGCTTAATCGTTTCTTTCGAGGAATCACTGAACGTGATCCGCCGCTGCAAAGGCGAGGTCGAATTGTAAATATGAACCACGGCATTTTTAACGCCCTCCAAACTTTCGAACGTTCGGCGAATCAAATGGTCCCGCGTTTGCACAAGCACCTGAATGGTGACGTCCTTGGGAATCCGGTTCTGATCCACCAATGCACGCAGAAAATTAAATTCCGTTTCCGCTGCAGAGGGAAAGCCGACTTCGATTTGTTTGAAGCCGATCCGAACCAGGAGATCGAACATCTCCAGTTTTTCTTCAACACTCATCGGGATGGGGAGTGACTGATTCCCATCACGTAGATCAACGCTGCACCAGATGGGTGCCTCGCTGATGGTGCGATTCGGCCATTGCCGGTCGGGCAAATCCACTGCGGGAAATGGCCGATACTTTTGGATCGATTCAGGTTTCATAGTTCAGATTTAGGGGGAAAATTCAGGAGAAAATTGGGCACGATAATCCCCAAAAATGGGTGCAAAGGGGACTGGAAAAAAGGAAATCAGCGGGCAGACAAGCCCAGTAGCGCAAGCTCCAGTCCAAAGAGGAGAAGATTGTTTTCGGCGCTGCTGTTTTTAGAGGAATTCATCGGGTGACGACGTTGGAAAGAGCGTAGGGTTAAAAATTCCCCTGTCAATTTCCGATCCGCCTGATGACTGAGCTCCTGCTGAATAAACAAATTTACGATTCGGTCATCCAAACTGAAATCCCTCAGGCAGAAAAATTTGTCTGGATTGCTACAGCGGATATCAAAGATCTTCACGTCGAGCGAGGTGGGAAGGGCAAGTATCAGCCGTTTCTTCAACTGCTCGCTGACCTACTGCAGGACGGCGTAGAAATTCGATTGGTTCACGCCAAAGAACCGGGTCCCCGGTTTCGTGCGGACTTCGATCGATTTCCTGAGCTGGTTGAATCCGAGCTTTTCGAGCGGGTGTTATGCGTCCGGATGCACGCAAAAATCATCATCGTCGATGGAAAAGTCGCCTATACCGGATCCGCCAATCTCACGGGAGCCGGGGTCGGTGCAAAATCACCACTGCGTCGAAATTTTGAAGCGGGAATCCTTACGCGGGATCCCAAAATGGTCGGCGAGTTGATGGAGTTCTTCGATGAGCACTGGATTGGAACCTTCTGCGACAAATGCGGCCGCAGAGATGTCTGTCCCGATCCGATCGTTTGATCGGAAATAAATTACTGAACGATCGTAACGGGAGTCCCTACGCGAACTTTCTTGTAAAGAGTCGGCTGGATTTTACTCGGCACACGAATGCATCCGTGGCTTGCAGGACCGTTGGGAACGTATCCGATATGAAGGGCTGCGCCTCCACCAGTCACTCAAAGCCAGTAAGGCATCTTGGCACCTTTGAATTTCGCATTTCTATTGGAGGGCGGTTCGCGGCTATCGCCATCGCTGACAAGAACCGAACCACTGGAAGCATCGACCCATTTTCCGTAAAGATTGGATTGTTTGGCAGGCGATTTTTCGAGAATTCGATATTTACCAGTCGGCGTTGGATGGGCTGATTTACCGGTCGAAACCTGAGTCTCGAGCGCCAAACGATCCTTATTGCCGTCGGTTTTATAGAGTTTTACCCGTTGCTCGCTGATGTCGATTTCGATCCGGGAATTCGAAGAGGTGACGGTGTTTAAAATGGACTCATTCACATAAACGTAATGGCCTTTACTGTAATGTTTTGAGGTCGGCTCAACCGTCTTTTTAAACGAAGAATTCGAAACAGTGGCGATTTCCGGGTCGAACATCAAATTTCCATTTTCATCAACCGCGCAAGAGGACAAAAACAATGTTCCTGCAAATAGGCTACCAGCAAGCAGTAGTGATGAAATGGAAAGCCTAAGATTCATTGAGGTTAATTACTTGGAGCAATTAGAAGAACAAAAATGACAATAGGTGCAGAGTTTATCGATGTTCGTCAATCTCATCCCGACAGTTTCGACAACTTTTCTTCGAAACTAGCCGGAGGCTCATCCCGTACCATTGGGACACCAAATAATCACGGTTTTATGGAAATGTCACTGAAGCACTTGTTCCGCCATTCTCGGGAAGTGGTGGAAGATCGGTGTTGGGCGACGAAGAAGGCGGAATTGAACTGGCAGCATCATCCGGCAGGATTTCGTTGACCAACCGATCGATGCCCTGTTTAGCATAATCGCTTTGCGGGTAGTAGCGACGAGCTGACAAATACCAGGCAAGGCTGGAGCCTTTCTGGTTTTCCTCAAGGTTTCTGGCATTTTTCAGCGCGTTCACGAATTCAGCTACTTCAGTCGAAAGGTCAGAACGTTTTGAGCTCAGTTGGACATCATCCGGAAAGCGCTGGAATGTTTTCTCTACGATTTCCCAGGCCGCGTAACTCTGACCTGCGTTCATCAGTGTATCCGCCTGCTTCATTGAGGTCTCGATTTCCAGAATGTTCTCTACGATCTGATTCAACGCGCTTTGCCGCTCCGGGTCATCGACAGTCGCCGCAATAAACCGCGCCTTGTTGGTGAAGATTTGGCGATAACTTTGCGTTCCCAACAACCGATCAAATTCATTTTTGGCCTGCAATTGAGTGTCACCAAGATCAAAAATCTGATCAGACTGTTCTTTTAGCTGCGGGTTCATCGGCCAGATTTGAGCCGCCGCCGTGATGTTTTCCGCGTATTTGGCATCATCACCTTTGAGAGCTGCATTCTTTGCCGTCCGGATCCGCATGTTACTGGTGATCTTTGCCGTTCCGATGGCCGCAGTTGGTTTGGAATAGTCAAAATCGGATGCCTGCTCTCTCATCTTCGTGACCAATTCATCAGCCAGCGTGTAATCCCTTACTTCCATCGCATTCGTCAACTGAAATGCATTTCGCGCGTATTCGAGAATTTCGCGTTTCTTTTCGCGGGGAACCGCTTGAACGGTTGGGAGATATTCACCCATGACGAACGCTTGCTGCAACTGACGGGTCGCGCCGTCGATTTCACCTTTCTCTAAAAGGAAGTAGAAGGAATCCACTTGCTGGTCGATGTCGCGAATCGCCTCGTTGGAGAATGCATCCAAGGTGGTAATAGTAGGGTTGAATCCGATCATACTGCCGAAAGAGGACTCAACTTCCGAACCTTCCTGAAACTGAAGTCGGCCATCTCCGTCCTGAAAAAACTCGGTGTAAAGCCGTGTTCCCATGATGACATGTTCGAAACGACGCTGGAGAAAATATTGAACGATCAGTGCCTGGAATTCCAATTTGGCTTCAATCTCTGAAAGTTCCATTTTAGCCTTGTTCTTGACCCGCTCCGCTTCGACTTCGGCAATTCGGGTGACATAACGCTGGATGTGGCCCGCATTCACTGGATCCGTGGCCTTCTGCCCTTTTGGCGGAGCTTTTTCACTTAATTTCCGGCGTTCATTAAGACCACCACCGTCATCTTTCCAGGCATCAAAATTCCAGTCCAGCTGCTTGCGCTGACGATCCAGCTGAAAATTCAAATCATTGAGCTGACCAACCGTATTTCGGGCCAAAGCGACCCGGTAAACCGCATTGGCGAGTGATTCACAAAGACGGGCATCTTGTGGAAATTCAGCGGCATATTGCAAGTTTGCCACCGCAACAGCGAGTGCATTGACTCCTTTTTTGCGACCGTGTGGAGAAATTGCATCGGTCACTGCGCGAATCGATTTCCGATAGGCGAGATCCCGCTCTGAAGTGGCTTCAGCTGTATTTAAATACTTCTCAAAACGCGCCCGCATCAGGCGGTTATCGCTTACGTTGAAGGTTTTGCCATCAAATTGGAACGTGTCGGTCGTTGGATCCAAAAACGGAACATCATTGCCCAACATTTGCTGGTTTCCCTGATTTCCGCCGCCTTGGTTGACCACCGTTGTGTTGTTTCCGCCGCCGCCAGCTGGAGGCGCTGTTCCGCCGCCGGTTGGGGGCGTGAAAACTTGTCCGAAAAGCGGGCTTCCGCAGATTCCAGTAGCCAGAAGCACGGCCACCAGTTTGTTGCTGAGTTTATTCGTGTAATTCATCGTCGTTAGTTGTTCGTTTCCCCCCTCAGTCCTCGATCGACTCAGCCGTCAATGTGCCGTCGCGTCCCACGCGGACGACCATCGACATCTCGGCTCCCCGATCAATATTGATGCTGCTAAAATCTTCCGGGATCATCACCGGAACGGGCATCGAAATTCCATCGCTCGTTGCGTCTAAACTGATAAGACGCCCGCGATCCGGAGTCCATTTCAAGGTTTCTTCAACTCGTCCGGTCACTTTGTAAACATTGCCCCGGAGGCTGTTCGCGTTGTCGCGATAGGCAGTTAGCCGCAGTTCAGACGCATTTTTGAAACTTGTAGAGTTGCCGCCGCCGTTCCCGCCACCTCCAAATAGATCGCCCCCGACAACCTTGATCATCAAAACTGCTGCCAATAGAAAACCGATAACGGCCGCAGAAATTCCGATGATTTGACCTGTGTTGATTCCGGAGCTGGCTCGTCTTGGCATATTCTAAAAAAAGGAAAAATGGGTGCGTTCGGCTTAAACCTTACCTATCACCAACATACGGATTCAATCATGACAAACAATCTGAAAATTACATTACAGTTTGGTTACAATTGCAAGAATTACGATCAAACAGGGGGTGTTTCGTTGAACATACCGTATTTGTTCGTGAAAAATAATTTACGCTTCAGCCGATAAAAAACGGTGAGCAACTGCATAGCCCAGCCAAACGGCGAGCAACCCGGCAACGATGCTGATCACGATATTGCTGATCGCGGTTCCGAAATGCCCGGCTTTAAAAAGTTCAAAGGTATTCCAGCCAAAGGTCGAAAAAGTCGTGAAACTTCCCAAAAACCCAGTGAAAACGAATAATCGGGTTTCTGCAGAAAAAAGGTTTCGGGATTCAGCGAGACCGTAAAGCAGTCCAATCAGCAAACAGCCGAGGACGTTCACCTTCAAAATCCCAAACGGGAATTTCGAAGCTGAGGTCAACCCATCCAACCAGGTTCCCAACAGCCAGCGCGAAACCGCACCAAAAGATCCGCCAAGAGCCACAAGAATGAGTGATTTCATTGGCGGAACAGGTGGAATTAGTAATTCAGCACTTCGAGATTCTTCGCGAGAAACTTACCGTTTTTACGGATCAGTTTCCCATCGAAATAAATCTCTCCGCCACCGTAATCGGGACGCTGGATATTTACCAAATCCCAGTGCACCGCGCTTCGATTGCCGTTGTCCGCCACTTCGTAGGCTTGTCCCGGCGTGAAGTGAAAGCTGCCGGCGATCTTTTCATCAAACAAGATGTCGCGCATCGGATGTTTGATCTCGGGATTGAATCCGATTGCGAATTCTCCGATGAAACGAGACCCCGCATCCGTATCGAGGATCTTGTTGATCGCTTTGGTATTGTTCGCGGTCGCTTTGACAATTTTCCCTTTTTTGAATTCGAGCTTCACGTTGTCGAATGCAATGCCCTGATAAATCGACGGTGTGTTGTAAGAAATGACGCCTTCGACGGAATCTTTCACAGGTGCCGTGAAGCACTCGCCGTCTGGAATGTTGTGTGAGCCGCCGCACGCAACGCCTGGGATTCCTTTGATTGAAAAACGGAGATCTGTTCCCGGTCCTTTTAAGTGAACCTCCTCGGCGCTGGTCATCAATTTCTCCAACGCGGTCATGCCTTTTTTCAAAGCACCGTAGTTGAGCAGGCAAACGCGGAAGTAAAAGTCTTCGAATGCCTCAGTCGACATCCCAGCGCTTTGCGCCATTGACGGGTGAGGCCAACGCAGCACGCACCAACGAGTTTTATTCACGCGATGATTGAGCACCGGCCGCATTTGCGAAGCGACCATCTGCATGTTTTTCGCAGGGACGTCGGAGAGTTCGTTGATGTTGTTTGATCCGCGAATCGCAATGTAGCAATCCATCGATTTCATCTGCGCCAACGCGTTTTTGGAAATGACTTTATACTGACCCTCAGTCGCGCCGATCCCCATCTCGCGGGCGATCTTTTGCTGATTTACATTGATGAACGGGGTTGCTTTAACGGCCCTCACTTCGCGAATCAGGGCGATTCCCATTTCCTCTGGAACATCATAAAGGTCGATCAACACGTTATCGCCCTTCTTGGTGGCGGTGGAATAGCGAACGAGTTGCTTGGCGAGTTGGGAGAGTCGTGGATCTTGCATGAACGTGGGTATAGAACGATGAAAAGTCGTGAGTGAAAAGTGGAAACTGTGTCTTACCCTCCGGTTATCGTGAGTGCCCCCTTTATTTCAACCCTCGAAGAAACGGCCCAATGGCGTGACCAAATGGATGCCGAAGGCAAACGCGTCGTCTTTACCAATGGTGTTTTTGATCTGCTCCATGTCGGCCATGTTCGGTATTTGAACGAGGCTCGCGCCTTGGGGGATGCGATGGTGGTGGCGATCAACGCCGATGAATCCGTCCGCGAATTGAAAGGCGAGGGACGTCCGCTATACACCGCTGCCGACCGCGCGGAAATTCTTTGTGCATTGGCTGCGGTCGATCGGGTCGTCGTGTTCAGTGAAAAGCGCGCGACGAATGCGATCGAAACGATTCGTCCCCACATTTATACCAAAGGTGGAGATTACACGGCGAAGAGCCTCATCGACGAGGAGCGCGAGGTGATACTTCGGATGGGAATCGATATTCAAATTCTGTCGCTGGTTCAGGGGAAATCGACCAGCAACACGATCAAAAAAATGGAGGGCGTGGCGCCTGTTTCGGAAAAGCCGCGTCTTGCGCTTCTTGGATCGGGAACGGGGTCAAACGTTCGCGCACTGGTCGAATCGATCGGAAGTGTAACTCTGGATGCGGAAGTAGGGCTGATCATGTCCGACGTCGCAGAGTCCGGTGTGTTGGAAATTGCCCGCGAAAAAGGCCTTACTGGAATTCACATCGAACCCGGATCAAAAAAGCGGGGTCATCTCACCGATGCGGCCCTCAAAGAAATTGTAGATCGTTTGAAGGCGAATCGGATCGATCTTGTCATTCTCGCAGGATTTATGCGCGTCGTTCGCGAGCCGTTGTTGTCCGAATTTTCCGGGCGTATCTTAAATATTCATCCGTCGTTGCTGCCGAGTTTTCCCGGATTGAACGCTGCCAAGCAGGCGGTGCAAGCAGGCGTTTCCGAATCCGGTTGCACCGTTCATTTGGTCGACGCATCGATCGACGGCGGTGAAGTTCTCGCGCAGGCCGCAGTTCCGGTGGAATCCACTGACACCGCCGATACGCTCCAGGTGCGGATTCAAGCTGAGGAGCATATTCTTTATGCCGCGACGATTCAGAATTACTGGAAAAAACTTCAAGAAAAGTGACTAAAGCATGGTCCTTAAACGTCCAAAATAGTGGAAAGATGAAACGAAACACCTCCACTAAATTTTCTCGATACCAACGAATTTGGCTGCACTTAAAATGCCCCTGCCGGACATGGCAACAAGCTCGGTTTCACCTTCGTGGCATTTTTAGAGAATTCGGAACGTGCGCATAAAACACTCCCTGCTGACAAATGACCTGCTATATGGCAGGTTTTTTTATGTCCACTTATCACGTCCGCCATCTCTCATCGGTCGATTTTTCGAAAGCCGAGTTGCTTTCCGATTTCACATTTCCCTGGATCGACCGTGCTCCGCCGAAAACGGAATTTCGCGCGATTCATGATGGCGCCACGTTTCACTTTCAATTTGAAGTCGACGACGATGACATCGTTCTCGGCGAAACGATCGATTCTGATCGCGTTGAATTGTTTATCGCCATCGACGAAAAACTGTCGCCGTATTATGGCTTTGAAATGTCGCCAGATGGCAGCGTTTTAGATTATCGTGCTGAGTTTCACCGAAAGTTCGATTTTGAATGGACACTTACCGATTGGAAAACCGAAGGCGAGGTTTTCGAAGGCGGCTATCGCGTGACCGGCTCAGTTCCGCTAAAAGTGCTGCGAGCGCTCGAATGCCTGCGACTCGATAACACGATGATGGCCGGTGCGTATCGAGCGGAGTTTTCTCATGGAGAAAACGGCGAAATTATCCAGGATTGGATGAGCTGGATTGATCCGAAAACCGAGACACCGGACTTTCACTTGCCGACTTCACTGGGAAAATTCGTTTTCGAATAGAAAGAACGCTATTCCGGCTTCGGCTTTTCCAATTCCTCCGCGGGCTTTGTTTTTGCCGGTGGACGTTTGCTGGCGGCTTGAGCGATGGATTTTACAAAAAGCTGATCGGGCTGACTCAGTTTGTTCAGCGAATAATCGATCGGAGCTTTCGCTTTTTCTAGGAGCAGTCGAACCTTGCCGTTGCGAATGATTTCGGTGGGGCCTTCGTTCGGATTTTCCGGAGCAGAAAAAGCCAGCAGTCGCGCCATGATTCCCTTCCCGTCGGTGTTTGTCCAAACCCGCTGCGGGCTGACTGCAGTGAACGTGATTACCTGCTTTTTTGCAGGCTCCCGTTTACGCATCGACGCCCCAACACTGGAACCGCCATTCGTGCCGCGCTTTTCAAACTTGGTCGGGTTGCCCGGCGTCGGGACAAATACCTGAGCAGCAGCTTCGCCTGCGGTAAAAAATGCCAAACCTGCCAGAGAGAGAATTGCAAACCGCGTTTTCATGAAATCAGTGTAGCGGAAAATTGGTTTTATGACAACCGATTCGGATTCAACAGGTGATGCTTCATTCGATCAAGCAAAACCGCGATTAGAATGACAGCGCCCAACACGAAAGTTTGCCAATATTGAGTGACGCCCATCAAGTTCAGACCCGTTTGAATCACGCTGATGATAAACGCGCCGATGAGCGTTCCGAAAATACGACCGGATCCTCCGGCGATAGATGTCCCGCCGACGACAACCGCGGCGATCACCATCAACTCTTTCAAGTCTCCGAACGTCGGTGAACCCGCTTCCAACTTCGAGGTCGTAACAACTCCCGCAAGGCCCGCGAGCAATCCGCAAAGCGTGTAGACAACGATTAAAACCCGCCGAACCGGCACGCCGGAAAGCCGGGCGGCTTCGGGATTTCCGCCGACGGCGTAGATGTAGCGGCCCAATGCTGTCCGCGACATCATCAAATGAGCCGCAATGTATAAAACGATCATCAGAATCAGCGAGGTGGGAATCCCGAACACAAACCCCCGACCCAACCAAATGTAGCTTTCAGGTAAATCGTGAATCGAAGTTCCATTCGACCACACATAAGCCAAGCCGCTGGCCATGAGCATTACCGAAAGCGTCACGATGAATGGCGGCAATCGAAATGCGGTGATCATCCCACCGCTAAACAGCCCCCACAATCCACCGGCAAAAATCCCGAGGAGTGATCCAACAATCATACCGGACACGCCCGCATTTTCGGCGCCTAAATATTCAATGCACCACGCCGTGGCGACAGATGTAAACGCCAGCAGGCTACCAACGGAAAGATCGATCCCGGCCGTGATGATCACTAAGGTCATGCCAATGGCCATGATCGCGATCACCGAAATCTGGCTGGCAATGCTCAATAAATTCTGCTGATTCAGAAAGACCGGCCAGAAGCCTTCACTCGGTGAAAGCCGGCGAACGTTGGGCAAGTCTCCCCAAATTTTCCAACCGGATGTCGACGGGCTCATCGCAATGCCACGAGGTTCATTTTCCAATTCACGGAGCGCGGTTTTTACTTTTGGAGGACTGCCCGCAGCGGATTTCACATTGGTGAAACCAGATTCGGCGAGCGCCTCTTCGAGTTTGTCCACAAATGCGGCATCGTCCGGCGACGTGCCCGCAGCGATAAAAATTGGATCGTCTTTTTCGAATTCGGCATTGATCTGAACGGCGAGTGACGCCGCGCCATCAGCACCCGTCGCATTTTGTTTCTCCAGCGTGAGGATCGAAAAAACGGCGCACAGCACAAGCAAAACCACGAGCATTCCGTAGTCACTGAGAAAGAGAAGAAAACGTTTCATTGGTGGGAGGAAATGAGTTTTACGAAGCAACAGAGGCAAACAGCCGTGAAACGGCTCCGTAAGTTGGCCCTGACATAAAGGGTATGTTCATCGATTGGATAGGGTTGGATCGTGAACGGCCAGTTTCATGATGTCGACTTGGCTCGCGGATTTGGGATCGTTGATTTCGCCGGCTATTTCGCCTTCGCGCATCACTAAAATTCGATCGCACATTCCGAGCGTTTCCGGAAGTTCGGAGCTGATGAAAAGGATCGCTTTTCCCTGAGCTGCAAGATCGTTGATCAGTTTGTAAATTTCAAATTTCGCCCCGACATCAATCCCGCGAGTGGGTTCGTCGAAAATCAAAACGTCGGCGTTCCGTTGAAGCCATTTTGCGAGGACGACCTTTTGCTGATTGCCTCCGGAAAGCGTTCCCGCAATCTGTTGGCGAGCAGATTCTCGAACGCCAATTTTGTCTGCAAGCTGATCAAATGCGACGGCCTCTCGACGAACATCGAGGAAGGGGCCTTTTGAAAAATCACCGAGATTCGGAAGGCCGAAATTGTCTAAAATAGAATGCTCCAAGATGAGCCCCTGTTGTTTGCGGTCTTCCGTCAGTAGGCAGATCCCTTTTCGAATGGCTTGTCGAGGACTCGAAAAGCGAATGGACTCTCCATGGAGTTCAATCGTTCCCGAATCGGGATGGTCCGCTCCAAAAATCAGCCGCGCCGACTCGGTTCGGCCCGCGCCGACCAGGCCCGTAAGTCCGAGGATTTCACCTGCATGAAGTGAGAATGAAACTTCCCGAACTTTGCGCCCTCGAGTGAGGTTGATTGTTTCGAGAGCAACCTTTCCCAATTCAGAGTCTTCTCGCTCGGGGAATTCAGAATTCATTTTGCGTCCGACCATGTGCTCAATCAGCGCGGCGCGATTCATGTCGGCGATGTTGTCTTCGGCAACGAGCGTGCCGTCTCGCAGAACAGCCACGCGATCCGCGACACGTTCTATTTCTTCGAGTCGATGGCTGATATAGATGACCGCAATGCCCTGCGTCTTAAGTTCGTCGACCAGCGAAAACAGGCGTTCCGTTTCGCGATTTGTGAGGGCCGCAGTTGGCTCATCCATGACGATTAATTTTGCGTCTGCAACAAACGCCCGTGCGATTTCGACGAGCTGTTGCTGGGCTACATTGAGACGTCGACAAACGGTATCCAAGCTAATCCCGGAAAGACCGACTTTCTCCAATACTTCACGCGCCAGATTCGTTTCCTCTTTCTGTCGAAGCCAACCGACGCGGTTCGTGAGATCGCGTCCGAGAAACAAGTTGTCCCTGATTGTGAGATCCGGGATGAGATTGAATTCCTGATAAACCACCCCAATCCCGCTTTGTTGAGCGGCCATCGGATCGGTGAACTGAACGTGTTGTCCTTCGATTAGGATCTCACCGCGATCAGGCTGAATCGCCCCGGCTAAAATTTTGATGAGCGTTGATTTCCCTGCGCCGTTTTCGCCCATCAAGGCAAGGCATTCACCGCGCTCAACCGAAATCGAAACGTCATCCACCGCGAGAACACCGGGAAACGATTTTGTGATTTGAGACAATTCAAGCCAGGCCATGAAGCGCCGAAATCACACGAATCTTGGTTTCAAGCAAGCTCAAAGCGTGGATTCGATTGAGAGGATCACAGCCGGTCGAGCTGTTCCTTGACCCACTTTGCCTCTGCCTTTGCCACGGCGTCGTTCGGAAATTGAGCGACGTAATTGACCCAATCAGATTGAGCAAATTGATAGTGTTGTTTGGCGGATGTTTCGTCATCGGCTTTGGCGCAGGCAAATCCAGCCTGACCTTGGGCATGCGCCAGCGAACGGCGGTAGGTTGGATTGGTTAAATCCGTTTTGACCAATTGATTGAGGATTTTGATGGCTTGTTTAAGAAGTGCAATGGCCCCGGAAAAATCAGCCGAATCTCCCTGTAACTTAGCCAGTCCAACGAGACGTTCGGCATAGATGAATTGAACATCAGCGGGAACGCCGTTCCCGGCCTCGATAATCGGCTTGAGGATTGTCACTGCTTTGCTACTTAGCTCCATCGCCTTGTCTTTCTGACCGCCATCCCGTTGCTGATCCGCCAGCACCCCAAAAACTTCGGCGAGGGTTTTTTGGTATTCACTCTTAAACGGATTGGCAGGAACAACTTCAGCCAGCACTTTGGAGGCGGCTTGAAGTTTGGCTGTGTCTTTGCTGATAAGACCGATTTGCCCCATCGCTTTGCCAAGGCCCAGTTGGTAATCATCAACAGCACCGTTTAGATTGATTGCCTGGGCATACATGTCGGCCGATTGTTGATAAGCTGCTTCACATTCTTTGGTCCGGCCTTTCACAGCCAGCAGATCTCCAGTGATCCCAAACGAACGGGCAATGCCGGCCAAAATTTGATCGTTGTCCGGGTGGCTGGCCTGCAATTCGACAAATCGATCGCCGCTGGCGCGTGCGAACTCTAAAGCCCGCTCGTATTGAGCCATGCGATGAAACGTTTCAGCAGAGCCATACAAATTGTCTGCGATTTCCACGGAAGCTTCGAATTGGGCCGTAGGATCTGCTGCGGAAAGCGCCTGCAAAAAACGATTGGAGTCGTCGATGGCAGCTAGCGTCCCGTCGGTGGTTCCAACCTTCTCTAGAACGGTGGCCTGCAATTGTTTCACCCGGGCCATTCCACGAATCACGCCGACATTTTTCTGATCGGCCTGAAGCAGAGTGTTGTAATACTTAGCTGATTCGGAGAGTGATGCTTTCGCTCGCTGAAAGTCTCCCAGCTCGGTGTAAATCTCACTCAAATAGCGATTCGCATCAGCAATCGAGAACGTAAACTCCGGAGCACCATCATAGATTTCGATGAGGCGCTCGTAATTTTTGCGTCCGTCGGAAAGGGCGCGTGCTCGTTCGAGTTCGAATCCGGGAACGTCACTGTCCCGGTTTTCCAAGATCAGTTCAAAAAACCGGTCTCCGTTTGCCTGAACCTCACGAAGGAGGCCGCGAGCGGTGCTGGCTTCGTTAAGGACCTGCTCATTCGAAAGCGCTGCAACCGCGAGCTTGTCCTTCATTACCTTCTCAATATCTTTCCGCTCATCCATCGCCAGCAAAGCAGCTTCTTGAGCTTGCTCGGCGGTCATAGCCACTTTTGAAAGCGCCGTAGTTTTGCGGTTTTCAGCCGACTTATACATTCCAAAAAGAATGCCGCATCCGATCAACGTCGCGAAAAAAGCAACCCCGGCGAACATCGCAGCGGCTTTCCATAATCCGGAGCCTTTGACGACTTCCTTTGGCTGGGAGGCCGCATTTTTTTCCAGCGTGAGCTGATTGATCTGAAGCTGATGCTCGCTCTGAAGCAATGCTTCACGCACTTCACGCATGTCCGAAAATCGATCGTTGGGATCTAGCGCGAGGCACTTTTCGATCACAAATCGGCGACTGGCTTCGCGTTCTGATTGCGGTTGGTTCGGCCACTTGATCTGCGGCTCTAACTTAAGCCAGTTGATAAACGTTTCCGCTCCTTCAAACAGCTCTCCGTGTGCCAGGGCCGGCATGCTGCCAATCGCTTTCGGATTCTGCTTGTATTGAGCAAATCGGGAATCAAGCCGCGGCAGATGTCCGGTGAAGAGTCGATAAGCGACGACGCCAAAAGAATAAACGTCCCACAAGGTTCCCTGACCGCCTGAAAGATCGCCGGTTTCAAGCTGCTCTGCGCTGCAGTAAAATCCTGCGTCGCCCATTTCGAGATACTGAACGCCAGCGATATATCCCTGACCAAAATCGCTGATTTTTATTTGAAATTGGTTTTCTCCGTCCGTGGTGACGAAAAGATTGCTGGGCTTCAAACCAACGTGAAAGACTCCGTTCCGATGAAGGCAAGCCATTGCATCAGCCAGCTGATCGATCAGTCCAATGCAACTATCAGCAGGAAGCGTCCCGCAATAATTTTCCAGCGACATGCTGTTCCACTTGCCCGTTGAGGTGTCGCGACGGCCATATAAAGGCATCGCAAAAGCGAGCGGTCTTCCATCGAGATCCATCTGATAAATCGGAGGAATCGCCGGGTGTTTTACCTTCCCGTCTTTAATGGCGCGAAGGCAACTGCCAATCAGGGCGCGGTTAGTTGCCTGGGATTTAAGAACCTTCACCGCCCGCTCTTCCCCGTTGTATGTGCAACGGAATACCCAACCGCACGGACCTTCGCCGAGAAGCTCTTCGTAGTGGTATCCTGTAAGTTGCGGCAACTTCATTCTGGAATCTTCCGTCAGTAAACGGATCAGAAACGGTTCAATTAGGCGTTTAGCGCAACTTCAGCAATTCGAGTCCATTCTGCGTCAATTTGGTCGGCAGAAATGGCCGTTTTTCCAGCTTTGGAAAACCAGTAGGCAGCATTGCCGAAGTCTCCCTCGATCGCATGAAGCAGCCCGTGAATCCACGATCCCATGGAGGTGTGGATTTCTTGAGCGATATCATGCGACTCGTGCCACTTGTCTTTCTTCGCAAACCAAAGGGCCTGTAATTCTTCGGACAAGTGTTCGGGAGGGGATGGATCAACTGCGGTCGATTCGATAAAAGTTTCGAGCGTCATCGGGACGGTATTTTAAACGACCGGCGCAACTCTCGCAAGATTGATCAACTTTTTTTAAAATTATTTCCAGAATTTGCGAAAATCGCGGTCTCTTGCTATTTAATTTTTACGAATAATTTTAGTCAATAGACATTCACTCGGAATCGGTCGCAGAATTCGGCCTAATCGGATTTATACAAATCACTCGAATGGTGGAAATTGGGGCCAATCACGCTCGTAATTTCGCCAAAATCGCTTCGGTCACCTGTTTTGGATTCGCTTTTCCGCGAGAAAGTTTCATGACTTGGCCAGTCAGGAAATTCGCTGCTTTGTCGTTTCCTTCGGCAACTTCGCCTGCAGGACCCGGATTGGCTGCAATCGCCTGATCGATAAATCCATCAACTTCGCTGGAATCAGCCGGCTCAAAGCCTTTGGCTTTGGCTATCTCAGCAGGTTCGGAATCGGGGGATTCAAAAAGCTCAACGAAAACCTCTTTCGCCTGATTGTTCGAAATCGTTCCGCCTTCAACCAAATCAAGGAGTGAACCAATTTTCTCAGCGGCGATCGGGCAGTCGCCAATTTCGAGCTCCCGCTCTTTCAGTTCACCGAGCAAGTTATTGATGACCCAGTTGGCAACTTTCTTGGGAGACTTGGCACCTTTCGCAGCCGTTTCGTAAAAGTCCGCCAAGGCGCCATCGCTCGCGAGAACGGATGCATCGTAGTGGGTGATCTGAAAATCTTCCTCAAAACGAGCTACCTTTTGGTGAGGCAACTCCGGGAGAATCGCCTGAACTTTGGCGACGAGATTTGCTGTCCGAACGGGAAGCAAGTCGGGATCGGGAAGGTAGCGATAATCATCCGCGTTTTCCTTCGTCCGCATCAACGTCGTGATCCCAAGCTCATCATTCCAGCGCCAGGTTGCCTGGATGATCTTATCGCCGGAATCGATCACGCCAATCTGACGGTCAATTTCGCAGACGATTCCTTTTCGGACGGAGGAAACGGAATTCAGATTCTTCAGTTCAATCTTGGTTCCCAGCTCGTCGGTGCCTTTCTTCCTTACAGAAATATTAACGTCGCAACGCATCTGGCCCTTTTCCATGTCGGCGTCAGATACTCCGGAATAGATGAGAATTTGGCGAAGCGATCCCAAAAACGCCGCAGCCTCGTCAGCCGAGTCGATATCCGGTTCTGTCACGATTTCCATCAGCGGCGTGCCGGCGCGATTGAAATCGATTGTCGTAAAATCGCTGTGGTGAGTCGATTTGGCGACGTCTTCCTCCAAGTGAATCCGGGTCAATTCCACCGATTTTCCAGGATTGGCGATATTTTTCTGAGCTTCCTTTGGATACGCCAAATCATACAAGGGAACGCCTCCACCGACACAAAGCGGCAGATCAAATTGCGAGATCTGATAATTCTTCGGCATATCCGGATAGAAATAACTTTTCCGGTCCCACTTCACGATTTCCGGCGTGGTGCAGTTCAGCATCTGGCCGACGAGGATCGTCCGCTCAATGGCGCCGCCGTTCAAAACCGGCAAAGCTCCCGGTAAACCCAGGCATGTCGGGCAGGTCAGCGTATTCGGCTCGGCACCAAATTTCACGGCACAACCGCAGAACATTTTGCTGTTCGTTTTGAGCTGGACGTGAACTTCCAGGCCGATGGTTGCGATGTAGTCGTCTTTTGGCATGTGAAAAAGAAGGCAGTTTCCGTTGCTTTAAATAGGGGAAGGAAGGATGCGCCAGTCAGAAGCGTCACCGTGTTTCTGCGGCAGGTTTGGTGGGAAGGAGGATGCTGCTTTTTCCTCTTGCTGTGGCTGCTTCCAGTTTACCGGGAGAAAGGAGGTAGGAATCGATGACCTCACTAATATCAAGGTCTCGAAGCTCCGAGCGAATCGAGGTGGAGCGTGCCTGATTCTGAATTACCGAATTCATCAGCAGCCCCGGACGATTGTTTGCGTCGTTGATTTTCCGAACGTCTTCGTCATCTCCCGCTTCTTGAAAGGCTTCTGAGTCTACGATGCTACTCGTTTTGGAAGTTGTCTGAAAGTGTGCAACAAACTCCTGATTTTTTGAAGCGATCAACAACGCAGCCAGGTTTCGGACCTCCCGTTTGCTGATGGGATCAGCCATATCAAACGTGCGGGCCAGCATGGGAATCTTTTCGATTTCGTCGCGGCAGCGGGTCAAAAACGGCCACTTTGGATAGGTGTTTTTTGAAAAATAGGTTTCTGCGCGCGTCACGTGTTGGAGATTTCGAAGCTCCATCAGTGTTCCTGTCATTCGAATGCCAGTTGCCAAAACGGCCAGTAGAACGAGGGAGGGAATCAATGAGGCAAGGGCGCCACCAAACCCAGCCGACAAATGATGGAGCGGGCTGTCAGCATTGAAAATCGCTGTCAAAACAGCATGGAAAATCAACTTCAAGATGAAAAAGGCGATCAGTCCAATGACGAAACTGAGAACCACAATCAACATATTGGAGAGACTCAGCCCCGACCAGGATTCAATCAATTTAGGGGTTTGGGTGAAACAGAGCATGCCCACGATGATGCCGCCGCATGAACTCAAAGCCCCTGACATTTGATGGGTGACACCATATTTCCACGCCGAGGCTGCGAAGCCGACGATGACTAGTAGTGCTAAAACGATCGGGGCAAGTGCCATGGCGATTGGTGACTTCGGTTATTCCGCCGAAATCGTGCCGCATTGTGCGCGTTGGCGCAAGGCATGATCACACAAAACCAGCGCTGCCATCGCCTCCACAATCGGGACAGCACGTGGCAATACACATGGATCATGACGGCCACGACCTGTGAGTTCCGTGTCTTTTTTCTCGACCGTAACTGTATCCTGCGGGCTCATGATCGTTGCCGTCGGTTTGAACGCCACGCGAAAGACAATGTTTTCGCCGTTGGAAATTCCACCCTGAACGCCGCCGGAGCGATTCGATTCCGCACGAACCCGATCGCCTTCCATCCGGAATGGATCATTGTGTTCGCGGCCCGTCAGCTGCGTTCCGGCAAAACCTGAGCCGATTTCAAATCCTTTCGTTGCCGGTAAATTCAACATCGATTTCGCTAAATCGGCTTCGAGGCGATCAAAAACCGGCATTCCGAGACCCACTGGGCAATTCCGGATCACGCACTCGATCACGCCGCCGATCGAATTTCCGTCCGCCCGCATTTCCTTGATCAAATCGATCATTTTCTTCGCCGCCACAGGATCCCCCGTCCGCACGATATTCGATTCCACCATTTCCTGTGTCACCTTGTTCTGATCTACCTCCGCCTCGATATCGCAGACCGATTTCACATACGCGACGATCTCCAGTTTCGGTGCAAATTGCTCTTTCAGAACCTTTTTCGCCAGGACCGCTGCCGCCACCCGGCCAATCGTTTCGCGTGCGCTGGAGCGTCCGCCGCCCTCATGATTGCGAACGCCATACTTAGCCCAGTAAGTGTAATCTGCGTGCGAAGGACGAAATTTTTCCTTCATCTCCGAATACGCTTCCGGCCGCGCATCCTTGTTCTGCACTAGAATCGCGATGGGAACCCCAAGCGTTTTTCCTTCGAAAACCCCCGACAAAATCTCGCACTGATCAGCTTCCTTGCGCGGCGTTGTGATTTCCGATTGCCCCGGGCGTCGGCGATCCAAATCAAACTGAATTTCCTCCTGCGTGATTTCGATCTGAGGCGGGCAGCCATCGATCACGACACCCACGCCGCCTCCGTGCGATTCGCCGAAAGTGGAGATGGTAAAAAGTTGGCCGAAAGAAGAACCTGCGCTCACAATAAAAATACGGTTAGAAATGAAAAAGGGTCGAAAATTACCGTCAGCCCCCGCAGGTTGCAAATGGTATCAGGGCTATCTTGCGGAGCCGGTTCTCAGCTGTCCTCAGATCGCTTGCAAGCCAGCTTGTCGCCCGATGCATTCCAACGGATTTTTTTGATCCCACAGCAGAAAAAGACCGGCATACGCCTGATTGAACCCCACCTTTTCGCGACAGCGTTTGTTTGAAATTTAACGAACGAACTCCGCCGCGATCCAACAGGGTATGTTCGACGAATCAACAGGGTTGGATCGAAATGCCGTCGCGATCCAATAGGGTTCGTTCATCGATCAGACCCTGTTCGATCGTGAAATACAAGGCCGGTTGCTTTTATCATAAAAGCAACATGGTGATATCAACAGGTAAATATTGCGAGAAAACCAAGTTATCTTAATTATTAATTAGAAGAGATGAAGTTCGGCGAAATCATTGACACCTATGGAGTGGGGACACTATAACCGCTCTGAAGTTTAATTCGGATCAGTTGAGTAACTGATATGAGATTCGACTATCAATACTGTTAGCCAAAATTAATAAGCGAGAGATAAAATACGATGAAAATCAAATTTGCATTTATAGTCGGTTCCACTGCGGCGATCGTGGGGATAGTTTTTGCGGTTCTGGCGCAGTCAATCGCTTTTAGCGGGGTAAAAACTTATCCCTCGCCTCGCTCAGGAACCTCATATGCTGCGCAGGAGCAGCTTTTGCAGAACATTGGCCTGCTCGTTCTCGCATTTGGGCTTCTGCTGATTCTAATCACGTTCCGTGAGTGCCTTCGTGGATCACGCTGTGATCGCCGAGGTGATGTTGGCAGCGAAGGGAAGCCTTGATTTCTTTCGAGTTAGGGAACCTCGGAGTGGCACAATAGAAAAGACCATCGTATACCTCGGAGATTTCGATAAGCCTGTTGAGGAATTTCATCTCAAAGACCGATCATCGACTTGCAAGATACGGGGGCTAACAAGTCGCGGATGATCAACTGCCTGCCCGCGCCGAGTCGAAAGCTAAATGAACGATCAAACCTCAACCGCGAAGCCGGAGTGTGTTGTCGGCTGGCAGTTACATCGCTTTGACGATATTTGGATAAGCTCGTGGACGAACTGGCAAAAGGCCGAAAAATCGATAAGATTCTGCGGTCACTCTAGCAACAACAATGGATAACAAGGCGGGGATCCGGATCGTGACGGGGCGGCGAGTGAGTAGTTCGCAGGCGACTTCAGGTATTCGAAAGTTTTCAGGCACGAATCGGATCTCTATGACATTAAGGGAGTTCTACGAAACGCATTTACCCCCCCTGTGAATCACTCTGAACAGATGCGATTGGCGGGTAATAAACAAATCAACTCAAAGTGCGTCTAGCGTGAGCCACTTATAGTGCTGCAGCTTTGTCAATTGGTTAGGGAATTCTCTTCTTATTGCTCGTATCACGATGTCGTTTCAGACAGCCTGTTCAGCTTATGAAACTCGCCCTTTTCTCCTACAGTCTGGCACCTGTGTTTTTCTTTTTGTCGGGATGTAAGCCGCCGAAGGTTGATGCGGTGAGTCCTGCGACCCCGGCTGCTGTCGCCATTCCAGTCGAAAAGCCCGCTGCCCTTCGTGTCTTTTTAGATGATTATTGTGAATCGGTTTTGGCGTACGATGGCAGTGCCACAGCGGTTGCTTGGAATAATTCGAAATTGGCTGGCATGATCTTTGATATCCCATCGCTTTCCGTAGGTAAAAAAACCAGGCGATCAAAATTTTTACGGATGCGCTGGAGGAAAAGGACGGCGGATTGATGAACGCCAACCTTGGCTCATCCATGGAGGTCATCAATCTTCGGAACGTGGACGGCGAGACTCGAGCGATGTGTCGACTGTTTGCGATCGAAGGAATGAACTACCTCGACATCGTGATTCAGGAAAACAATCAGGGAGCGTTTGAATTTATTGATGCTTATTCGTTTACGACCGGAGAAATGCTCTCGGTGACGATGCGTCAATTGATGATGCCTATCATGGCAACGATCTGGAAAACTCCCGTTCAGAAGCTTTTTGGCGGAGGTGATGCCTATGCAAATGCGGTGGCAAATATTTGGATTGAAAATTCAGGAAGGAGACACCGAAGGGGCGTTTGAGTTGATTGAGACGCTCCCTGAAAAAGTCCGGAACGAGCGCCGTTTGTTGACCATGAAAATCATGCTGGCTTCGCGGATGATGGCGAACTTGGATGAGATGGAGCGGGGAGAGGAAATTTACGACGAAGCGATTCTCATCTTTGAATCGTTGTATGCGGACGAACCCTCGTTTTTATTGATGGGGCTCGACTATTATTTCATTCAGCAAGACTGGGAGAAGTTGGATCAGTCTCTGAACCGTTTGGATGAGAAAGTGGGGGGGTGATTCATTTCTGAACCTCTACCGTATCAACGCGTTCATTGAGCAGGGGAGGTTTAAGGAATGCGAACCGGTGTTGGAATTGATGGTGAAGAATTTTCCCGAGCTTGAGGAAAGCTATTGGTGTCAGGTCCAATATGGATTGGCGAACACGGATTACGATTACGTTGCGGAACGCCTGTCATTCATCGCCGAGAAGTTTGAGCTCGAAATCGATCTGGATGTTGATGAAAGTTATCAGGAATTTGCAGATTCAGAGATCGGGCAGTCATGGAAAAAGAAACACGCTGTGTGGTTGCGCAAGTTGAACCAGCAGAATTCCGGGACACCCACGCCTCATCGCCAACGCAAGGAGTAATCGATTCCATCAGTCCCAAAACTCCGCTATTTCACCGGCGACTTTTGCCTTCCACTGAAATTCCTGCCAACTCAAGCCGGCGCAATGCAAGGCCTGACGATTCAACAGCAGGGTCTTTCGTAATTTTGGGGTCCAGCCGGTTTCGATGAATTCGAGATAGTGATTTTCGTTGGGGCCGTAGAGTTTGTCGCCGATGATGGGGAATCCTGCGTGGTGAAGATGGACGCGAATTTGATGCATACGACCGGTTTCGGGAGTGCATTCGATTTTTGAAAAGCGGCGACCGTTGGTGGTTTCGCGCTCGAAGCGATCCAGCACTCGAAATTTCGTAAGGCATGCTTTCCCCTCGGGATGAACGGTTTGCTTCACCCAGATTTCGGACTCGCGAACGTCTCGCTGGCGCAGAATGGGCTGGTCGACCGTGAATTCATCCTCCTCCGGCCATTCCCAAACGATGGCGTGGTAGGTTTTGTGAAATTCGTGGCGCTGCATTGCTTTGGCGAACTGATGCGCGGTCTCAGCTGTTTTGGCGACGAGAACGATGCCGCTGGTTTCGCGGTCGAGCCGAGTGATGATCGAAATCTGCCCGCCGTTGGTGATTTCGAAAAGGAGAAGATCCTTCAGTTCATCAAAAAGCGTTCGGGGGCCGCCCGGGGAGGTCGGGTGCACTAGGAAGTGGGCCGGTTTATTCACCACGATGAAATCGTCGGTTTCATCAATGATTTCAAAATTCGGATTCTGAAGTCTCAAATCGATGAGGACGGGTCGGCGAATCTGGATTCAAATGCCAGTTGGAAATGAAGCTTTCCACCTCTCGGTGAGCTGTGTTCCCCAAAAAAATAACAGATTTTGTTGCCGATTTTTAATTTAAAACGTAATCTCCGCGACATGACCAAATTTGGACAAACTTTAACCGCAGTGTTAGTTGGAGCGACCGTGGCAAGTGCGCAGGAATCTGAGGAGCGGACTGAGGAATCATTCATTCCACGGTATGCGGTAGCGAGCAGCTATTTTTCGTGGGGTGGCGAAACTAATTTTTCTAATACGTCGGGTTCAGTTTCAATGTGGGAAGCCGGCGCGGAAGCAAACGTCCCGGTATACAAGAAGGACGGTTTTCTTATGACGGCAGGGGCTAAGTATCGCCGCAACAATCTCGAATTTTCCGGAGCGCCTTTTCCGCTGGATTCAAAATCATACGATCTGACGCGGGTGGATATCCCAATCAATGCTTGGATCGAACTCAATGATCGCTGGAAATTGTGGGGACGCGTTCAGCCAGGTTGGTATTCAGATTTTGGAAATGTGGGTTCAGACGACTTTATCCTGACTTCGCTCGCGTTACTTTCCTATAAGCTCAATGATTCAATGAAAGTGGCTTTCGGAGCGTTTTATTCTCGTGACCTAGGCGAAGAACGATTGCTCCCGGCGTTTGGATTTATTTACGAGCCGAATCAGCAATGGTCTCTGGCACTGACATTTCCACGGGTTGAGGTGGCGTATGCCCCGGATCGCAATTCGCTTTTGACGGCGCGTGCCGTTCTCAGTGGAGCGGGTTGGAATATTGAGGATCCGGCCGGTGGCGACCAGAATGTTGATTTAAATTACAAGAGCATTCGCGTGAGCCTCGGATACGATCAGCGCATCGGAACCAGTCCCTGGTGGGCGTATGTTGATGGTGGAATGCAGGTGGGGCAGGAAATTGAGATCGAAGGTGGGGGTTATGAATTCTCAGAAGATCTTGATTCCAACGTGTTTGTGAATGCGGGCGTAAAATTGCGCTTCTAGTCCTGTCCTGTTGTTTTTTGCAGACAACCTGCAAAAAGCTGGATTCATCGGCGGTTTGCGGTAGTGGTTTGGGCCTTTTTAAAAAGTCCAAACGACCATGTCTGCCCAAAAACAACAGACCCTAGCCGCACCGGCAACGCTGACCGGAACCTCGCTTCATACAGGCGAGCGGGTAAATCTCACGATGAAGCCGGCTCCGGCGAATCACGGGATCAAATTTCGCCGGATTGATCTTGAGGATCAGCCCTTTATCGATGCCCATGTGAGAAATTTGCAGACGGTGGAGCGCGCCACGACGCTGGCTCAGGGCTCGGTGAAGGTTCACACGGTCGAACACGTCATCTCGGCGCTTGTCGGCATGGGAGTGGACAATGCGATTATCGAAATGGATGCGAATGAGCCGCCGATCGGTGACGGTTCATCGATGCCGTTTGTCGAATGCATCAAGCAAGCGGGGATCGAGGAACAGGAAGAATATCGGAGCGTTTATGAGATTCGTGAGACGATTCACATGGAATTGCCGAACGGATCGATGATTACGATCGTTCCGGATAAAGACTTTCGCGTTTCCTGCACGCAGGTGGGGCCGGATGGTCGGATGACGCAGTATTACTCGGTCAAAGTTGATCCCGAGACCTACGAAAAGGAAATCGCGGCCGCGCGGACGTTTGTTTTTTACGAAGATGTGGAGCCGCTTTTGGAAAAAGGCCTCATCAAAGGGGGAAGCCTCGAGAATGCCGTCGTCGTGAAAGGCGAGTCGGTGATGAGCAAAGAGCCGATGCGTTTCAATGAGGAATTCGCCCGCCACAAGATTCTCGATATCATCGGTGATCTCATGCTGAGCGGAAAGCGGATCATGGGGCATGTCATCGCGGTGAAGCCCGGTCATGGACCGAATACCGAAATGGCGAAACGCCTCGTGAAAGAATATCAGCAGACGCGTTCGATGGTTCCGCCGGTAGTGATTCCAACCGGCGAAGGCGTGATGGACAGCATTGAAGTTCAAAAAGTGCTGCCGCATCGCTATCCGTTCCTGATGGTCGATCGGATCATCGGTTTTGAAGGTGATAACAAGTGTACCGGCGTTAAGCAGGTGACGATCAACGAGCCTTATTTCCAAGGGCACTTCCCGGGCCATCCGATTATGCCGGGTGTCTTGCAGGTTGAGGCGATGGCACAGGTTGCAAGCATCGTGTTGCTGCGCCGTCCTGAGAATCAGGGCAAAATCGGCTATTTCATGAGCGCCAACAACGTGAAGTGGCGCCGCCCGGTGCTTCCCGGCGATACGCTTTTCATCGAGACAGAAATCGTCAAGACCCGCCGGAACATTGGTTTTGCCAAAGGACGCTGCATCGTGAACGGCGAAGTGGTTTCCCAAGGCGATTTGTCATTTGCTCTAATTGACGATTGATTTGACCGTTTCGTTTTCTGAAACATGGCCACGACCATTCATCCCACTGCAATTGTCGATCCATCCGCTGAAATCGCGGACGGAGTCGAAATTGGTCCGTACTGCGTGATTTATGCCGGTGTGAAGATCGGGGCAGGCACATGGTTGCAGAACCATGTGACGGTCGATAGTGGGACCGAAATCGGCGAGCGAAATCGATTTTTTGCCTTCGGTTCGATTGGTCAGCTGACTCAGGATTTGAAATACGATGGCGGGCCGACTTACGCAAAAATCGGGAACGACAACACCTTCCGCGAATTTTGCACGGTGCACCGCGCGACTTCTGCGAATGACGCGACGATTATTGGTAACCACGGCAATTTCCTCAGCTACAGCCATGTCGCGCACGATTGCATCGTGGGAGACAACGTGATTCTTTCGAATAACGGAACGCTCGGCGGGCACGTAACCGTGGGAGATTATGCAATCATCAGCGGGCTTTCAGCGGTGCATCAGTTTTGCCGAATCGGCGCTCATGTGCTGACCGGTGGCTGCACAAAAATTGTTCAGGACATCCCGCCGTTTATGATTGCTGACGGCAATCCGGTGCGGGTTCGGGCGATCAACTCCGTTGGGATGCAACGTCGCGGATTTACCGAACAACAGATTCGCTGCGTGAAAAAAGCGCACCGTGCCTTGTATCGCGATGATAAAAACGCGACCGATGCGCTGGCCATCATTCGTGAAATTGACGATCCAGATGGCGTTTTGGCGGGTCTGATCGATTTTGTCAGCACGACCGAACGCGGCTTGCACTGACATGAAAGCTGACGAAGAAATTTCTCAGCGTTTCAAAATCATCGTGGCGTATGACGGCCGGCCTTTCTCTGGTTGGCAAAGTCAGCCGGGCGGAAACACCGTTCAGGATATTTTGCTGAAAGCATTGCAATCGTTTTGCCCCTCGATATCGACAGTTCAGGGCTCCGGTCGAACCGATGCTGGTGTCTCAGCAGATGGGCAGGTCGCCCACTTCGATGCGGCTCCCGGGTGGAGAATGGATGCCGTGTCGTGGCGAAAAGCGCTGAATTCCAAATTGCCAGCCGCGATTCGAATTCTCGATGCCGAAACGGTTTCTCCAGATTTTCATGCGCGATTCAGTGCCGAGGCAAAAACCTATCGCTATCGGATTTTCACGGGAGAAGTTCTGCCGCCGCTGGTTCACGGGTTGGTCTGGCATCAGAGCCGAGTTGATGATTTTGAAGCACTTTTGGAGGCGGCTTCGCTCTTTGTCGGCACCCACGATTTTCGTGTTTTTTCAGCAAAAAGGCATGATGGACACGACGAAGATCGCGACACTGTCCGGACGATTTACTCGACGAAATTAGTGCAACAGAGCGATTGCGAATGCGAAATCGAATTCGTCGGAAACGGTTTTTTATACAAAATGGTGAGATTTTTGATAGGTGCCAGCGTTGAAGTCGTCATCAGAAAGCGAGAAGCATTCGAAATTCAGGATCGGCTCAAATCCGGTATCGCATTTGAGAAGGCCCCGTTTTGTGGGCCTTCCGACGGATTGCGGCTTGTAAATGTTCGATATCCCGATTCCATTACCCCCTGAAAGTCTTAGGATGGCGTTATTTTTTAAATCTAAATCAACTAGGGAAAACCGAATCGAGAATTCGGGCCGATGGCCTATTCGCTTGACCCATTTCTTTCTGGTCGATGACTACGAATTTCCGCCGAGTCAGTATCCCGAGATCTTTTTTGTGAAGGAAGGTAATTTTCTTCACGAAACCGACACGGGGAATCAGGCGTTGCGGGCTGGTGCCGTGATCATCAATCACCCGAGAAATCGCCACACGATTAAGCAGCCGGAAGAAATGCTGCTCGTGCGGATTCGCTTTCTTCCTGAGTGGTTTGCTACCGAATACAATACGGTGATTGATTCTCCAGACATACTCAGTTTGTTTTTTGACCAGTCTTGGTTTCAGTATCCGTCCGATTCGACGCTCCACGTGGTTTCCGCCCGCGAGAGTCAGATCAAATACATCGAGGCTGAAATCAGCATGCTGCAGGAAGTCCTTCGCGCGGGACGACATCTCGAGCCGATTGCCCGCGTTTCCTTACTGAAACTGATGTTGGTTTTGGGCGACGAATACAATTATTACTGGCGAGGTGCCAACCGCATCGAGCTTCGTTCTGAAGTGCGAATCGCACTCGATTTTATCGAACGGAGCGTTGGAGCGGGCGAAAATTTAAAGCTCAAAGATTTGGAGCCAGCCACGGATATGACTCAGGATCACCTCGGTCGCGTCTTTCGAAAAGCGACTGGAGTTACGTTGGTCGATTACGCTCAACGTCGTCGGATTCATCATGCCGCGTTACAGCTGCTGACTTCGAGTGAAACCGCTAAAGGCATTTCCGAGCGACTTGGATTCACCGATTCCGCACATTTTTCGAAGAGCTTTCAGAAGTACTTCAATCTCTCGCCGAACGTCTATCGGCAGAAGTATGGCAGCGGGCCGGATGCGACGAATGCGTAGGGATTTCGGGATAGGACAACGCAAAATTTAGCACCTTCTGCTACACAGCGCTCAAGAGCCAACAGAGTTGATTCATCGAACGGACACTGTTTGATCGTAGAATCGTCATCGGTCACTCAGCCTTCTCCGTCTCAGGAAAAGCCCGAGCGTTCACTTTCTCGAAATGCCCCGATTCGCCAGAGTAATCCGGATACTGGTCGGCATTCGCATCGTGTTTGGGGCGATAACGCCAGTGTTTATACATCCACAACCAGGGAGCGGGATTTTCCCTGATGTGAGGCTCGAATTGATCCCAGCACGCCTGACTGATCTCCTGCGGAGTCGCGTTGTCTGAAAACTCGAGCGGGGCGAATCCTTTGATCAAATACGTCCCGTCGTCCTGCGGAATGCAGATGCCGGGAATCACAGGAAGTCCCGTCCGGTTGGTTAATTCGGCATGAATTGCAGTGACACAGGTTTTATAGCCGAAGCATTTGATGGCGGTGGCCGCTTTGCTCGGTTTCACGGTGAGATCGGTCAAAAACGCTGCATTCCCTCCCGACTTCAGGTTTTTGAGGAGCCGGATCAGCGCCCGATTGGAGGAAATGACCTCGTGGCCGCTGATTTCGCGGTTATCGCTGAAAATTTTGGTGAGATGCGGGTTTTTGAAATCTTGAGCTACGATCGTGAATTTGTAGTCGCGAAAGCCCATCACAAGAGCCACCCATTCGAAGTTTGAATAGTGCGGCGTCACCCAAATAGCTCCAGTTTCACGCGCTTTTTCCATCGCGGCAGAGTCATCAAACTCAATCCGGCAAAATTTTTCGAAGTTTTCCTGATTCAGCCGTCGGCTCCAGAATTGGTCGATCACGGTGCGGGCAAATGCTCTGAAAGAGCCTTTGATAATCGCGACAATCTCCCCTTCGGATTTCTCATTGTCGTAGACTGCGCGTAAATTTTGCCGGGCATTTCGTCGTCCGCGAGCATCCAAACGGTATCCAATCGTGCCCAGCCCATTGGCAAGCAAGTGAGCTCCGCGCCGGGGCAACAGCGGGATGGAAACCGCCAGAAAGGCAAGCCCCAGCCACTCCAGGCGATATCGGAAACGTTTCCAGAACGACATGAAACGGAAATACGTCTGAATTCACCGGATTACAAATTCCCAAAATCTTCATTTTTTTTGGAAAAACAAGTAATGGGTTAATAGTTAGCGATTTAACAGGTTTTTAGAGGGGCGATATTCGCCTGAATTTGATTCAATTTCATTAAATATCAATAATTTTTAATAATTTCAGTTGCGTGAATACTGTGATTACCTATAATTTTCACAACTTATTAGTCTTGCCATGAAAAAACTCATCGTTGTAGCCAATGACATTGAAGCCTCGGGAAAATCGACGGTTGCACGAGCAATCGCCAGCCATCTCACCAATCTAGAGATCAACTGCGCGTTGATTAGTTCTGACGAACGTGAACTCGATAGAGGCTTCAAAGGAGAATTCTGGGATTTCCAGGATGACATGGAGGTGTCCCAGTTGATCTTCAATCTCGATCGCTATGATGTGGTCGTTCTTGATGTTCAGAGTGGGATGGCTAGGGTTTGGGCGGAATTTTGCGAAGAAAACGAAATCGACGATCTCCTCAATGAAATGAACGTGGAGATGACGATGGTGATTCCTTGCAACGAGAGCGAGCGTTCCAACGAAGAAGTGGTCGATCTGGCCGAAATTTTCTCCGATCAAACGGATTACGTGATTGCTCACTTGCCACTCGAAGTTCGTGGTAGCCGCGAAGTAGCGTGGAAGGGAAGTGGCGCTGCCAAAGCGGTAAAATACCTTGGTGCCTACGAAGCGAATATGCCTGAAATCGGTGCCGCCCTGAAAACGGCTCTCAAATCAGCTGACATGGATTTGGTGAAGGCCTTCGACAATCTCAAAGAAGTTCCCCGTTTCCTCGAAGTTCAGGCGATGCAATGGCTCGACGAAGCAGCAGCTGCGCTTGCAGAATCCGAGGAGTACCTCGTCCCTGAAGAAATAGGTGGTTTGGTAGCCTCATATTGATCAATTTTTTCCTGACTCGGTAAACGAGATACCCCTCAAAAAAGCTCTCTGGTGTTCATTCGCTGGAGGGCTTTTTGCGTTTTAGGCAAACCAAATACCAATGAACGGAGTCAGCAGACAAAAGTCCGCGTAGGCCCGAACTTCCGCGCCACTCAGTCCGGCGGAATTACGATTAAGTAGCGTCATTAGAACGGATGAAATGCAGAGGCAGATAAAAAGAGGCCACTGATTGGGGGGCAGAAAAAATCCGTTAAGAGTGAGTATTGAGTAGATCAAGCCGGACCGATTGAGGTCTTGTCTCAAATTTCCCCACCACTGGGAAGCGCTACCGGAATCATTTGTCGCATCCGCATCACGGTCACGGGCAGCAATCAGGAGGCAGTTGAACGCCGCAGCAGATCCGAAGGCAACCAAAGCGAGAGTATGAGGGTTGTGAAAACCGATCGCCGCAATGATCCCTCCAGCGAAAGCCAAGCCCACACCAAATTCTTTTCCAGGAAATTTTGATCGTCGAAAAAAGGGAGGCATCACAAAGACACCAAAGTAAATAGCGACTCCAAGAGCGACCCACAACCCACGAATCAACACCTCCTGTGGTAGATGGCCAACGATCGCAATGGCAGCTCCGAACCCCGTCGAAACTGCCAGCGCAACGCCGAAAAACAGCCGGTATTTTTTGCCAAAACGAAGCCGCCCGGTCGCGACGTCCCAGTCTTTGCACAGAATTACATCGACGATTCGGTCAAAAAGGTAAATCGACCAAATCGCGAGAAATGCTGCGGTAAAAACCACGAACGGAACAGAATGTCCCGTCGATTTCGAAAACAAAATCAGCCACGAGATGAAAACCACCGGTGCGTCCAACCCTAGAAATCCGGGTAGGAGCAACAAGCGTTTTCCGCGATCCAACAGGGTTGATTCGTCGAACATACCCTACCAAGTCGCGTCAGGGTTAACCTTTTGATTTTCAGGTTGAACCATCGTCGCGATTTGGTGTGAGTTTGACAGGCGGTATCGCCGGTCATGCTTTGCTATGGGATCGAATTTAAATCAGTTCGTCCAACGGCCGGATCCCGAAGAAACCGTCGGCAGGATCATTTTCCACGTGTCGGAATAATCCGTTTTTCCAAGCGCCCCGATCATTTTCACCCCGGTTGATCGCTTGAAGGCGCTCGTGAAACTTTCGCCGCTGTGGCAACCCCAGCTTTTGCAGTAAGCACCGCGATCAAAGACCTTGCGATTAATTTTCGAGAGATCGCTTTGGTGGAGAAACACCTTGGAAGCGCCCAACACCTCATTGCTGTAGTCGAAGCAGAAACAGTATTTGTTGGAATGACCGAAGTATTCGAAGCCCGTCACTTTGACGCTGCGACGATTCTGGCCGGTGTTCAGATAATTAATGAGTTCATCTCCGGTATTGAGCCATACCAGGTTGATTTTGTATTTGTCCCGCACGCTGATGATGTTGTCGATCAACGGATCGCCGTCTTCATCCTGACGATTCACGTAGCCATTTTTGTAAACCAACCACGTGATCTTGATCTTGTTGTCCGACATCTTCTGTAGTTCCTGAACGCGAAGTCGAGCCGTGCGGATGAAATTGCCCCACCATTTGTCGTGCTGATGATTTTCAGTGCGGTACTGCTCCCATTCTTTCAACGCAGGGCCGCCGCTGACGATGATGTATTCACCATCGAGCTTGAACCGAGTTTGAGCCGAAGCCGTTTCGGTCGAACCGAACAGGGCTGAAACCACGGCGATGAGTGCAAAAAGGGGTGCTTTCATGATACGGATTACTACGTCAGGAATACCACGATCTTAGCGGAAATTCCAGTTTCATCGATTTCTAAGCTTTTTGCGTCCCTCGGATGCTCACTGCTTTTTCTTTTTCTTCTTCTTCGGCTCCGCTTCTTTGGTCTCTTTTAAAAGGTGGCGAACCTTGTCGTATTCAGGATTTACACAGCTGTCGCCCCATCGTTTCAGTGCAGAAAGCAGCCCGAGATCAGATTCAATTGCCTGTCCTTGATCGCCGGTTTCTGCAATCCAATCGGCAAGAATTTTGCGATGAGCCTCAATCTCGGTAGCGTATTTGGGATCTTTTGCGAGGTTGTTGATCTCGTGCGGATCGTTTGCCAAGTCGTAAAATTCTTCAGGCTCCTTGCCGTCCATACGGAAGAAAAGCATCTGCGTTTCGTTCATTTCGCCAGCTGCCATCATCGAACGGAATTTTTTGGTCACGCCCCAGCCATCTTTATAAGTCGGTTGCATGAACGGGCGGTCATCCGTGTAATTCTTCAGGTATTTGAATTTCGGAGTCACCACGGCGCGGATTTTTTCGATCGTGAAATCGCAGCGATCGCGAGCTGAAATGACGTAATCTCGAGGAGTAAATCCATGAGCCATGAAATTGTGGCCCTCCATGGATTTCGGAATCGGCAAGCCCACCAGCGCAAGCGAAGCCGGCGCCAGATCGATGCTGCTCACCAAATCGTCGCGGACTGCTTTGCCCGCGATGTTCGGACCACTAACGGTCAGCGGCATGTGAATTCCACCATCGTAGACCATTTGTTTGTGGCGATGCAATCCGTAGCCATGATCGCTGAACATCATGATGTAGGTGTTTTCGTAGAGACCGTCGCGTTTCAGCCCTGCGACGATTTTTCCGACTTCGGCATCGACTTTGAGCAGGCAATCATAGTGATAAGCGATCGATTCGCGGACTTCAGGAACATCCGGGTAGTAGGGTGGCACGGGGACTTTTGCGCGATCCGTGACCGGCTTCAGCTTTTTGTATTTCCCGCCCATCAACTGAATCTGGCCGAAAAACGGCTGACCCTCGGCACGGCCACTCCAGTCGGTTCCGTCTTTTGCGCCTTTGAATTCCGGGCCGGCGGCACGGTCATACAGTTCTTTGGAATCCCACTCGAAATTGAAATCGTCTTTTCCGGTCCCTTCGTTGAAGGTGTAGAAGCCCGCCTCTTTGAAAATCTGCGGGACGGGTTTCACGCTCTCGGGAAGCACGTTTTTATCATATTCCCCCATCGATTTTCCGCGAAAAGTGGCTCGGCAGCTCCGGTGATTGTGCGCTCCAACGGAAGTTTGCATCATTCCGACAATCGTTCCCGAACGCATCGCCGAGCACACGCCAGCCGACACGTAAAAGCGATCAAAGCGAACTCCGTCGGCCGCAAGCGCGTCGATATTCGGAGTTTCGATCACCTTATCGCCATAGCAGCTGAACCAGCCGCTGACGTCTTCGAGATAAATCCAGAGAACGTTTGGTTTGTCCTCTGCCTGCGCATGAGTAGCGACGAACAGCGTGAGAAATAAAAGTGGGAGCCAGCGAAATTTCATCCGGTTACCTTGCGGGAACCGGCATTTCATCGCAAGCGCACAATCGAACGAGATTTTCCCAGAGTTCTGCGATAATGTTCGACATGTTCACAGGTATCATTGAAGAAGCAGGCGAAATCGCCGCCGTTGAATCGATCGAAAACGGAGCGCGGCTTCAGATTCGGGCGAGCTTCGTTGACGAACTCGCCATCGGTGAAAGTGTCGCCACTAATGGTGCGTGCCTGACGGTTACCAAAGTCGAAAACGGAGCGGCCAGTTTTGATCTCCTTCATGAAACCTTGCGGGTCACCAATCTCGGCGATCTCGAAGTGGGGTCCGTCGTGAATCTTGAGCGCTCCCTTGCCATCGGTGATCGTCTGAGCGGCCACTTTGTGCAAGGCCACGTGGATCGCACCTGCGAAATCATTGCCTTCGAAAAAGTCGGGAACGATCACCGACTCGAAATCGAATTGCCGAGTTCGTTCGCCCATCTCGTCGTTCACAAAGGCTCAATTTGCATCGATGGCATGAGCCTGACCGTTGCCGAGCTTGGTGAAAAAAGCGTTACAATTTGGATTATTCCCCACACCCTCCTCGTCACCAATTTGAAAAATGCCGCTGCCGGAAAGCGGGTGAATGTCGAGTTCGATTTGTTGGCGAAACACATTTCGCGAATGGCGACGGTGAAGGGTTAATTAGACGGGTTTCCCCGGCACACTCGGAGCAAGTTTCCACACAACCCATGCGCACGCATACAGGCAAAAGTCTTTCGCGAGGCCGCCGTGCATGTCGCCGACTGAATCGTAAAAGTTGTTTCCGACAACGAGGAAAATTAGAATGGTCATCGCGACCGTCGCTCCGAGAACGGTGAGCCGTTCCAACCAGCCGATGCACATGACGATACCGACAAGGATCATCCACGCGCCGAGAATCATGAGCCAACCGGCTGGGTCGGGCCAGTAGATCCCTGAGTTTTCAACTACCCGGGTTTGCATCGCCGTTGGCATCAGTATTTTGGGAACCAATCCTTCCCAAATCCAGACAAGCCCAAGCGCCCAGCGGCAGACGAGTTTCAATTGATAGAGCAGTTTTTTATCTTCGTTCATGATGGTGAGTTTTTCGTAACAGGGGCGTCTTACGGCTGGCCCCTGTTTGTTCGTGGGGTTTATTTTTTATCGAAAGGCTGCTGTGAGGTAGGCCACGGCTGCGCCACCGTAGCTGAGGGTGAGAATCCAGTGAATCGCGGTCTCCTTCTTTTTGCCGCGCCAGTTGTCCCAGCCGTAGAAAAACCACTGGATGAGCGTCCGGATTGCCCAAAAGAATCCAACTCCGGCGGCGAACCAACGGGTCATTTCGTATTCCGCGTTCGCGATGTCTCCGGCGAAGCGGATCGTGATGACTCCAAAAATCAGGAGGATGATGCTGATGAACCATTTGTGAACGACGAAGACTTCTTGAAGCAGTTTGGGAACGCTTTTGAGGTCTTTGTCCCAGCCCAACATTTTGTCGAGACGCATGTTGATGCAGGCGATGATGAGCTGTCCGATGGCAGCGGCGATGAGGATTTTGTCCAGGTTATCGAGGATGAGGCTCATGGTCTTTTGGTGGTGGTTTGGGTTTGGTTTTTTGTTTTAGAAAAGGTCGCGCAGGGCGGGTTCGAGATGCGGAAATTTGAAATCGAAATCCGCGAGGCGTTTGGAAATGCAGCGCCGACCGGTAAGAGCAATCACGGGATCGCTTCCTAGAATGGGGGCTCCGATATGAACGGCGAATGCGGGCGCGGGTGGACTCCAGGGGCGATTCAAAACAGTGCGAAGCGTTTTCATTAGCTCGGCATTGGTCACGGCGTTTGGATTGGTTGCGTTGTAGACTCCGGCGAATTCGGGGTTTTCGAGCACTTCCATGAAAATCGCGATCATATCGTCAATGTGAAGCCAGCTGATCCACTGCTTGCCATTGCCAATGCTGCCGCCGAGGCCGCATTTCACGAGCTTGGCGAGAAAGGGAAGGGCGCCTTCGTTTTTGCCGAGAACAAATCCGATTCGCAACACGCTCCACTGGGTTGTTGGCAAAATGGCGCGACCCAATTCTTCTTCCCACGCAGTGCAAACGTAGGCGGGCCAATGATCGTCAACCCGAGCGGCTTCGCAGCAGATGCGCTCTTTGGCGTCGCCATAAATCGCAAGTGAGCTGGTCTGAATCCAAATCGGAGGCGGCGTTTTTACTTCGCGAATCGCTTCGCCGAGCACCCGCACCGAGTCGGTCCGTGACGTCACGATCAGCTCTTTGTTTTTCGCCGTCGGTCGGCAGTTCACATTTTTTCCCGTGAGATTGATGATTGCGTGAGCGCCATCGATTTCTGTTTTCCATTCGTCGGCGATGGTTTTTCCATCCCAAAAAAGAGCGCGACCATCGCCTTCGTAGCGATCAGGATTCCGAGTGAGAATCACCGGATCATAGCCGCGAGTCTCGAGTTCAGCGGCAAGAGCGCGGCCAAGAAATCCGCTACCTCCGGCGAGAATGATTCGTTTTTTCATAAGGGCTTCGGTGTGCGGTGTTAGCGATTTGGAAAGAATGCGGCCCAGGTGTAAACCGCGGTGAGGAAGATGAAAACGACGGTGAGACCGTGGTAGCCGAGTTTGTAAAACCAGTTGGTGAGAAACGGTGTGGCATCGAAAATGAAGAACTGAACGATGAGTCGAACGCCCCAGAAAATGGCGATCATTCCGCTGACCCAACGAGCGATCGGCGTGCCGGCAGTGGCAAGCGTCTCGGTGTGAACGAGGGTGATCGTTCCGAAACTGATGATCATCAGAACGATGAACCATCCGTAGACCCAGAACATTTGGCGCATCAATTTCGGAAGTGGCTTGAGTGTTTCCTTCCAATTCAGCGCTTTGGGGGCGTTGGCACTGGCAACGAGAATGCCGAAGTGGGCAATGCCAGCGAGGGTGAGAGCGATTTTTAAGTAGTCCATTTTTCCGTTTGGCTGGTGGTTATTGAAAAGTGATGAATTTCATCATGGGCGCGAAAACGCGTTCGATGAATGGGATGTGAAACAGGATCGGCGCGGGGATGAGAACTGCCGCGAGTGTCACAAACCGGTTGCGAAGCGGCTTGTATTTTCTCTGGGCAAGGAGGACTGCGGCTTGAATGAAAAAGTAAAGCGTCGGTAGTCCAAAGCCGCCGAGAGCGGGAACGGAAATGGCGATTTCGTGAGCGACGGCAGATGCGAAAAACCCAGCGAAGGTGCCTTTGGTAACACCAAATTTGCGAACAAGAGGACGAAAAACATGGATACGCGCCCAATCGCTGAACGCCCGATTCCAGCGGGGTCCCCAGAATTCACCGAGTGTTTTTGCGACCCACGGTTCATTCATGATGGGTTCGACGGGAAAACCGCAGCGCCTCCAAATGGCGGCAAGAATTGAGAATCCGCCGAAATGAAACAGGCAAAGCATCACTGCGACTCCGATCCAGCCGACAATGATGGGATCGTTGAATCGGGGTATTACGGCAATCGCGAGCAGCAGTCCGACGGCGACAAACGCGAATTTATCCCACAGTCGGGTTGTAGTTTCGCCTTGGGGCCTATCCCACCGAAAGGCATCCGCATCGGTTCCGATCCAGGCAAAAAAGAGCGGGTTTACTTCTTTGATTCCGCCTTCGCTGCGAAAGGCCATGAACTTCAATCCCACCCACATCGCGCCTGACAGAATCCACATCCAGATCCATTTTGGAATTTCAAAAACGAAACCAGCAATGGTAGCAATCGTGATCAAACCTATGAGAACCGCCCAATCAACGGCAGGATTTCTCTTTTTAGGTTCGCTGAGATCAATTTCGCAAACGCCGCTCAAGCAGCTCCGGTTTTTGGCGATCCAACGATAGCCCGCATGCACCAGCTGGCGAAAACCGGGGAGCATCGCGATGAGCGCGAGCGGCGCCGTGAACCAAAATTGGCGAGCCAGAAAGATCGCGGCTTCGGCTCCGCCATAGGTCCGGCCGTCGTGCCAGGCGAGTTTCATTTCGGTTTCGCTCGCTCCATTTTCAAAAGGAACGGTAACGATGTTGCGCTTCTTTAACCACGGACGAAGGCGACCAACGCCGTCCGTGCAAAACCGGCACGTTGCGTCGTAGAAGAGTTCACCTTTGTTTGTCGTTTCAGTCATTTCTGTTGGAAGGGAAATTAAGTGGCAAATAAAAAAAGCCAGAGGGCTGGCCCCTATTTGAGAAGCCCGAGAGGTTTTAGCAATTTGTCGCCCATCTTAAAAGCTTTGATCGCCGTCTTCGTTGGTAACTTGTTCATCCGCTCGTAGACATCGCTGGCGAGTTCGAAAAATTCGAGGAGGTCTTCGATCTTCTTCTTCGCGTAAATTTCTTCTTCTGCTTTGGCGTCTTCGGCTTCGATTGCGCAGTTCCGCAGGGTTGAAAGCGTGGGATCCACTTCGCGGCGTTTCCGTTCCGCAGCGATCACGCGAAACATTTCGTAAACGTCCGCCATCGACTCGAAATGATCTCGTCGATCCCTGGGGATGTGAACCACTTTCACGATTCCCCAATTCTGAAGTTCCTTAAGGCTGTTGCTGACATTTGAACGAGCAACTCCGAGTTTTTCGCAAATCCCTTCGGCGTTCATCGGCTTTTCCGAAGTCATGAGCAATGCATGGATCTGAGCCACCGTGCGATTGATGCCCCACTTCGTGCCCATCTCTCCCCAGTGGAGAATGAAGTTTTGCAGGAATGGAGTGAGATCGTTCATTTCAGTTATTTCTGTTTAGACAGAAACTTAAGAAAGGACTTTTCACAAGGGGTTTTTGTTAAAAAGAGCCGAACAAATTTCAGACAACCTTTTTACAGTCTCCTGACAAACCTGCGCGGCTTTTGGGGCAATTTATAGACCATGAAATTAACCACTCTTATTGCCGGCTTCGTCATCCTGATTAACATCCCGGCGAATGCCGCAGAGCCGATTCCGAATCGCCTGATCGATTACACTGCCTTCGAAAACATTGTTCTCCGATCGAAACTCCAGCGTGAATCTGATCGACTCACGGAATCTGAATTCCTGAAAGCCATGGAATCTGGAGCCTACCTATTGCTCGATGCGCGGAGCAAGGCGAACTTTGACAAGCGTCACGTCAAAGGCGCGATCAACCTGCCCTTCACGGAATTTACGGCGGAATCGTTGGCTGTGATCATATCCGGCAAGAAAACCAAGATCCTGATTTATTGTAACAACAATTTCGAAGGCAGTCCGATCTCAATGGCTTCTAAATCGCCGGCTGCTTCGTTGAATATTTCAACTCAGGCTTCGCTCCGCGCTTATGGTTATGAACAGATTTTCGAACTCGGTCCCTTGCTTGATGTGAAGACCACGAAATTGCCCTTTGCTGGAACCGAAACTGAAACGAAGACGAATTTCAAGAGATAGCTCTTGATCTGATAGGGGCAGTGGGGGTATTTCTACCCTTTAATCACAACTATGGACTACCCGCTTTCTCTTTCTTTCAAAATCGTCGCACTCGCCCCGCAAATTCTGCTCAATGATGCAAACGATCAGCCGATTTGCTACGTGAAGCAGAAAATGTTTAAACTGAAAGAAGCTGTTCAGGTTTTCACAGATTCAACGAAGACCACGGAAATTTGCGGGATCGCAGCGGATCGGATTCTCGATTTTTCGGCCTGCTATCGCTTTACCGACACCACGGGAAATGAATTCGGGTCCGTTCGCCGCAAAGGCATGCGTTCCATTTTTAAAGCGCATTACGAAATCGAAGACGACGGCGTCGTGCAGGCTGACATCCGCGAGGAGAATGCCTGGGCGAAAGTGATGGATGGCATTTTCGGAGAGATTCCGATCTTGGGGATGTTTAGCGGCTACCTGTTTCACCCGAAGTTTCTTGTATCCCGCAACGACGGCACGCCACTGTTGCGTGTTGAAAAGCAGCCCGCGTTTTTCGAAGGCAAATTTAAGATCGAGAAGCTCGCTGAAATGGATCCCACTGAAGAGATGCGGTGCTTCATGGCGGTAATCATGATGACGTTGCTTGAGCGTCGTCGAGGGTAGTATTTAAATATTCGCGAGATTCGCTACCTCCAAAAACCCGTCGGAACGCTCTCTTGAATTGAGTTTGGTAAGCCGCTTTCCGAGCCTGAGTGATCGGGGCATGACGAAGTGAAACCAGCGCCCGGAAATAGGTTGTTGCACCTCGGAAATATTTTTCGTTAGCGATTTGCAGGCTTCCTCGAAGTGCGAATTGGTCTGCTTTTTTCACTTGGTTCTGCAGCTGAGCGACCCTGGCTGTATTCGAGTCACTGACACTTCCCCACATGTTACCTGTTTGAGAGGAAAGACTGAAAACATAGAATTAGACTGCGAAACACAGAACCATCACGATGAAGATTCCGACCGCGGTCCAGGTAAATTTCTGAATTCGATTCATGATGAAAGGAGGCGCAATCACTTGATCCCGAGGATTGACCTTATTAATCCTACCTGTTTTGGTTTCGACATGAAATCCCAATTTTCTCTCATCGCCGGAATCGCGATTTTGTCTGTGGCCACGGCATTCACAACTGCCCGCGCAGACTGGCCGGAATTCCGAGGGCCGAGCGCTCAGGGGATTTACGAAGCGGCGTTGCCGACGGAGTGGAGCGAGGACAAAAACATCACGTGGAAGAAAAAAATTCACGGATTGGGATGGTCGACTCCGGTGATTTTGAATGGCAAAGCGTGGTTCACGACGGCTGCAGAGCGCGGTGAAACACTGTCGCTGATTTGCATCGACACAAAAAACGGGGACGTCCTTTTGGATAAAGTGCTCGTCACGGTCGACAATCCTGCACCGCTCAACAACAAGATGAATACCTACGCGACGCCTTCGCCGGTGATCGAAGAGGGGCGGCTCTATGTCTCGTTTGGTTCGCCAGGCACATTTTGCATCAATACTGAAACGTTCGAGACGATTTGGCAGCGCCGTGATATTTCGGCAAGCCACTGGCGGGGATCCGGATCGTCGTTGGTGACGTGGAATGACTTGGTCGTTTTGACTCACGACGGAGCTGATCAGCAGTATCACATGGCGCTCAGCAAAGAGACTGGCAAAACTGTCTGGCGAGCGGACCGGACCACGAATTACGACGACGAAAAAGAGGGGCGTCCCGCGAACAGCGGCGATATGCGGAAGGGCTACAGCACGCCGTTTTTTGTCAAAGTTGGTGATCAGCATCAAATGATCTGCAACAGTGCCAAAGCTTGTTGGGCATATGATCCCGCGACCGGCGCAGAAATCTGGAATGTGCATTACCCCACCCACTCGCCCTCCTCCCGAACGGTTTACTCCGAAGCGTTGGGAATGGTTTTCATCAATACCGGGCTCGGAAAAGCGGAGGTCTGGGCGATCAAACTCGATTCCGATATGAAAGGCGACATCGCTGAAACGCACGTGAAATGGAAGCTGCTGAAGCGGACTCCGAAGCGGTCATCTCCGGTCATTGTCGACGGGCTCTTTTTCATGGCGAATGACGGTGTGATCAGCTGTGTGGATGCAGAAAGCGGCGAAGTCCTCTGGGCGGAACGCGGCGGGAAAGATTACTCCGCGTCGCTTCTCGCTGCCGATGGGAAGATTTATTGCTTTGATGAAGAGGGAGGCTGCACCGTGGTGAAAGCCGCGCGCGAATTTGAAGTTATTTCCGAAAACCATCTCGACTCCGGCATGATGGCATCGCCCGTTGCGTCGGATGGCTCGTTGTTCGTGCGGACGAAAAAGCACTTGTATCGGATCGAGGGGTGAGTTGGTTTTTTACGAAGTGACCCTCTATTTATCAGTCTAAATATGATTCCGCCTGAATACCTGCCGTTTGATCGGGAAGTCTATCGTAAACTGTACCGCCAGATTCGAGATCTTCCTGTAACTCGGGAGATCACCTGCGCCAATTGTGGACACACTTTTGAATTTTTCACGATTTAGACCCACGCTGATTGCGAACAATGTGGCGAGCACCATCGAACTCGGGCATTTGGTGCATATGACGAGATTGAGGATCTCGCATCAATATTTGTTCTTTGGGCATCTCAGGCTGGCAATACTCAAGCGCTAATTCAAACCCTTCAAAATTCCAGTCCAGTTGAATCGGTGTGGGATGATTGGGACGATTACTTTTGCGACCATTCCAATGATTCGAAGGCCTAAAACACCCAGCGGGACAAAAGCCCATTATTGAGGGCTCGCTAGTGGTCTTTGACATTCACCAATCATCTGCAGCTTGGTCTGCAGAGTTGGTTATTCCCGTTTCCTGATCGGACTTTTTCTAACGGGAATTGAAAAGAATTTTTTGGAATTTTCGGGAAGGAAATTTACTCCGCCTCGGAATCGATTCCGATCGAAATGCCCTTGCCGTCTTCGGGAATGATAATTTCGCCGTCGATCGCTGCGTTGAGCTGATCTTCCGGAGCGCCGCGCTGTTTTTTCAACGTGGCTTCTCCCGACAATCGGCCGAGGGCAGAATCCGCGTAGCCCGAGCCGGGCGAAATGCTGGAATAGCTTCGCATTTCAAAATGAAGATGAGCCAAGTAACGACCATCGGCTTTTCCGACGGTCCCGATCTGCTCACCGCGTTTCACATTGGTGCCGACGGAGACAAACATCTGTTTCAAATGAGCGTATAACGTTTCGACGGATTTACCGTTCGGGAGCTGGTGATTGATGATGATAATATTTCCCCAGCCATCGCTCGGCCAGCCTGCGTAGACGACTTTTCCATCAGCGGAGGCATAGATGGGATCTTTCAAATCGGAGTCTTCCCCGCCGATTCCATTGATGTCATCGCCGAGATGCCGCGTCGTCAAAAATGGCTGGGCGTTGTAGGTGAGGGCGGCGTGCTCGCTTCCCATCGGGGCATCGAATCGGGCTGCGATGGGGCTGGAAATCATTTCGATTGGAGAAACAACGGAAAATGCGGGATCAAAAATGGCATCTTCGCCCGCGCTCAAGAGACCGACGCGCTCTTCCCATTGTTTGACCACGACGACTTCCTTTTTTGGAGCAAAAATTGCCCACAAAATGATAATAGCCGCGCCGATCGTTACGAAGATCGGGAGGAAGATACTCACCAGTTCGGAAACGTGGCGTTTGAGATCGAGTTGAGGAGAAGACACAGATTTGAAGTCTAGCGCATTATTTTAGCTCGCGCCACGGCAGGAAATAGGCAAAGTAATAGGCGACCGCTTTATGACTCCAGAAATTAAAGAACGTTTCGACAAATACATCCTCGACAAAGGCTTACGCCGGACGGCGCAGCGGGATGTTATTTTTGAAGCGGCGTTTAAGAACGATGACCATTTCACGGCAGAAGAACTATGGGTGAAGGCGCGAAAGATTGATCCGAAAACATCGCGGGCCACGGTTTACCGGACCATCACATTGCTGATGGAATGTGGGATGCTGCGCGAGATCGATCTGGGGCGAGACGAACGGGTTTACGATCCGAACTTTATCGAGTCGCCCGATCACAATCATCTCATCTGTATTGATTGCGGAAAAGTGGTCGAATTCGAAGACGAAAACGCGGCTATCCTGATTGATTGCGTGACACGTCGCCTTGGCTTTCGCCCGACTTCGAAGTCAATGCGGATCGAAGCCTGTTGTGATCAGCTTCGGAAAACAGGGAAATGTGCGAGCCTGATCGAGATGCGTTTGGGTAAGGGTGCGTGAATCTCAGACACGAAATTCTGCGATTGAATTGTTAAGGATTTTGTAAGACTATTAAGTAATGAGTTCTTTGGAAGCAGCGATCATCACCCGGGCAATCAACCCCGAGGATTCAGCTTACAATCCCGAAACTGCTACTGCGATTCTGGCGATCCAAATCTCTGAATACGATCAGAAAAGAGCGATTGAATTGGGACGGAAAGCAAATGAGGGAACTCTGACTTCTGAAGAAAAAGAAGAAGCTGAGTGCATGGAGCGCGTCGGATTGCTGATCTCACTTTTGAAATCCAAAGCTCGCATTTCGCTTTCAAAAGCAGCCTGATTTTTGAAAAAAAGATCTGAAATTTGCTGTAATTGCCCGGGCGGGAAACCGTTGCGAGTGTTGTTTGATCAGCCAAAACTTTGAAGCGTTCACATTACAAATTGAACACATCATTCCTCGCAAACATCATGGGGAAACCATTTTGGAAAACCCCGTGCTTGCGTGCTTTGCCTGCAATAATCACAAAGGACCGAATCTCACTGGGATAGATCCGGACACTGGAAAAATTGAGCGTCTTTTCAATCCACGCCAAGATACTTGGAGTGATTGTTTTATAATCGAAGAAGGAAAAATCACGGGGATTTCTCCGGTTGGTCGAGCTAGCGAAGATGCGTTTGCGTTCAATCTTCCTAATCGGGTTGAATTGAGAATATCAATTGGAGAAGAATGAAGAGATCCGTAGTTCATCGAAAAAAACTAATGAAAGGCCTGTTGATATTTCTGGGAGTTTCCTTCGTCAGCGCTTTAATCTCCTGCTCCAAGGTGGATTCCGATGATGAGCAGATCATCGACGAAGGTCTGGTGACTATTGAAAACGCAAAGCTGGAGAATTGTGGAGAGGTCTTGCGAGTCTTGGAGCCCTTGCTCGAAAATGGAAATCGGTTAGTTCGTATCAACGGTCACCTGTATGATGGGATAAACTTGGAGTTCAACCCAGGATTAAATTTTCAGGTAGAGCCTTCGTTTGTGCCTGCAGCATTTTTTGATTATATCAGCGAAGCTGGAAACACGGCATGGGAGAAAGAAAGTAGTATCGTCTTGAGAATGAGGCTCTCGCCTGACGAGCCG
>ERZ887942.180-NODE-180-length-51925-cov-6.115057_pt1 | contig 51925 bp, 50 predicted proteins | sample MGYA00521099_ERZ887942 | MGnify/ENA primary metagenome ERZ887942 (study PRJEB32303, sample SAMEA104408605) | aquatic metagenome | biome: Brackish water; feature: Pelagic; material: water | place: Baltic Sea | collected 2014-06-07T06:48:00 | depth 16,251 m ... | reverse complement strand
CCCTGTGCCGGTTCAATGCTCAATCATACCGCAGCGCAAAGATCCGCGCAATTTACAGAGGTACCCTGATGTAGTTTCAAGATGCTGCGACAAATTTTTCTTGTGCCGAAGCCTTTGAACCATTGCTCAGCATGCATTGGCGCACTAGAACAAGAGGGGAAACAGGTCGCCGTCCTCCTGCCAAGGGGGCCATGCACGGCCTCAGGACTGAAAATTTAGGAGGCACCTAATGGCAGATGCAGCCATTCATGGTCATGATCACAAAGACGAGCGCAGCTTCTTCACGCGCTGGTTCATGTCCACGAACCACAAAGACATCGGTATTCTTTACCTGATCACTTCGGCGATCGTCGGCCTGATCTCGGTGGCGTTCACAGTCTACATGCGCCTTGAGCTTATGGAGCCCGGTGTGCAGTACATGTGCCTCGAAGGCGCACGTTTCACCGCCGCGGCGGCCGGAGAGTGTACGCCAAACGGCCATTTGTGGAACGTTTTGATCACGTATCACGGCGTCCTGATGATGTTCTTCGTGGTGATTCCGGCCCTTTTCGGTGGGTTTGGTAACTACTTCATGCCCCTTCAAATTGGCGCGCCAGATATGGCTTTCCCGCGCCTCAACAACCTCAGCTACTGGCTTTATGTTGCAGGCACCTCGCTTGGTGTAGCCTCGCTTCTGGCGCCGGGCGGTAGTGGTCAGCTTGGATCCGGCGTGGGCTGGGTGATGTATCCTCCGCTCTCGACGAACGAGCAGGGCATCTCGATGGATCTTGCGATCTTCGCGGTCCACGTGTCGGGCGCGAGCTCGATCCTCGGTGCGATCAACATGATCACGACATTCCTGAACATGCGCGCGCCTGGCATGACGATCTTCAAGGTGCCGCTCTTTTCGTGGTCCATTTTCGTCACCGCATGGCTCATTCTTCTTGCTCTGCCGGTTCTGGCGGGTGCGATTACGATGCTTTTGACCGACCGGAACTTCGGGACCACCTTCTTTGATCCTGCAGGCGGCGGGGATCCAGTGCTCTATCAGCACATCCTGTGGTTCTTCGGCCACCCGGAAGTGTATATCATCATTCTGCCGGGCTTCGGCATCATCAGTCACATCATCGCGACCTTCGCGCGCAAACCGATCTTTGGCTATCTGCCGATGGTCTGGGCCTTGATCGCCATTGGCGCGCTCGGCTTCGTCGTCTGGGCGCACCACATGTACACCGTGGGGATGAGCCTGACGCAGCAATCCTACTTCATGCTTGCGACCATGGTCATTGCGGTGCCCACGGGTGTGAAAGTGTTCAGCTGGATCGCAACCATGTGGCAGGGCTCGATCGAGTTCAAAACACCGATGCTCTGGGCGTTCGGGTTTCTGTTCCTCTTCACCGTGGGCGGCGTGACGGGCATCGTGCTTGCGCAGGCCGGCGTGGATCGCGCCTATCATGACACCTATTACGTCGTGGCGCATTTCCACTATGTGATGAGCCTCGGGGCCGTGTTCGCCATCTTCGCGGGGATCTATTTCTACTTCCCCAAGATGTCCGGGCGTCACATCCCCGAATGGGCCGGCAAGCTGCACTTCTGGGCGATGTTCCTTGGCTCGAACCTGACCTTCTTCCCGCAGCACTTCCTGGGCCGTCAGGGCATGCCGCGCCGTTACATCGACTACCCCGAGGCGTTTGCCTACTGGAACTGGTGGTCTTCGCTCGGTGCGTTCATCTCCTTCGCCAGCTTCGTGTTCTTCTTCGTGGTCATCATCTATGCCCTCTTCCGCGGCGCACGGGTGACTGAGAACAATCCATGGAACGAATACGCCGATACGCTAGAATGGACCCTGCCTTCGCCACCGCCCGAGCACACGTTCGAGCAGCTGCCCAAGCGCGAAGACTGGGACAAGAACCCGGCACACTAAGCCGCTCTAAAATACCAAAAGGCCCCGGATCATCTCCGGGGCCTTTTGCGTTGTAGGGGCGTCGCGATTCAGTAGCCGCCGGATTTGTGTCCGAAGAACACTTTGGTGATTTCTTCCGAAATATCCCACGTCACGCGCGATCCATCCCGCACGAAAAGGCTGTCACCGGAGCCGAGGTCAGTCTCCTCCCCGCTGGTATGATTGATCAGACAGCAGCGCCCGGCGAGGATCATCATAAGCTCATCACCCTGCTCGGTGCACGCGAACCGCCCCGGCGTGCAGCGCCAGATACCCATCCGCGTGGCCTCCCCCGGCCCGCCCGCATCGAGTCGCCCCGAGGCGCGCGGCGTGCCGTCCAATATTCGGTAATCACTCAGAGCGTTGTCGAAGGGCCAATCCTCCAGCGCACCCACGTCATCACCCGGCGTATATCCGATCATGGCGCACCCCGCCCATGGCTGCGGTCATATCCGTTGGGTGCCGGGCTCTGCCAGCCATCCACGGCGCCGGGCGAGGGTGCGAAGACCTCCACCAGAAGCGGATGACACGCGGCCACATCGCTGGAATGCTCGGTTGAGCAATCGCCACCGGGGCAAGCGCTCAGCGCGCCAAGAAGGTCGATTTCGGCGAAAAACTCAAGGTAGTCACCGGGCCGCACGGGACTGGCTTTCATGAAATACTGCCCCGTGTCGCGAGTAAACCCGGTGCACATGAAGACGTTGAGCACGTCATGCACATGGCCCTCGGCCTCCCCAAGGCTCAGCCCCGTCTCGTCGGCCAGGGCGCGGGTCAGGTTGGAATGGCAGCAATGATGATACTGCGCGCCCGAGAGAAGATTGCCCGTATAGGGATCACAGCGCGTGCCGATCACATCATGGACCGAGCCTCCGAACCCGTCGATCCCATACCAGCCCAGAGTGTCTTCCGTGATCGTCGCCATGGGCCGCAGGGTGGGAAACGACGACCACATCCGCTCCCCCGCCGACAGATGAGTGCCATGCAACGCGCGGGATTTACCCGAATAGAACCGCTCGGAAAGGTCTTGTGCGTTCCAAAGGTTCAGATCGCCCACCTGCGGCCCCTCCACCGACGAGATGCGAAAGAACTGCCCCGCCTCGGCGCGAAAGCACGCCGCCTCCCGCGCGGGCACGAGCGTTTCAGAGACCTTTGTGGCCCCTGCCCGCGCCGCCGCATAAAGCGCCATATCGGGAAAGGGCAGCGTCTCGTTGGGATAGCAGATCACCGGTGGGACCGCGCGGCGGGCCTCTGCGTCGCTGGGGCGTTTCATGACATATCTCCTCAACCGGGCGGCGTGTTGCGGCATTCTTTGGGGGGTTTTGTCCCGCGCGTAAAGTCCTCAGCGCCACAAGCCGCGCACCGCCATGCCCGCTGTCCGTCTTGATCTTGGGTGCGGTCTTGCCGCCACCGGCACATCCGCGTGCGCCGGTTGGATAGTAGCAGCACCAGAACAAAGGCGATCAACAGCCCTGCGACAATAATCATCTTGCACCTCCTTGCACCCCGGCAGGGTCTTGCTCAGCCCGTGAAAACAGGGCCTTTCACCAATCGCATGCGCCCTCTATAAGGGCGATTGTCCGGGCGGTCTCAGTCGCGGACCCATTCGTATTTCACCGCAGGACCCACCGCTCATGTCGATATTGTCAAAAATCCCCGGCCTATTCACGCAGGATATGGCAATCGACCTCGGTACAGCCAACACTCTGGTCTACGTCAAGGGCCGCGGCATCATCCTGAGCGAGCCTTCCGTCGTGGCCTACCACGTCAAGGACGGTGTGCGCAAAGTTCTGGCGGTGGGAGAGGACGCAAAGCTCATGCTGGGCCGCACCCCCGGCAGCATCGAGGCGATCCGCCCGATGCGTGAAGGGGTGATTGCCGATTTTGACACGGCCGAGGCGATGATCAAGTATTTCATCCGCAAAGTGCACAAACGCACCACCTTTTCCAAGCCCAAGATCATCGTCTGCGTGCCGCATGGCGCGACCCCGGTCGAGAAACGCGCGATCCGTCAATCGGTCCTGAGCGCGGGTGCGCGCAAGGCGGGTCTGATTGCCGAGCCTATCGCCGCGGCCATCGGCGCGGGCATGCCGATCACCGATCCCACGGGCAACATGGTCGTGGATATCGGCGGCGGGACCACCGAGGTGGCCGTTCTCAGCCTTGGTGATATCGTCTATGCCCGCTCGGTCCGAGTGGGCGGCGACCGTATGGATGAGGCGATCATCAACTATCTGCGCCGTCAGCAGAACCTTTTGGTCGGCGAATCGACCGCAGAGCGGATCAAGACCTCCATCGGCACGGCGCGTATGCCTGACGATGGGCGTGGTACGTCGATGAAAATTCGTGGCCGTGATCTTCTCAATGGTGTGCCCAAAGAGACCGAGATCAGCCAGGCGCAGGTCGCCGAGGCCTTGGCCGAACCCGTGCAGCAGATTTGCGAGGCGGTGATGACAGCCCTTGAGGCGACACCGCCCGATCTGGCCGCCGACATCGTGGACCGGGGCGTGATGCTTACCGGGGGTGGCGCGCTTCTGGGGGATCTGGACCTGGCGCTGCGCGAGCAGACGGGTCTGGCCGTGTCCATCGCCGATGAGAGCCTCAATTGCGTGGCCCTCGGCACCGGAAAAGCGCTGGAATTTGAAAAACAGCTGCGCCACGCCATTGATTACGACAGCTAAGGTGCTTGGGGCTTTGGCCTGCCACACCTATATCTGAGGATCAGGGACCACATCACGCGGGCGCCCCCTGCGCCCCACCCGCGAGGACGCTTTGGCACGTGACCGACGACAGAGCGAAGATTTCACCGGCCCTCTGAAACGCTTGCTTTTGGGGGTGGTGCTGCTGTGCCTGCTCGGAATTTTCCTGCTCTGGCGCATCGACAGCCCACGGGTTGAGCGGTTCCGTGCACAAGTGGTCGACACGGTCGTACCCAATTTCGATTGGGCCATGGCGCCGGTGACGGGCACGGTCAATATTCTGCGCGATTTCCAAAGCTACGAGCGGCTCTATGATCAGAACCGTGAGCTGCGCCGCGAATTGCAGCAGATGACCCAGTGGAAAGAGGCGGCCCTGCAACTGGAGCAGGAAAACGCCCGGCTGCTTGACCTCAACAACGTGCGGCTCGACCCGCGGATGACGTTCATCACCGGCGGCGTGCGCGCCGATAGCGGCTCGCCGTTTCGGCAATCGGTGCTGCTGAATGTGGGCGCGCGCGACGGCATCAAGGATGGCTGGGCCGCAATGGATGGCCTCGGCCTTGTGGGACGGATATCAGGCGTGGGAGATAATTCGGCGCGGGTCATTTTGCTTACCGATACGTCCAGCCGCATCCCCGTCACCGTGCAGCCGTCGGGGCAAACGGCCCTCGTACTGGGTGATAATACCGCCGCGCCGCCCGTCGATTTCATTGAGAACGCAGGGAGCGTGCGGCCCGGCGACCGCGTGATCACATCGGGCGATGGCGGTGTTTTCCCTCCGGGGCTTTTGGTTGGGCAGATAGCACTTGATCCGAGCGGGCGGATGCGCCTGCGCCTTGCCGCCGATTACGAACGGCTGGAGTTTCTGCGGGTGCTGCGCGATCTGGGGGGCGAGACGATTGAAAACCCAGGCGCGCTGATCGAGACCGCACCGCCCACTCCGCCTTCGGACGTGGCCGAGGAAGGCGCGCAAGCGACCGAGGAGGCGCCAAACGATGGTTGAGCATCGCGGCACATATCTGTGGTCCATGCGCGCGCTTTTCGCCCTGCTCTGCCTTGGTATCATTTTCTGGCGGCTTTTGCCGCTCGACATGCTGCCACGCGGCTGGGCGGGGCCTGATCTGATCGCGGCCCTTGCCTTTGCCTGGGTACTTCGCCGTCCTGAATTTGCACCGCCACTCTTGATCGGCCTCATGGTCCTGCTGGCTGATCTGTTGTTTCAACGCCCACCCGGCCTGTGGGCCGCGCTGGTGGTACTGGGGGCGGAGGCTTTGCGCAGCCGCTCGGCTGATCTGCGCGACATGGGCTTTGGCCCGGAATGGCTGACCGTGGCGACGGTCCTCATGATCATGACATTGGCCGAACGGCTTATTCTTGCTATCTTGTTGGTAGATCAGGCCCCGCTGGTGCTCAACCTCATGCAGATGGGTGCCACGATTGCGGCCTATCCTTTCGTGGTCATGGCTTCCGCCCTTTTGGCCCGGGTGCGCAAGATCAGGCCAGGCGATGACAGCAGCATGGGACAACGCACATGAGACGCCCCACACGCGACACGGCCCTGAGCCATCGTAAAATCTCCCGCCGAGGTCTTATCTTGGGGGCGGCGCAGGGCGGGTTTGTTGGGCTTTTGGTCTGGCGGATGCGGCATTTTCAGGTGGAAGAAGCAGATCAGTTCCGCCTCCTGGCCGAAGAAAACCGCATCAAGATCCGCCTCATCCCGCCTGCACGCGGGCAGATTTTTGATCGCAACGGCCTCGTCGTAGCCGAAAACGTGCCAAGCTATCGGATCATGATCGAGCAGGAGGAAGTCGTGGACGTCGATGACCTGATCGAGCGGTTGGGCCGGATCGTGAACCTCGACCCCGAAGAAATCGAGCGCGCCCGCGAGGAGATGCGCCGCACACGCATACACCCGGTCACGCTGGCTGATCGCGTCACATGGGACGAGGTCAGCCGCGTCGCCGTCAACGCCCCCGCCCTGCCCGGCGTGCACCCCGAGGTAGGCCTTTCGCGCCGCTATCCGATGCTGGAGGAATATGCCCATCTGGTCGGCTATGTCGGTCCGGTCAGCGATTACGATCTTGAGCGGATCGAGGCCCCGGATCAGCTTCTGCGCATCCCACGCTTTCAGATTGGCAAGGTCGGCCTTGAGCAGCGGCGCGAAGACATGCTGCGCGGCAAGGCGGGTACCAAGCGTGTTGAACAGAACGCCGCTGGCCGCGTTATCCGCGAGCTTAACCGGCGCGAAGGCGAGCCGGGCAAGGATATCCAGATCACCACGGACAGCCATCTGCAATCCTACATCCATGCCCGCCTGAACGGTGAAAGCGCCGCTGTGGTGGTAATGGATTGCGAGACGGGCGATGTGCTCTCTACCGTCTCCGCGCCGGGGTTCGATCCCAACCTCTTCGTGCGCGGCATCTCCGTGGCGGATTACAAAGCCCTTCTGGATAATAAATATCGCCCGTTGCCAAACAAATCGGTGCAGGGCATCTACCCGCCCGGCTCCACCTTCAAGATGATCACGGCGCTTGCGGCACTGGAAAACGGCACCTCCGTGCCGGACGACACCGTGTATTGCCCCGGCCATCTGGAGGTCAGCGACCGCAGGTTCCACTGCTGGAAACGCGCGGGCCATGGCAATGTCGATCTGGGCAAGTCGCTTCAGGAAAGCTGCGATGTCTACTACTATGAAATGGCCCTGCGGACAGGGATCGAGAAGATTTCCGAGATGGCCCGCCGCCTCGGCCTTGGCGTGCAGCATGATCTGCCGATGACCTCCGTGGCGAGAGGGCTGGTGCCCGACCGCGATTGGAAACGCGAGACACGTGGCGAAGAGTGGCGCATCGGCGATAGCGTGAACGCCTCCATCGGGCAGGGTTACGTGCTCAGCTCGCCCTTGCAACTGGCCGTGATGACCGCGCGGCTGGCAACAGGGCGCAGCGTGACGCCCCGCCTGATCAAATCCATCGACGGGGTCGAGACCCCCACCGGCCATGGCGAGGATCTGGGCCTCAACGAGAACAACCTGCGCCAGATCCGCCGTGCGATGTATGACGTGGTCAACACCCGGCGCGGCACCGCCTATGGCAGCCGGATCATCACGGATGGGATGCGCATGGCGGGCAAGACCGGCACCAGTCAGGTGCGCAACATCACCACTGCCGAGCGCGCCGCCGGTGTGCGCCGCAATGAGGACCTGCCATGGGAGCGCCGCGACCACGCGCTGTATGTGAATTACGCGCCCTATGATAATCCCAAGATCGCCGTCGCCGTCATCGTCGAGCATGGCGGTGGGGGCTCTACGGCGGCGGCCCCCATCGCGCGCGATGTCACGCTTCAGGCGCTTTATGGCGAGGACCCGCCGCTTGATGCCTACCCCACCAAGGACCGCGCCCGCATCAAGGAGCTTCAGGCGCGCCTGCGTGAGGCGCGGCCCGATTACCGCGCCGGGGCCCGTGATCGCGCATGAGCTATCTTGAATATACCGTCAAAACTACGCCTTCGGGCCTGAGAAAGATTCTCTACCTCAATTGGCCCCTTGCCTTGTTGCTGACGGCTGTGGCCGGCGTTGGCTTCTTGATGCTCTATTCCGTCGCGGGCGGTTCATTCCAGCCCTGGGGCGAGGCTCAGATGAAGCGGTTCGGCCTCGGCTTCGCCCTCATGATCTTCGTAGCGATGATCCCGATCTATTTCTGGCGTAACGTGGCCCTCCTTGCCTATCTCGTGGCGCTGGCTTTGTTGGTGGCGGTAGAGTTTTTTGGCGCGGTCGGCATGGGTGCGCAGCGGTGGATTGATCTGGGCTTCATGCGGCTTCAGCCTTCGGAACTGATGAAGATCACCCTCGTGATGGTGCTTGCCGCCTATTACGACTGGCTATCGCTCGGGCGCACCTCCAAGCCCGCTTTCGTGCTGATCCCAGTGATCCTGATCATGATCCCGGTCTTTTTGGTGCTCAAACAACCTGACCTAGGCACGTCGATCCTGCTTTTGGTGGCGGGGGCCATCATGATGTTTCTGGCGGGTGTGCATTGGGCCTATTTCGCCGCCGTTCTCGCCGCTGGTATCGGCCTCATCACGGCAGTGTTCCAAAGCCGCGGCACCGATTGGCAGCTTCTCGCGGATTACCAGTATCGCCGGATCGACACGTTTATCGATCCCTCAACCGATCCTTTGGGCGCGGGCTATCACATCACACAATCCAAGATCGCGCTCGGTTCTGGTGGCTGGACGGGGCGTGGCTTCATGCAAGGCACGCAAAGCCGCCTGAACTTCCTGCCCGAAAAGCATACCGATTTCATCTTCACCACCCTGGCCGAGGAGTTTGGATTTCTCGGCGCGATCTCCCTGCTGACCCTTTATGCGCTGATCATCCTCTTCTGTGTCGCCTCCGCCATGGCCAATCGCGACAGGTTTTCGTCGCTGATGATTTTGGGTGTGGCGGCCACGTTTTTCCTCTTTTTCGCGGTCAACATGTCAATGGTTATGGGTCTGGCACCTGTTGTCGGTGTGCCGCTGCCTTTGGTCAGCTATGGTGGCTCGGCCATGCTAATCCTGATGATCGGCTTCGGCCTCGTGCAAAGCGCCCATGTTCACCGCCCAAGGTAGTTCCATCCAATGCTCAACATCCTTTTCGCCGCCCGCCCCGCCCGCTTCCCCGAATACGTAGGGCCCCTGCGCACGGCCCTCGCCAACGCCGGGATCGACGCGCATCTGGCCATGGATATCGCGCCGGAGGAGGTGGATTACATCGTCTATGCCCCCAATTCCGTGGTGCAGGATTTCGCGCCCTACACGCGCTGCAAGGCGGTTCTGAGCCTTTGGGCCGGGGTGGAGGGGATCGTTGGCAACACGACGCTCAAGCTGCCGCTGGCGCGGATGGTGGATCATGGGCTGACCCAAGGCATAGTCGAATGGGTCGCGGGCCACACGTTGCGCCACCATCTCGGGATGGACCTGCATATCCACGGTCAGGACGGGATCTGGCGCGATTATGCGCCGCCCTTGGCAAGCGATCGCAAGGTGACCGTTCTGGGCCTCGGGGCGTTGGGGGCCGCCTGCGCCGGCGCGCTGCGTGATCTGGGCTTTGACGTGACCGGGTGGAGCCGCGCGCCCAAAGAGGTGCCGGGCATCCGTTGTCTGAATGGCGCGGCGGGACTCGTGGATGCGCTGACAGGGGCGGAGGGTCTGGTGCTTTTGTTACCCGCCACGCCCGAGACAGACAATTTGATCAACGCCGAGCGCCTCGCCCTGATGGCCCCCGGCGCGTTTGTGATCAATCCCGGGCGCGGCCCATTGATCGACGATGCAGCACTTCTGGCCGCACTGGACAAGGGCCAGATCGGCCACGCCACGCTCGATGTTTTCCGAAAGGAGCCTTTGGCAACGGATCACCCCTACTGGGCCCATCCAAACGTCACCGTAACGCCCCATATCGCGTCAGAGACCCGTCCCGTCACCGCCTCAGAGGTGATTGTCGAGAACATCCGGCGCGGCGAGGCGGGGGAGCCGTTCCTGCATCTCGTGGACCGCGCGCAAGGGTATTAGCGCAAGCGCGGCGGCGCGTCAGGGTCTGATCCAGGAGCGCCCCGCTCCGCCACAGCCTCCGGCCGCGCGGGATCAACCCTGAGCGCCACCCGCTCCAGTCGCGCCTCCATGGCGCCACCCGCAGGCACGAAGCCCACATCGAGTGCACCGGCCTCGACCCCCGAAAAGATCAGCGCCTCCGACACCGCGCGCGCCAGAACGTCCTCCGATCCCGGCACGGCGCCCACGAAGGCAATGAGATGCCCCTGCCCCCCGCCCGCATAGCTAACACCCGACAGATAGGCGCAGTGCACCAAGCCGCCGGTCCGCGACAGCTTCGCATCAAGCGCCGTCAATAACCCCTCGGGCAGCGCACCGGGTGGGCGCAACTCTTCGGGGCGCGCGGCCACCTCCTGTGGTGCCTCCCCGCCCAGCGTCTCAGTGAGCCATGCAAGCGCCTCGGGCGGCATCAGGATAGACGAGGGGGCGACATCAAGGTTAAGCCCCAGCCCGATCCCGGCGTCGCCCAGCATCTGCGCCACGATCCGCCCCGGCACGGCCACATAAGCGGAAGCCGCCCCGCTGAAATCCGCGAGCCGCTCCTCAGTATCAAAGGCCAAGGCAAACCGCTGATCGTCCACCTCGAAAATCTCGGGCGATATGTCATCGCCCACCGCCTCGCCCGTGAGCAAAAGAACGAGGCTCGCATCGCTCAACGCCGCGTAAAACGCCACCCGTGCCGTATCATCTTCTGGCGCGGCACTCATCCGTGCGTGGGCGCGGTCCAGATCGGTCTCATCCATCGCGCATCACCTCCGCCACGCGGGCCCTCAGGGCGGGCACCAGCTCCGCCTCAAACCACGGGTTTTTCTTCAGCCATCCCGTATTGCGCCACGAGGGATGCGGCAAGGGGAAGCCGGCGGGCGCATGGTCGCGCCAGCCACGCACCATCTCCGTCACGCCGCTGCGCGCGCCGTAATGAAACCGCTGGGCATAGCCCCCGATCACGACCTTCAGGCGCAAATCTGGCAGCGCGCCCATCACCCGCGCGTGCCATGTCGCGCGGCAAAGCGGCGGGGGCGGCAGGTCGCTGCCCTTGGCGTCATAGCCCGGAAAGCAAAACGCCATAGGCACGATCGCCACGCGACTCTGGTCATAAAACGCAGCCTCACTCAGCCCTAACCAATCGCGCAACCGCGCGCCTGAGGCGTCGTCAAAGGGCCGCCCCGAGGCATGGACCTGCGCACCGGGCGCTTGCCCCGCGATCAAAATACGCGCGGAGGGCCGAAACCAGACCACGGGTCGGGGCGGGTGCGCGGTGGCGGTCGTCGCAAACCGATCCGCGCAAAGCGTACAGGCCCCGATCTCGGCGCGCAGGCCCATCTCAGCGGGCAGGCCCGTGGCAGGCGGGAGCCTCGCCACCATCATGCCACTCGGAATAACGCGGCAAATCATCGGCCACATCGAACCATGTCAGACGTTCTGCATAGTGGATATGACAGCTCGGCGCAAAATCCTCGGGTCGGTCAAGCGTGCCGACCAACATCTCCACCATCGGGCCGATCTCGCCCCCGTCCCCCTCCCAGGTAAGCGGCGTGCCGCACGCCCCACAGGACGCCCGCCCGACGCCAGCCGAGGACGCATAGACCTGTGGCGCGCCCGCCGTATAGCGCAGCTGTGCGCGCTTGTAGCCCGCAAGCGCCACAACGGGCGCGCCCGCATGTTTGCGGCAACTCTCGCAATGGCAGTAAATCACCGAAAGCGGCGCGCCTGTGATTGCGTAGCGGACCGCGCGACAAAGACAGCCTCCCGTCGTTTCCATATCGCTCATCATGTTATCCCCCTCTGATCTGATCCACAGCTAGACCATTTGAGCGCCAGAGCGAACGCCTTTGCGGCGAAAGAAGGGCGCTACCCGCCTCCACCCGCAGGAGTTTGTTTCCAATTCAGAACGAAAACTCCGGACGAGGGGCGGTTTTTTCCAATTTCGGCATAATTCTGCCTTGAAATCTTGTATATAATGAGCGTGATCCGGCATAATGCTGGGACAGGAGGATTATCCTCCCGTCAAGAAAGCCCCGTTAAAGAGGGCACAGAGCAGATTTCGGAGCTTTTGAATGCTCGAGTTCGATAATGTCAGCAAGTCCTTCTGGACGGGCACCCAGCATAAGGTAATCCTTGATCGGGTTTCCTTCCGGGTGGAGCTTGGCCGTTCGATGGGCGTTCTTGCGCCCAACGGCACCGGCAAGACGACATTGATCAACATGATGGCCGGGCTGGAAAAACCCGATGAGGGCGAGATCCGGCGCGGCTGCCGCATCAGCTTTCCTCTCGGTTTCATGGGCGGGGTGATCGCCAAGATTTCAGCGATGGAGAACAGCCGCTATATCGCAAGGCTCTATGGGCTCGACCCCGATTATGTCGAGGCATTTTGCCGTTGGATGTGTAATCTGGGCGAGTATTTTGATCAACCCTTGGGCACCTATAGCTCGGGGATGCGGGCGCGGTTCACCTTCGCCCTGATGCTGGCGCTGGATTTCAACATCTACCTGATCGACGAAGGCATGCCCAGCTCCACCGATGTGGAGTTCAATCGCAAGGCGGGCGAGATTTTGCGCGAACGGCTCACGACCACGACCGTCATTATCGTCTCGCATCAACCCGAGACGCTGGAAAAATTCGCGACCTCCGCCGCTGTTTTGATGGGCGGGCAGTTTTATATGTTTGATACCTTGGAAGAGGCGAAGCAGCTTTATGACTACGAAACCCAAGGCTAGGAAATTCCGCATCAAGCGCAGCGCGCCGCATGATGAAGCGGCCAATTCTGTGCCGGGCGGCTCTGCATCCCAAGGGGCAGCCTTGCGCGCGCCTGCGCCCAATGCCGCGCCGCCTGCAAGCCAACCACCTCGCCGCCCCGTGGCACCCGCATCTGCGACCGCTGCCACCGCACGCGAAGGGCAGGTCAGCTCCGCCAACGAGATGTCGGCAGGCGCCACCATCGACGAAATTCGCCATGAGGGCCTGACGGGCCGCCAGTTGCGCATGGCGCGGCGCGTGGCGCAAAAGCATGGCCTCGCGCCCACCTCCGATTTCGACGCGGTGCGCCTGTTGCGCGCCAAGGGGATCGATCCGTTTCAGCGCGCCTCGATCCTTGAGCTTGTGACGCCCACAGACGGACGCCCGGCAATTCAGCCCGCCGGGAATGAGCCCGATTCGTTATTTGTGCAGCTTCCGCAGACGATGCCCCTCGGCGTGCCCAACCTGCCTGCGGTCGAGATGAGCCCCGCCGCAAAACGCAGCGAAGAGATCACCCGCATCCAAAAAGACATCGGCAGCCGGCGGCGCAAGAAGCTTGTGCTGCTTCTGACCCGGCTTTTGGCGTTTGTGATGCTGCCGACGCTTGTGGCGGGCTGGTATTACTACGTGGTTGCAACCCCGATGTACTCCACCAAATCCGAATTCCTGATCCTGTCAGCCGATGGTGGCGGGGGTGGCGGCGGGCTTGGTGGTTTGATCCCGAGCCAGTTTGCCACCGGGCAGGACGCGATCGCGACGCAAAGCTACCTTCTGTCCAAGGATGCGATGCTGCGTCTGGATGCCGATGTGGGCTTCCGGGATCATTTCAGCCAGGATTGGATCGACCCGATCCAGCGCCTTGATGCAGATGCCAGCAACGAAGACGCCTTCAAGCTTTACAAGAAAAACGTCAAAATTGGTTATGATCCCACCGAGGGCGTACTTCGCATGGAAGTGGCCACCGCAGACCCGGCGGTCAGTGCAGATTTCTCAGAAAAGCTGATCGAGTATGCCGAGGAACGTGTGGACGAGCTCAGCCAGGAAAAGCGGCAAGATGCCGTACAGGTCGCCATTGCCGGGCTGGAAGACGCCAAGTTTGAGCGCCGCGAGGCCCAGCGCCGTCTGGTCGAGATGCAAGAGGGCAGCGTTCTGGACCCGCAGGGCGAGATTGGCAATATCCGCTCACTGATCTCCAACGTGGAGCTTCAGCTACAAGAAAAGCAACTTGGCCTGAACATCCAACTCAACAACGCGCGGCCCAACGCGGCGCGGGTGGAGGCGTTGCAAAGCGAAATCACGGTGTTGAGTGCGGAACTTGCCAAGCAAAACGCGCGCCTCACGCAAGCCGCGGGCGATACCACGTCGCTGGCCTCGCAGACCGCTGATATCCAAATGGCGCAGGCCGATCTCGCAACCGCCGATCTCGTGCTGCAATCGGCGCTTGAGAACAAACGCCAGAGCACGATCGAGGCGAACAAGCAGGTGCGGTATCTCACCGTTTCCGTGCGCCCTGTCGCCTCGCAAGATGCCTCATATCCGCGCGCGTTTGAGAACACTATTTTGGCCTTTTTGATCTTTGCGGGCATCTATCTGATGCTCTCGCTCACGGCCTCCATCCTTCGCGAACAGGTGACATCATAACATGAAATCAGTGGACTTCGCTGGGCTCCGCGTCGCCAACGACGCCCCCCTGACGATCATCGCAGGCCCCTGCCAGTTAGAAAGCGCGGACCACGCGCAAATGATTGCGGGCGCTATGAAAGAGGCATGTGCAGCAGTTGGCGCGCAATACATCTTCAAGGCATCTTTCGACAAAGCCAATCGCACCTCGGCAAACGCCTCGCGTGGTCTGGGTATGGAAAAGGGGCTGGCGGTGCTCTCGGATCTGCGCAAAGCCCTCGGCGTGCCGGTCCTCACGGATGTGCACAAGGAAAGCCACTGCGCGCCCGCCGCAAACGCAGTAGATGTGCTGCAAATTCCCGCCTATCTTTGCCGCCAAACCGATCTGCTGATCGCAGCGGGCGAGACGGGCGCGGTGATCAATGTCAAAAAGGGACAGTTTTTGGCGCCTTGGGACATGGCCAATGTGGCAGCTAAAATTGCAAGCACCGGCAACGATAAAATCATGCTGACCGAACGCGGGGCGTCATTCGGCTACAACACTCTGGTGACAGATATGCGCTCGCTTCCGCAGATGGCTCAGACAGGCTACCCGGTGGTCATGGACGCCACCCATTCGGTTCAGCAGCCCGGCGGGCTTGGTGGGTCTTCGGGAGGGCAACGAGAGTTGGCCCCCGTCATGGCGCGCGCGGCCGCGGCTATCGGTGTTGCGGGTATTTTCATGGAAACGCACCAAGACCCTGACAATGCGCCCTGTGACGGGCCCAACATGATCTATTTGCACGAAATGCCCGCCTTGGTTTCCATGCTGATGCAACTAGACGTTTTGGCGAAGGCCAACCCGATCGATCTGCAAAGCCACTGACCTGCAAAGAGTAGTCCAAAATGACCAAACCGAGCCCCACCGTCACCCCCAATACTTGGGAATTCCTGCGCGACCCGATGATCACCCCAACAGGGTTCCGCGAATATGACGCGCGCTGGAAATACCCCGAGGAGATCAACCTGCCGGGCATCACGGCACTCGGGCTTGGCCTCGGCACGCAGATGATCACGCGCGGGATCGACCCGGTGATCGCCGTGGCCAATGATTACCGCGACTATTCGCTCAGCATCAAAAACGCGCTGATGCTTGGCCTCATGCAGGCAGGGATCACCGTGAAGGACATTGGCCCCGCGCTCAGCCCCATGGCCTATTTCGCGCAATTTCACCTCGATGTGCCCGCCGTGGCGATGGTCACGGCCTCGCATAATCCCAACGGCTGGACCGGGGTGAAGATGGGGTTTGAACGCCCCCTGACCCATGGCCCCGATGAGATGGACGAGCTGCGCGCGATCGTGCTCGAAGGGCGCGGGCAGGCCCGGCCCGGTGGCGCTTATGAGTTCGTGCACGGCGTGCGCGAGGCCTATCTCGATGATCTGGTGGGTGACTTCAAAATGAGCCGCAAGCTCAAGGTCGTCTGCGCCACGGGCAACGGCACCGCCGCCGCCTTCGCGCCCGAGCTTTTCCGACGCATGGGCGTCGAGGTTGTCCCCTCGCACAATGAGCTGGACTACACATTTCCACATTACAACCCGAACCCCGAAGCGATGGAAATGCTCCATGATATGAGCGCAAGCGTGCGTGCCTCGGGCGCGGATTTCGCGCTTGGCTTCGACGGCGATGGCGACCGCTGCGGCGTGGTGGATGATGAGGGCGCGGAGATTTTCGCGGACAAGGTCGGCGTTATCATGGCGCGTGACTTTGCCAAGCTCTACCCCGGCAGCACTTTCGTGGCGGATGTGAAATCCACCGGGCTTTTTGCTTCAGATCCCGAGCTTTTGGCCCATGGCGCCAAGGCCGATTACTGGAAAACCGGGCACAGCCACATGAAACGGCGCGTCAAGGAGCTGGGCGCGCTGGCGGGTTTCGAGAAATCCGGGCACTACTTTCTGGCCGAGCCTGTGGGCCGTGGATACGATTGCGGGATGCGCGTGGCGGTGGAAATCTGCAAGCTGATGGACCGCAATCCAGATAAATCCATGTCCGATTTGCGCCGCGCCCTGCCGGTGACCTACGCCACACCCACCATGTCGCCCCATTGCGCCGATACCGAAAAATATCAAGTTCTTGAACGACTTGTGGCCAAGCTTGTCGCGCAGTTTGAGGCGGGTCAGCCGCTCGCAGGCCGCACAATCGCGCAGGTCGTCACGGTGAACGGCGCGCGGGTGATCCTCGACAACGGAAGCTGGGGTCTGGTGCGCGCCAGTTCCAACACCCCCAATCTGGTCGTCGTCTGCGAAAGCAGCGAGAGCGAGGCGGAGATGCGCGCGATCTTCAAAGATATCGACGCGGTAATCCGCACGGAGCCCAGCGTGGGCGAGTATGATCAGACGATCTGATCCAACGCACGCTGCTCCAGTCAAGCATTAACCACCCTTAAGTATTTCCGTCCCCACCGCAAAAGCAGGGGGACGCAATGCTTCGCTTCATCTACCGAACCGACATCTCGAACTATCCGGATCTCGCCCACTCCATGCACCGCGACCGGGCCGATCAATTCGCCCGCCGCCTTGGCTGGGAGGTCACCGTGGACGCAAATGGCGAGGAGCGTGACGCCTACGACGCGCTAAACCCGCTCTACGTGATCTGGCAGCGGCCTGACGGGCTGCATGGCGGCTCGATGCGGCTTTTACCCACCGCCGGACGCACTATGATCAACGAGCATTTTCAGCATCTGTTGCCCTCCGGTCCGGTCCATGCTCGGGACACATGGGAATGCACCCGCTTTTGCCTCGCACCCGGCGCGGCGGCGCATGTGGCGGCAGCCCTGATGCTGGGCGGGGGCGAGGTGCTGCGCGGGTTGGGCCTGCGCCACTATATCGGCGTGTTCGACGCGCGGATGGAGCGGATTTACCGTTTCATAGGGTCCGCACCCGAGGTTCTGGGCCAAGACGGCACAGGCCGCGACAGGGTCAGCGCGGGTCTTTGGGGTCTGACGGACGCGGACCGCGCCCGCGTCGCCCGCCGTGCGCGCCTCTCCACGGATATCTCCGAGCTTTGGTTTCGCCGCGCCGCTCTTGCCGCACCCATGGCCCGTCCTCGCGTGGCCGCCTGACGCGGCTTTCGCTGGCACCTTTTCCGCGCGCCAGATAGAATCGCGCCATGGCAAGCACCGCGCTCACATATTCCGACGATCAGGCCGAGGCGCATGACGCCATCGCCGAGGCCCTGCGCGGTGCGGGCATTGATCTCGACAATGGCACGCTCCTGCCCCCGCGCGAGGGGCAGACCCGCGTGATGGCAATCATCGGCAAGGCAGGATCAGGCAAAACCCTGCTTCTGGCACAGCTTTACCACGCGCTGGAGGAGGCCGGGCTTGAGGTGGTCTCGGGCGATTGGGAGGGGCGCAAACGGCGCGACAAACGCACGCTCGCCATCCTCGCGCCGACGAACAAGGCCGCGAGCGTTTTGCGCAACCGCGGCGTGCCCGCAACCACGATCCACCGTATCCTCTATACGCCCGTTTACGACCCAGAGTATGAGAGGATCGCCGAATGGCTGGCTGGCAATGGCGAGCGGCCCGAAGTGGAAGGCCTGACCGAGCAAGCGCTGGATCGCGCCCATGCGTTCTACCAAAACAACAAATCCATCCCCGGCGCGCTGGCCGCCGCCGGTCTCCGGGGCAGCGATTTCATCACCGGATGGAAGCGCCGGGAGGAACCATTGGACGTGGGCTTCGTCGATGAGGCAAGCATGCTCGACGCAAAGCAGATGGAGGATTTGCAGGAGATATTTCCCACGCTCATCCTGTTCGGTGATCCCGCGCAGCTTGCGCCAGTGAACCAATCTGGCGCGATGGTGTTCGAGACCCTCCCAGAGCCAGCAAAGCTGATCCTCAGCCGCGTGCACCGCCAGGACGCCGACAACCCGATCCTCGATCTGGCCCATGCGCTGGCCGATCCGGCGCTGGAATTTCACCATTTCGGGACCATGATCGAGGACGCCGCCCGCCGCGATGACCGTGTGCAATGGGCCGAACGCGTCGAGGTGGACCTTATGGCGCGCAGCCCCGTTCTGGTCTGGCGCAACGCCACCCGCATCCGGCTAATCCACGCCTTTCGCAAGGTCCACGGCGCGCCGGAAACGGCCCTGCTGGAGGGCGAGCCACTCATCTGCGACGGGATCGAGCTTCCCATGAAACACCGCAAGAAGCGGCTCGATCTGGAGGCGCGCGGCCTGATCAAGGGCGCGCAGGTCATCTATCTCGGACCAGGCCGCAAACCGGGCTTCTCGCGCCTGCACGTCATGGGCGCGGAGGAGCCGCAGGTCAGCGCCGCCTCCATCGTGAAAATCGAAAAACCTGACGAGGAAGAGCCCTTCATCCCTTTTGCGGCCAATATGGGCGCGACCTTCCTGCATGGCGCCGCCGTGACCATCCACAAGGCCCAAGGCAGCCAGTGGAACACGGTACAGGTCTTCGCGCCTGATCTTTACGCCGCAGCCCGCATGGGCCGCTCCGAGGCGGGCCAACCGTTGTGGAAACGCCTCGCCTATGTCGCCATCACCCGCGCCGAAGAACGGCTCTGCTGGGTGGTGCGCAACCGACTGTCCAAACCCGAACGCGGGCTGCGCATCGACGATCTGCAAAGCGCCCCCGCCCCCCTCAGCCTGGAGGCACTATCCGAATGAAATCCATCCTCATCACCGGCGCAAGCTCCGGCATCGGCCTCGCCACGGCGGAGCTTTTCTTGCAAAACGGCTGGCGCGTGGGGCTCATCGCGCGCCGCGCGGACAAGCTTAAGGCGCTGGCTGACACGCAGCCAAACGCCGTCCCCCTGCCCTGCGACGTGACCGACCCCGCCGCGATGGAAGCCGCCTTCGCTCGGTTCTGCAAGGATGCGCCCTTGGACGCGCTCTTCAACAATGCGGGTCTCTTCGGCCCCTCCGCGCCCATTGACGAGATCCCCGTCGAGGCGTTCGACGAGGTCATGAACGTCAACCTGCGCGGCATGTTCATCGCCGCCCGCCTCGCCTTCAAACATATGCGCCACCAGACACCACAAGGCGGGCGCATCATCAATAACGGCTCACTCTCGGCCCATGTGCCGCGCCCGGGCTCGGTCTGCTACACGGTCAGCAAACACGCCATCACCGGGCTCACCCGCACGCTATCGCTCGATGGCCGCGCGTTCAACATCGCCTGTGGGCAGATCGACATCGGCAATGCGGAATCCGAAATGGTGGCAAATCTGAAAGCGGCGCAGCCGGACATGCACACGATGGACGTGGCAAATGCGGCCCGATCTGTCCTGCATATGGCGATCCTGCCGCTCAACGCCAATGTGCAATTCATGACCGTGATGGCCACGCAGATGCCCTATATAGGCCGGGGCTGAGCCCCCGCTTCTTCTTGCTGAAAATATCCTCGCCGAAGGCGCACGCCCGCTGCACACGAACCGCCCGAGATCACCCCTGCCGCAAGAGCCGGAACGCCGCTGACGCCCCCCACCCGGCCGCGATAGCAATCGCCAAAGACATCAGTCCGTAAAGGATAGGCTGCTCGCGCGAGAGGGCGAAGAGCCACCGCTCCATCCCAACTTTGCGCACATCGATCACCGTCTCGTATCGCGAGACGACCTGCCCCTCACGGGTCAGGAAAATCCGCGTGGCATAGGCCCCCTCAGTGAGGTTTGCAGGCAGCTCGATCTGCGTCTGAAAGAGCGTCTCCTCCGCGAGATCGACTGCCCCTTCTTCAATCTTATAGGCGCCGTTCGCCTTACGGATGCGGATCACCGCTTCGGTGAATGTCTGCGCATCGCTGACGCTGGTCGGCGCGCCCACGGAGCGGATCGCGCGAGGAATCGAAATTCGGTGACGCAGATCCTCGACCTCGGTCAGCAGATCAGCAAGCGGCCCGCTGGTGGCTACTGCATAAAAGCTCGGGGCCGCGTCCACTTCCACAGCATCGACATTGACCCAGATACCAAACCGCCGCTCCTTGCGCCGCACGTTTACCGCCTGCGAGGGGCCCGCAATGGCCACAATCACGCCAAGCTCGCCATCCGGGATCGCACGATCGCGTTTGATCGCACCAAAGAGCAAAATCTCGGACCCGTCGAACGTGGTGTTGATCGAAATCTGATTTTTGCTGAGGCCGAGGACGACCTCCTCCGCCCGGAGAGGCAAGGCGGCCAGCATGAGTGCAAGGGCGATGAGGACCCGCATCAATGCCCCGCCGCCGCGCCAATGGAGTAAAGCTCACCCGGCATGATCAGGAGATCAAGCGCAAGCTTGAAGCACACGGCCAGCACCATGATCGCAAGCCAGATGCGCAACTGCTCGGCCTTCATCTTGGTCCCGATCACTGTCCCCACCTGTGCGCCCAAGACACCACCCACAAGCAGCAAAACCGCCAGAACCACATCAACGGTGAAGTTGGTCGTGGCGTGCAGCATCGTGGTAAACGCAGTCACGAAAATGATCTGAAAAAGCGACGTGCCCACAACGACCTTGGTCGGCATGCCCAGCAGATAAATCATCGCGGGCACCATGATGAACCCGCCACCCACGCCCATGATCGCCGCCAGAACTCCCACCAGAACACCCACGATCAGCGGAGGGATCACGCTGATATAAAGCCCCGATGTGCGAAATCGCATCTTGAAGGGCAGCTTGTGAATCCAGCTGTGTTTCTTGCGCGTCGGCACCGGATTGCCCGCGCGCGACTTGCGGATCGCCCTGAGGCTCTCGATGAACATCATCCCGCCGATGATCCCGAGGAACACGACGTAGCAAAGCTTCACCAGCAGATCGACCTGCCCCTGGCTTTTGAGATAGTTGAAGACCACGACCCCCATCGCGGCCCCGACAAGACCTCCGATGAGCAACACAGTGCCCATGCGGAAATCGACCGTCTTGCGCCTGAAATGCGCAAGAACCCCCGAGAAGGACGAGGCGACGATCTGGTTCGCTTCCGTGGCCACGGCCACCGCGGGCGGGATGCCGATGAAGAAAAGAAGCGGAGTCATCAAAAACCCGCCACCCACGCCGAACATACCTGACAACACGCCGACCATCCCACCAAGCCCCAGCAAAAGGAAGGCGTTGACCGAAACCTCGGCTATGGGCAGGTAGATTTGCATGGGGATTCCTACGCCCATGGCCGCAGGCTTGGCAAGCGCGCAGGGCGGGCGGCAGGCCCTGAGGCGGGGATTTTTCCGCTCTGGCCCTAAAACTGTGCGGAACTGGACCTATCGCGTGGCCAAAGGCTCACGTCTCTGAGGTGGTCAGCTTGAACGCCACAAAGGCCAAAATCACGCCGCCACCGCCCCCTGCCGTCGCCCTGAGAGGCGCAATGGCAAGCCGGAAGACAATCTACTTTGGGGTTTGTGACCTGAAGCCCGAAGCCAAGCGAAAAAAGCGCCAGAGCAGTCAGGCCGCCCCGATCAGGGGCAACGCGCTCATCGTCCATGCGGCCTGCGACAGCAGGAGCCCAACGCCCAAAAGCGTGCTCAGAGTGAGCAAGATGCTGCTGCTCGCAATGCCCAAGAGCATCGCAACCGCTGGTCCCGGCGACGATGCCGCGACAATCGAGATTGCTTAGCTGCGGCAAGCTCGGACATGGGAAGCGATCCTTATACGCGGACGCTAGACCGTGCTGGGCGTTTATCACAGTGCTTTCACCATCAAGATTGCATCGACGCGCGCCGTAGCGCGTTCGTAATACCCCGGCCGCCGCCCCGTCTCGGCATAGCCCGAAGCGGTGTAGAGCCCGCGCGCGGCCAGATTATCATCGGCCACCTCCAGAAACATCTGTGCAGCACCCTGAGCCGCCGCTGCCATCTCGATCTCGCCAAGCAATGACCGTGCGTGGCCCTGCCTCTGCGCCTCGGGGTCCACGGCGATTGTTAACAGCTCCGCCTCATCCGCGATCACGCGCGTCAAGGCAAACCCCTCGGGCCGCCCCACACACACCACACCGCGCTGTGCGAAAAGATCGGCGAATTCCGCCACGCGCCAACCGCGCCCCTGCCCGGCAAAGGCCAAGCCATGAAGCCGTGCCGCCGCCTCAGGCGAGATCATCTATGATCACCGGTGGGGCGTCTCGCGCAGGTGCCGCATCTGCGGCCTTGAGGTAGAGCGGTGCGGGTGCTGCGGGTGCGTCCCCCACACAGCGGATTGCAATCCGTGCAATCGCCTCTGCAAGGGCAGCACCGGGAGGTGCAAAGGCCAAGGGCAGGCCCATCGCCTCCGCATCGGCAAGCGCGACCAAGGCGGCTTCGGCCCCCGGTGCGGCGATATAGACGTGATCACGTGGTGCTTCGACGGCGGGCAGATGCGGCTCCGAATGCCCCTCGGAAATTGCGTCGAAAATGGTGACCCCAACCGCCGGGATATCAAGGCTAAGCGCCAGACCGCGCGCCGCCGACACGGCGATCCGTATGCCTGTGAAATTGCCGGGGCCCACGCCCACGCCAATCGCACTGAGGTCGGCCCAAGCGGTACCACCCTCGGCCAGAATATCCTCGCAGAGCGGGATCAGCCGTTCGGCCTGCCCCCGGCTCATTGGCTCGGCCCGCGCGGCGACCAATTGGTCCCCACACAGCAAAGCGGCCGCGCAATGCGCGGCCGATGTATCAAATGCCAGAACGTAAACGTCAGACGCCAACAGGGCGCACCTCTGTCACCTCGGGGATGTAATGGCGCAGAAGGTTCTCAATACCCATCTTCAATGTGATGGTCGAGGACGGGCAGCCCGCACAAGCGCCTTGCATATGCAGGTAAACGACGCCGCGCTCAAACCCGTGGAAGGTAATGTCACCGCCATCTTGCGCCACGGCTGGGCGCACACGCGTGTCGAGAAGTTCTTTGATCTGGCCGACGATCTCGCTATCCTCCCCGGTGTGTTCCGCGTGGCCCGAGGCCGCTTCCGCGCCTTCGGCCATAACGGGCAGTCCGGATTGGAAATGCTCCATGATCGCGCCCAGAATGGCGGGTTTGATGTGATCCCACTCCACCGCATCCGCCTTAGTGACGGTCACGAAATCGGTGCCAAAGAAAACACCCGACACGCCCTCAACCGCGAAAATGCGTGTGGCCAGCGGAGATTTTTCCGCGCCCTCGGCGCTTGGGAAATCCGCAGTGCCCATCGGCAAAACAGACTGGCCCGGCAAAAACTTCAGCGTGGCGGGGTTTGGCGTGGATTCGGTCTGGATGAACATGTGATGGCGCTCCTGATAGCTGTTACAAGATATGCGGATGCAGGCCCGCAGAGTCAAGGTTTGGAACGATTCTAAACTCTGCGGCACTGTCAGGAAACGCGCCCCAAGCCACTCAGGTGATAGCCTCCAGCCGCTCCTTGCTCAGATCGCCGGGCACGATCGTGATCGGAATGGGCAGCGCGCCTGCATTTTTCGTAAGCTGCGTGACCAAAGGCCCTGGCCCCTTGCGGTCCGTCGCGGCGCCCAGAACCAAAACGCCCACATCCGGGTCCTCGTTCACCTGCGCAATGATCTCGGCCACAGGCTCTCCCTCACGGATCACAAGCTCGGGGTCGACGCCCTGCTTGTCGCGCATCCATTTGGCGAAGACCTCGAAATGCGCCTCGATCCGCTCGCGGTTTTCCTCGCGCATGATGTCGCCCACCCCGATCCAGTGGTTGAACTCCTCAGGCGAGATCACCGACAAAACGGTGACGCCACCTTGGGTATGTGCCGCCCGCATCGCGGCAAAACGCATCGCGTTGAGGCATTCGCGGCTATCGTCCAGCACGACCATGAATTTGCGCATAAGAGCCTCCCAATTCCGCATATGAGAATGACGCAAGCCCAAGCATCGCGCAATAGCGCCGCGATCAGGCGGCCAATCCGCGCCCTTTCAGAAGCGCCTCAGGTCCCGGCAAGCGGCCTCGGAACGCCACGTAAAGCGCCTCCGCATCCGCCGATCCGCCGCGCGACAGGATATGCGCCTCCAGCGCGCGGGCCCGCTCCGCGTCAAACGGCCCGCCCGCCTCCTCAAAGGCGGCAAACGCATCGGCGTCCATCACCTCGGACCACATGTAGCTGTAATAGCCCGAGGAATATCCGTCACCGGCAAAGACATGCGCGAAATGCGGCGTGGCGTGACGCATGGTGATGGCGGCGGGCATGCCGATCCCGTCCAGGATTTCGGTCTGTCGCGCCACCGCATCGGCAGGTGGCGCGCCCTCATGGAAGCTGAGATCGACGAGGGCAGAGGCGACATATTCCACCGTCTGAAACCCCATATCAAAAGTCGCGGCGCCCAGCACCTTGTGCAGGAGCGCTTCGGGCATTGCCGCGCCCGTCTCGGCATGGGTGGCGAATTCGGCCAGAACCTCGGGCACCTCCAGCCAATGCTCGTAAAGCTGGCTCGGTAGCTCCACAAAATCACGTGCCACAGACGTGCCGCTCACGCTTTCATAGGTCACATCCGAGAGCATCTGGTGCAGCGCGTGACCGAATTCGTGGAAAAGCGTTCGCGCGTCATCATAGCTCAGAAGCGCGGGATCGCCCTTGGCGAAATTGCACACGTTGATGACCACAGGCCCCTGCACCTTGGGAAATTTCGCCTGACCGCGCATGGCCGAGCACCACGCGCCGGAGCGTTTTGAGGCCCGCGCGAAATAGTCGCCGATGAAGACCGCCACATGCGCGCCGCCCCGCGTCACCTCCCACGCCCGGCAGTCGGGATGGTAGAGCGGCACGTCGAGCGGTTTGAACTCCAATCCGAAAAGGCGGTTTGCGCAGGCAAAACTCGCCTCGATCATCCGGTCCAGTTGCAGGTAGGGCTTCAGCTCAGCCTCATCCAGATCATGCTCGGCCTGCCGCCGTTTCTCCGCGTAATAGCGCCAATCCCACGGGGCGAGATCGTCGTTAATCCCATCCGCGCGCAGCATGGCGGTGAGCGTAGCTGCATCACGATCGGCCTGTGCTTTTGCGGGCTCCCAGACCTGCATCAGGAGGTCGCGCACGGCGTCTGGCGTCTTGGCCATCTCCGTCTCCAGCTTGAACGCGGCGAAGCTGTCATAGCCCAGAAGGGCGGCGCGTTCGGCGCGCAGGGCAAGCGTCTCGGTCGCAATCGCGCGGTTATCCGTGTCGCCCCCCATTGCGCCACGCGCGCCCCACGCCTCGAACGCCTTTTTGCGCAGGTCGCGACGCGGGGAGAACTGCAAAAAGGGCACGATGAGCGAACGCGAGAGGGTCACGACCGGGCCTGTCGCCCCAAGCTCCGCGCCCGCCGCCCGCGCGGAGGCCACGACGAAACCGGGCAGTCCCTCCAGATCGCCCTCCTCCAGCGCCATATGCCACCCCGACTCGTCCGCCAGAAGGTTCTGCATGAAGGAGGTCCCAAGTTCCGCCAGCCGCGCCATGATCTCGCGCATACGCACCTCCTCCGCCCCGGTAAGGGCAGCCCCCGCCCGGCGAAAAGCCCGATGCGAGAGCATCAAGACCCGCGCCTGTTCTTCGCTCAGACCCAGCGTCTCACGTGCCTCCCAAAGCGCCTCGATCCGCGCGAAAAGCCCCTTCAGCCCGTAGACCCACGACGAATGCGCGGCGAGTTTTGGCGCAAAGGCGCGCTGCAATTCCTGCCGCGCGGCCGTGCTGCCGGCCCCCGCCAGCGTGAAAAACACGCTCAGCACCTTGTCGAGCGCGCCGCCTGCGGCCTCCAAAGCCTCGATCGTGTTGGCGAAAGTGGGGGGCTCAGTGCTCTCGGCGATGGCCAAAATCTCCGCGCGGGCTTGCGCCAAAGCCTCCTCAAACGCGGGCGCGAAATGCGCGTCCTCAACCTCGGCAAAGGGGGCGAGGGCAAAGGGTGTGGTCCACTCGGCAAGCAGGGGGTTCGTCATGTCATATCCTTCTCAGGCTGCATCCGCGCCACGCTGCGCATCGGCGCAGACGGGGCAATCAGGCGCCGGTTTCAGTTTGATCCGCCGCGCCTCGGCATAAAGCGAATCGTAAATCAGCATCGCACCGCGCAAAGGCACGCCCGCGCCAGTAATCAGTTTGATCGCCTCCCCGGCCATCATCGCACCGATCACGCCCGGAAGCGGCCCCATGACGCCCGCCTCAGCGCAGGACGGGGCCAGCCCTGGCTCGTGCGCTTGGGGAAAAATACACTGGTAGCAGGGCGCGCCATGGGCCGGATCGAATACGCTGATCTGCCCCTCCCACTGCGCCAAAGCGCCCGAAATCAAGGGCTTGCCCGCCTCCACGGCGGCGCGGTTCACCAGATAGCGGGTCTCGAAATTATCCGACCCATCAAGGATGATGTCGTAGTCGGCAAAAAGCTCCACCGCGATCTCTTCGGTCAGCCGCCGCTGATACGGGCGCACCACCACATGCGGGTTTTGCGCCACGACCGCTGCCGCCGCCGAATGTACTTTGGGTATTCCGATATCCTCGTCGCGGTGGATCACCTGCCGCTGAAGGTTCGACAGGTCCACCACATCATCGTCGATCACGCCAATCGTGCCAACCCCAGCCGCGCCCAGATAGATCAGCGCGGGTGCACCAAGCCCCCCGGCACCGACCACCAGAACACGCGCATTTTTCAACGCCTTCTGCCCCGGCCCGCCCACATCATGCAGCACGATGTGGCGCGCATAGCGCTCCAGTTCTGTCTCCGAAAAGCTGCCTGTCTGCTCAGGCACCTCGCTCTTGGTGGCCCGTCCGCGCAGGCGCTTCACCCCCTGCCCGTAGAGCGCGGCCAGCATGGCGAAGCCCCCAAACAAAAGCCACGGTGCAGCACTCCCCCCGGTGGCGAGCCGCAAGGGTGCGCCCTCGGGCAGGGCGACATGCACCAGCACGACACCGGCCCACAAAAGCCCGATCATCAACCAGCGCAGCCGATACGGCGCACCAAGCAGTGCGCCCAACACCCACATCGCGCCCGCCATGAGAAAGACAAACACCATCAGCCTACCCCCGTGGAGCCGAAGCCCCCCGTTCCGCGCCCGGTCTCGTTCAGTTCCTGCGCGCTCACGAAAACCGCCTGAGCGACCGGTGCAACCACGGCCTGTGCGATGCGCATTCCGTGGCTCACCTCAAACGCTTCATCGCCCAGATTGACAACGATCACACCAATCGGCCCGCGATAATCGCTATCCACCGTGCCAGGTGTGTTGAGTAACGTCACGCCATGCTTCAGCGCCAAGCCCGAACGCGGCCTGATCTGCATTTCATACCCCGATGGCAGCGCCGCACGCAGGCCCAAAGGCACCAAGACACGCGCACCGGGTGCGATAACAACCCCGCCACGATCCGCGAAATTCGCGCGCAAATCCGCGCCCGCCGCACCCACGCTTGCGTAGGACGGAAGCCCGAAGGACGTATCTGCGCCCGTGTCCCACATCACTGATATCGTGACCATGCGTCAGGCCCTCTTTCTGGTCCAAATTTCCAAGTTGCCTCAGGTCAGCGCCACCGCGATCCGCTCCGCGAGCTTGCGTGCCACCGCGTCTTTTGCCATGCGCGGCCAATCCTCGGCCCCGCCCTCGTGGATGAATGTAATGTCATTTTCCGCGCCGCCCATGATCCCGGTGCCTACGCTCACATCATTGGCCAAAATCCAGTCGCATCCCTTGCGCACCCGCTTGGCCGTAGCATGGACGATCACGTCATCGGTTTCGGCGGCAAAGCCCACGACCAGCTTGGGCCGCCCCGTGCCCATCTGCGCGACGGTTGCGAGGATATCGGGGTTCTCGGCAAACTCCATTTGCGGCAGCGCGCCGCCCGTTTTCTTGATCTTACCGGCCGAGGCCGAGGCCACCCGCCAATCCGCCACAGCCGCCGCGAAAACGGCCGCATCGGCGGGCAAGGCCGCCTCCACCGCCGCTTTCATCTCCAGCGCCGTCTCGACGCGGATCACTTCGACACCGCCCGGGGGCGGCACATCCGCAGGCCCGGTGACAAACACCACATCCGCGCCCAGCGCCGCCAAGGCTCGCGCAATCGCGGTTCCCTGCGCGCCCGAGGAGCGATTGGCGATGTAGCGCACCGGATCAATCGGCTCATGCGTTGGCCCGGAGGTCACGAGCACCCGCTTGCCCGCCAGCGGACCGGAGGTCAGCGCGGCTTCGATGCCCGCAACGATCTCCATCGGCTCAGACATCCGCCCGGGGCCATATTCACCGCAGGCCATCCCACCCTCATTCGGGCCAAGAACTGTGATCCCATCGCCGCGCAAAATCTCCAGATTGCGCTGTGTCGCGGGATGCTCCCACATCCGCACATTCATCGCAGGCGCGATCATCACCGGCGTATCGGTGGCCAGCAAAAGGGTGGAGGCCAGATCATTCGCATGGCCCTGCGCCATCTTCGCCATGAGATCAGCGGTAGCGGGGGCAACCACAATCAGATCGGCACTGCGCGAGAGCTCGATATGCCCCATCTCCGCCTCGTCAGTCAGGTCAAAGAGGTCCTGAAACACCTTGCGCCCAGCCAGTGCCGACACCGACAATGGCGTGACGAACTCCGCGCCCGCGCGTGTCAGAACGGGCGTGACCTCGACCCCCCGCTCACGCAGGCGCCGGATGAGGTCGAGCGATTTGAACGCGGCGATACCGCCGCCGATGATCAGCAAGACAGATTTCGAGGCCAGCATGAAAAAGGCTCCTACCCAAGACCCGAAAGAGCCTAGGCCCGCGCGAGGAGGCCCGCAAGGGCCGAGCGGCATCCGCGTCCTATTGGAACGCCAGACACGGGTCGGGGCGTTCCGGGGCGGGTGCATTGAGGACCACGTCAAACGCGCCCGGCGGCCGCCGCCCGTCCTCGCCCTGACCCAAGGTGAACACCGACACCTCTGGTGCCGCCTGCGTGATATAGACTGGCACACCCCAATCTGCGCGCGCATGGCCATTGCCGGTGATCACCACCACCGGCCCGCCCGTCTCACGCAGCGCCGTGAGCGCCACTTGGGCCAGCCGCGCATCGCGCAGGCGTTGGATATCGACCATCGCGGGCAACATCCCCTCCGGCATCGCGTCACAATGCGCCGCCATCTGCATCGCCTCGCGGGCTGCCTGCTGTGGCGCGGGCAACGGCGTGTCCAGCCCGAAACGCCCGGCTTCCGGCCCAAATGCGTCGACAACTCCCGCGCTCATCGACGCCCGCGCCTCGGCACGCGGAACGGCCGCGCCGTAGAACGCCGCATCCCCCGCCGCTTCAAATATCGGATAATACATGGAGAAATCGGGCCAGCCCGATGCGTCCCAGCCCAATGCCGCTTCCAATGCGGCTTCATCAGTCAAAGACGCGGGGGATATGGCCTCCACCTGCGCCGCATCCAGCATTTCGAAAACAACGGCTGTCGGCGCAATCTCGGCTACAAAGGCCGCCTGTGTCGCGTGGTGGTCCGGGTTGTCATGCGCCTCGCCCAGAATCACCACATCAGCCCCCGCCGCAAGCGATGCTGCGTCTGCCATCTGCGCGGCGGCCCCAAGCGGCGCGCAAAGCGCCGCGATCAGGGCCACCACAACTCTCATGCCAGCAGGTTATGAACCTCGGACCCTTTGGCCTCCAGCGATTTGCGCATCTTCTGAAACGCCGCCGCCTCAAGCTGGCGCACGCGCTCCTTTGACAGGCTCAGCTGATTGCCGAGGCTCTCAAGCGTGCGGGGATCGTCGCGTAGCTTGCGCTCGCGCACGATGAACCTTTCGCGCTCGTTGAGCTTGCCCATCGCATCGGCGAGCCAGCCGCGAAGCGCCTCTTGATCATGCCCCTGCTCGACAATCTCGTCGCCGCGCGGGCCGTCATCTTCCAGCGCATCAATCCACTCGCGCCCCTCATCCTCGGAGCTTTGCGTTGCGTTGAGCGAGAAATCCGAGCCCGAAAGCCGCCCTTCCATCATCTCCACATCACGCAAGGGAACGCCCACTTCGGTCGCAATCATCTCGCGCAGTTGGTGCCGGTCAAGTTCCTGGCCCTGCGCCATCGCCTCACGCTCAAGACGTGCCTGGACCCGGCGCATGTTGAAAAAGAGCGACTTCTGCGATGACGTGGAGCCTGTGCGCACCATAGACCAGTTGCGCATAACGTAATCCTGCACGCTCGCCTTGATCCACCACACCGCATAGGTCGAAAACCGCACGCCGCGATCGGGGTCAAACTTGTCCGCGGCCTTCATCAGGCCCAGACCCGCCTCCTGGATCAGATCATTCATCGGTGCGCCGTAGCGGCGGAATTTCGATGCCATGGAAATCGCCAGCCGCATATAGGCCGTGATCAACCGGTGAAGCGCCTCTTCGTCGCGATGATCGCGCCAAGCATAGGCCAGCTTGAGTTCCGTTTCCGCATCGAGAAGTTCGGCCTTCATGGCCTTTCGTGACATCGAGCTAGATTGTTGCGTATCGACAGGCATAGCAATTCCCCAGATTGTGGCCGCACATAGCGACCTTTTTTGTCGTCTTATCAAGTGTTACGAAACGACTAACGAAGCGGATCACTAAGGAGGGTAAAAAATGTTGCCTCGGCTGAGTTTGGTTCTAGGGGGCGCGGCCTCCGGCAAATCCGCATTCGCCGAAAATCTCGCCATGCGCACCTCTCGACCTAGGCACTATATAGCCACCGCACAAGCCTTCGACGATGAAATGCGCGCCAAGGTTGCCGCGCATCTGGTGCAGCGCGGTGATAGGTGGCGCACCCATGAGGCCCCGCTTGATCTTGCGCCCGCCCTTGCTGCCGCCGCCCCGGAGGACGTCGTCTTGCTCGATTGCGCGACGCTTTGGCTTAGCAATCATATGCTGGCCGAACATGATCTGACGCAGGCCGAAGAGGCGCTTATGGCCGCGCTCAGGGCCTGCGCGGCGCCGGTGGTGGTGGTCTCAAACGAGGTGGGCCTCTCGGTCGTGCCGGACAACAAGCTCGCCCGCCGGTTTCAAAACGCCCAAGGCGCGCTCAACCAACGCCTCGCGGCGGAGGCCGCTCTGGTGGTGCAGGTCATTGCGGGCCTGCCGCAGCTGCTTAAAGGCACCCTCCCATGAGCCGTATCACATGGGTCCGCCACGGCCCGACCCATGCCAAATCCATGGTCGGGTGGTCCGATCTGCCCGCCGATCTCAGCGACCGGGCACAGATCGCCCGGCTCCAAGCGCTCCTGCCCGAAGAGGCACTGGTGGTGTCCTCGGACCTCAGCCGCGCCGTGGCCACAGCCGACGCCATCGCGGGACAGCGCACCCGCCTGCCCCATGACGCAAGCCTGCGGGAGCTGCATTTCGGCGCGTGGGAACTTGAGACGTTCGATACCAAGGTAGAGCCTGACCGACTGCGCCGTTTTTGGGAACAGCCCGGCGATCTGAGCGCCCCCGGCGGCGAAAGCTGGAACGACATCCACGCCCGTGTGACGGATGCGACCGAGCGGCTGATCACCACCCATCCGGGCCGTGAGATCATCATCGTCGCCCATTTTGGCGCGATCCTGACGCAAGTGCAGCGCGCGCTCGGCCTGACCGCCTATGAGGCCTTTGCCCATAAAATAGACAACTTGTCGGTCACGACCCTGCGCCATGAGGCCGGACACTGGCACGCCGAGCGGATCAATCAGGTTCCGTGATGACCCCGCGCACAAATCAGCGTTTTGCGCATCACCTGCGCACAGCTAGGCTGAACCCATGACATATGATCTCTTCATCGGTGATTACACCTACTCCACTTGGTCGATGCGGCCGTGGCTCCTTTTTGACCGCTTCTCCATTCCTCATAATCTGCATACGATCTGTTTTGATGACGGATCGGTGCCCGACCTTCTGCCGCAAATCGCCCCCGCCCGCACCGTGCCCGCGATCCGAACACCGGACGGCACCTTCATGGGCGAATCTCTGGCCATCGCCGAAGAACTGGCCTCGCGGCATCCGGAGCTGCCCCTCTGGCCCGCAGCCCCTCAGGCCCGCGCTACCGCACGCGCGCTGGCGTTCGAGATGCATGCAGGCTTCATGGCACTGCGCGGGGCCTGCCCGATGAACCTGCGCAAATGCTATACAAATTTCGCGGCGTCTGATGCGGTCACAGCGGACCTGCGCCGGATCGAGAGGCTTTGGGACCATGCCCGCGACACCTGCGGTGCCAGCGGCCCGTGGCTCTGCGGCGACTATGGCATCGTGGACGCGATGTATGCGCCCGTGGCGGCCCGCATCGCCGGATATCAGCTGCACGTCTCGCCCAGCGCACAGGCCTATGTGGACGCCCATCTGGCCGAGCCTTCCTTCCGCCGCTGGCGCGCATTGGCACTCAGCCACGGCCCTGAGCTTGGCCGCTACCGGCTGGACCTGCAAAGCACCCACTGGCCTGGTGACCCCGCGGCGGCATAATCGTTAACCATTCCTAAACACTCCTCTCGCATCGTTAACCAAGATTTACGAATGGAGAGAATCGCAATGATCGCGCGCGCCTACACGGTCGCCTTCGACGGAATCGAGGCGCGGGAGGTCGAGGTGCAATGCGCCATCACGCCCGGGGTGCCGTCCTTCTCGATCGTGGGTTTGGCCGACAAGGCCGTGTCCGAGGCACGCGACCGGGTGCGCACAGCACTCACCTCCATGGCCATCGCCCTGCCCTCCAAGCGGATCACGATCAACCTCAGCCCGGCCGACCTGCCCAAGGAGGGCAGCCATTTCGACCTGCCCATCGCGCTGGCCCTTCTCGCGGCGCTCGACATCATTCCAAAGGACGCCGTGGAGGAGACCACATCGCTGGGCGAGTTGTCGCTTGATGGCGCGCTCATGCCCGTCTTGGGCGCGCTCCCCGCCGCCATGGCCGCCGCCGAGGAGGACCGCACGCTCCTCTGCCCCAAACTGTCCGGAGCAGAGGCTGCTTGGGTCGGCGCCACCTGTGTTCTGGCCGCCGCAAGCCTCACGGATGTTGTGCGCCACTACACAGGGCAAGCGCCCCTGACCCCGGCCGAGCCGGGCGCGGTCCACAGCGCCACAGGCGGCAAGGACCTCCGCGATGTCAAAGGGCAGGAGCGGGCCAAACGCGCGCTGGAGATTGCTGCCGCAGGGCGCCACCATATCCTGCTCGCGGGTCCGCCGGGATCAGGCAAATCGATGCTGGCCGCGCGCCTGCCGGGCCTCTTACCCCCGCTCACCCCGCGCGAGGCACTGGAGACCTCGATGGTCCACTCGCTCGCAGGGCTGCTGGACGAGGGCGGCATCAACCTCGCCCGCCCTTACCGCACGCCCCATCACACCGCATCGATGGCCGCCGTGGCAGGCGGTGGGCGCAAGGCCGGACCGGGCGAGATCAGCCTTGCGCATAACGGCGTTCTTTTCATGGATGAATTCCCCGAATATGCCCGCAACGTTTTGGAATCACTCCGCCAACCCATCGAGACGGGGGAGGTGATGATCTCGCGTGCCAACGCCCATGTGCGCTACCCGTGCCGCTTCATGCTGGTGGCTGCGGCAAACCCGTGCAAATGCGGATATCTCAGCGATGCCGAGCGGGCCTGCTCCCGCGCACCCACCTGCGGGGAGGAGTATATGGGCCGGATAAGCGGGCCTTTGATGGACCGGTTCGATTTGCGTATCGAAGTGCCGCCCGTGAGCTTCACCGATCTGGATCTGCCTGCAAACGGGGAATCCTCAGCGGATGTCGCCGTCCGCGTCGCAGCCGCCCGCACGGTGCAGGAGGCCCGCTTTGCCGCGCAGCCCGACATGTTTCTCAACGCCGATGCCGAGGGCGAGATCCTCACCGAAATCGCAGCACCTGACCCGGAGGGTCGCGCATTGCTGAACAAGGTAGCCGAGCGGTTTGGACTGTCGGCGCGTGGCTATCACCGCGTGCTCCGCGTGGCGCGCACCATCGCCGATCTGGACGGGGCCTCGGACGTCCGTCGCCCCCATGTGGCAGAGGCGATGGGTTACCGCATCACTGGCGCGCGAGAGATGTGAGCCACGCCGCCACCTCGTGCAGCGTCTGGCGGGCTTCGGGCAAAATATTGTGGAAAATCGGCCAGACATGCGGGTGGTCCGGCTTGATAATGGCAGTGACATTCACGCCTGCGCTGCGCAAATGCGCCGCCATCCGCTGCGTGTCATCCAGCAATATCTCGGTGTCACCAACTGTCAGCCAGACTGGCGCAGCACCTTTGAATTGCGCAAAGAGCGGCGAGGCCCGTGGATTGCGCGCAGAGGTTCCACGCAGGAACATTTCGCCCATCTCCCCCGCCCGCTCGGCGGGCAGCACAACATCCCTGCGGGCGTTTTGGGTGAAACTGGCACCGGAATAGCTCAGATCGGTGAGCGGCGAGAACGCAAACGTGCCGCGCGGTTGGGGCAATCCTTCCGCGGTGATTTGCGCCAAAAGTGACAGCGCCAACGCGCCACCCGCACTGTCCCCACCCAGAAAAACGCCGCCCGGGCGGTCCATAACCGCGCGATAGGCGGTCATAGCATCCTCCTGCGCGGCGGGAAACGGGTGTTCCGGCGCAAGGCGGTAGCGCGGCAAAATCGCCCGCATCCCTGCTATTGCGCAAAGCCGCGCAACCATGGCTCTGTGCGTCTCGGGGGAGCCAAAGATAAAACCACCACCATGGAGGTAAAGAATCACGGGGCCATGCTCAGGCCCCGAAAGCTCCAAGCCGCCGCCTGCCCATACGCTTGTTCGCACGGTCCGGGGGCCATGGAAAAACAAGCGCGCCTTGCGTTCGAAGCTTCGGCGGAGCAGCGCGGGTGTGACGGCCCGCGCCATATGGGTCTTTTCCGTCAGGCGCAGATACGGGTTCAGAAGCCGCAAGACGACACTCAAGCGCGCCGAGCCTCGATTGCCTCCCAAATCTTTGCGGCGATGTTCACACCGTCAAAGCGCTCAAGCTCCTGAATGCCGGTGGGTGAGGTCACGTTGATCTCGGTCAGGTATCTTCCGATCACGTCGATCCCGACAAAAACCTGACCCTTTTCGCGGAGCAGGGGACCAATAGCGGCGCAAATCTCTAGATCGCGCTCGGTCAACTCCACCTTCTCGGGTCGCCCGCCCACATGCATGTTCGAGCGGGTCTCGCCCTTGGCAGGCACCCGGTTGATCGCGCCCACCGGCACGCCATCCACCAAGATCACCCGCTTGTCGCCCGCCGAGACCTCGGGGAGGAATTTCTGCACGATCAAAGGCTCGCGGCTGAACCCGGTGAACATCTCATGCAGCGAGCTGAGGTTGCTGTCGCCCTCACGCAAAAGGAAAACACCCGCGCCGCCATTGCCGTAAAGCGGCTTCAGGATCACATCGCCATGCCGGTCCTTAAAGGCGCGGATCGTCGCCAAATCGCGCGCAATTGTGGTGGGGGGCATCAAATCCGGAAAATCGAGGATCAAAAGCTTCTCGGGGAAATTGCGCACCCAAAACGGATCGTTGACGACCAAAGTGCCGGGCGCGAGCCGGTCCAGCAGATGGGTCGTCGTAATGTAGAACATGTCAAAAGGTGGGTCCTGCCGGAGCCAGACGACATCGAACTCCGCCAGATTGACCGTTTGCTCATCGCCCAAGATCGCATGATCGCCCACAACCCTCTGCACGGTCAGAGGCCAGCCGCGCGCGGTGACACGGCCTTCGTCATAGGCCAGCTTGTCCGGCGTGTAATAAAACAGCTCATGCCCGCGGGCCTGCGCCTCTTCGGCGAGGCGGAAGGTGCTGTCGGCGTCGATATTGATCGGCCCGATCGGGTCCATCTGGAATGCGATTTTCATAGCCTGCCCCCGCGGATGATACACCGCTCCTACATGGGCCATGCACCTGGCAGGCGCAATTCAGAAATGTGAGAACGCGCCCTCAAGGATATCGCCGCATCCTTGTCCGTCGACCACAACGAGATCGAACCGCACATCCGAGAGTTGCCCCTTCGGAGTATGTGCCAGATATTCAGACCCCGCGCGGTGGATGCGCTGCATCTGTGCGCGTCCAAGACGGGCCATAGCGGCATCATGGCTGCGCGCGGATTTCACTTCGGCAAAAATGATCTCACCGTCTTTCTCGAAGATCAGGTCAATCTCACCGCTTTTCCCGCGCCACTGGCTTTCCAACAGGGTCGCGCCACGGGCTGCATAGAGATCAATCGCGCGCGCCTCGGCCGCATGGCCCGACAGATAAGCCCGCCGCCCAGCCCGCTGGCGGGCAGGAACCAGCTGCGCCGAAGCTTCGTTGAAATCCGTATGCTTCATTCCGTATCCCCTGCCATCCGCAGCGCTATCTGGTAGACCATGCGCCGTTTCTGTCCCGTTTTGGCCGCCACATAATCCGCCGCGTCGCGCACCGACATATCTTCAAGCGCCGTCTTCACCATCGATTCAACATCATCTTCGCTAAGATCCTCTGAATCGCCACGCGCGATAAGCACCACCATCTCGCCCTTGCGCGGGTTCGCCGCCGCCTCGGCCGCCAGATCGCTGAGGCATCCGCGCTGCACTTCCTCGAATTTCTTGGTCAGTTCCCGGCACACAGCCGCCTCGCGCGCACCGCCCAGAACCTCCACCGCATCGCGCAGCATTGCCGCCACACGCTTGGGCGATTCGTAGAACACAATCGTTGCGGGCACCGCCGATAGCGCCTTGAGCGCGGTTTTCCGCTGTGACGCGGTGTTCGGCAAAAACCCCGCAAAGAGAAACCGGTCCGTGGCCAGCCCCGCCACCGTCAATGCCGTGATCACCGCCGAAGGCCCGGGTGCCGAGATCAGCCCATACCCTTCGGCCACGGCCGCCCGCGCCAGATCAAACCCCGGGTCCGCCACCATAGGCGTGCCCGCCTCCGAGGCGTAAACCACTGATTTCCCGTCCTGCATCGCCGCCAAAAGCCGGGGCCGCGCCCGATCACCATTGTGGTCGTGATAGGCCACAAGGGGCCGATCCTCCAAGGCAATGCCGTGGATATCCATCAGCTTGCGCAGGCTCCGCGTGTCTTCGGCGGCCAGCACATCGGCACTGGCCAGAATGTCCAGCGTGCGTAGCGTAATATCACGCGCAGCCCCGATCGGCGTCGCCACAAGGTAGAGCCCCGGCGCAAGGGTCTGCTTATTCGCAATAGCCACTGGACCCGCCCCATCTGTCGTTTATGATTGCCGTTAACGCCCGGCGCGCCGTTTCGCGCGCCTTCCGTCACCCGAGTGAGAGGTTCCCCATGTTTGCTGTTTTCCTGTCCGCCCGCAAGGCGATGCGCCGTTTGGCCGCTTTGTGCACTGTTCTGATCGTGGCCGCCTGTCAGCCCGTGAGCCTTGGCGGCGGTGGTGGCAATTCCGGGCAGAGCATTGATCCCGGTGCCCCTGTCGCCGTTGCTATGTTGGTCCCGCATGGGTCCTCCAGCGCGCAGGAAGCCGCATTGGCGCGTGATCTGGAGAACGCGGCCCGTCTCGCCGTGGCCGATCTGCAGGGTGTCCGGATTGACCTGCGCGTTTACGGCACCGCAGGCCAAGCGGGGCAGGCGCAGCAAGCCGCCCTCAATGCCGCCACCGACGGCGCCAAGATCATCCTGGGCCCGCTTCACGCCGAATCGGCCAATGCCGTCGCTGTGGCGATGGCACCGAAAAACATCAACGTGCTGGCCTTTTCCAATAATGCCAGCATCGCCGGCGGCAACCTCTTCGTTCTGGGGCAGACCTTCGACAACACAGCCGACCGTCTTGCAAAATATGCCGTCCGGCAGGGCAAGCCCCGCATTCTCGCAGTTCATTCCAACAACCTCGCGGGCGAGCTTGGCAAACAGGCCATTCAGAAAGCCACAGCCGCTGCGGGAGGCACACTGGTTGGCACAGTGGCTTATGAGTTCAGCCAGCAGGGTGTCGTCGCCGCCGTGCCGCAAATCGCCGCCACAGCCCGCAGCACCAATACGGATGCGATCTTTATGACCGCAAACACCGCAGGCGCGCTCCCGCTTTTCTCGCAGATGCTGCCCGAGACTGGGCTGGACACGGCGAATATGCAGTATATCGGGCTGTCGCGTTGGGACAAACCGGCCCAGACTTTGGACCTGCCCGGTGTGCAGAACGGCTGGTTCGCCATGCCAGACCCAAACCGCTCGGCCCGCTTTTCCGCACGCTTCCAGGAGGTCAACGGCAACACGCCCCACGCAATCGCTGGCCTTGCCTATGACGGGATCGCTGCGATCGGCGCATTGGCCAAATCCGGTCAAGGCGATGCTCTGACCCGCTCGGGCCTTACACAGTCGGCTGGGTTCCAAGGCGTCGATGGTGTCTTCCGCCTGCGCCCCGATGGGACGAACGAGCGTGGCCTCGTCGTCGCTTCGGTCCGCGACAAAAAGCTGGTGATCCTGGAGCAAGCGCCCAGCAGCTTTGGCCGCGCGGGGTTCTAAACACTGCAAGACCTCGCCACCCCTAAAATTGCCACTCCGCCGGACGATCTGATCTGCCCCGTGCAGGATGTGTTCGATAGAGAGGCCGTGCGTCTGGCTCTGGCTGACGTCGCGACAGAAGATTTGCGCGGCGAGGCGGTGCGCATCCTCGGTGCGGCCCAAAAGAGCGGACGCGACGCTATTGCAGCAGCGCTGGCAACCCATCCGTTCGAAGCGCGCGCGGCCACGCGTGCCTATACATGGCTGACGGATTGCCTTGTACTGAGCGTGCATGAACTGGCCACAATGCGCCTGCACCCCCTGCCCACCCCGACCGAGGCCGAGCGCCTGACCCTCATGGCCGTGGGCGGCTATGGACGCGGCGAAATGGCGCCACAATCCGATGTCGATCTGCTGTTTCTCACGCCCTACAAGATCACCGGCTGGGCCGAGAGCGTGATCGAGACCATGCTCTATATGTTGTGGGACCTGCGCCTCAAAGTGGGCCAGGCCAGCCGCACCATCGGCGATTGCCTGCGCCTTGCTGGCGATGATTTCACAATCCGCACCGCCCTTTTGGAAAACCGGTATCTGACGGGCGATCAAAAGCTGGCCGGGCAGTTGAACCACAGGCTCTGGAACGATCTGTTCAAAAATTCCGAGCGCGCGTTTATCGAGGCCAAGCTGGAGGAGCGCGATGCGCGCCACGAAAAGCAGGGCGGCCAGCGGTATATGGTCGAGCCGAATGTAAAAGAGGGCAAGGGTGGTCTGCGCGACCTGCAATCGCTCTTTTGGATCGCCAAATATATCTACCGCGTCACCGATGCTGCCGAGCTTGTGCGCCTCAAGGTCTTCACAGCCGATGAATTTGAGACCTTTATCCAGGCCGAGACTTTTCTCTGGGCCGTGCGCTGCCATCTGCATCTGGTCACCCGCCACCCGACCGAACAGCTGACCTTCGATCTCCAAGTCGAGGTGGCCGAGCGGATGGGCTATGCCGATACTGCAGGGCGGCGCGGCGTCGAAGTGTTCATGCAAGATTACTTCCGCCACGCCACCGCCGTGGGCGATCTCACACGCATCTTCCTGACCAAGCTTGAGGCCGATCACGTCAAGTCAGAGCCTTTGTTGCAACGCCTCTTTCGCCGCCGCAAGAAGCTCAAGCCCGGCTATGTGGAGGTGCATGGCCGCCTTGCCATCGCCGATGATGCAGAGTTCCTCGCCGACCGGATGAACATCCTGCGCCTCTTTGAGGAGGCGCTGCGCACGGGGCTTTTCATTCACCCCGATGCGATGCGGCTGGTCACGGCCAATCTGGACCTGATCGACGACGACCTGCGTGCAGACCCTGTGGCGCAAAAGCTCTTTGTGGGTCTTTTGCTCAAACACGGCAACCCCGAGCGCGCCTTGCGCCGGATGAACGAGCTTGGCGTGCTCAGCACCTTCATCCCGGAGTTTGAGCCGATCGTGGCAATGATGCAGTTCAACATGTATCACCACTACACCGTGGACGAGCATACGATCCAATGCATCCGTCACCTTGCCATGATCGAGCGTGAGGAGCTTATCGAGGAGCTTCCTGTCGCCTCTTCGATCCTGAAAGAGGGGATCAACCGCCGTGTGCTTTACGTGGCACTTTTGCTGCATGATATCGGCAAGGGGCGGGACGAGGACCACTCCATCCTGGGTGCGCAGATCACGCGCAAAGTGGCTCCGCGTTTGGGTCTCAAACCCAAGGAGGTGGACACCGCCGAATGGCTGGTGCGCTATCATCTTCTGATGTCCGACATGGCGCAGAAACGCGATATCGCCGACCCGCGCACCGTGCGCGATTTCGCCAAGGCCGTGCAGACGCGCGAGCGGCTGGATATGCTCTGCGTGCTCACGGTCTGCGACATTCGCGGCGTGGGGCCGGGCACGTGGAACAACTGGAAAGCCTCGCTCATCCGCGCGCTTTATCGCCAGACGCGCCGCGCCATGGAGGGGGGGCTCGAAGACCTCAACCGCGAACAGCGCGGCTCGGACGCCAAACGCAACCTGCGCGAGGCGCTTAAGGGGTGGGACGCACGCGATCTCAAGAGCGAGACAGCGCGGCACTATCCGCCCTATTGGCAGGGGCTGCATGTCACCGCCCACGCCGTCTTTGCCCGCCTTCTGCGCGATATAAAAGATGGCGACATCGCCATCGATCTTGATGTGGACGAGGACCGCGACGCGACCCGCGCCTGTTTTGTCATGGCCGACCACCCCGGCATCTTCTCGCGCCTTGCCGGGGCCTTGGCACTTGTCGGGGCCAATGTGGTGGACGCGCGGACCTACACGTCCAATGACGGCTTCGCCACCGCCGCTTTCTGGGTGCAGGATGCCGACGGACACCCCTACGAGGCCGCGCGCCTGCCACGGCTGAGCGCGTCCATCAACAAGACCCTCAAGGGCGAGATCAAAGCCTCCGACGCTATGCAATCGCGTGACAAGATCAAAAAGCGCGAGCGCGCCTTCCGGGTGCCCACCCACATCACCTTCGACAATGAAGGGTCGGAAATTTACACCATCATCGAGGTCGACACCCGAGACCGTCCGGGCCTTCTCTATGACCTCACCCGCACCTTGGCCGAGGCGCATGTGTATATCGCCAGCGCCGTCATCGCGACCTATGGCGAGCAGGTGGTCGATACGTTCTACGTCAAAGATATGTTCGGGCTGAAATTCCATTCGGACGCGAAGCAAAAAGGGCTAGAGAAAAAGCTGCGCCTCGCCATTTCAGAGGGCGCGCAAAGGGCCAGCACATGAGCCGCCTGATGCGCGGCGTGATGACCGTAGGGGTCTGGACGCTTCTGAGCCGGGTGCTTGGGATGGTGCGAGACGTTCTGATTGCGGGCTTTATCGGGCCGGGGCCTTTGATGGATGCGTTTGTCGCCGCCTTCCGCCTGCCCAATCTCTTCCGTCGGTTCTTTGCCGAGGGCGCGTTCAACGCAGCCTTCGTGCCGATGTTCTCCAAACGGCTTGAGGGCGGACAGGACCCCGATGGGTTCGCCAGCCAAGCGATGAGCGGATTGGCCCTTGTGTTGCTCTTGCTGACCGGCGTGTCGATGATCTTCATGCCCGCGCTGGTCTGGGCCACGGCGGGCGGGTTCGCGCAGGACGCGCGGTTCGATCTGACCGTGGGCTTCGGGCGAATCGTCTTTCCCTATATCCTGTTCATCTCTCTGGCTGCCCTGCTGTCGGGGGTGTTAAACTCCACGGGGCGGTTTGTGGCCGCAGCCGCCGCACCCGTGCTGCTCAACGTCATGCTCTGCGCCGCGATGATCGGCGCGGTCATCATGGGCGGCGCGGTGATCGAGGCGCTCGTATGGACCATCCCCTTCGCCGGGGTCGCGCAGCTCGCCCTCGTCTGGGTGGCGGCAAGGCGCGCTGGGCAAAACGTGCGGCTGGTGCGGCCCCGCTGGACCCCCGATATGGCTCAGCTTGTCCGCATAGCCGTGCCTGCGGCCCTCGCGGGCGGCGTCATGCAGATCAACCTTCTGGTGGGCCAGCAGGTCGCGTCGAATTTCGACAATGCGGTGAGCTGGCTCTATGCCGCCGATCGGCTGTATCAATTGCCTCTGGGCGTTGTGGGGATCGCCGTGGGGATCGTGCTGCTGCCGGACCTGTCGCGACGCCTCAAATCCGGCGACGGGGCGGGCGGGCGCGAGGCGCTGAGCCGCGCGGGCGAGCTGTCTCTGGCGCTTACCATCCCTTCGGCTGTGGCGCTGATGGTGGTGCCTTTCCCGCTAGTCTCGGTCCTCTTTGAGCGCGGCGCGTTCGGCCCGGATGACACGGCGGCCACGGCGCTGGCGGTGGGCATCTACGGCCTCGGCCTGCCTGCGTTTGTCTTGCAAAAAGTGCTCCAGCCCATCTATTTCGCGCGCGAGGATACCAAGCGCCCGTTCCATTACGCGGTCGTGGCCATGGTGGTGAATGCCGCCATCGCCATTGGCCTGGCACCCGTGATCGGCTGGATCGCGGCGGCGATTGCCACGACGCTGGCGGGCTGGGCTATGGTGTGGCTTCTGGCGCGCGGCACGCGGCAGTTTGGCGAGGTGGCACGCTTTGACACGCGGTTCCGCCGCCGGGTTTGGCGCATCTGCGTGGCGGCGGCGCTCATGGGCGTGGTGCTCTGGATGACCTTGCTGGCCATCGGGCCGTTCTTCGGGCTTCCCGGCTGGCGGTGGCTGACGCTTTTGCTGCTTATCACCATCGGAGCGGTCAGCTATTTCATCGCCGGGCGGCTTCTGGGTGCGTTCCGCATGGACGAGCTGCGCGGCATGTTCCGACGCAGGTAGGCATCCCTTACCGCTGGCGGATACAGTCCAGAAAAGCAGCCCACCCGCCGGGGCTGACGAAGAACGACAGCCCGAAGCCGGTAGCAAACCCCGTAAGATCCGCCGCCCATTTCATGCCCCCACCAAAGAGCAGGCTGAAGAGAAGTTGCGCGCCCATCAAAAAGCCGATGAGCATGAACGCCCGCGCCTGATTGGCCCCCGCGCACCCCAGATTGAGCCACAGAAGGAACGTGAACGCCCCGATCAGCCCGTAAGAGCCCGGGAACGCGCCGTAAAGCCATGGGTTCGGCCCCGCGACCGCCGTATAGACCAGCGCGCCTGCGATGGCAGAGGCGAAGAATACGGCCAGCACCGCCCAGCCGCGATAAACCTCGCCCACGAACTTGCCCAAGGCCAGCAGGATCACGCCCGAAAACATCGCCTCGGTTACCGAGCCATGCACGAAAGGATAGGTCACAAGCCGCATCAGATGCTCGGCGGGATAGACGGAGGCGCGGAACATCTGCCCCATCAGGTCGGCGTTATAGGCATAATCCTGAAGCGCCGCACTGCGCCAGCCCACGGCCTGCGCGCCACCCACCAGCCCCGCCTCGCCCGCGAAAAAGATCAGCTCCGGGATACAAACCGCCAAGAAAAGCACCACCACAACAGGCGGAAGCGGGTTGATCGGGCTTTGGTTTGCGGGGGCATCCATGCGCGTCTCCTTGACGGGGCTTTGGCGCATGGGTAAGCGAGGCGCACGCAGAAATCCAGACAGGAGACGCGGCCATGACGGCACCGATTGACACGCGGCCCCATTCCCCCCGCGTATTTTCCGGCATCCAGCCCTCGGGCGGGCTGACGCTTGGCAATTACCTCGGCGCAATCAAACGCTTTGTGGCGATGCAAGAGAGCGGCACACCGAGCCTCTATTGCATGGTTGATTTGCATGCGATCACCGTCTGGCAGGACCCCGACAACCTGCGCCGCGCCACGCGCGAGCTTTGTGCGGGGTTCATCGCCTCGGGGCTGGACCCGGAGAAATCCATCCTCTTCAACCAAAGCCAGGTGGCCGAACACGCGCAGCTTGGTTGGGTGCTGAGCTGTGTGGCGCGGATGGGCTGGATGAAGCGGATGACGCAGTTCAAGGACAAGGCGGGCAAGAATGCGGAGAACGCCTCGCTGGGTCTCTTCGGATACCCGGCGCTCATGGCCGCCGATATCCTGATCTACCATGCGACCCATGTACCCGTGGGCGAGGATCAAAAGCAGCACCTGGAGCTTACCCGTGACATCGCAGCGAAGTTCAACCATGACTACGGCGTGGACTTCTTCCCGATCACCGAGCCTGTGATCGAAGGGGCCGCCACGCGGGTGATGAGCCTGCGCGACGGATCGAAGAAAATGTCCAAGTCGGACCCGTCGGATATGAGCCGGATCAACATGACCGATGATGCCGACACCATCGCCAAGAAGATCCGTAAGGCCAAGACGGATGCAGAGCCGCTTCCGTCGGATCTGGAGGGTCTTGCGGGCCGCCCGGAGGCGCGCAACCTCGTGAATATTTACGCAGGCCTCGCCGATATGAGCGCCGAGGACGTGATGCGCGACATGGGCGGGCGGGCGTTTTCCGAGTTCAAACCGGCGCTGGCCGATCTGGCCGTGGACAAGATGGCCCCCATATCCCAAGAGATGAGCCGCTTGATGCAGGACACGGGCGAGATCGACGCGATCCTCGCGCGCGGTGCGGCGGATGCGCGGGCCATCGCGGCGCCGATCCTGAAGCGGACCTATGAGATCGTGGGCATGGTCGGCAGCTAGGTCCTGACGCTGGACGGCGGGCATTGCGGCGCTTAGCCTGAGGGGACAACAAGGGAGGCGGCACATGGCCACTGGCACGAACATCCGGACCTATTTCGAAGGGCAGTGGCATGAAGGCGACGCGCTCATCATGCGCGCCGCCGATCACGGCGCATGGCTCGGTAGTTCGGTCTTTGACGGGGCGCGCTGCGTGAACGGGCTGGTGCCCGATCTGGAGGCGCATTGCGCGCGGGTCAACAGTTCGGCAGAGGCCTTGATGCTGACCCCGCATGTGCGCACCGAAGATATGGTCGAGATCATCCGCGAGGGGCTCCGCGCCTATCCCGCTGGCACGCCGATCTATATCCGCCCGATGTATTGGGGCGTCGGCTCGGACTATATGGCAATTGTGCCAGCCGCAGAGGGCGCAGGCTTTGCCATCGCGCTGGAGGAAATTCCGATGCCACAGGCAGGCGCGTCCGTCACGCTGACGCGCACGCGGTTTTGCCGCCCTGTGCTGGAAAGCTCGGTCGTGAACGCCAAGGCAGGCTGTCTTTACCCCAACAACGCAAGGATGCTGGCCGAGGCACGCTCCAAAGGGTTCGTCAACGCGCTGGTGGCAGATGCGCTGGGGAATGTGGCGGAGACGGCAACCTCCAATGTGTTCATGGTGCGGGACGGCGAGGTTTTCACCCCGGTGGCGAATGGCACGTTTTTGGCCGGGATCACGCGGGCGCGGCATATGGCGAACCTGCGCGCGGATGGGGTGAAGGTGCATGAAACCGTGCTCAGCTTCGCCGATTTTACCGAGGCTGATGAGGTCTTTCTGTCCGGCAATATGAGCAAGGTGACGGCTGTGTCCGCCTTTGACGACACAAGTTATCAGGTGGGCCCCGTGACCCGCCGTGTGCGCGAGATGTATTGGGATTGGGCCGCGTCGGAGCCGCTCTGAGCCAGACCGCGACGCGGCCCAAGTAGATCAGATCACGATCAAACCCCGGCTGAGCGCGCGGGCCACCGCATGGACGGTGTTCATCGCCCCCAGCTTGAACCGCGCCGATTCGATGTAGGCCCGCAGCGTATGTTCGGAAATTGTCAGGGTCTGCGCCACCTGCGCGCGGCTATAGCCCATCGCCAAAAGGGTCATCGCGTCCACCTCGCGCGGTGACAGGGGCTGTGCGGTTTCAGGCACGCGGTCGGGCTCAAACTCCAATGCCTTTTGGTTGAACGCATGCGCGATGAGGATGAGGCTGCGGCGGTTTTTCTCGGTGAAGGTGGCCCATGCCGCATCGTCGCAATTGTGACTGACCGTATAGAGGGCGAACTGCCCGTTGGGGCCGCGCACGGGCACGGAATAGCCCTGATTGCCCACGCCATGCTCGATCGCTTCTTTCTGGAAGGCCCGAGCGGCCTTGCTGGACCAGTCAAGGCGCTTCCAGTCGACGGGGTGAAAATGCTGGTAACAGCCCATGATGACCGGATCGATCCTGAGGTAATCACGCTCCACATAACGCGCGACCCAAGCAGGCGCATAGGTCCCGCAGCCATATTGATCGCCCGCCGCACTGACCCAGTGATAGACCATGTGATCGACGCGGAAGAGATCGCGCAAACCCTCGATAACCTCTTGCAAAGCAGAGAGTTCAGAAGCCGCGTCCAGCCCCTCCAATATCGCATCCATCGATGCCTGACGCACTGCGCTCATGTGCGGCGTGTCCTTCCCCTTTCGACGCCAGCTCCGTTGCCGCAATCAAGCGCGCATCGTCAAGCTGCTCGGCCAGAGCGCCCAGATCATTCGCTTGCGCGAAAATCCGCAGATCGGCCAGAACGTCGAGTATCCATTCATTCTTCATGTCTAGCCTCTTTAACGATGGTTAACCAAAGGTTAATCAACCCTAGAATGTAATATTTTTTTATGAATTAGCGTATTTCAGCCCCCCAGAAATGGTGGGGTGGCAAAAAATAAGCCTCTGTTTTCTCTGAGGTGGCCTCTGCAGGCACGAAAAAGCCCGCAAACCGGGTGAACGATTCGCGGGCGATTGTTTCCGTAGCGTCAGCAGTGAAGTTTATTGTTTCGCATCCAGCACATCTTCGACCGTCCGAAGGCCCGTCTTGGGGGCCTGAACCAGCACGGCCATGTTGCCCGGCTTGTGCTCATTGTGCAGCATCTTCATATGCGCCTGCGGCAGGTCAGCCCAAGTGAACACCTCGGACATACACGGATCAATCCGCCGCTCCAACATCAGCTTGTTCGCGGCCGCGGCCTGTTTGAGATGCGCAAAATGCGAGCCCTGAAGCCGCTTTTGGTGGCTCCACATATGGCGGACATCGAAGGTGCAGTTGTAGCCCGAGGTGCCCGCGCAGATCACAACCATGCCGCCGCGCTTCACCACGAAGGTCGAGACGGGGAATGTCGCCTCGCCCGGATGCTCAAATACCATGTCGACATTTACGCCCTTGCCGGTGATATCCCAGATCGCTTTGCCAAAGCGGCGTGCCTCTTTGAACCATTCGGCATATTCATCGGTGTTGACTGTGGGCATCTGTCCCCAACAGGAGAAATCCTTGCGGTTGATCACGCCCTTGGCGCCCAGCTCCATCACGAAGTCGCGTTTGTCCTCGTCCGAGATCACACCGATTGCATTGGCGCCCGCCGTGTTGATCAGCTGGATCGCGAATGATCCAATCCCGCCCGACGCGCCCCAGACCAGCACGTTCTGGCCGGGCTTGAGGTCATGCGGCTCGTGGCCAAAGAGCATCCGGTAGGCGGTGGCGAGGGTCAGCGTATAGCACGCGCTCTCTTCCCATGTGAGGTGTTTGGGGCGTGGCATAAGCTGCTGCGATTGCACGGCCGTGAACTGCCCAAACGAGCCGCCAGGTGTCTCATAGCCCCAAATCCGCTGGCTGGGGGAGAACATCGGGTCGCCGCCGTTACACTCTTCATCGTCGCCATCGTCCTGGTTGCAGTGGATGACCACCTCGTCGCCCACTTTCCAGCGTTTGACCTTGTCGCCCACGGCCCAGACCACGCCCGCCGCGTCCGATCCGACGACCGCATAGGGGGCCTTGTGCACATCAAAGACCGAGCCGGGCTGCCCGAGACATGCCCAGACGCCGTTATAATTCACGCCAGCCGCCATCACGAGGACAAGCACATCGTGGCTGTCGAGCGTGGGTGTGTCGATGACCTCAAGCTCCATCGCCTTGTCGGGATCGCCATGACGTTCGCGGCGGATCACCCATGCATGCATCTTGGGCGGTACGAAGCCCAACGGGGGCATCTCACCGATGTCATAAAGCTCCTTTTCCGGGGCGTCGTAGGGCGCAATGCCATTTTCCGTATCCAGAGCCATGAGCGGCCTCCCTCGAGATATGATTGGCCGCGACGCTTGCGCGCGGAGTGGCCGAGTGGATAGGCCGACTTGCGCAATAATGCAATGCCCAAAGCCTATATTTTGTAACTTTATGACCCAGCAGTCGCAGAAATTTCTTTCGCGGGCGCAGCATCATCAGGATAGAAATGTGCGATGGAATTTGCGTAGAATTGCAAAAGCAGCGTCTCATCGGGATTGGCACACCATCCTCGCTCACTTTGAGTGATCAACCCCCGGCGCGACAACTGCCGTTGCGCGCGCGCCACTGCACCGGGCAGCGCTTCCGCCTCTATCAACGGTACATCACCCGAGGCCGCCTGCCCCATGGCACGCACAGCCTCGGTCAGGTCCGCATCAGCCATCGGTGCATCCGCCCGCAACATCACCCGCGCCAGAAGCGGCACGAAGAGCAGCGGCATCGCGGCATCGATCCGCTTCATCAGGCCCGCACCCAGCACCTCCAGATCCGGCCCGGGCCCATAATCGCTGAGCTTCACAGGCTCAGCAAAGACCACCGACGCCAGCCCGAACCGCTCAAAATTTCCACGCAACCGGAACCAAATCATACGTGCGGTAAATTTGATGATCACCGAGATGCGTGCCCGAAAGCGCCGATCTCCGCGCCGCCCGGCCTCGCTCAGCACGCGGTCCTCCAGCACCCGGTCGTAATTGATCGCCACGGGCACAAAAACCACATCACGCGCACCGGGTTTCCAGCCATCGACCACATAGGACAAAAGGCCCAGCTTCGGCGGCTTGGTCAGCCCATCGACGCTCAGCCCCCCCTCGGGGAAGATCGCCTGCGTCACGCCGCCCTGCGTCGCCATCTGTACATAGCGCGCCAAAACGGCCCGGTAGAGACCCCCGCGCGAGCGGCGGCGAATGAAATATGCCCCCATGGATTTGATCAGACGGCTGAGCGGCCAGACCCGCGCCCATTCCCCCACCGCATAGCTGAGCGCCGAGGCCTGAGAGGCCAGTGTGGTGACCAGCACATAATCCATATTGCTGCGATGGTTCATGATGAATACCACCGTTGCATTGGGGGCAATCTTGTCAAGAACAGCCATGTTCATATTGCCCCGCTGCACGATGTATAAAGAGCGCGCCAGAAAATTCGCGAGGCGGATGCCAAAGCTGAAATAGGCGAAGGCGGAGAAGCTCGGGACGATCTCGCGAGCGTATCGGCGGGCCTTTTCAAACGCGACGTCCTCGCGCACATTATGCTTGTGCGCATATTCCACGATGGCCTCGGTCACGTCCGGATCATAGAGAAGCCGCTGGATCATGTCCTGCCGCCGGGCCAGCTTGAAAGGCTCAATGGGCCGGGTGAGTTTTTTGTTGAGCTGTGCCACCGCCCGCTCCAGCCGACGCCGAAAGAACCAACGCACGGACGGAAAAAGGAAGTGCGACGCGAACGTCACAGCCGCAAAGGCCAGCAGCAACAATAGCGCCCAAAGCGGCATTTGCACCGTCGATGTCATGCGCGCTCCTTGCGTGGCCCCCGGCTCCTTAACTATAGCAAGAGACATCCGCGCGCCACAAAACTTCGCCGCCCAGCGCCCATATCAGTCGGGATTGACCGCGCGCTCTCACCAAGCGATCATGCCGCGTTGCAGCGAATTGACAAAAGCATAAAATTCCCGATATGTCCCCAGCAACGCACGATTGTTGCGCAACCGATTCCGGAGGCTCTGCCATGACCGAGACCAACACGCCAGCAAAAGACCGCCCCTGGCTGATCCGCACCTATGCGGGCCACTCCACGGCGTCTGCCTCCAACGCGCTCTACCGCTCGAACCTAGAGAAGGGCCAGACAGGGCTCTCCGTGGCCTTCGATCTGCCCACCCAGACGGGCTATGACAGCGATCATATCCTCTCCAAGGGCGAGGTGGGAAAGGTCGGCGTTCCGGTCTGTCATCTGGGCGACATGCGCCAGCTTTTTCAGGATATCCCGCTGGAGAAGATGAACACCTCCATGACGATCAACGCGACCGCGCCATGGCTCTTGTCGCTCTATATCGCCGTGGCCGAGGAGCAAGGCGCAGATGTGTGCGCATTGCAAGGCACCGTGCAGAACGATCTGATCAAGGAATATCTCAGCCGCGGCACGTATATCTGTCCGCCCAAGCCCTCGCTCAAGATGATCGGGGACGTGGCGGAATACTGCTATACCAACGTGCCGAAATGGAACCCGATGAACGTGTGTTCCTACCACCTGCAAGAGGCCGGCGCGACACCGCAGCAAGAGCTTGCCTTCGCATTGGCCACGGCCACCGCCGTGCTGGATGAGCTCAAGCCGCGCGTGCCTGCCGAGGATTTCCCAGCGCTTGCGGGCCGTATCTCCTTCTTCGTGAATGCAGGCATCCGGTTCGTGACCGAGATGTGCAAGATGCGCGCCTTCGTGGACCTCTGGGACGAAATCCTGCAAGAGCGCTATGGCGTCGAGGATCCCAAATTCCGCCGCTTCCGCTATGGCGTGCAGGTCAACTCTCTGGGCCTGACCGAGCAGCAGCCCGAGAACAACGTCTACCGCATCCTCATTGAGATGCTGGCCGTGACGCTCAGCAAAAACGCCCGCGCCCGCGCCGTGCAATTGCCTGCGTGGAACGAGGCGCTCGGCCTGCCGCGCCCATGGGATCAGCAATGGTCGATGCGCATGCAGCAAATCCTCGCATACGAGACGGACCTTCTGGAATTCGATGACCTCTTCGATGGCAACCCGGCGGTGGAGGCCAAGGTCGAAGCCCTCAAAGAGGGCGCGCGCGCCGAGCTTCATACGCTCGACAGCATGGAGGGTGCGATCGGGGCGATTGATTACATGAAAGCCCGCCTTGTCGACAGCAATGCCGAGCGGCTGGGCCGGATCGAGCGCAACGAGACCATCGTGGTCGGCGTGAACAAATGGACCAATGGCGAGCCGTCGCCGCTGCAAACCGAGGATGGCGGCATCATGACCGTCGATCCGGCGGTCGAGGCCGAGCAGATCGGCCGCCTTGATGCGTGGCGCGAGGCGCGCGACGCCGCTGCGGTGAAAGCCGCGCTCGCCGATCTGCGCGCCGCAGCGTCCGAGGGACGCAACATCATGCCCGCCTCGATCAATGCCGCCCGCGTGGGCGTCACCACCGGCGAATGGGCCGCCCAGATGCGCGCCGTGCACGGCGAATATCGCGGCCCCACAGGCGTCTCGGTCAGCCCGTCGAACATGACCGAAGGGCTCGACGATATCCGCGAGGCCGTGAGCGCAGTGTCAGACCGCTTGGGCCGCCGTCTCAAGTTCCTGATGGGCAAGCCGGGTCTTGATGGGCATTCCAACGGGGCCGAGCAGATCGCCTTTCGCGCCCGCGATTGCGGCATGGACATGCGCTATGAGGGTATCCGCCTCACACCCGAAGAAATCGTGAACGCAGCCCTTGAGGATGAGGCGCATGTCGTGGGCCTTTCTATCCTGTCGGGCAGCCACATTCCGCTGGTCGAGGAACTGATGGAGCGGATGCGCGCTGCGGGGCTCGCAGACACGCCCGTGATCGTCGGCGGCATCATCCCGGATGAGGACGCCGCCCGCCTCAAGGCGATGGGCGTGGCGCGGGTCTATACGCCCAAGGATTTCGAGTTGAACCGGATCAT
>ERZ887942.173-NODE-173-length-53282-cov-6.731565_pt1 | contig 53282 bp, 33 predicted proteins | sample MGYA00521099_ERZ887942 | MGnify/ENA primary metagenome ERZ887942 (study PRJEB32303, sample SAMEA104408605) | aquatic metagenome | biome: Brackish water; feature: Pelagic; material: water | place: Baltic Sea | collected 2014-06-07T06:48:00 | depth 16,251 m ... | reverse complement strand
CCATACGTGCCGCCTTTGATTCCACCACCGCATAGCCAATTGGTGAAAACGAATGGATTGTGATCACGCCCTTTGCTTCCTTGAGAACACGGCATCCGGCCGAATTCGGTAGTCCACAAAATGATCGTATCCTCAAGCATCCCACGTTGTTTCAGATCTTTGATCAAGGCCGATGCTCCGCGCGCCATACCCAGAGCAAGCGGTGCGTGATCACGTTTCACATCGCCGTGGCTATCCCAGTTTCGGCGCGGAAAGCCATTGTCGTTCCCGCTCCAGACTTGAACAAATCTAACGCCACGCTCGAGCAATCGCCGCGCGACCAAACATTTCCGACCAAAAAATTCCGTTTCTGCTTTCTCGTTGATCGTCCCCGAATCATCAACGCCCTGCCCTTCCGGAGCGAGACCATACATGTCTTGAATATATTGAGGCTCTCCCTTCACTTCCAGCGCATCCGTCGCACTCAACTGCATTGCTGCGGCCAATTCATAGGACCTCACCCGAGCGGTAAGCCTGTCATCGCCGGGCCGCGCCGCTGCATGAAGACCATTCAATTTCGAAAGCGCATCAAGTCCTGCTCGATCATTTCGATCCGTGATAAATTTACTCTCCGGAGCAAATAAATCCGCAATCGGAATTTCATTTCCCGGCCGAATCACCGTCCCCTGATACTGAGCAGGCAGAAACGCGTTCGCCCAGTTTTTTGCACCGTTCGAAGCAAGCCCCCGATGATCAGGTAAAACGACGAACGAAGGGAGATTTTCATTCTCCGATCCCAATGCATAGGACACCCACGATCCTGCGCTGGGAAACCCCGGAAAGTTAAACCCCGTCGTTTGTAAAAGTGTGCCCTGACTGTGGACCCCGGTCTTGCCAACGACGTTGTGAACAAAAGCCATGTCATCCGCCACTTCACCGAGCGGAGCCACGATGTCACTCATCATTTTCCCGCTTTCGCCATACGGCTTGAAATCCCATGGACTGCCAAAACACGCACCAGGCGTGCTTTGAAACAACTCCACTTTCTCACCGGGATCCCACGGTTCGCCGTCTTTCTTTTTTAGAAGCGGTTTGTAATCGAACGTATCCACATGGCTGGCGGCACCGGCCATAAAAAGCTGAACCACACGCTTTGCCTTTGGCGGACGATGCAGTGTGCCACTGAGCACGCCGTCACGCGCCAACAAGTCACCCAGCGCAAGACTGGAAAAACCACCACCGAGTGAACCTAAAAAATGACGGCGTTCAATCGACATAGACAAAGGAGTTCAGGTTTAAAATGACTCTTGAAAAACTTTCCTCACCGTATTCGTCGAGAAGTTCGATCAAAACCTGTTTTTCGGTATCAGTCGGTGATTGCCCCGTTGCCAGTCGAAATGCCCAGTTCACTTTCGCTTCCGACGTTTCCAGTTCTGCCTTCCGAAGTCGATTGGCAAAATGCCCCGACATCGCCTCCACAAACCGGTGATTCCATGTTGTCAACGCCTGCAGCGCTGTGGTTGATTCATCCCGCGCAGGAACACTCATCGACGGGTCCGCACAATCAAGCGTGGTAAGCATCGGATTGGGCTGAGAACGAACCACAAAACGATACACGGAACGCCGGTGCGATTTAGGATCATTTGGATCATGAAGGTGATATTCGTAATGAGGTGAATGCTGTGGTTTTTCGATTATAAAATCAGAGAAACTCGGACCTCCCATCGTCCTGTCGAGTTTACCTGACACCACCAGAACCGAATCGCGAAACTCTTCCGCAGTCAGTCGTCTTCGATTAGCCCGCCAGAAAAATGCGTTTCCGGCATCAATCTCAGCATTCTTTTCATCGTGGCCGCTGGCGCGCCGATATACCTCGCTCATCACTAACAATCGCACCACAGACTTCATCGACTGCCCGGGATCATCTCGCAGTTTCGCTGCTAAAAAGTCCAACAACTCCGGATGCGTCGGCTGCATTCCACCCCGTCCAAAATCATTTTGCGTTTCAACAAGAGCCTTTCCGAACGTCCAACCCCAAATCCGATTTGCGATCGAACGCCAGACCAGCGGATTATCATGTTGAGTCAAATACGACGCCAACTTCTCCCGCGCGTCCCCTTCATTCCAATCACTCCCTTCAAAAAACAGATCAGTGGCCCCTTTCCATAAAGCGGGAACGCCGGGAGCCATCACATCACCCGGGGTTGTCATATCTCCCCGATGAAGCAGCCTGATCACTCTTGGCTTTCCGTTTGTTGAACGAAAATTTCCGGCCGATGTGAAATGTGCGGTCGCGGCATACACCATTTCACCCGATGGGATTTTTTTGAATTTCTCATTGAGCGGCTTCAAATTGGCATCGATTGCGGCGAGTCGGGAATCCGTGTCTGCCGGCCTGACCTTTTGCTCAATCGCATCGCGCTTTTCCTGCAAATCACGCAACTCTCCGAGCGCAGCGTCATTGCTCAGCTCACGGTAGAAAATTTCATCTACCAGATTCGCCCTTCCCCATCGTGGTGCCGCTTCAATACTATCTTTTGCTGAAACGGTGGCACCCAATGCAAAGTTTTCTGCACCGCCTTCGTTCAACACCTCAACCTCTCCAAGCGCAAAAATGTAATCGTTTTTTCGCTCTCTTAACTTGGTCGCTGTGATTCGTAAAAAGCGAAAACGCGATTCATCACCCTCGACTTTGATTGTTGTTGTCTTTGGGTTTTGAAAATCAACTCCCGTCGCATCAAGCAATATCCGAATTCCATTTTTGAACGCGGCATCATTGGCAACCTCAACGCGAAACCGCATCGGAAACCCAAATCCGGCGCCAATCCCTCCATAATTATCGAATGCTGGAATCATTCGAATTTCGGTCGCGCCCCGTGATTTACCCAAATCCAATTGCACCCATTTTTCGTCGTCCTGGCGGCTTGTAATCGTTGAGTGGTAGCCATATTGCGGTTTCAAGCCCGAGCCATATTTCTCCTTCAGCTCCGCGATGCGCCGATCCAATCCCGACGTTTTGGCAGCAACCACTCGCTTTGCGTCCGTGTCGATCTTGCGACGTTCCGCCTGCAATTCACCAATCTGTTTCTGCAACGTCAGCTTCAATTTTTCCTGATCCGGTGGAAGCCCCGTATAAACTCGATCGGCTCGATCAACGGCTGAAAACACGGCATGCAATCGATAATAATCTTCCATCCGGATAGGATCAAATTTGTGATGATGGCACTGCGCGCACTGAACGGTCGCGCTTTGAAATACATTAAAAACAGCTGAGACGATTTCGTCCCGATCGAGATGTTTGGCGATGCGCCCATCCAATTTCCCCTCGCCTACTTCCTGATGCCCGATGAAATCCCACGGCCCCGCAGCAAGAAACCCGAGAGCAACCACTCCATCCGGTTCACCCGGAAATAAGACGTCACCTGCGACCTGTTCCTGAACGAATTTTGAATACGGCTTATCTGAATTGAAACTTCGAATCACATAATCCCGATACGGCCACGCATTGTTCCGAGGCTTGTCTTTATCGTAGCCATGAGTCTCTGCATAGCGGCCAATATCAAGCCAATGCTGGGCAAATTTTTCACCAAAAGCTGAAGATGCCAATAGGCGGTCGACAAGGGAATCCCAGTCAGGGGTTTTGAGAAACGCATCAATTTCTTCAGGTGTCGGCGGCAGCCCTGTCAGATCATAGGTGACGCGTCGAATCAAAACCTCAGCCGGCGCACGACTCACCGGCGTCAATTTATTCTCGGCCAATTTCTTCGATATAAAGAAATCCACCGGACTTATTTTACGATCCAATAGGGTCCGTTCATCGAACGCACCCTGTTGGATCGGGCGAAGTGACCACCAATCCAAATCACGTTTTGGATTGTCTGCCAAGATTCGGTCTTTTGGCCAAACGGCGCCTTTAGCGATCCACGCACGCAACGTTTCTATTTCACTCGGTGAAAGCGGATCTGATTTTTTGGGCATCTCCGGCTCGTCTCCACTCACCATCTTGATCAGCAAACTCGCTTCAGAATTTCCGGGGACAATCCCATTCTCGAATCCTAATGCCTGCCCTCGATTAGCGAGAACAAAATCCCCTTTGGCATCATGCTCATTGTGGCAGGACAGACATTTGGCCTCCAAAATGGGGGCGACCTCTTTCTCGAAATCCGGCGCTCCCTTGCAACTCAATGCGAGGCAAAATGCCGCAATGAATCCTGAAAACAATTGTTGAAGGCTCACTCGCGTCATCGACGAAAACCTACTGAATTCGTGCCGTCTCCACAAGTTGAGAAAAGACGGGACTGCGCCGGAGGTTTTTCTTTTTCTACGCCACGAACCACCAATAATCGAATGATCATGAAAGGTCTTATTCCACTTGGCTTACTCATCGCTCTGGCCGCTGTCGCTGTATTTTCGCTCTCTTCTCCATCAATTGCGGAATCCGATCCCGAAGAATTTCCCGATCCCGAGTTTGTCGATTTATTTAACGGCAAGGATCTCTCCGGCTGGAAGGACGTAAATACATCACCCGAAACATGGTCAGTTCGTGATGGGATGTTAATCTGTAAAGGGCTTCCGATCGGAGTGATGCGATCTGAAAGGCAATACGAAAACTTCATTCTCATTGTCGAATGGCGTCATATGGAATCAGGAGGGAACTCAGGCGTGTTTCTCTGGAGTGATGCGATTGCCGACCGCGAGGACACGCTCCCGAACGGGATGGAAGTGCAAATGCTGGAACTCGATTGGCCGAAGAATCACGCCAAAAAGGACGGAACGCTTCCGCCCGTAGCTTACGTTCATGGCGAACTCTTTGGGGCGGGGAGTTTGACTGTCATCCCCGACAACCCACGAGGTAAGCGGAGCCAATCGATCGAGAACCGCTGCAAACCTAAAGGCGAGTGGAACCGATATGTTGTAGTCGCCGTTGATGGAACGGTTAAACTTTCGGTTAATGGAAAATTCGTTAACGGGATTCAGCAGTCATCGGTCAGAAAAGGCTACCTTTGCATGGAGTCCGAAGGAGCCGAGATCCACTTCCGAAAAATCCGATTGATGGAACTTCCAGACGGTTTGGCGGACAAATCGAACACGGCCCCCGTCATCAAAAATTAACTGAATCCTGTTAGTTTTCATTCATCACTTTATGAAATTATCCGTTTTCAAACTGCTATCCATTTGGTTTTTTGTCGGCGTTCATTCCGCAGACGCAGCTGATTCGAAAACGCTTTTTGATTTGGATGAAATTCGAGATCAAGCCAGTTTGGAAATTGTCGTTTTACAGGACTGGAAGGTATCCACAAAGGAACCAGCGATGCGCCAAAAGCTCATCGAGATAACCGTTTGTGAATGGTGGGAAGGTCAAAAGGTTCGATTGCCAGTCACTTTCGCAGCTCCAGTCGACGGAGAACTTTGCAAAAACATAGTCATTGCGAACCAGCCGCCAATCAAACGTCCGGGCACACCAACTGCTGACCAGCTTTCCTTACTCAAAGATCATGGGGTCGGCATCGTGTTGATCGGAATGGGAACGATCGACGCCATGGAACCAGTTGGAAAATTGCACCATGGAATGCGCGAACAGTTGTTAAGAACAAAAGACGTCCGGTTTTCGCCGGCATGGATTTGGGGAATGAGTCAGATGCGTGCTCTGACAGCCGCCATGACTGAACCCGAAGCATTTCAGCCAGAAAAAGCACTGACGACCGGCGGTTCAAAACGCGGCGTCGCGGCAGCCGTTGCCGGCATTCGCGATGATCGTTTCACTGCGATTGCTCCCGTGGTTGCTCCACCTCTGGGAAATCCCGGCGTATCTGACTACGTGATTGGAACAGAGCCCAAACTCCTTGGAGAAATCGACCAAGCTTTCTATTCTGATCTCGCTCCCGGAAATACCCCCTTAAAACCGGAAGTAGCAAAAGCCCTGCAAGATCGGGCAAAACGCCGCACCGATACCCGCGTCACCCTTGATCAAGCCCGCGGGGCAGGATGGTCTGATTCAGATATCGAAACCATCACAGAGCGATTGTGGGATTTTTGCCACGTCGCCTCTCATTTTCCTGCGTTAAAGAAACGTGGGTTGGACATTTTTTACAACGTCGGGACGAATGACAGTGTTACCCCGGCACTGCTAAAACTTGGCAAACAACGTCCCGATTTTCCAATCTGCGTCATTCCCGGCGGACAACACGGCGGCCCGGCAACAGCTGGATACACAAGCAGGGTTCCCCTACTTCCTGAAGTTCGAGAAAATTTCATCAGCTTTGCGCGGCATCATTTTTTCGGTGATCGGAAAATGATATCGCCCCCGAACGTGGTGGGTAAGTTTACTCGCAAGACGCAAACACTTTCAGTAACCGCCACATTTCCGGACGGCATTGAACCGGAAAAGAATGAATTGTGGTGGAACTTGAATCGGAGCCTCCCCTACACCCTGCCCTTTGAATACGATCACTGGGATTCAATTCCGATGAAAAAGACCGGCAAAAGTCAATTTACTGCCACTGTGGAAATCAAAGAATTCCCAAAGCATCTCGATTTCCTAACGCTTCACACCCATACCGAGAACAAACTTCCGCTGACGATTTCCGGTCCGTATCGGCGGATCAATTTTGAAAAAGTAACAGTAGCCTTGATTGGTGATTCTACGGTCACCAACGCAAGCGGATGGGGAAAAGCCTTTGCGAATCGTTTCGGAGAAAACGTTACCACTCACAACTTTTCAGTTGGAGGCCGGAGCGCCAAAAGTTGGATCGAGGAGGGCCGCCTTAAAGCCACAATTGAATCAGAGCCCGATTTCATTCTCATACAATTCGGCCACAACGGCCAACCGGGAAAAGGGCCGAAGCGAGAAACTGATCCTGGGACGACCTATCGGGAGTATTTAAAACGATATATTGATGCTGCACATGAGATGGGCGCTACTCCAGTCTTATTGAGTTCAGTTACCCGTCGCGATTTCACCGAAGACGGAAAAATTCGCGTCCGTTACGAAGCCATCGGGGGAGCAACTCGTCCCCTGAAACCGTGGGCTGACGCCGCTAAATCAGTTGCCGCCGAAATGGATGTGCCATTCATCGACCTCTACGAATTGAGCGTGGATTTTCACAACAAAATTGGTCCCGAAGCAAGCGCTAAAATGAATCCAAAACAATCAGACATTACTCATTTCGAATCTAAGGGAGCCGCGATGATCGCAGATTTGATTGTCAACGAATTGAAAGTCGTAGCCCCCAACCTCGCATCGTTTCTCAAATAGAGTTTTGAATCCCTCATTCACGGAAATGCAGCACCGCTGTTTTGGGAGATATTGGGGCTTGAAATTCAAATCGTCATTCTTGTGCCTGATCGCCGTGGGGCTATGTTTTTCGCCGATGCTGGCGCAAGCCGACTTTGAACACGAAGTCCTCCCGTTTCTCGAAAAACACTGCGTCAAATGCCACGGTGGTGAAAAGACGAAAGGCGATGTCGACCTTTCGAAAATCAAAACGATGGCCGATGCCGATAGCCACCCTGATTTGTGGGAGACTGTTTCATTCGTGCTCGAAGATCGGGAGATGCCGCCAGAAGATGAGGCTCAACCGACAGAAGAAGAAGTCGCCGTTTTTTCTAAGTGGTATAAAAATGACTACCTTGGGAAAATCGAATCCAAGCCGGGAATTTTCCAGCCGCGGCGTCTCTCCGGGCCCGAGTATCGAAATACGATGCGCTCCCTTTTCGGCTTCGATTTGGAAGTGAATGTGGTTGAAGCAGAACAAACGATTACCGAAAAATCGCTCGTCATGAAACTACTCCCCACAGATCCACCGGGGGCTAGCGGTTTTGTAAACGACACGCGAGCGGCGCGTCTTTCGACAACGATTTGGGATCAGTATTCGTATTTAGCGGACTTTGCGCTGGAGCAATTTTCCTCAAAACGAACAGGCCCTTTAAATTCCGAAACAGCCGAGAAACTTGTGCGTGATTTCGTGCCACGGGCATTCCGCAGGCCCGTTTCCGAAGACCGTTTCTCTGGCATCCTGAAAAAATTGGAAGGCAAATCAGGAGATGCTCTGGAAGTTGCACTAAAAGCTGAATTGAAAACCGTGCTGATGTCGCCCGCCTTTTTGTATCGCGGTTTTTTGATGCCGACTGATCCAAAGAGAAAACGTCAGCCGGTCGATGACTTCGAACTGGCCGAGCGTCTTTCGTATTTCATTTGGGAAGACATGCCGGATCGTGAGCTTTTTGAGATCGCGGGAAGCGGTGAATTAAAACAACCCGAGGTAATGGCCGCTCAAATAGATCGCATGATCGCCTCGCCGAAATCGAGAACTCTGGCGGAAAGCTTTGGTTCTCAATGGCTCCTGCTCGATCAGATTAAAGATCAGCGGAACGATCCCGTTAATCTTAAAGCATTAAAAAATCAGCCACTCGATTTCTTGCACTACTTGTTCGCCGAAAACCGACCGGTGATGGAACTGGTTGATTCAAAGGTGACCTTTGCAAATGACATCACCGCAAAATATTATGGAAATGATCGCAAGCAATTAAAGCGCGTTAACAAGCCAAAAGGTGTCGAACGAATGGCCACGCCAAATCAGAAAATTGACCTCATCACTTCCGTTGGCGAAAGGGGGGGAATCATCACCATGCCCGGAGTTTTGGCCATGAACGAAGGCCCCATTCAGCGAGGCACCTGGATGTTACGCCAATTATTGGGCGAGCATTTAGGCGAGCCGCCACCGGACATCCCTCCCATTCAATCAAGCTCCAAGGGTAAGAACTTAAGCTTTCGAGAGCGCTTCGAGCAGCACCGGTCCGACAAGTCCTGCGCGCTTTGTCACGATAAAATCGATCCCCTTGGGTTTGCGCTCGAAGGCTACAACAAGGCCGGGGACGTCATTAGAAAAGAACCAACAAAGAAAAAAGGAGGTATTGAGAAAGTTTCAAAAGTTGACACCAGCGGCCAAATGCCTAACGGCAAAGCTTTCGCGAACTTCACTGAACTTAAGTCAATTTTGATGACTGATGAACGGGAAAAGATCACCCGAAACGCCATCGAACAAACGATGGCCTATGCTCTTTGTCGAAAACTAGAGAGAGGCGACCGACCCACTGTCGATGCTCTGACGACGAAGATCTTGGATGAAAACGGAACTTGGCGCGACCTCATTCACGGGATTGCAAACAGTGTTCCTTTCAGAGAAACTTTAAACGTTAAAAAGACTCTCGCCAAATGACCCGCACTTGGAACACATCCCGACGCCACTTTCTACGCGGAGCTGCTGGAGCGCTTGTCCCGCTTCCGTTTCTCAATATCATGGAAAACACGGCAGCGAAGAATCTCGCTGGCGAGGTGGAGGCGCCGCTGCGGTTCATGACGCTTTTTAAGCCCAATGGAGTTCACCCTCCCTCGTGGAATATCAATGGCGGGACAGAATCAGATTTTCGGATGTCGCCGCTGATGGCTCCGTTTTCGAAGCACAAAGATGATCTTCTGATCCTCGACAACATGGGGGATTTCGGGTTTTCATCGCACGCTAATTCGGCGCGCCGGTTTCTTGCGGGACAAAGCAACAACACGAAAGCAGCTTCGATGGATCAATTCATCGCTGACAAGATTGGCGGCGACACGCCAACTCGCTCACTGGAATTGACGACCGAAGGTTTATTCACCAACCAGATCGGTTGCAGCTACATTTCGTATGACCAGAAGGGCGATCCGATTCCGCGTGAAAGCGATCCACAACTGATTTTTGATCGGCTGTTCCGCAATCCGATGGGCGATCCGGCGCAACGGAAGAAGATGACCAATCTGCTAGACCGCGTTTCCGATGATGCAAAATCGATTCAGCGTAAGTCAGGTCGCGAAGATAGCGAGACGCTCGACGAATATTTCACGGTGCTTCGAGAGACTGAGCAGCGACTTGAAAACATGGGGGATACCTCGGCAGCCACGAAAGTGGATTTCACAAAATTGAAACGTCCCCTGCCCGCCGCAAATCTCGATGAGCAAGTCGAAACGATGCTCGACCTCGTCGCCCTCGCCATGTGGACTGATCAAACGCGCTGTATTTCCTACATGCTGGGAAACAGTAATTCGCGGATGATTTTCGATTTCCTTGGAGTCACCGAACAGCACCACTACCTCTCACATTTCTTCCGAAATTTCAGTCGGCACAATATCGATGGCCTCCTCAAAATCAGCCTCTGGCACATGGAGAAATTTGATTACTTACTGACGAAACTGAAATCCTACAAAGATCACAACGGCACGCTGCTGGACAATTCGATTGTTTTATTTGGATCAGGAATGGGGCATTCGGATAACCATACCGCTCAACGAATTCCGATCGTGTTGGCCGGCAACGGAGGTGGCCGACTTAAAACCGGGCGCTATTTGCGGTACTCGGAGAATCAGGATCTTAGCCGATTGCATTTGACCTTGATGCGGCAATTCGGCGTCGATATTCCATCCTATGGCGAAGCAACGGAAGCCCTACCTGGACTGGATGGAGGTGAGTTTGATCAATTCGAAGAACGTCCGTTTGATAGTTGGACGAAAGTCGAAGGCGGTAAACTTACGGTTCAAGGCCGCTTACGCATGTCAGAAAATTTGGACGAAGCAAAAGTCTTCTACATGGACGTCGCAGGGCAGGACTCAGTTCGCATTGAGATCGAGTTCCGCGATTTTCACAGCTTCAATTTCCCGTATCACGTGGGGACACCGATTACTCTGACGGGCACCGTTTCTGAGAAAAATGGACGTCAGGTGATGAGTAAAATTTCAACTCTTAAATCGGTCTTCGGCAATTCAAAACCCGGCACAAGAAACGGCTGATTTTCGATCGCACCCTATTGGTTCGACGAACCACCCCTGTCGGTTCGATGAACGAACCCAGTTCGATTGTTTCACTCCAACTCACTTCTTCATTGGATGCTCTTCGAGCAATTTCGAGGGATTATACATCGGCGGTGCATCTTTTACGGCAGCGCGAATCTTTCCGACTTCTTCAGGCTGAATCGCTGAAGCTTTGTTGCCGAAAGAATTCCGCACAAATGTGAGAACCGAAGCAACATCGTCATCATTTAAAAGTGACTCAAAAGGCGTCATTGGAACATGACCGGGGTAAGTTTTACCCTGAACTTCAATAGGTCCCATCAATCCTTTGAGCGTCAGTTTGATCAAGCGCTCGGGATCACCGACAGCCCACTGAGTTCCGGCGAGTGGCGGAAATCCCGCATCGGGAAGTCCTTTTCCGTCATTCTGGTGACACGTTCCGCAATGCGCTTCGCGATGATAAATTTCCGCACCCACAACGAATCGCTTGGCATCTTTTCCTTTGAGGTGCGCCGGCGCTTTCGCTTTTTTGTGCTCTGCAATCATCAACGTCCGACCCGCAAGTGCTGCCTCAGCGTGCTTGAAACTCGCCTCGGAATATTTATCAAGCCCCTTAGCTTTTGCGATCGAAAGAATTTCCAGACCAACTTTCGGGGCGATCACGGTTCCGGCGGTTATCGCTTCCAGACGAACGCGCCCGTGATCATCATCCGCAGCCACTTTGAGCTGTTCGGCTTGCGTTGGGATTTGGTGACCATTGAATCCAAGCACGCGAACGGCCGCCGAACGAACCCGGTGATCCCTCGATTTCAGAAGCTCGTTCAACAAGTCAGCATCAACTTTTCCGGCTCCCCAGGAAACCCAGAGCGCCTCAAGTTTCAATCGATCGTCTGATTGCTTTGCTGCCCATGGCTTAAGTGCAGCAAGAACTTCTGCCTGATCGTGCCCGCGAAGTTCACGACGTGTGCGATAGCGCGCCCGGTATTCGTGCAGTGTGAGATTTTCCAGCAATTCTGAAATTGATGCTCCTGCAACTTTGGCTGGCTTGACCAGCGGACGAGATGGATAAGTAATTCGATAAATGCGACCGTGCTCGTGATCACGAAACGGATCGCGAGCGGAGTGCTGCATGTGACCGATAAGGGCGTTGTGCCAATCCACGACATAAAGCGATCCGTCCGGCGCGAACTCGAGATCAACGGGGCGAAAGTTCAAGTCTTCGGAAATGAAAAGATCGTGTCGATATTCAGTGGTAAAACCGGTTCCGTCCTCGATGATTTTGTGCTGCTTCGCGCCAAGAAATCCGATGGAATTGTTTAGAATGACATCGCCTTGAACTTCGTCAGGAAAATGACGGCTCGAAACAAATTCGAGTCCCGACGTTGGACGCGCTTTGTTCGAAGTAATAAGATCCGGCGCCTTGATATTGACTCCGTAGACTGGCTTCACCGAGCCTGGCATCATCCACGACAAGCTGGTGCCCGAAGTGTGGAGGAAGAAGTCCTGCCCGTAGTCATCAAATGCGATTCCCCAGGGGTTAGGAATGGCAAATTGAGCGTAATTGATCAGCTTCTTCCTTTTAGGATTGTAGCGGTAAAAAGCACCGTTATTTCCCCGAACTGGACCGTAGGCGGTTTCGACATTGGAGTGACTGAACAAGCCCTCGGCCATCATGATGGCTCCCGATGGATCGGCACAAAAGGCTGAAATCGCATGGTGGGTATCGTGATCATCAAATCCGCTGAGGAGCACTTCTTTGGTGTCAGCCTTATCGTCACCGTCAGTGTCCTGAAGAAAAGCCAGACTGCCGCTTTGTGAAACATAGACGCCGTCATGAGCGATTTCGAAACCGATCGGAATGTGCAAATCATCCGAGAAGGTAATCTGTTTGTCGGCCTTCCCATCGTTGTCGGTATCTTCAAAAATCAGCAACTTATCTTTGGGCAGCGCGTCGCCAATTTTGTAGTGCGGATAGCTCGCCATCGTTGAAACCCACAGTCGGCCTTTGTTGTCGAATGCCATCTGAACGGGGTTTGCAAGATCAGGAAACTGCTTCTCATCAGCAAAGAGTTCCACTTTATATCCTTCTGCCACTTTCAATTTAGTCTTCGAAAGATCACCTGAATTGTATTCTGCCGTTCCGTTTTTCGCGCTTGGTTTGTAGTTGGTTTCAACCGGTGGCAGCTTCGAAGTTTTTGCGTCTTCTGCGGCAAGATCAAACGACTTACCGGCGAGCGTAGCGAGAATATTGCGGTCGCGAACTTCAGCCATCTCGCGCGTCTTTTTCAGCTCGAACGGATAGTTTCCCGGGCCAAACGGATTGTAACGGCGGCCATAGGCGTGAACTCCATTTGGAATTTTATAAATGTTGAGCCAAGCCCAATTCTTTTCATTTACGGCGGCAAGAACTGCCTCGCGCTTCGAGCCATCAGGTTTCGCCGAACCGAAAAGTCGATTCGCCAAAACAGGAGCGAGTTTCTCGTATCCCAACTCAGAAAGAATGGCTCCATCGGTCGTGTATTCCTTTCCGTCTTCGTACCACTTACTGGAAACTCCAAACACATCCACAAAAACGGCTCCGTTTTTTGCGGCGACCTGACGCATGGCGTTCGCGTAAAGCGAGAGATTGATGTTCGCGGTCGAACCATCCGGCGTGTTGTATTTCTCTGACAAATCCTGCATCGCAGTTGGCGAGACGAGTGCCAACTGAGGAATTTTATCGCCGTTGTATTTCTGGCTGAGGGTGTGCTGGATAAACGCTTCAAGTTCCTTTTTGTAGCGCTCAAGCCCACTTGGGCCTTCAAACGATGAATTGTATCCAAAAAATCCAATAATCGTATCCGCCTTCAATCGTGTCAGCCATTGATCGGGTGTCTCGTAGTGACCTGCTGGACGGGAATCAACCTGGAACTCTTTCGGAAGCAATTCTTTCGCACCTGGAAAAGCGTATTGCTGATCTTTGTTGCGGGCGGAGTGAGAACGGAATGCGGGAGTTACTCCCTCGTCACCCATGTTTCGGATGGTGAGTTCTTTATCCGGAAACCGCAGGAACATCTCCGTTTCGAAATGACCGAAATGATTCATCCGCGAAGCAAGCCCAGAACCGATGATCACAATGTGATCGCCTTTTTGGACCGTCAATTTCTCGGGCGCCGGCTGCTTTTTGAACAGAACCGACTCTGGGTTGATTGGAGTGATCACTCCGGGCGGAAGTGCACTCTTCTTATTGTCTTCACTCTTCTTATTGTCTTTTTTCGCAGTCGGCTTCTTCTTCGGCTGGGCCTTCTTTTTCTGTTTTCCTTTCGGCTTGGCTGCTGGTGGGCCGGCTTTTGAAAAATTTGGCGCACCGGGAATAAAATCAGCAGGCTTCAATCCTGATTTGTAAGCCTTGAAACTAAACGGAGACGGCTTGTAAGAATTTGGAATCGTTACATCTACTTTTTCAGGAACGTCAATTTCCAATCCCCAGAAAATCGAATTAGCGACCAAACGTCGTAGATTTTCATCAAGCAAATCCGAAGCAGCTCCCATCGTCGTTGTGAAAACCTTGTTCTTCGTTCCATCTTTGTGAGCATATTCACGAACCCACGCGATTGGCTGCATTGGATCATTTTTCCCACCTTTGATCGCTGGAGAATCTGACTTGAGCGTTTCAGTTACCGCGCCACGAAGCAAAACGGTCGACTCAAGTGGCTTCGCGCCATAGACATCGCTCGTTCCAAAAATGGTTCCCACTCCATTCAGGACGGCGTGACTTTTATTCGCAGCTTCAACAATCGAACGAGTTCCCTGCCGTTTGTGAGCCCCGTGATGATTCACCCATGTCTCTCCAAGCACCTGTCGGCCGAATCCTTTTGCCCAGCCCGTCTCCGGTTTGGCGTTGTATGAATATTTTGCCCATTTACTATCGGCTGGGAAATTAAAAGCATGCGTCGATGTTCTCAACGCAACGAGTGGCACTCCTCGAGCGAGTGCTTTTTCAAAGCGTTCCATGGATGCATCATCCCAATGACGGAATCGAAGGCCCATGATTATTGCATCCGCCGTATCAAGCGCTTCCGAATGAGCCAAACTTCCGCCTTGATCGGGATTTACAATTCCGTTTTCATCCAGAGAAAACAGGACCGTGCACTGAAATCCCTGCTTCGCGAGGATTTGCGCCATCATTGGCAGCGCCTCTTCCGAACGATATTCTTCGTCACCGGAGACAAACACGAGATGTTTACCTTTCCCAGGACCTTCGCCCCCTTCCATTGAAAGGTGATCTGCATCAGCGGAAACTGCGGTGGAAATGAAGATCAGGGGAACGATCGCGAGAAGAAGACGTTTTATCATAAGAAATTCTAGGGTTGGGCGAACTTCGCAGTTCGGATGGCAAATTAGCATCAAAACCGGTCAAGAATCCAACTCTTCATCGTGCGGTTGCGATTTTTGGTACAAAATCAGCGAAAGTTTACCGAATCGCCTGCCATGAACGAGCGATTGAATTGGCAGATCATTAGAGTTGATTCGAGTGGCCATCATGAATTTCAAAATCGCTCTTTTCTCTTCCGTTCTTGCAGCAAGCAGCCTCGATTTTCGCTGCCGACACCGATGACAAGAAATTCGGAGAACTCATTTTTCACGATGATTTTGAGCGAACCGAATCTCAGGAACTCAAAGACGAACCCGGAAACGGATGGACTACGAGTAGCGACAAGACAGCTGCCGGTCAAAAACAAGTCGACCTTCGAGACGGAGCGATGCACATGCACACGGCGGAAGGCGCCAACCACGCGGCCTCAACTCGACATGAGTTCTCATTCGAGGACGGAACCGTTGGTATGCGTTTCAAACTCGACAACGATGGCGATCGGTTACAGCTCAATTTTGCAGATATGAAGCTGAAATCGGTCCACGCTGGTCATCTTTTCGACGCGGTTGTCGGACTCGACAAGATTCAGTTCGAAGATAAAAAGACTGGTTTTATGGACCTTGAAATCCGTAAGGCCAATCAGGCAGGAACACTCTCAGCCGGGAAAAAATCGGAGCTTCTCAAAACCAAACGGAAAACTGTGGTCAACGAAATTTCAAAAGGAGAATGGCATGACCTCCTCGTCCATGTTGACGGCGAGAAAATAACAATCGTCATCGATGGAAAACCCATCGGAGATTTTTAAAGCGAGGGATTTGCTCACCCCACCAAAGGGCTTTTACGATTTTTGGTGCCCGGTCACGCCTCCGTGGATGACGTCAAAATCTGGCGAAAGAAATAGTTCAGAGCAGCTATTCGATCTGCTCAAAACCAGCAATCGGCCATGCCGCCATCACATCCGCGATTTGCTCTTCTTCCAGCGTTTCGTGAGCTTCCAGTTGATCCGCCAACCCGGCAACCGCGGCCCACACATCGCCCCGTTCAAAAAATCCCATCAGTTCAAACGCGTAGCCGCCGAGATGCTCCGCAATCGATTTGTTGTTGGGTAAAAATTCAGCAACACGATCCGTCGCCATTTCCCAGTCGTGACGCCACTCTTCGAGAAGTTCGATAGTCTGTTGGCTCCCATCGTAAATCATCTCCGCGATTGGCCCAGCCAGCGCCACTTTAATCTCAAAAATCCCCAGTTCCTTATCGGTGAATGTGTCAGGCGGCCAGATCACGCGAATTTCGCCACTTCGTTCCGGCAAATCATCTCCGGAATCTGGCTCAAGAGTGAGCAGATCGATCTTTCCTCCCAGCAGCACCGCCATGACTGCATGGCCACACTCGTGGTAAGCAGTTTTGGTAAAATCGTCGGCGGGCATGTTTTTAAAAAAGACATCATTTGCTCGGTTAGGGAAAATACTTTCTACGAACCAACTCTATTGATTCGTTGAACAGACCCTGTTGGTTCGCGGGATTCGAAAAAAGCGCCACCATGCCGTAATAGATCAGGTGGAATCGGAGTGTATCTTCTCCAAGGATGAAGACGGCCTATTTACTGATAATTCTGATCGCTTTCAGCGCCACTGCCGCGCTCGGGGAAGAACTCGTCTCGTTTAATCGAGATGTGCGCCCCATTCTGTCAGACAATTGCTTTGCCTGTCACGGATTCGACGAAAAACACCGCGAAGCCAAACTGAGGCTCGATATTCCCGGGACCGATTCAATTGTCGCTGGCGACGTTCAGAAAAGCGAACTCTGGCATCGGATCATTTCGGACGATCCGGATGAAATCATGCCACCGCCGAAGCACAATAAAACGCTTTCGGCAGCCCAAAAGACGACGCTTAAAAAATGGATTGAGCAGGGTGCAGAATATGAAGAACACTGGTCCTTCATCGCGCCTGAGCGCCCAGCAGACGTGGGACACGCAGGAAAGGGAATCGATTTCTTTCTCGAAAATCGGCTTAAAAAAGAAGGCCTGAATTTCTCTGCCGAAGCTGACAAACAAACGCTGATCCGTCGGGCAACGCTTGATTTAACAGGACTTCCGCCAACGCTCGCGGAAGTCGATAAATTTGTCGCAGACGACTCAGCTGAGGCATTTGAAAAGCTGATTGATGAACTGCAATCTCGCGAAACCTACGGAGAACACATGGCACGATACTGGTTGGATCTGGCTCGCTATGCGGATACCCACGGGCTCCACCTCGACAATGAACGCTCCATGTGGCCTTACCGAGACTGGGTAGTTCGAGCGCTCAATGACAATCTTCCTTTCGATGAATTTACGCGTTGGCAGCTTGCCGGGGATTTGTTGGAAGATCCAACTCAGGATCAACTGATCGCATCCGGCTTTAACCGCTGCAATGTTTCAACCAGCGAGGGCGGCAGTATCAACGAGGAATGGGTTTATCGCTACGCTGTCGATCGGACGTCCACCGCTGTCGAAGTGTGGATGGGGCTCACCGCAGGGTGTGCGGTGTGCCACGATCATAAATTTGATCCGATCTCGGCGAAAGACTTTTACTCCATGTATGCCTTTTTCCACAGCGCGGCAGATCCGGCGATGGACGGCAATAAGATCGATACCCCGCCGATTTTAAAACTCACCTCACCGGAAGATAAACTGAAACTCAAAGAGTTCGAAACGAAAATCGCTGCGGTCGATGCCAAATTGAAGGTCGCGATTTCAAAAATTGAATACACCGATCCGGCAAGTCTGACACCTCCGCCAGAAACCAGAAAAACCGAAACGGTTTGGTTTGAGGATTCATTTCCAAAAGGCACCAAACCGGGATCGACCGGAAATCCGTTGAAGATTGTGACCAAAGCAGACGGCGAAGTTTTCAGCGGAGGAGCTGCGTTAAAGCGAAGCGCCAAAGGCAGTGCGCAAGATTTCTTCAGCGGCGGCGCCTCGTTCACCGTTCCTAAAAATGGGAAGATTTTCGTAAACTGCTTCATCGATCCGACTGATCCACCTGCGCAAATCATGGTGCAATTTCACACCGGCGGTTGGAAGCACCGAGCGACCTGGGGCGAGCAGGGAAAAATTGGATTTGGAAAACCAGGCACGAACGAGAACCGACGAATCGGAGATCTTCCGAAATCCGGCGAGTGGGTTCGACTGGAATTCAACGCAGCAACCATCGGCTTAACTCCGAAAACGAAAATCGATGGTTACGCATTCACTCAATTCAACGGGACCGTGACGTGGGACCGGCTCGGGGTTGAAGCCACGGTGAATCCAGTGACCGACACAAGCTGGTCGTGGGCAGCCTGGAAAAAAGTGCATGGCGGCAAGCGCAACAACGACCTTCCCGAAGGCCTACGCCAATTAGTTCGCGGAAAGCAAGTCGACAAATGGAGCGAAGACGAAACCAAGCGCATTCACGATTTTTGGTTGGCCAATTTTTATGCCGGAGCACGGGATTTACTCGCGCCAATCGAAGCTGAAAAAGCCCCTTTTGAAGCAAAGAGAATGGTGATCGAGAAGAATGCGCCGATCACATTTGTCATGGCTGACCTTCCTGAAGCCCGGGAGAGCTTTGTCATGCTCCGGGGAGCCTACGATGCCCCCGGCGAGAAAGTGACGCGGAATGTCCCGTCATTCCTTCCGCCTTTGCCAGACAAGAAAGAAAGAGAGGAATACAATCGCCTCGACTTGGCGAATTGGCTGATCGACAGCAAGCATCCTCTCACTTCTCGTGTTGCGGTGAATCGATTGTGGCAGCAGTTTTTCGGGACGGGGTTGGTCAAAACCAGCGCGGACTTTGGATCTCAAGGCGAAGTCCCAAGCCACCCTGAATTGCTCGACTGGTTGGCAATCACATTTTCCCAAGACGACAAATGGGATATGAAAAAATTCGTGAAACGCCTCATCACCTCACGCGCGTATCGGCAGAAGTCAGAGATTTCGCCGGAAATGTTAGCATCAGATCCAGAAAACAGACTGCTTGCGCATGGCCCTCGTTTCCGCCTGGATGCCGAGATTCTGCGAGATCAAGCCCTGTTTGTTAGCGGTCTGTTAGTTCCGGAAATCGGTGGTAAAGGCGTGAGCCCCTATCAGCCGCCAAACATTTGGGAGCCCGTTGGATTTGGCAGCAGCAACACCCGCTACTACAAGCAGGGCACTGGAGACGATCTCTATCGCCGGAGCCTTTACACGTTCTTAAAGCGGACCGCGCCTCCTCCGTTCATGTCGACTTTTGATGCGCCCAACCGTGAGCAGAGTTGCACAGCACGAGGCCGGAGCAACACGCCGTTGCAAGCGCTTCAGTTGATGAACGATATCCAACATGTCGAAGCCGCCCGGAATTTTGCATCTCGAATGATTAAAGAAGGTGGCAAATCAGCAGAAGCCAGAATCGGATGGGCATGGCGTTCAGTCACAGCTCGCGCACCTGAATCTGATGAACTCGAAATCGCTCTGGGGGTTTATCAACAACATCGCAACCGCTTTGATTCCGATGAAAAGGCGGCAACTGAACTGATCGCCTACGGTGAAAGCAAGGCGGATAAAAATCTCGCCGTTTCAGAACTAGCGGCCTACACCCTGGTGGCGAATTTGATTCTGAACCTGGACGAAGTGGTGAATAAAAATTGAGGCATCTCAACGTTTCGATTCGACATATTTTTTGTCTTCATCGGAGAGCATTCTGATGCTCATCTTACCGCTTTTTCCATCGGAACTACGTTCGATTTGAACGCTCCCGGCAGAAATTTCGGTTAGCCGCCCTTCGATGATCCGTTGTTTCCCGTTGACCGCATAGGTCCATTTTCGAACAGGTTCATCGGTAAGCTGATTCTGATTGGCTGCGGCCAACGGAGATTGCGTTACCAGAGCAGCCCCACTTTTTTCCGTGGTGAATTGAAAAGTTTTGTCGCTCCAAACCCGGCTTTCGGCGTTGTTGGTTAGGATTCTATAGTAATAGGTGGTTTCAGGCTTCAGATCTTTAAGCACAATCTGATTCACTCCTTGCTGAACGGAGTCCAGCTCAACCATTTCCTGCCACGAAGAGTCCTTCACCGCTTTACTCAATTCCGATTTCTTTTCAGTTCCGTGCAATTCCCGAGGCGCAAAGGTCAACGAATCAGAAGTCCCAAAGTAAATCGCCCCACTCTTCAAGTCACCGCCTTTGGCAATATCAAATTCAATGGTCGCCAGATCCGCCGCCACTTCGGAAACCTGAATGTCGCCATATGAAATCGGCATCGTGAAAACATTTTCGATGCTTGGAATTTTCAGAAAATACGGCAACTCATCACTTCCACCGGACGTCACATAAGCCGACTTGTGAGTGTATAAGCGAATTCCACCGCATCCCATTGCGTAGGCTCCGTCCTTCGTGGTATACCAGCTTTTGTTCACCGGCTGATCGCCTTTACTCCCTGATCCACCGGCGTTGAAGATTTCCAATGGAACCCATTTCCCCTCATCGTATGCCCAGCCATTGCGCTGAACTTCACGATAAACGTCACCCGTCCGCTCGGACTGGGGCGGCCCGGGAACTTCGCAAAACGACCCCAATTTCAAATGATCTTTCGGCTTTCCGCCATGCCACTTATTCCCCGCCCCAAAAAGCTTCCACGTCTTTGTAGGATGATCAAAGTAATACCCGAAATAACCGTCGTATTCATCACCGGACACAACTCGCAGTGCTTGCACAACCAACTCCGGTTTATCAGGCATCGGATCCCAGCCCCGTGGTTTCACTCCGGAACCCTCATGACCAAAGCCACTGAATTCTCCGATGGGAGATCCTACACCGAGAAGATGGGGCATGATTTTCAAATCGGTCGCTCCTTTTTCATTTCCCCACATCGAGAAATTCAAACCTCCCCCACTCCGCCCGTCATTGTCGAAAGTCGTTCCGTAGTAGCCAAACGGTGTCGTGATTGGTGAATAACTCGAAATCTTTGCGATGCTTCGCGTCGTAAAAACCAGCAGCCTTACGCCACTGACTTTTTTGGTGTCGTAGCCACCATGAACCGCAGCAGGACGCCACCGCACTCGAATCAAATTCGCATCCTCCATCGCTGGACCAACTGCCTCAATTCTGAAAAGCTTTCCAACACCATTGCCGCCACCGATTTTCTTAGCCGAGAAATTGATCTCATATTCACCGGGCTCTTTGACCTCAAATTCCAAATCCCACGGCTGAGCCTGATCACTCCCTAGCGCTTTCGTTGTGACGCTTTTGGTTTGGCCTGCAAATTGAACTTCGATATCGGAACCTCCGCCTGCCACGTCCATGTGAACCTGAAATTTGACAACACCGGGATTTTTGACCAACACATACCAACGCAACGAGCCTTCCGCCGATTTCCAATTCAGATGCTCAAAATTTGGAACAATTAATTCGTCGTCCCCCACTTTAGGAAGCAATGATTCTCCGACCGCAGTGCACGTTCGCTTTGTAAAAAATCCATTGCTGGCAGTCAGGATGATTTTCTGCTCAGTAGCAACCTGCCCAAAATAAGAATATTCGCGTCCTAGTTCGTCGGTGCCGCCCGGGATGATCATCGGCGCATTTTTCAATTGCCCAAATCCGTCCGACGCCTCGAGCTTCGGCGATGCAAGATTCGAACAAACCAGTGAAATGAACGCCAGCGAATGCAGCGGGATCGAAAAGTAAGATTTCATCGGCCGCAAGCTACCGAAATCGTCACGGACAACAACAACACACCGTGAAGATTTGTGTCATTCGACCGTAAGGAATAACGCAGAAGTGCCGTTGATATTACGGCTTCTCAAGTCGACTGTTTAGATAGAAATGAATCCTGCACTCGAATATCACCGACAACTGACGCGACGCAGATTTTTCGAAGGCGCCGGCTTAAAAGTCGGAGGACTCGCCTTGGCGGCAATGACGGGTAAATCAGCTTTTGCAGCACCAACGACAGGTGGCCAAGTGATGCCTCCGCTTTCGGGCTTTCCTCATTTCGCCCCCAAAGCGAAGCGTTTGATCTACCTCCACATGAACGGAGCGCCGTCGCAGCTCGATCTTTTCGATCACAAGCCGCAGCTGCAAGACTACTTCGACAAAGACCTCCCTGACTCGATCCGAAACAATCAGCGAATCACCGGTATGACAAGTGGTCAGGCGCGATTCCCGGTCGCTCCGAGTAAATTTGCGTTCAAGCCCTGCGGCAAAAGCGGACTCATGATGAGCGAACTCGTGCCTCACATGCACGAAATTGCTGATGATATCGCCATGATCAAAACGGTTCACACCGATGCGATCAATCACGATCCGGCCTGCACGTTTGTGATGACCGGTAGCGAGGTTCCGGGGAAACCAAGTCTCGGATCATGGCTCAGTTATGGACTGGGTTCAGAAAGTAATGACCTACCATCGTTTGTCGTTTTCACCCCGTCTTTCCCCAAGGCAAGTCAGGCTCAGGCTCTTTTCACCCGGATGTGGAGCAGCGGATTCCTCGCTTCAAAATATGACGGCGTCGCACTTCGAGGCCAGGGCGATCCCGTTTTGTATGTAAAAAATCCACCCGGAGTAACGAGCGGAGATCGGCGAACCATGCTGGACGCCTTGAATCGTTTAAATCAAAAAAACTTCGAACGCTACGGTGATCCAGAAACGCAGACGCGGATTTCTCAATACGAAATGGCGTTCCGCATGCAATCCAGCGTGCCGGAGTTGACCGATCTCAAAGGTGAAAGCCGCGCCACACTTGACATGTATGGGCCCGAAGTTGAGAAGCCCGGCACGTATGCTCAAAGCGCAATTCTTGCCCGACGCCTGATTGAACGCGGCACGCGAGTCGTTCAGATTTTGCACCGAGGATGGGATCAGCATGGCGGCTTGCCAAAGCTGATCAAAGGCCAGTGCATGGATGTTGATCAGCCTACTGCTGCCTTATTAAAAGATTTGAAACTACGCGGTTTGCTCGAGGACACACTCGTCGTGTTCGGCGGAGAATTTGGCCGCACCGTTTATTCGCAGGGCACCCTGACCAAAGAAAATTACGGCCGCGATCATCACCCCCGAAACTTCTGCATGTGGATGGCCGGCGGCGGCGTCAAAGCCGGCATCACTCATGGTGAAACCGACGATTTCAGCTACAACATTGTCGAAAATCCGGTTCACCTCAATGAACTGAATGCAACGATCATGCATTGCATGGGGATCGACAACAATCGCTTCTCGTTCCCGTTTCAGGGTCTTGAACAACGGCTCACCGGAGTGGAACACGTTAATCACGTCAACGCGCTTTTAGCGTGATTTTGTGCGAAAATCATGCAACAGAAGTCTCATGTCTGACTCATCAAAAATGCCTGATTCCGATGACCCGTTGCCCTACGGATTCCTTGGAGAAGACACCAGCACCACTTCTGATAAGCTGGAGAAATACACCGGCGAAGTGGATTGGAAGTATTTGGAAAAACACTATGAAGCCGGAGCCATGCTCTATGTCGATCCCTCGCTCGATCTTGTCGAAGTTGGAAAAGCAATTTCAGAAGACGATGCTGACGCGGTTTCGGCATGGAAAAAATCAGGCGACCTCGTCCAACCATCCGCTCCTCACGCGCTTTTTTGGGAAGACGCAAACCCAAAATTTCTAGCACTTGTTGTTTCGCCATTTGTCCTCGCTCAACCGATCGAATCATGAGAAAACACATCGTTACTCTTTTGCTTCTCACCGGGCTCGCTACGGCACAAGAGCCTACGAAACTCCAGACCATCGATGAAACACAGCCGCAAATTCGAAGCTTGGGGATCATTGATTGGCTCGAAGGTGGCGAAGTGAAATTGACTGGCCCCCTGCCCTCTTTTGTAAAAGTCTGGCTCGAAGACGATCCAAAACAGTCACCTCTTGAATTTAGCTTCAATAAGGATGCCAGCGAGATTTCGATTTATCTCCCGAAGAAAAATCTAGAAGGCCAAAAAAGTGCGACTCTCAATTTCCTTATCACCGAAAAAACCGCCGTTCATCCCGATGGAAGCGTGGTCTTCAGTGCGCTGGATTCCGAGGTCGTCGGGAAACAGGCAAAACTGGAAACGCACCCCGGAAGCCATCGCATTGGATTTTGGGGAAATGCGAATGACTTCGTTCGTTGGGACCGAGCTATTCCCGAAGGTGATTATCGCGTCGAGTTGGTTTATTCCCGCGCGTCAAAAACCGGAACCGAAGTCGCCATTTCCATCGGTGAAATATCGTTTCCGCTCATCCTCGAAACTACCGGAAGCTGGTATCGCTATCGCATCGCTGAACTCGGCGAAATCTCAATTCCAAAAACCGGATCACAATCCGTCGAAACTCGCGTGATAAAAATCGTGAACGGAGGCGTCATGAATTTGAAAGCGATCGTCCTCACGCCTATTTCCAAAAAATAGGATTTCACGATCCAACTCTATCGGTTCGACGAACCAACCCTTTTCGTTCGTGAAGCCGTTTCGAACCAACCCTGTTGGTTCAGCGAACATACCCTATCTCTTCGTAAATCGCTTATTTCAACTCTTCAAGAATTCGCGCAGTAACAAGCTCGGCGAGCACTTTGCTTCCCGCGGGCTTGAAGTGAACATTTGCCGGGAGCATCAATTCATCCATCCGCTCTTTGGAAACGGTGTACAAATCATGAGTCGGGATGTCATTCGCGGTCATAATTTTTGTCGCGATTTTGTTGTAAATCACTGAGTCACCGGGGAGTCGTCCTTTCGTGCCGGGAGGAACGGGCGTAGTGTTTCTCCAGATCAATTTCGCTCCGGTCGCTTTCAATTTTTCAACGAGCGCAGTGAGATTTTTCTCATACTCAGCCGGAGGAACCTGCTGGTGGTTTTTTGCATTTTTTGGGTCCGCCAGGTTACTGCCATCTGCTCCCATATATTTCAAATCGTGAAGCCCCCAGTTAAAGTGGATCACATCCCACTTTTTTCCGTCGCCGCCGGTTTGCAGCCACTCGTCGATTTTTTTAACAGCCGTATGCGTTGGGCCGCAGTTGGCGAGTGGACGGTGCAGATTCGCTTTTCCTTCGAGAAGTTTGCGAACTCCCACGGTGTAACCAATTGAAATGGAATCCCCAACGATAAGCACGCGTGGTAATCCCGCCACATCTTCAACCTTCGCCATTGCAGGGTTCGGTTTTCGGGCTTTTTTGGATTTCTTGTCTTGAGCTCCCACGATGGAGCAACTCAGCAAAACAATTAACGTGACGGCAAAACGAAGTTTTCTCATGGCCCAAGACTGAACGAAAAACTTTCGATTAGCGATTCTGAAACGCACACCTCTTTGTGTGATCTGAACGTCATTTTCCCCACAAGCTAATTCGTTTACCACTCAATGATGGGAGTTTACGAATTGACAGAATTCGCGACAGGTTTCGTCGTCTTTCCTCACCCAATTGGAACAATGAAGGCATTTCGCCCTACCCTGCTCACTCTACTTTTACTCACAGCCTCGTTCGGCTTCTCAGCCGATACTCCGAAGGCTGCGATGCCGGATAAGCACGTTGCAGTTTTTGAAAAATACTGCTTCGAGTGTCATGATTCGTTAACAGAAGAAGGAGGCGTCAATTTGGATGATTTGGGGTTTGGCCTAGACACGATCGAATCTGCCGAATTGTGGCAGAAAGTGCTGAACTCCATGAACTCAGGCGAAATGCCTCCTGAGGATGAGCCACAGGTTTCTGATGAGGAAAAGGAGGCATTCCTCGAAGATTTATCGAAACAGATCGTTCTCGCTCGCGAAGCGTTGAGTGACTCCGGTGGTGTGATGACCATGCGCCGGCTCAATCGTCGGGAGTATGAGAATACCGTTTTCGATTTGCTCGGGGTGCGAATTGACACGGCTGATTTGCCGGACGACGCGAATTCCGGTGGCTTCGATACCGCTGGCAATGCGCTATTCTTCTCCAGCGATCAATTTGAACAATATCTAAATCTGGCTCGTGGAGCTCTGGATGAAGCGTTTCTTTTTGGAAAGGCGCCTCCAAAGAAGTTGGTAATAAAAAGAGAGTCGGAGGATAAGAAGAACAAATTTTTCGAACGGACGTCATCGAAAATCAAACTGGACTTTGACAAAGCTCAGGAATGGCGCGCTACCAAAGGTGCCAAAGAACCGAAGGAGTTTGGATTTATCGACGAGTCCGATGTGAGATTTCACGAACGGCTTTACAATCAGCAATACAAAACGTTTCGGAGATACCTTGATAACGAATTATCCAACAGTGGAGTCCTTCTTGAAAAACACTTTAACGGTGCCGTGGTCGATCCCATCGATATTCCAGGCAAGTGGCCTGTAGGCGAATACATCATTCGCGCGAACGTTGGGGCATTGAAAGACGCAGATACCCATCAAAAATTCATCGAATTTGGGCAGACCGGAAACGGCGCGCGAGGCGGCGAAATGAAGGTGTTAGGGTATCGTCACATCACAGGTTCAGTGGACCAGCCTCAGGTAATTGAATTTCGAGTTCGTGTGGCAAAAACGGGCGGACGATCATTTGGACTCAGATCGCGTCAGCATAATAATCGCGATGCCACGCGTGCGGAATTCCTGCAATCGCAGGTCAGAAACAAGGTCGGCCCCCCACCTTCTCTTTGGGTGGATTGGATCGAAATCGAGGGCCCCGTTTACGAGGAGTGGCCCCCACAAGGAGTTTCCGAATTGTTCTTCAAAGGCCGCGAATGGTGGAAACTGCCGGATCAAGATCAATACGCTCGCGAAATAATTGAGCGCTTTGCAACGCGGGCCTTTCGAATCAAAAAACCGAGTGAAACTTTTTTGGAGAAATTGTTCACGCTTTACAAAACTGAACGGGACACCGGTAAAAAATTTCATGAAGCGATCAAGGAACCGCTTGCAGTCGTGATGGCATCTCCGGGATTCTTATATTTGCTCGAACCCGCTCCCGGGCAGGAAAAACGCGAACTCTCCCCGATGGAAACTGCGGTTCGGTTGTCCTATTTTTTGTGGAGTTCTCCGCCCGATGAAAAACTTTACGAAGCTGCGCGCTCGGGAGAATTGGCCAAGCCCGCCAAACTCGGTTGGCACGCGAACCGAATGCTCGACGACCCTCGCGCCGACGAATTCATCGCGAGTTTCGCCCACCAATGGTTGCACATGGATCGGCTCGACTTCTTCCAGTTCGACTTCCGCAAGTATCCTGAATTTGATGAAAGTGTGAAAGCCTCCGCCCGAAAAGAAGTCTACGAAACGATTCGCTCAATCATCACCGAAAAACGGCCTCTCGCCGATTTGTTGAATGCAGATCATGTGGTTGTCGATAATTTGCTCGCGAACTACTACGCTCTTGCGGACGTGAACCACGAAGGGTTTCAAAAAGTAAATCTGCCCGCGAATTCTCCGCGAGGTGGGTTGCTGGGGATGGCGGCAATTCATGCGATGGGGTCAGACGGAACGCGTTCGTCTCCTGTTGAACGAGGTACCTGGGTGCTACGTTATCTATTGGACGATGCCCCTCCTCCTGCTCCGCCAAATGTTCCTCAGCTTTCAAGGCTCGAAGGCAAGCTACTTGGACCTCGGGAAATCATCAACGCTCACATGGAAGAAGCACAATGCGCTCAGTGTCACCGTAAAATTGATCCGATTGGTTTCGGTTTAGAGAATTTCGATGCAGCAGGATCATGGCGCGAAAGCATGACATTGACTCAGGTGGAAAAGAAAAAAGGGAAGAAGAAAAAAGTGATTCAAATCGACGCGAGCGGCACCCTTCCCAACGGAGCGGTCTTTACTGACTACTTTGAAATGCGGGACGCAATTGCGAAACAAGACGATGCGTTTGAGCGCGGCTTTGCTGAATCACTGATCGAATACGCGCTCGGTCGGCCCTATGGATTTTCGGATGAGAGCCTCCGCGAACGCTTGATAAAACGAGCCGATGCAAAGAATGGCGAAATCCGCGAGTTTGTGATTGCGCTGATTCAGTCAAAACCTTTCCGAACCAAGAAGTAACTTTATCAAACCAAGTTGAAAATGACATCGAACATCCATCGCCGTTCTTTCCTCCGCAGCAGTTCATCGCTGATTGCATTGCCTTTCTTGGAATCTTCAGGTTTTAGAAAATTTGCATCTGCTGCAGCCGAAGCGGAACCACCCAAACGACTGGCTTATCTCGGCGTAGGATTCGGGTTCACGCGAGACACTTGGTATCCAGATGCTAAAAAGACAGGTGACGCTTGGGAGCTTTCCGAGGGACTTTCACCTCTCGAACGTCACAAGGACGACATTACCGTCATCCAGAATCTCACCAACCAGTTCAACAATGAAGCTCACTGGGGAAGCACGTTCTGGCTAACCGGCGCGAACCGCTACGCCGAACCCGGCCAAAGCTTTAACAACACAATTTCAGTAGATCAGGTCGCCGCCGAGACTCTCGGAAAAGACACGCGCTTCACCTCGATACAACTCGGATACAAAGGGGGCGACAACGGTCACGGCCCGGGGCTTTCGCTCGCGTGGAATCGACAGGGCAAACCTGTTTCTGGATTGAACACGCCCGTTGCCGCATTTCACCGTCTCTTTTCAGACGACCAAACCCCATTGGCAGAGCGGCAGGCGGCTCTTTTAAAACAACGAAGTGTCCTCGATACCGTTTTGGAAGATGCGAAGTCGGCCAAGCGCGGATTGACAAAAACTGACACAGACAAGCTGGACGAATATTTCCAATCCATTCGCGACATTGAAACTCGGCTCTCAAAAGAAGAAGCTTGGCTGGATGTTCCAAAATCCAAACCCACGGATTTACCAGAAGAACCAGGCGAAGGTCTCAAAGGCGTTGAAGAGGTGAAGATGATGTATGATTTGATGGTTGCGGCCATGCAGGTCGATGCCTCACGTGTCTTCACCTATCGCCAACCGCTTGATTCATTTATCCGCAGCATGGGCGCGACGATCACCTCGCATAACATGAGCCACTACAGCGATGGCGCTCGCAAAGTCGTTTCGAAAAATCGTGATGCAAAGCAGTCCGAATTGTTTGCTCATTTCATCGATCGGCTGAAGAGCATTAAAGAAACAAACGGCACCACGCTGTTTGACAACACCACCCTGACGCTCGGCAGTAATATCAATTCGATTCACTACCTGACGAATTGCCCAACCGTCGTGACCGGTGGGGGATCCGGATTCAAACACGGCAGCCAACATGTCGTCGATCCGAAGACGCCGCTCTGCAATTTGTGGCTCAGCCAATTGAAAGGCTCTGGAATTGAGGTCGAGTCGCACGGGGATTCAACGGGCCAAATCGACTCACTGTTTGCTTGATTTTCGAATCGGATGAGGTTTTTTCTCCGCCAGAATGAAGCTGAGTGGAGGAGCTACCCGATTATCCATTTTTTCATAAAATCATTTTTGTTTCTTTCGTTTGTCCGCGGCGGTGATTTTACCGTCGCCGTTCACATCGACATTCGGGAATTGCCCTCGAAAGATATCAAGGTGCTCCTCGCGTGAGAGCTTTCCGTCCTTGTTTTTATCTCCTCCTCGAAAGGATCCGGGATGAGGAAACTCCGCGGCATCGAGAAATTTATTTCCATCCAGGTCCTGGGGATCAAACTGTGCAGCACGGTAAGCGACAAATTCATCGACGGTGATGATGGCATCCGCATTCTTGTCCATGTCCCTCACCATTCCCGCATTGAGAATGGTGATGGGCTTTACATCAGGGGTCGCTTCCACAAAATGATTCGGCGTGTTTCCAAAGTTACTGCGAAATGATTCCAGAGACTGATCGTAATCGACGTCAGGGATAATCCACCCATTGCGAAAAGAAACGTCGGTTCCTTTGTGATCCTGCAACATCAATGGACGCTTTCCATGGGCTTTGTAGGGGCCGCCGACTTCTCCATACACCCAGACATCGTCGTGGATGAGAATGCCGTTATGAAAGATGGTGGCGCGCAAAGGCTCTTCGACCGATCCGTCTTTACCGAAGACAGGCGCTTTCATGAGAATGTCATAAGCCTGCCACTCACCGGGCTTACGGCTCGCATTCACCCGGGGCGGATGCTGCCCATAAATCGAACCACAAGTGCCGTCGGCGAAGGTGGGATTTTCAAAACTGTTCACGACCTGCAACTCGTAACCGGACATTAGGAAAACTCCTGAGTTTCCGTAAAGCTGTCCGACCCACTCAGGATCATCGGAAGGATCGAAGCGAAACTCCAAGTGGATGCGGGCGTTGCCATAGGATTTCGTGGTCGAATTGTTGCCCTCTCCTCGAATCATGACGCCTGCCTCATCGATCTTCCACGATGCATTGCTCCACTGATCGGCGTCGAGAACCGTGGCGTTCTCCGGTGCCTGAAGCTTACAGTCTTTTTCAGGGAGTGGTTCAACAATTCCGGGTGCAGGACGTCGCTTGTCATTCCGATTCCAGCTGGAACCTGCGAGAGTCCATCCAACGTTCCGGCCTGCGCCCGGTTCTTTGGCGGGTCGAAGTTTATTCACCGTGTAATAAATGGCGTCGAAATCCAGCGGGACGTCCTCCGAATTCTTCTGCCCGGGAAACTGCAATTCATAGACTTTGCCTTCTACCAGCGGCACATCAAAGGAAACCGTTTTGCGATCTTTCGAGAGCTTGTAGTTCGTGACCTTAAGCGGTGTTTCATCTACTGGAGGCGATCCGTAGGTGCTGTAGTAGTGGTAATGCCAGGATTTCACCGCCGGACTAATTTCCTCTCCGATCGATTGCGTAAAGGTGACCTCAAACCCCGTCCTGGTTAACGAAGACGAATGAATCGCAAACGGGATCGTCTTGCCATCCCACTCCGCGTATTGCAAGGCCGTGCGTTTCCCCCCGACACTGAACCAACCACGACCGACCTGAGCGGACCACAATCGTCCGGCTCCATCGAAAGACATTTTCACCGGGCCTGATTCGAGGCCGCGAAGGAAATCAACGCACCAGCCCTGGAGATCGCCATCTACCTTTTCCACACCACAGCGGAAGTAATTTGATTGCCGTTGATCGCCGATAAACATTTGGTTTTCAAACGGGCCGAATTTTCCACCAGTCGTATCCCAGGTCGGACTGCCGGGTGTGTTGGCAATAATCTCACGGGGAAACCAAACGGCTGGGGGCGTGCGAAGTTTTGCAAAGTCCCCGGCTGTCATCGACAGAACTTTCTCTTTTGTGAAATCCGGTCGCGCGGGAAGCGAGGCGGGATGGCCGTAGAAATTTCCTTCTCGAACGTGATAGAGACAACAGTCCGCAACCCAGTCTCCTTGGTTATCGGTGATGAAGAGCTCGTCATTCGGACTGATGCCGATGCCGCAGGGCGAACGAAAGCCATTCGCGATGGGTTGGAAATGCCCGGGACGGTCCGACCGGTAAACCCAGCCACGCCACGGTGCGTTGTAGGACATGTTGCCGCCGCCTTTTCCGACCGGCTTGCCATCCGGCACAGTGAATTCACCCCGGGCCGCAAGATTGAGCGAGGCATATTTTCGACCGAGTGAATCGACAACCGGCCCATAGTGATACTCATGGTATTCGCCTGAAACACCAAAATCGTCCGTGACGCATTCGTATCGATCGCAAACGCCATCGCCATTCGCATCAACCAGTCGCGTCAACTCCGGCTTCTGGGCGACGTAGTAGGCCTTTTCTTTCACGTCATAATAGATGCCGTTCGGCTCCATCAAATTTTCGGCGAAGCGAGTCCAGGCCTTGTCTTTGTATTCCCAAACTTCACCTTCCCAACTCACGACGGCGAGCGTGCCGTCCGGCTTGTGACAGAGGCCGAGAATCGTGACAGCACCTTTGGGGAGCGGGACGGTTTCAATACGGTAACCCGCCGGAAGTTGAGCGGAGGCGATGCTGCTGAAAAACAGAGCCAGAAGGAAAATCGGGAATCGATTCAATAGGGATGATTGGTTCATTTCAAAAAAGTGGTTTACGAAGCAATAGGGTTGGTTCATCGAACGCACCCTGTTGCTTCGTGGTGATGGTTAGCTTTTGGAAACAGAGAAAGACTGCTTACCTTTAGGAGTGATCTTGATGGTGGTTTTCTCGCCATCAATTTGGGTTGCGATCAGGACTGAGTCCCCTTGCGTTTCGTAGTGAAGAAACCGGTGTGTTTTTCCACTGGATGGATCAGTTCCTCCATCGGGAATAAGGGTGCCGTTTATTTCGGATGGCTTCGCACTTCGATCGGGCAACGAAGGCGTTTGATTGATTACTGCCGAATGCCAGGCATTGAGCACTTTTCCGTCAACCGGGTTGTAGGCGACAATCACCTGATTCGGAAGCAGGCAAAGCAACGCCCTTGGCGGCAAACCATCGATCCATTTGCGAACTACCAGAGCCTCATCAGGCCTGGCTTTGATGATCTTCGGAATATTCCCCTGCAGGCTGCGGCCATTGAGCGCGATCCGCTCCCCCCCGACCTTTTCGAAGAAGCCAGAAAACCGATAGCTGTGGCTCGGCTTCTCTTCATGCAGGATTTCCAATTCATGCACGCCCGGCTTTAGGTCGACGGTCTTGTTGAGGTGCGTTGCCTTATCTGCCTTTTCATCCGAATAGTGAACTTCGTCCCCATTCAGAAAAATGGAGGTGCGCCCGAGAAGTCGAATGTTGAAGCGGTAACTCCCCGCTTCTTTGATATAGAGTTTCGATTTCCCACGAAGGACCCCTTCTGCGCTTCGCGGGAAATAATAATGATTTTCAGGCAGCGTTGTTTGCGACTCCGATTCGACCGAATCAAACAACTCAGGCGTGAATCGCTTGCCCTTGAAGTAATCGCGCGGGTAGATGGATCGCACCGTTTCCCGCAATCCCGCCTGCTCGGAAAGAATGAAATCACGCAGGGCAATTCGATCTGCTTCCGGGAAAACAGCTTCATACGGAATCATCGGCGATCCGGGAACCCCCTTGTTGATCACCTTCAGAATCGCCTCCGGCGAGGAACCGTGCTGCCAATAGCTGTCGATGAGGGATGGCCCCTGACCACCCTCCAATTTCGGACCGTGACAGTTGAAGCAGAGCTGGGAATAAATGGTTTTGCCGCGCTCGAATTCGGCTGTTGCAACATGCGTCGGTTCCTGAGATTTAATCGACGGAACCTCGAGGGCTTCGAGAACGAGTTGGGAAATCAGTTTGTTGCCAGCATCGTTCATGTGTACGCTGTCGCTGGTGAGAATGCCTTGCGTCAGGTTCTCCGTGTTGTTCTGCTTTAGATTCGAAATAAAAACTTTTCGAAGGTCGAGTAACTGAGATTTGGTCTCTGTAGCGACCCTGCGACTGATGTCGGCATACTGGTCGAGTCTGGCATCCTCGGGATTGGTGCCGTCAGGTTTTTCGCCAATAACAGTCGGGGTGCACAAAATGACCCGGGCGCCGGCACCGTTGATCTTTTCGATCATATCTCGCAGACCGTTTTCGAAGGTTTCCGGGGTCGTGCCTTTTTTACCTCTGGCGACCACCTTCGGGTGAGTCCAATGCCAGACATCATTGATACCAATGTAGATAAAAACGATGGTGGGTTTGTGGTCGAGCACATCGGTTTGCAGGCGTGCCTGGCAGTCGGGGACCTTGTGACCGCCTTTGCCCGCACCGATTAACTCCACATCAAGATTGGGATAAGCCAGTTCGATTTGCTTCGATGCCAGGGTGATGTAACCCGTCGGGCGAACTCCTGCAGCCGTGATGGAATCGCCAAGGAAAACAATGCGATCGTTCTTTTTCAGACTCTCTTCGGCCGAAATCAAAGAAGTTGAGATCGCGCATACGGCAAACAGGCAGACTAGGATTTTCATTTTATCGATTAAATTCGGACTTCGTCACATCAAACTCTCCACAGGGAAGGATGGTTTGCCGAAATATTTCTTCTAAATGACGTGATTGTCGGGAAACGGGTTACCGCCTCAATTGAGGACGATGTTGGGACGATTTATTTCTTAGTTTTCGTCACTTTCTTAGATCAGGGTTTTCCCGACTATCGGGCACCGGCCTGCCTACCGGTAATCGGCACCGGTGAGGCTCTTTTCCACTGACAGTTGCCACGCTCTCAATTCGGCCGCCATGCGCTCCACGATCTCAGGATTCCCGGAGGCGAGGTCATGGCTCTCCTCCTTGTCGGCGACGATGTCGTAGAGTTCGAAACTGGCGTTCCCACCCCTCGGAAACAACAACTTGTATCGATTGTCGATCCACGCCCTCGATTTATCGAACTCAGTTTTCACCACCGGATGCCGATGATTCTTGAAGGAGGTCATTCGCTTTGTTTGCGTCGGATTCTTCTTCGCTGTCTCGGTGATGAATTCGTTGAGGCTTCGATCTGCCAACCACGGTTCGTTTTCCTGCTCGGCCTTCCAGTCGTATCCGGAAAATCCGATCGGCTTTGGGCGTTCTTTCATCGTCCCATCTACGACCAAAGTTTTCAGGCTGATACCGTCGAGCGGACGCTCCGGATTTGGGTGAGCGATTTGTAAGATATTCAACAGGGTCGGCAGAATATCGGAGGTAACGCAGGGAACGGAACTGTTCCTCGCATCAGTGATCATCGCGGGCCACTCGATCAGGGCCGGAACGCGCAGGCCGCCCTCGTTCATATGCGATTTGGTTCCGCGCAGGCCGCCGTTGAACATGTTCGCCTGCTGCTCCCTGGGAATCATCTCGGTGGTCATCCCGTTGTCTGAGTTGAACCAGATTAGCGTGTTAGCGCGCTCACCGATACGATCGAGGCCGTCGCGAAATTGTCCGATGGCGCGGTCCATGGCGACGATCTCGCCGTAGCGGCGGCTCAGGTCTTCACCGAGATCGCGGTAGGGTGCGCTGTCTTCCTCGGAGCACTCGTAAGGGGAGTGGGGAGAGCCAAACCAGATCACGACGAAGAACGGTGCGTCCTCGCTGGATGATCGACGCACGAAATCCAGGGCCTCTTTTACCAAAATTTCGGAACCTTCCCCGTTGATCCGCTCGGGCGAATTTCCATTTCGGCTCAGAGCCGGGTTCATCTCGAAAAAGTTATCGTGCGAGAGCGATTCATCGAAGCCCAGCGCCTTCGGTGAGAGTGGCGAGTCTTTCTTTACCGCGCCGACATGCCACTTGCCGTAGTGGGCAGTTCGGTAACCGGCGGCTTTCAGAAGTGGCCCCAGGGTGACTTCTTCGGGACGAATCGACCAGTTTGCCCCGAAGGCGCCCATCCGATTGGCGTGACGCCCGGTCAACACACTGGCGCGGGTTGGGGTGCACACCGGCGAGGCGGCGTAGAAGCGATCGAACCGCAAACCAGTGGCTGCCATCTCATCGAGGATAGGTGTTTTCAGTTGCGGGTGACCGTTGTAGCTCGTCTCGCCCCAGCCCTGATCATCGGACATCATGAGAACGATGTTTGGAAGTTTAGCGGCGCCAACGACTTTCGCAGTTGGCTTTGTTGATTTGCGTTGTGATTTAGACCTGCCCTGTTTCCCCGTTTTCTTCTCTGGGGCGTCCGGAGTTAATTTCCGATTTTCCAGAAAGCTTTTATAGTGATCGTACATCTCCTGTAGCCGTTCGGGGCTGGATGTCGCGAGATCATTCTGTTCGGAGATATCTTCTGCGAGGTTGTAGGTTTTGACATCTGTGATGGCAGGAATCCCTCCCTTTTTTCCCGCCTTGCGGGCGACGAGTTTCCAGTCGTCCATCCTCAAGCTGTAGTTGCCGACGATCATCGGCGGCCGGGGAATTCTTTTCTCCGGTTCAAACAGAGCTGGGTAAAAACTGAAACTGTCCCTGGCCATACCCGGGTATTTCTTTTGGGAATTCACCTCAAACATCTCCGCCAGTGTGGCAAAGAAGTCGGTGAAATTGATGGTCGATCCGGAGACCGTTCCCGGCGCAATTTTGCCCGGCCATCTCGCGATGAATGGAACGCGGTGTCCGCCTTCGTTCGGTGAGGCCTTGTGTCCTTTCAGAACACCGCAAGCGTGGTGACCGAACTTTTCCTTGTCCCCGTTCATCCACATGGGGCCGTTGTCACTGGAGAAGATAATCAACGTGTCCTTCTCTAGTCCGGTTTCTTTTAAGGCTTTTGCGACTCTGCCGACTTCGTCGTCGAGCTGCACAATGAAATCGCCGTAGTTCCCCGCTTCACTTTTGCCTTTGAATTTTTCCGATGGCAGCCAGGGGGAATGTGGTGACGTCAGTGCGTAGTATAGAAAGAACGGCTGCTTCTTATCCGACTCTCCGTAGTCGCGGATCACCTTGACCGCTTCATGGCACATCACTTCAGTGATTTCTTCGGGCTTGAAACCCGGTGCGGCTTCGCCTTTGCGGTAAATCTCCCGCCTGTCCATGCCTTTTCCTTCATTACCGTCGATCGACCCTTCCGGCTTGGCGACAGGCTCCCGGTCCCTAATATAAAAATAAGGAGGACTGCTCGGGGCTTTGTTCACGCCAAAATACGAATCAAAACCGCAATCCAGGGGGCCACCTGTCAGCGGCTTCGAAAAATCGAAGGCGCGTCCTCCTTCAAAGCCAAGATGCCATTTTCCGATCATATGCGTGGCATAGCCCTGCTCTTTGAGCAGATCGGCTATCGTGATTTCATCAGGATCGATGACAGGTCCTCGGCCGGCTGTGAAATTGTTGATATCCGTCCGTGCCGGGCAGGTGCCGGAGAGCAAGCCATAGCGAGAAGGGGTGCAGACCGCGGCTGCCGAATGCGCATCCGTGAACCGCACACCCATCTTTGCCAGTTGGTCAATATTGGGCGTCAGGATCTTTGACTCAGGGTTGTTGATTGAACAATCCCCGTAGCCCATATCATCGGCGAGGATGAAGATGATGTTAGGTTTGTCAGCTGCCCGTAAAGGAAGGGCAACCGCCAAAGCGATGAGTAAGGAAGTTAATCTAATTGTCAGTTTCATCAGGATTCAGGGTTGGATCCACTTGAAATTTCGCAGTTCGGCTTCGTCTCATTGCATTCCGCGGTCGGAGCCGTCCATTCAGAAAGAACTCTCCAGCAGAAGCCGCCATTTGCCGAAAAATATGAAATTACTTCATTTCATACGACAAGCGGGCACACTCTTCGACCAGGGAGGGCTCGCCACAGAATCGAAAATCACTCAGTTTCGGAAAGTAGTTCTTTTCGAATAGCGGGAGACCAGTTCCCACTGATGATTTGTGTTTCGTCTCCGTTCCGAATAGCCGCCTGAAGGCTGCCGGATTCATCCTTCACGAGAAGGCAGATTTCCTCCGTATTCCGCCAGGTCGGCATCCAGCGAAGCTTGCCTAAATCATGTTCCTGAAGTGCCTTAGGTTCGCCGTTGAGCGAGAGAGTAAAGACTTTCGAATCCCCCGTCGAAGCTACAAGCATCTTCATTTTGTCAGGACTCAGTTCAAAGAAGCTGATGCTATCGGGAAGGCCGACCAAAGCGGAAGAGGAAAGCACTCGATTAACCACCCCAGGGCGCTGCATGTCGAGTTCGAAAAGCTGATCCGAAATTGGTCCGTCCGCCGGCGGAGAAGGCAAGTTCCACTCTGGTGCCGCAAATAGAACATTGCCATTCTCCAGGCAGCGGGTTCGCATCGCCATATGGAATGGTGTGTAGACCAGCACCTCTGCCTGTTCAACAACAAGGGCGCCTGAATCATCGAAGATCTTTTGCGCAACTATCTCGCCAAACCGGGAATCAGGAACGCCTCGTGTATAGACGATATTTTTTCCATTGGGCGTCCAATCAGGAAATAGGGCAGTTTCCCCACCCGCAATTCGGGTCGCCTTCTTGCCATTCTCCAGGTCGAGCAGCCAGATGCCCGGGGAATAGGCCTCCTCGATAGATAACAGCGAGTGTGTCCCATCCGGGTGCATTCGCAGACTGACGTGGCCGTTTTCCGTAAGGAAATTTACCAATATGGACGCGTCTACCTTGATAGGCTCGCCGAGCTCAGTGCCATTCCACGAGTGAGTTTCTGATTGAAGAAAGTGCAACATCGAGGCTTCCTCGATTTCCTGCTCGTCTACTTCATCAGTTTCGCCACCGCCCGCTTTCTTGAAAAGAGCCAGTGTCTCCTCTCGTCGTTCGTTCAGCAGATAAGGTAGGAGATAAAAAACGGAGTGCACCCCGACCAAATCTTCCAATTCCTCAGGGTTGGCGGAAGCGGCCTCGGCGAGCAGCGTCTCAGCATCTGAAACCAGTTTTTCGCTTCGCTCCTTTCCGAGAATAGTTTGGGCTTCTTCCCAGGAAACCGTTTCTTTGCGGATGACGAGCAGCTTCTCGTCGTTGACCCATTCTGCAGCGATAATACCGTCGGTAAGCAGGTCCGTCGCGTTGCCTTTGGAGTCCATAAGGTGAAGCGAATTCCCTGCGAGAAGAGTTGCGGATTCACCGTTGGGAGACCAAACGATTCGGCGCGTTTCGTCTTTGCATGAAGTCAGGAAAAAGCAGCTAAGAAGTAAGCCGATCAGATAGATAAACGATGGTGTTTTCATAATTTTTTAGAAATTGAAATGATGCTAGTTAGATTTTTTTGATTGGATATAAGTGTAAAATTCTTTGTCGGAATCTTTCCATGGCACGTCGCCTCCGCGACGCACGTTGCTAGTTACCCGGCTCTCCGTGATCGGCTGCGTAGCGAACCTCTCTGCCAGCGCGGCGAGTTCAAGACCACCAGTCGCTGGTGCCGGATCTTCTGAAGGTCCTATCAAGAAAAATCCTACAACCAAGGCTCCTGCGAGCCCGAGTGCTGCAAGTGGAAGTCCTCGTGATCGAGTCCGAGGTTCGTCCAATATTTGCGCTTCGGCGTCAGGTTCAACTTCGTCCAACAGCGCGAGTGTTTCCTGGATGTCGAAAAACTTTTGTTCGTAGATTCCTTCTTGCTGAAGCAGCGCTTCAATCAATACAATCGACGACGCGTCGTGAAGCTCTCCCATCGCGTAGTCGGTGAGAAGTCCCTCGATGATTTTTTCCTGATCAGAGATTTTCATGTTTGATGACGGCTGTTTTAAGTTTGGCAATAGCGTTGTGAATCCGCGAACGAACAGTTCCTATCGGGAGGTCAAGTTCGGAGGCAATTTCGGCATAGGAAAGAGACAGGCGGGTGCGCATTTCAAGGACTTGGCGCTGGGCCGCTGGAAGTTTGGTGAGTTCAAGTCGCAGCACTTCCAGCCTTGGATCTTCGCGATTTTCGGTGGCCGCGACATCCCCTTCGAGCGGTATCGTGGAAAGCTGATTCCTTGTCGCCTTGCGTGCCATATTGCGGGCGATGCCGAAAAGGTAGGCTTTCGCCGAACGAGCCCCGAGCATGTTTTCGGGGTTCCGAAGAACTTCGCGAAAAGTGTCCTGAAGGAGATCTTCCTGAGTCACGCCACCCAGATGCCAGCGCGAAAAGAACCGCATCAACGAGGCCGAGTTGGCCTCGAAGAGCTGTTCAATTATGAGTGATGATTGGGACATAACGCGGGAGATTCAGGAATTAAATCAAGTGCTTCACTCCATACGTGTCCGATTCGTGGAAAAAAGTTCAGAATATTTTGCAAGCTCCCTCCAGAAGGTGGCATTGATTAAGGACAAATTGCAATCGGTGAAGCTTATGGGAGCCATAAAGCATCTAAGGCCTGCCACTCGGTAATTGCGGCAGTCCGTTGATTTGAGTTTAGAGATCTCTCGGCTCTTCCCTCTATTCGATATGGATAATGCGCCCCGAGATTTTCTGCTCCAGCCAAACGATTGGAGAAAAAACTTCATGGGCGAAGACTTCCGTTTTCGACGGCAGCTCAAGTGGGTAGTCGGAGTCGGAATCCACATTGATGATCACAATCCCATCACCACTAGCGCCTACTTTGAACAGCCGCAGATACAGGTAAGATGCACAATATGTCACGAATAGGACAGCGACCGCCATGCTAATGATGAGACCGAGATTAAGCGAACGGCGACTTACCGATTCCTGAGACATCGATTCGGGAGGGAATTTTGATGGTGGCTTTTTCGCCATCAATTTAAGTAGCAATCAAGACTGAGTCACCCTTCGTTTCGTAGTGAAATGACTGCGGGGATAAACCGAGCGGACGACTTCCCGTAATCCCACCTGCTCGGAGAGAATGAAGTCACGCAAGGCCAGTCGGTCGGCTTCGGGGAAAACGTTTTCGTAAGGGATCATCGGTGATCCAGGGACGCCCTTGTCGATCACTCGAAGACTCGCGTCGGGAGACGAGCCGTGTTGCCAGTAGCTGTCGATCAGCGACGGGCCCTGACCTCCCTCCAGTTTCGGACCATGGCAGTTGAAGCAGAGTTGAGCGTAGAGAGCCTTGCCGCGTTCGATGTCGGCACCGTCCGCGGCGGTTGCGAGCCCCATGCAAAGGATCCAATAGATAAGTTGTCTATTTTTCATTGATTTTGATCTAGGCAGCTTACGCGAGCATTTGGGAAATTGTCCCACCGCTGTCGCCGAATGATTCCGCCGGCACGTCGCAAGTTTGCAGCAAGGTCAGCCACAAGTCGCAGAGCGCGGTGTCCTCAGGCGTGACAATGTGTTGTCCGTGGCGGATGCGGCCTTTCGAATTTCCGGTTACGAAGGCGGGTACGTTTTTTAACATGTGGCCAGTGCGGATGTTGCTCCCGTAACTCACGAGGCAGCTGTCGTAGAGGCTCTGGCCACTGAGGTCTTTTTTCTCTTTCAAGCGATCGAGCAAGTATCCAAACAGTTCCATGCACTTTTGGTCGCGGAGGCCGGCATTGACGGTTCTCTCTTCGGAGATGTTGTAATGAGACAGGGCATGAACCGGGATGGTGATTCCCATGCTGCTGAGAACGGACTGCGACGGCATCATATAGGATGAAACGCGTGTCTGATCTGACTGGAACTTCACCTCGCCTGCGGCCTTGCCGTTAACTCGAATTTTCAGGCCTCCTTCCGATGCTTCGAGGGCGAAGAGTTTGAGTTTATAGACACTGCGAGGTCTGGATTCGGTGGAATAATTGAAACTCCCAGTCACGCCCTTTTTACCCTTGGTCTTTTCGTAGTTGGCTATCGGCTTTACGCTGCGCTTGGGGTATCGACTGATGAACAATTTACCCTGACCTTCGTCAGCTACTTTGGGATCAATCTTGGCAATTTCGGAATATGGGGCTCCAGCCTCGAGCATTTCCTTCACTGTTATCATTTTTTCATAAGCCGCCTTGGCTGCTTCCGCAGGAGCGATTTCAGGATCGTGCCGCAGGGTCTTCTGCTCTAGAAGGGGCGACGTGATTGCCAGCAGGTTTTTCCCAACGACTGCTTTGCCTGCTTTGTAGAAATTCTCATACTGCTTTAGAGAGAAAAACTGATCAGAACCGATCGTATCAAACTCACCGCTGACATCGTCCGGCAAAAGGTTCCGCGGAAGTTCGATACCGAAAAGATCTTCCATGCTGCCGAGGTATTCTCGTTTCGTCAGGTGACGCATCGAAATCTTGCCGCCGGTATCCGCTAGCCTTTTATGAGCCGACGTGATGTTATCGGTGATGGCTCCAATAAAAGAAGTCAGTTCCTCTTTTGGTGGTTGAGTTTCGTCTTCCGGCGGCATTTCGCCCGTGTTCAGCATATCAAGAACGTCCTGCCATGCCGAAACTGACGCGTGCTCGCTGATTTGAACATCCAGTTGATCGAGGCGGAGGTCGCCTTTTTGTTTCTCTTCACCATGGCATTTCACGCAGTGATTTTGAAGAAAGCTCGCAATGGACTCTTCCTCAGTCGCGGATGCCATGCCTTGCGGCAGCATAATCAAAGACAGACAAGCGAGCGTCGATTTGGACAGGAAATATTTCATGTATTGAATAAGAAAACAGATTTGGAAGTGGGTCGTTTTAAGGTGCCCCATGCACATCGAACTCCCCGAAGAAGGTGCTTCCTTTCACGTGCCACAAAAGATAGCGGAAGCGTCCGAGGTCCCCGCTGGTCGCTGATATTTCGCAACCCTGCTGAGCCGGGCGATCCAACCTTTCATTGACGTGAAATAGCTTATCGCTGTTGACCCGTGCGATTCTTGTCCATCCGGTTTTTCCGTGATTGCCGACAGCTGGCGGTTCATCTCCTGCAAATCCGTAGAGTGTGAATCGCTGTCGAGCTCGCTCACGGTGCTCTTCGATATCGTTGTGCTGATGCCACGAATAGGAATTGATTCGTGAAATTGAAATGGGCTTCCCCAGATCCATCAAGAAATAATTACCCTTCCAATGGCTGGAAAAAAAAGCTGACTGGCGAGGCGAATCCTGTTTGGACTGCCCCTCTCCATCGATCAGGACGGATACAGGGCCACCTCCCAGCGAACTTCCCTCAAGCTCCCTATGAATTGCTCTGATACTTGCCTTCCCGTTCGCCACATCCGCATAGTCGCTGTTGCTCGGCGGACTGATCGTTGGAAATATGAAAGCGGGAGTGTCGTCACCCGCTTCGAGACGAGTGACGATTTTTCTCTCTCCCGGCTCGACGTACATAGTTTGCCCGGCAGTGATCCGTCGCGGACCAACATTCTCATCAACAATCACATCGACCTCACCCTCCGTCACATCCAGTCGACTCAGACCATCTGGCGAAACGGTAGCAGTAAAGGCCGTTCCAATATCGATGAACTTTGAAATTGGTGTCTCTAAAGTGAATCCTTTCGACTCCGGTGTTTCGGCGACTAGATGAACTTCACCCATGGTGAGAAACCCGCCGTTGCTCGACCGAATTTCAATGATGGTGGGCCCGGTCAACTCGAGGCGGGCACCGGTGTCAAAAATCACTTCCGCAATTCCCGAAGACAACTCCAAACGCTCTCCAACTTTGATCCGCTGTCCCGACTCAATTTGTTTTGCGGCATCCACCCATCGGCAGTCACTCAATCCACCAAAACGGGCGACCACTTGCGATGAGTCGCTCGAGCCGTTTTGCAACAAACCGCTGCCAAGAAACAAACCGATCAACAACACAGCCGCTGCTGCGATCGGTCCCCAAACCAGCCAATTCCCTTTTTTGGAAATACCAACGGGATTCGGATTAAACTCAATCAATTCAGCATCGCCGCCAACTGCTCCCGGCAGCGCCGCGTCAATTCTCGCATAGGCTAAAAAGTCAGAACGAAGTTGAGGATTTTCCAACATCAACTGTTCCAGTTGTTCGCCTTCTTCGGAAGTGGCTTGACCGCTCAAATAGCGATCCACCAACTCCATATGGACATCTTTAGATTTCATCCCGGTTGTTCTTCTTTTTGTAAAAATTGCTCAATACAATCCGCAAGGCTCATGCGAATCCGGTGCAGCGCCTTGTAGAGAGACATCGGCGTTCGGCCGATTTCCTCCGCCATCTGATCGATCCGAACTCCCTTGTCGTATGCTGATTCAACGAGAGCTCTCTGTTTCCCTGGCAGTTTCCTCAGGCAGTTTTTTAAAGCTTCTTCTTCGCGATTGCTTTGTTCCCCCGCCTCTTCGGCTTCAGACTCCAGCATGGCGATCAAATCCTCGCTAAAAACGTGGCGATCACGCGCTCGATCACGTCGAAACGCCAAGGCCTCGAAGCGGGCCACACCAAATGCCCAGCGCCGGAAATCCTCTAACGAATGCAGTTCATCAAACTTTCGCCACAACACTGCAGCGGTCTCCTGCATCACCTCACGGGCATCTTCCAACGTTGGAACCAGAGAGCGCACAAACCCGCGAAGCGACTCTTCGTTCTCAACATAGAGACGAATGAATTGATCGTGCTTATCGCGGTCGGACGGGGTCATTACACAAAGAACTCTCCATCCGCGGCCGCCATTTGCCAAAAAATGTTAAATTACTTTAAAAAATCCCAGCCAATTTAGAAAATGAACATCAAACCACTTTTTCTTTCTCTTCTGTTTTTCCTGCCTCTTCAGTATTCTCTGTGAAAAAGTGGCAGCGGTTGTGGGGCAGATACTCAAAGAATATCCGAAATGAATAGCTCATCGGGACATACTCGAATCAGGCTCCGCCATGGAACGCCATGGAACGCCATGGAACGCCATGGAACGCCATGGAACGCCATAGATTTGATGAATCAGACTCTAGTGAAAAATCAAACCGTAGCCGGGCATTTTGGCGTTCGATAATCTCCGGGACCAAATTTTCGTCGAGCCTGTCAAAGCTGAATAATGCCTCAATGATTTCCTGATCTTCATCGACCGATTCAGGGATTCTAAAAAGGCAATTTCTGACAAAATTATTAATGTTTTTGCTGACATAGGCGAGAGTCCGGGCATCCTCATCCATCCCCAGCAGAGTAAAAACACGTTTGCGACTTTCAGTTTTCGAAACCTATTGTGACTCCAGAATTGCCAAGACGTTCGGAGCATTAAGTGCCCAGCCATTTGCCCCAACGACCGCGGTGAGCCGAGTAGTTTTCCGCTCAGCTATGTCATTCCCGGGTGGACGGAGGGCGTTCAATTGATGGAAGAAGGCAGACTCTACAAATTTTACATTCCATACTATCTCGCCTATAGCGCAAATGGAAGCCCTCCAAAAATCCCAGGATTCTCCACGCTGATTTTCGATATCGAATTGATCGACGCTGGCGGCGAATAAGCGCGCAAGGATTTCACGAAGCAACAGGGTCGGTTCGACGAATCAACCCTGTTGATTAGTAACAGGACCATCTCGCGATGACCATTCCGTCCATCTTCAGACCACGGGGCAAGCCCGCTTTTGTCCCTATTGGATCGTCACATCACCATTCGCCACCCAACGCCTGAATGAGTTGGACGGTGGCCGCAGCTTGCTCGCTTGCGAGCGCATTCGCACTGCGACGAACATCGAGTTCAGTGCGCTGAGCATCGACAACTTCAAAATAACTGGCGGCTCCCTGATCAAAACGCTTTGTCGCAAGTGAAGTTGCCTTTGCTGCTGAATCCAGTGCTCGCTGCTGAGTGGTTGCCTGCTGCTTAAGCACCTTTACATCGAGAAGCGAATCATCCACTTCCTGAACTGCTGTTAGCAGGGCACTGCGATATTTCTCAGCTGCTTCGTCCCATTTTGCGACGGACTGGGCGACGGTTGATTTCTTGTTTCCGCCCTGAAAAAGTGGCACGTCGAGCTGCGGCCCTAAACTATAGAAGAAGCTCTGTTTTCCAGCGAACAAATTGCTGGCTCGCAAGCTGGCTTGCCCCCCGGTTCCGTTCAGGGTGATACGAGGAAGGAAATTTGCTTTGGTGATTCCAACATCGCGTGACGCCGCAAGCAGCGCATTTTCAGCTACTAAAAGATCAGGCCGACGTTCGAGGAGTTCCGATGGAACGCCTGCTGGAATTGCCGGAATCCGTATCGTTTTCGACTTCTTTGACAAACTGAATTCGGATGGCGCGGAGCCCGTGAGTGTCGCAATTGAGTTTTCAAGCTTTCCGACAGTCCGTTGCAACCCTTGAAGTTCAACACGGGTTGAATCGAGCTCGGTCTGAGCACGGGCAACATCGACACTGGTTCCGGCACCACGCTCGGCCAACGAATTTTGGAGACGGAATGCCTCCGCCCGAACATCGACGGCATCCTGCAAAATCGCAGCATCCCGTTCGGCATAACGAAGCGCAAAATACTGCCGGGCCAAACTCGCTCTCAAAGACAGGAGAATATTTTGATAATCGCTCTCAGCAGCCTCGGCATTGTATTTCTCCCGCTGGTAAGCTCCTCGAACCCGTCCCCACAAATCAACTTCCCAGGATGCATTGACGGCGACGCGATATCGGTCAAATTCGACAGCATCGAGGGGAAATCGCAATGTGTTGGGGGAATCACGATCGGTGCTGTAGTTTCCTGAACCGGTGATGGAAGGAAATCGTTGTGCCCCGGCAAGCCCTAAAAATGCGTTGGCCTGATCAACCCGGGCGAGGGCAGCGCCCACATCTGGATTTGACGTTTCAACGCGATCCATCAAATCATTCAGAATCGGATCGCTGAAATGCTTCCACCATTTCCCTGATGATTTCGACGCCGTCTTCTTGTCGCCACCATTTTTGAAATTGGTTGGTGCGGAAGGTGTTCCGCCAGCGGGAGACCACTTTTCGACCACTGTTTTGCAGGAGCTGAACAGAGTGACAAACGTAAAAGTAAGAAAGCAAAGTTGAACGTGTTTCATGCAGCAACAGGAGTGGGTTTGGCTTCGGCTTCGGTGTTTTCGAACTTTTTCTTCGGATCCACAAAGGCGAAGATAATACTCAACAAACATGGCGTGAGAACCAGGGTGAATATGGTCGAAACGAGCAGGCCTCCCACGACCACTGCGCCAAGACCACGATACAATTCTGAACCAGACCCGGGAAGTATTACGAGTGGAATCATTCCGCCAACTGATGTGAGAGCGCTCATCAAAATTGGACGAACTCGGCTTTTCACGGAGGCGACAATCGCTTCGTTCGGAGTTTCGAGATCACGCTCAGGATCTTTCAAAAAATTCAAGGTTTGGTGGACAATGAGGATCGAGTTATTCACCACGACTCCCGCCAAAATGATGAACCCGAGGATGCTGAGCATGTCGAGGTTCTGCGTCGGCATGTAGCGATCAATCAGGCTCCATTTGTGAACGAGCGCCAGCCCAAGGAATCCACCAAAAGTCGCGAGCGGCACGGAAAGCATGATCACCAGCGGATAAGTCCAGCTTTGGAACAGCACCACCATCACCAGATAAACGACCAAAAATGCGAGGACAAGTGAACTGGTGAATGTGCCCATCAGAGAGCCATCGCCAAGCAGCGCAGCCTTAATTTCATTAAGCTTACCAGCCGATCCCGCCAACTTAACATCGACCCCTGGCGGAATTTTCCCAGCCTTCTTCAAGCCACTTACCAGTTCATTGACCTTGTCGATCGCGAGTTCCAGCGGCATTCCTTCCGGTGGAGTCAGTTGTAATGTCACGGCGCGGTTTCGATCCACGTGACGAATTTCATTGGGACCTTCGACTCGCTCGACATCAGCAAGAGTTCGCAGATCAACAATCTCACCTGTGTTTGTGGCAATGGGAGCGTTGAGCAAAGCATCGATCGGATTCTCACCGGATGCGTTTTCGCTGATAATTTTCAAATCACGCAACTCACCATCCTGTTCGTATTGCCGGAAGAGGAGAATACCGTCACCACTCGCCTGTGCGGCAAGACCTGCGTCGGTTCGCGTCATGCCCATTTTCCGGAGGTTTTTATCCAAAGGAACCACTCGCAGTTCGGTCGATGGATAGGAGAAATTCGCGGGGTCGGGATTCACGGTGTAAGGGCCAAACTCGCCGAAAAGCGCCATCATCATCGAAGTCGATGCACTGGTGACCTCATCGAGATCGCGCCCCATGAGATCGATCTTAATGGCAGACCCGGTATTTCCCCCAACTCGAAACAGCGGCATTTGAAAAGCGAATGCTATGGTATCAGGAGCACTGTGGCCTCCGGTTGCGTAATTCATCAGCTGCTTGGCATCGCTGACTCGTTTTTTGTCATCCGAGATTGCACCATGAAACATCCGGCCATCGAAGCTGACTAAAAAGTAATTATCCAAAGGCGGCGGCATCACCGTCGGTTCGCCGCCTGGAGAATCGGGAACCAACTCGCGCCGGTCCGTCGTGTCACGCGGCTGACCATTCCGAACGACGCTTTCAACCGTAAAGCGATCTTCAACAACTGCCCACGCCGGCTCCATTTTTTCTTCGATTCGGTCGCCGATTTTCGAAAGCTGATCCAGATTGTAGCCCGGTGGAGGAATCAGAATTCCAAAAACGATATTACGGTTTCCTCGCGGCAAATAATCCAACGGCGGGATCAGAATTTTAATTCCAATCAATGTCCCGGCAGTGAACAAAAGCACGACCGCGATTCGTCCGAACCACGACTTGTTGATCCGCCCAAGCAAGTTGGCGACCATATCCGGCAACGTGTCGATGGTCACACGGAACCAGGTGATCGGGTTCCAGCGACTGCCCTTTTTAGATTTTTTAGCTGAATCAGTATCCTCTTCATGAAGCGAATCACCACGACTCAAGATTCTTGCCGCAGCGGTTGGAATGACCGTCAGAGAAATTATAAAACTGAGCCCAACCGCCGCCATTATGGCATAAGCGATGTCTTTAAAAAGCTGACCAGCCGTTTCTTGAATCAACAAAATCGGGAAGAATACAACCATCGTCGTGACGGTTGAAGCAAGCACCGCACCAGCGACTTCTTTGGCACCTTCGGAAGCCGCACGACGCGGTCCTTTGCCCATTTCAAGATGGCGGAAAATATTTTCGATCACCACAATGGCGTTGTCGACCACCATCCCAACGGCGAAAGCCATTCCTGCGAGTGAGATGATGTTCACCGAACGTCCCATCGCAACAAGAACTACGATCGCTCCAATAACTGAAATCGGAATCGCAATAGCGATGATACCAATGGTGCGAAGTGAACGCAAAAACAGCAACAATGTTATGGTCGCGAGAATTCCACCGACCAAAATGTTGCTCTGGACGAGATCGATAGCGTCACGGACGTATGCCGTTGAGTCGTATGTTTGAACCAGCTCCAGCGTCCCGTTCATTCCAAGAGAACGCGCATGCTCCGGCAGAATGCCTTCCGGGCTGTTCATGTCGGCAACGATGTCCTGAATTTCATTCATCGTTCCGATCAAATTCGCTCCACGCCGCAGCTGAAAGTTCATGAACGGCATCTGATGCCCCCGCGCTCGCGCCCAGTTTGTTTTTTCTTTAAAAGCGCTCTTAACAGTCGCGACATCGCGAACGTAAACCGGCCCCGCTTCATCTCGACGAATGATCATGTTCAAGACTTCTTCCGTACTTTGAAAACGCCCCGTTGCCCGAATCCTCACATCCCGCTTTCCTTCCGTGATCAATCCCGCCGAGAAATTCACGTTCGAAACCTGAACCGAAGTGATGAACTGCTGCCACGTGACGCCACGATTGGCCAAGGCGCGAGGGTCAACGCGTATCTGCAGTTCGGATTGGCGAGCACCCCGAATTCCAACTTGGGAAATCCCCGGAATGCGATCAAAACGCGGCTTCAACCGACGCTCCATAAAATCGTAGAGCGTTGTTGTGTCAAAATCAGGGTCGGTCGACGAAAGACCAATCCACGCGATGTAGTCGACCGATTCAGGATCAATATCTTCGGCGACTGGTCGCAACACATTGGGCGGATATCCCGGCACTTCATCCAGCTTTTGCAAGACTTCGGTCATCGCTTCGTCGATGTCATTACCGGTCAAAAACTCCAATCGAATCGTCCCCTGGCCAGCCTTGCTGTTACTCGTCATCGAGGCTAGCCCGGAAATATCCCCGAGAACTTTTTCCTGTTCTTCGATGATATCACTCTCAATTTCTTCCGCCGAAGCACCTTCCCAGTTCGTGCTCACTGAGACCACGACGGAATCCACTTCCGGCTTCATCTGCACTGGCACACTGGTAAATGCCAGCACACCCGCAAGGAGCGAAAGTCCGATTCCCACGGCAACAGTGACCGGTTGGCGAATGCAATAATCAACGATATTCATCGTGCAAGAACTACGGTTTCACCTGCGGCGCTCCTTCGCCTTCTTCCCGAACTACCAGCATTTGCCCGGGCAAAAGCCGATCATTTCCTTCTGTTACAACCCGATCGCCTTTTTTAAGACCAGCTCCATTGGCGTTTACAAAAATCGTTTCATCTCGCTCGAAGGCAATATCCACCAGCACCTTTCGGCCTACAGGCATTGGCCCTTCGCCACTGGCATCGACCACATAAACGAAATCTCCTAAACGAGACCGCAACAACGCATCCACCGGAAATTGAAAATGTTCTTCATCTTTCCCAATCGGAACAGCTCCCGTAATTGACTGACCGGGAGCCAGCTGACCACTCGAATTATCCAACGTGGCCACGACCGTAAACAACTGGCTGCGACGTTCGACATCTGGAACGATTTTAACGGCCTTCGGGGCAAAAATTTCGCCCGTAGATGAAAGGCGCACGCGAATGTCCATCGGCTGCTCATTCACATCCCGCAAATAGCGTTCCGGCACACTCATCCAAGCTTCCACAGGATCCACCGTCACCAGAGTCACCACCGACGTACCTGCCGCCAACCACTCGCCCGGCTCGACATGACGCTCCGCAATCAATCCTGCAAACGGTGCTCGAACCTCCAAATCCTTTCGACGAATTTTCAGCAAATCGATTCTGCTTTTCGCTTCATTCACTACTTCTGCAGCTGCTTCTGATTGGGCTTTGGCGATCGTTGCCTTGCTCTGTGCATCTAAAAACTCACTTCGCGAAATCGCCAGATCTTTCAGCAACCCCTCCTTCATCTCGAAATCCGTGTCCGCTCTTTCCTGCTCCACTTGGCGCTGATTCACCATCTTTTCAGCCGTCCGCATCTGCGCCTCCACCTCTACAATCTGAGCATCGAGCCGATCTCCGTACAGACGAACCAACACGTCACCAGCCTTTACTTGATCGCCATCATCGACCAGCACTTCAGCAACGGATTCCGCTTCGCGTGCTGCCACTTCGGAACGCGACTTAGCCCGAAGTGTCCCGGTCGCGAGCGACGCATTTTGCGCACTCCCAAAATTCACCGCCTCCACATAAACCGATGCAGGAGGAGGCCCTTGAGGAGCATCGCCAGCACCAGCACCCGCTCCAGCATTCGGAGCAGCCTGGATCAATCTAACGATACCGAATACAACTGCGAGAAGCAGAAGTCCGATAACGACGATCAAAATCCAGCCGCGAAACGACCGTTTTGATGATTGATTAGCTGCTGACATGGGGACGAAATGACCAGCTTTATCCCTGCCATGTCAACGAGAACAAAGAATCGACCCTATTGATGTTTAAGGAGTGTTAATCTTTTCCCACTCGCACGGACAGACTTGTCTCTAGCTAACCCGTTGAAACAAAACAGGATCAAAATTCGAAGCAATTTTTTCACACTTGATCTCAGAAGCTTACAGAAAATTTCTGGCGCATTTCTTTTCATTCGGCCATCATACCGACGACTCAACATCCTTGTAATCAACTTCCAAAACCGATGACTACATATAGAAAATTCAGTCTTCTAGCACTCCTTTTATTCACCACTGCTATCGGAATTTCTCAGGAAAAAAAGACGCTCAACGTCCTCTTCGTCGGGAATAGCTACACAGCACGCCACAATCTCGCGAAGGTGGTAAAGACCATGGCGGAAGAAGGCAATCCAGGGCTCAACTTTAAACCAACGACCGTCATTTATGGAGGCCGGACGCTTTCTGATCACTGGAATTTGGGCACTCAGAATGTCGTCAATTTGCCAACGCTCACCTCCGAAGACGTGAATGCTTCCCTGGCGATTTTGGACGCTGGATTCAAAAATAAAAAACTGAACGGATATATCAAATCTGCCAAAGCGCGGCAAACGAAGCTGCTCGGTGAAATTGGAAAACCGCATCCGAAATGGGATATCGTCGTCCTCCAATCCTATCGAGATGACATCGGCGACGCGCCCACAAAATACGCTCAGTTTGCTCCCAAATTCGCAGACCTGGCGAAGGCACAAGGAGCCAAAGTAATCCTCTACGTATCCTCACCAACAACCCAGAATGCCGAGCCCCTCACAGCCGCGCCCGATCCATTACCTGTGAAGAAAAAGGCTGCCGCCATCGCAAAGCTCGCGAAAGAAATCGATGCCGCGGTCGCCCCCATGTCCCTCGCCGGATTGCGTTGCCAAACCGAACGTCCGGATTTGACGCTTCGTTTTGTGAATGACGCCCACCTCAATCACACGATGGCTTACATGACGGCATGCGCAATTTATTCCGCTGCCTTCGACAAAAGCCCCGTTGGTTTAAAAACCGATTCGATCACCGATATTCGCTTTTACGAAAAAGAACCCAAAAACAAACAAAAGGACCGCGACGGAAATCCAATTAAGCGCACCTTTTCAGAAAAAGACCGTGCTGATTTACAGCGTTTCGCCTGGGAGGCCTACAACGAGTCCAAGTCGCTTCGGTAGCATCACATGACTCCGAGCCGCCGAAGGAATTCTGCGGCATTTGATTCATATTTCTTCACCATGTCTGCTCTCAGCTTGGTCTGAAAGTTTGTGATCTTATTAAGAAATTCCGCATCTTTTTCGTAGCCTGCCTGAACGAGTCCCCGAATCGCATCGCATTCAGTTTCTGAAAATCCTCGAAAGGCAGATGCGTATTCTTTCCACGAAGCAGCGGCGAAATTTTCACCCGCATCATCCATCGAGAACTCTCGCTTTCGCTGAAACTCGGAGGCCGCTTGGTAGTACTCAAAAACTGGCTCCCACGCTTTTTCCCAATGATCGACAGCTGCGTCGAATTTGTTTTCGTCATCAGCTTTCCCAAAAACTCGTTGGACCTGCTTATTCGCGCTGAATAGCCGGCCGTGGCCCATGCTCTTTTTCAGAAACGGATCCCACTCACTGGATAGCAACGCTTTTCTCTGTTCAACAGTCAGAACATCCCAAGCAGCTCGCTGGAATCTTTCCTGAGCAACAAATTCTTCGAACATGAAGGCAATCCGCAAATCGTTCCATGCCTTCCAGTCTGCTCTCAATTTCTTTGCTTCTGCGGCATCCGATTTAGCTGCGTATTTCCACAGTCGAATTTGAGCATGAACCCTCACTACATTCCGAATATCGTGCCAATTCACCTCGGCGTTCTTGCGAGCTTCGATAATCTTGCTGATCGCCTCAGCTTGTTCATCTGACAGCAACTTTTTGCTATGACGCGCCACACTGAAAACAACATACCCAAACTTTGTCTTAGGATCATTCATTGACGCAATTTTTTCGCGGACCGTATCAAAATCGGCGGAAGGCTCAATGGTTCCTCGAAACGCACGGTTTTGCTCAAGAAAATCCCGCGCTGCGTCAATGGGATCCGCAGCAAAAATCGATGCCGAAAACCAAAAACAGAAAAAACAGGCCACCATTGAAATTAATCGCATTCCTATAAATACGGCAAAGTTACAGCATGACAGTCTTGTTTTTTCAATCAGACTTCAAGAATGCAGCGTAACCCCTCAATCATGTGTCGACTTTATTTTTCGGCCTTCACAATGCTCGCAGGTGCGATTGGGGCGACCGCCGAACCACTGCCGAACACCAAGTCAATCACATGGGAAGAAGCGGACCTTTCCGGGCGTTTGATGGACGGCGCCCACGCTTTCGTGGATCGGAAAATCTCCGAAT
>ERZ887942.171-NODE-171-length-53538-cov-6.491951_pt1 | contig 53538 bp, 50 predicted proteins | sample MGYA00521099_ERZ887942 | MGnify/ENA primary metagenome ERZ887942 (study PRJEB32303, sample SAMEA104408605) | aquatic metagenome | biome: Brackish water; feature: Pelagic; material: water | place: Baltic Sea | collected 2014-06-07T06:48:00 | depth 16,251 m ... | reverse complement strand
GCTTCTAGCTTCTAGCTTCTAGCTTCTAGCTTCTAGCTTCTAGCTTCTAGCTTCTAGCTTCTTCCCCTCAAATTCCGAAGCCAGCACGGTACGCCGTCCGAGCCCACAACTTCTTCGCATCCACCTGACCTTTCACGAGATTCCCGGTTTTTGAATCGACCTGAACTGAACCACCCGTCCGATAAGCAATGTTTGCGTAGTGACACAACATCGCGCCGGTTTGGGCGTCGTCGATTGGCTGATTCAGCGGCTCATTGATTCGGATCGCATTGGCGAAATTCGTGAAGTGCGGAATATCACTGGCCTTCTCCACATTCTTGCCAATCTCTTTTCCATCGAGATCAAAGACGGAGTAGTTCGAACTCGTGAACGCCATCGTGCCGCCCTCGCCATACACCGTGACAAAATTCGTCGACTGCGGCTTGCGACGATGACAGCTGCTTCCCACCCAACTCAGCCCGCCATTCTCGCGACCATAATCAAAAATCGCCGTGCCCGTGTCCGGCGTTTCCTGATCGTCATCAAAATGATAACGCCCGCCGTTAAACGTGACCCGCTCCGGGAAATCAAAACCCATCGCCCAGCGTCCGATGTCGAGTGAGTGAACCCCGTTGTTCGCCATCTCGCCACCACCGTATAGCCAGTGCCAATGCCAGTTGTAGTGAACCAAATTATCTTTATACGGCGCATCTGGGACCGGCCCCTGCCACATTGTCCAATCCAATTCCGCCGGCGGCGGCCCCTGCTTTCCTTTCCCGATTGATCCTCGTGCTCCGAGGTATTCGCACTTCGCGTATTTCAGCTTTCCAATAACACCCTCTCGTAATTTCTGAATGCCCTCGATCATGCCCGGATAACTCCGGCGCTGCGTTCCCATCTGAACCTTGCGGTCCGTTTCTTTAGCAACCTCCACCATCCTGCGCGACTCATCACAATTGTAGCTGCCCGGCTTTTCGACATAGACATGTTTCCCAGCACGGCACGCCATGATCGTCGCCGGTGCATGCCAGAAATTCGGTGTCGCAATCGAAATCGCATCCACATTCGGATCTTCTAACATCTTCCGAAAATCAGTTGTTCCCGCCGGCGGTTTTGGTGCACCGCGATCATTCGCGTATTTCACACCCGAGGCCAGCCGCACATCATCGACATCACAAACATAAGCCAGCTCAACGTTCGGCACATCGAGATAGCCTTTGATATGCCCCTTCCCCCGGCTCAACCCCATCACACCGACCCGCAGCCGGTCGTTTGCGCCCTTCACCTGACCCAGCAACAAATTCGGTCCCGTGAACATCGCTGCTCCCGCAACCGATGCCGTGGCAGTCTCCAAAAAGCGACGGCGTGAAAGCGCAGGAAAATCATCAGACAGAGGTGTTGGTTTGTTCATGGTAGGAACATGCCGGAAATGAAAAAAATCGTCAATCCCGCGCTCGCGTATCAAAATTCATCGCTTCGACTGGTGGTGGAAGTTCGCGAATAACATTGCCGAAAAAATCGAATCTGAATTATGATAGCGACCAATGAGTTCCGCCGAAAAATGGATCAAACCCAGCGCGATTGTTGCAACCATTGTATTAGGCTTGGGCGTGGGGGTTTATGCGCGGGATTCAAGCTACTATTGGAATCCATTTCCACTGAAAATGGCCACACCATCATTCGATCATTCTCAAAACGATCTTCAAGCACCTAATTTTTTAGTAAAAACTCAAGTGCAGTGGAACAATCTAGTTCGATACCTGAGTAAACAAGAAAGCAATCGCATCTCGAAGGCTCGTTTGGCCAAATTATCATTTCCAAATTCATATTGGATATTGCTTGAAGCAAGCCGTGACGGCATGGGAGAAACGGGTCTGCATTTTCGAGACGAGAGGCTGCTACAAATCCAAGCAACTGGTTCAAGTAAAGCCTCTCTCACATTGCAAAGCTTCACGTCGTATAGCCACGCAAAGCCTGAAACGTTAATTTTCGCAAACGTCCGCAAAAGTAGCCAGTATCAAATTTTTACCCATTCACATCTTTCAAATGACGAGATCGCCATTGGAAAAAATGAAAATGATATGGTCCTTCAACAAGTTTCTGCGAGTGAATTCTTGAAGTTATTCCCTACTCCAAACTGAAATCAACTCATTCAAACTTCACGATTAGAAATGAAAATCTTAATACCGCTTATCCTCATTACCTTCACTGCGACTTCCGCCCATGCCCAAGACGCCCGCAAAGGACCTTACGCCGATCTCATCAAAGGCGAGTTCGTCCATGCGGAAAAACCGCTCGCTGAAGGCGGCCTGCCGCTCTGGCTTTTTGCCGATCGAAAACTCGCCAGCGGAAAGAAAAAATACCCGCTTCTAATCTGCCTTCACGGACGGCGGAACAATGCAAAGCCGGACGAGAAATTTAAGCCGCAGAACATCGCAACGCCATGGACGAAGAAGGACTCGCAACGTGATAATCCGTGTTTCGTTGTTCAGCCTTACTACCCGCCAAAAGGTGGTTGGGAGAAAATCCCGGAGAAGCTCGACGCGACGATCGCGCATCTCATTGAGAATTTACCAGTCGATCCGGAACGCGTTTATCTCCTCGGATTTTCGAACGGCGCTCAAGGAACTTTTCAAACCCTCGCGCGCCAGCCCGATGTTTATGCAGCAGCGATCACCATCTCCGGCCCCGTCGATCCGAAAAGTGTTGTCGGAAAAATCGAAGCCCCGATCCGGGCCTGGGTTGGCGAGAACGACAACGACTCAAACAAAAACGGGCGTTCCATCGCACTCGCTAAAGCCTTGAAAGACGACGGACTCGATATCGAAATGACAGTTGTGAAAGGAGCCGGCCATTCCTGCCATCACGTCCCGACCGGTGATCCGAAAGTCCACGAATGGCTCTTTTCTCAGCGGCTGAAGAAGTAAATTCAGCGACGTCTCTACCACCGGGCTACCGTAAACCAAAAGACCGTCCTCCTACGAATAGGTTGATTCATCGTATAGACCCTGTTCAGTCGTGACATGATTCGCGCCGCTCTCTTCTGTCTTCTTTTTCTTTCTGCTTCGATCTTCGCAGAAAATGGCGGAACGGCCCTGTTGGAAAAGTCGAATCAGGACGCCCGCAAACGGCTCTCGGGAAAAATCCTCAATGAAAGTCTTCCGGTGCTTTGGTCAAAGGACGGAAAGTCAGCCCTGTTCCACTTTGAAGTTAAATCAGGGGAACGACGGTGGCGAAAAATAGACCTGGCCTCTGGTGAGATTTCCGACGTCGAAAAACGACCCGACAATTACGAACCGGGACCCCGTAAACTTGAAAAATCGAAGCCGGCTAAACCCACTCAATTTTCAAAGAACCATCGGAAATCACCTGACAAAAAATCGGAAGTGAGTTTTAAAAACGGTTCCGTTTTTATCAATCAAACAAAGATCCCCGCAACTCTTCCCGGAGACTGGGAATGGGATGAGGGGCGGACGTTGTGGTCACCGGACTCATCGCGAGCCGTGGTTTTCAAGCGAAAGAAAAGCACCGTTCGCGAGGTTCATTACATCGAATCATCCCCCAAAGATCAGCTGCAGCCGAAACACTCCATCAATCGCTACGCGAAGCCGGGCGACGATTTAAACATCGGACACCCGGTAGTCATTTTTACAGATGGAAGGGATTCGATCGAGGCAGATCCGGAGCTGATTAGCACCCCCTTTGACCTCCGTAAATTTGGTTGGCGAATGGATTCAAAACGACTCGTTTTTGAATTTATTGAACGCGGCTTTGGCAGCCATCGAATTCTGGAAATCAATTCCAAAACCGGCACCCAACGGGCCTTAATCAACGAAACTGATGAAAAATTCGTCTTCGTTTTCGGCAACTCCTTCCGGCAGGATTTAAGCGGGGGAGACGAAATTCTGTGGCTTTCGGAACGAGATGACTGGAACCACCTCTATCTTATTGATGGGGTCACGGGAAAGGTCATTCGCCAACTGACAAAAGGGAAATGGATCGTCCGGGAAGTGCTCAACGTGAATGAAGCAGACCGCACCGCTTTGATCCAGATCTCAGGATTTCATAACGATCAAGATCCGTATCACTTGCATCTCGCCCGGGTAAATTTGGACACCGGTGAAATGGTTCATTTAACCCGGGGTGACGGAACCCACGAGTTTTTCAGTTCCATCAACGGCGACTATTTCTACAACAAATGGTCACGGGTGGATCAGCCGCCCGTTCATGAGATCAGGCAGTTCTCTGATGGGAAGAAGATTGCAACGCTCGCAGAAGCAACCGGTATCAACGCACTGGAAAAAACCGGCTGGCAAAAACCGGAACGCTTCTCTACGAAAGATCGAAATGGTGAATTCGACATTCATGGAATGATCCTGCGGCCTCCCAATTTTGATGCCGCGAAAAAATACCCAGTGATCGAATCAATCTATGCCGGCCCCCACGATTCCTTCACCCCGAAGAAATGGAATACCCGTTTCGGCGGGATGGCCGAAGTTGCGGATGCTGGATTCATTGTTGTAAAGCTGGATGCGCTCGGCACCAACAACCGCGGCAAAAAATTTCAGCAGGTTGCCTACAAAAACCTGATCGATTCCGGTTTCCCTGATCGGCGGAAATGGATCACCGAAGCAGCAAAACAAGTCCCGCAAATGGACCTTGAACGCGTTGGAATTTACGGAGGCTCCGCGGGCGGCCAAAGCACGCTCGCAGCATTGCTGACCCATCCCGATTTCTATAAAGCCGGTGTTTCCGACTGCGGATGTCACGACAATCGTATGGACAAGATTTGGTGGAACGAGCAGTGGATGGATTGGCCGGTCGGACCAGAATATGAAGCCAACTCGAATGTGACTCATGCAGGAAAGCTCCAGGGAAAATTGCTTCTCACCGTGGGAGAGCTCGACAAAAACGTCGATCCATCATCCACAATGCAAGTGGTCAACGCGCTCATCAAAGCGGATAAAGATTTCGAGTTCATTATCGTTCCCGGTGCAGGACACGGCGTTGGTGAGAAGCCTTACATGCGCCGAAAGCGGATCGAGTTTTTCCAGCGGCACTTAGGCGGCAGCCGCGAGTTACCGACACGTAGTGAGTGAGATTGATTCCAACAATGTCCAACCTCAAACAGAATGGTGAACTTCGCTGGGCGCCGAGCTACCTTCGGCGGCGGGGGCAGATGACACGTGCCCAAAAAATCGCGTGGCGCGAAAACTGGGATGACTTCGGAATCACGTTTGAGCACGACAAAACAATCGACCTCGAATTGGTTTACCCCGGCGGCAGACCGCTGGTTGTAGAGATTGGATTTGGGATGGGGGAAAATCTAATCCATCTCGCGACAACCAATTCCAACTGCCGGTTTCTGGGAATTGAAGTCCACAAACCAGGAATCGGAGCTGCCTTAAAATCGATAGCCGAACAGGAAATTTCCAATACCCGCGTGATGCGTGGCGACGCCCGCCTCATTCTCGAGGATCACATCGTCACTCCGGCATTTGATCGCGTTCTCATCTTTTTTCCTGACCCATGGCCGAATCCCGGGGACACCCATCGGCGTCTTTTTCAGGAGGATTTCGTCTCCCTTTTGGAATCCAGAATGAAACCGGAGGCAACGCTGCATCTCGCAACGGATGTCGATTCATACGCTGATTGGGCCAGTGAAATCATGGCAGCAAAGCAAGGCTGGAAAACCGCTCCTGACATTGAAGAAAATTGGCAACGAATCGCCTCTAAATACGAGCAAAAGGGATTGGCGTGCGGAAATCGGATTCACGATCTCGCTTTTTCGCGGATTCGAAACGTATGATGTTCATCCTCTACAAGCCTCCCGCCCTTTTCAATGCCCGCTACCGAACGCATCCGCGACATCATTCAGCGCTGGTTCCTTGCTGAACCGCTGCTCTTCGCGGCGTGGACCACTCACGAACTCGTTTCCCGTTCGCAGATCAAGTCCATTCGGACCGGCCGCGGCAAGGTTGAATTTAATCCTGCATTCATCAATAACCTGACCGATGAAATGCTTGCCGAAGTCATGCGGTTCGAAGCGGTTCGAATTATTCTCAAACATCCTTACGAACGTAAAAAGCAACACATCGATGCAGCCTGGCAGGCCAGCAACATTGCGATTCAGGAGTGCATCCAGAGCCCTCTCAAAATGCCCCGGGCGCGTGAGGCTTTCGGAACGGAGGCCTATGACCGGAAGTTCTACGAATTTTACTACGGACTGATTCTAGAACGACAATCAAACCAGTCCGAAGAATCGAATTCGGACGAGGATGAAGACGAGGAAACTGAAAAAGACTCTGAAACGTCACCGGAAAATGACGCTTCCGAAGAAAAATTCGACAGTGACGCCGGAGGCGACAACAAAGGCGACGACGGCCAGGGTAATGCTCCTGACAGCAACCTCCGCCAGCCTGAAACAACTGTTGAACCGTATTTCAGGCCCGACGATGTTGCCGCTGAAAACACGGAAACCTGGGATCAGGATGAAATGCTCTCGGATAAAATCGATGACGTGATCGAAGAAATTCAGGCGACTCAAAACTGGGGAACCCTCGCCGGCCAAGCTCAGGAATTGATCGAAGCCACGTTGAAACCTCGTCTTGATTACCGCCGCGTTTTGCATGCTTTCCGCGCAAGTGTCATTTCGATGCGTCGCCGCCTCACCCGCATGAAACCGAGTCGGCGTTACGGATTTCAATTTATGGGCAGCAAACGGGAGTTTTCAACACGCCTGCTTTTTGCGATCGACGTAAGCGGCTCCGTTTCATCGGAAGATGTCACACGCGCCTTTTCGATCGTGAACCGTTTTTTTAAATACGGAATTGAACAGGTCGACGTGATTTGGTTTGACTCGGAAATTCGATGTGAGGAGCCGCTTCAGCTAAAAAAGGCGGCTCGTCGGGTCAAAGTTCACGGCCGCGGCGGCACCAAGTTTCAGCCCGTGATCGATTATCTCGACGATCACCGCGAATACGAAGGCCTCATTGTCTTCACTGATGGAATCGCTCCTGCGCCCAAACGGACTGGGAAAAACCGCTCCGCGCGTGTTGTCTGGTTGTTCAACACGGAGGACAATTGGAAGCGAATTCACAAAAATCTCGAAGGGCCCGGAATGTGGTCGGCCTTTGTTGAAGCGGATTAAAAAATTTTCCGCTACGCCCGCAGCCTTTAGTTCCCCGGGCCGTCGTGGCTTTTCAGCACACCACGAATCAGCTCGTTGTATGTCTTACTGTCGATGTGGAACACATCCGGAGAACCGTCCAACCGGCCGTAATACAATGCCTCAGAATTCGACGGTGCGAACTCAAGCTTGTGCTCAACCGGAGCCTCTTCTCCAATCGCGGGATCAAATTCGATCAGCTTGATTCTAAAAATCGTCGACGGTGTTTTCAATTTCTGCGTCGGGCCTCCCAATGAGACAACCCACCCTGTTGCTGTCAATGACCCAAGTCGCGTCCGCATGGTTGTTGCAACGTTGTCGTTGAGTTGTTTCGAGACGTCTTTGCCGTCTTTGGTTACGTCCCACGTATTCTTTTTGAGATCGTATTTCATTTTTATCGTCGGCTCTCCGGCCCGAACTCGAATGATTTCTTTCAAATTAAATTGGCTGAAACTGAGTAACTTGGTCGACTTCCAATTCGAAATGTGTGTTGGAATCGCCGACTGCAGATCCGGAGGAACTTCGTAAATGTAGGGGCGGCCAATCACGTTTCCATACAGCTTGGTTTCTTCATCAGCTTTGCGACCGAGTTGAAGAATTTTCAACGCATCTTGCTCGGTTTGACCTTCTGAGGGATAGGATTGAAAGGTCACCTGAATGGCTGGACGATCGAGCCCGAACTCCGGCAAGCGCGCCTGAGAGTCGGAAACAAATCCGACAACTTGAGCATCGTTGACCGCCTGAATCATCTTGGCGATATTCCCCTGATTCGCAGGTTGAAGCCGTCCGTTCACCATCACCGACCACTGCAAACCTGACTGCGTTGGCACCGACTGCAGATCAATTTCCGGCTGAGTTCGACTGCGAATAATGATCCGTTTTTGCGCAAGTGGCTCGACCTTCAAAAAGTGTAAATCACGATAGGCGCTAGCCGTTTGCGGGAGTTTCGCAAGCAGCTCCGACTCTACTAAAAAACGCGCAGGACGATTTGAAATGCTTGCTTCGAGGACCGGTTTTCCGTCGTCGGATTCGACCGATTTCCCCTGATCGTAGTGCTGTTTCAAAAGCAGTGTGACCGGCTGCTCCATTCCGAAGAACATCAATTCCAATACCAGAGCATCGTCAGGAACTGGATTGGGAATGGCTTCAGCCTCGCCATCCTCGAGCACATCGACCACACGGATCGCTCCAATCCCCGAAACCAATTCTTCCAGAACCTCTGCATTCGCCCGGGTTTGAGTTGGTTTCATCAACGTCCACGGAACCATCGGCAGGGTAACTTTCCGCATCACTTCGATATCTCCGGTAGCCGTTTTCAAAACGACTTTCACGAGGCGCTCGGGCTGCAAAGAGAGTAGTTTTTTATCACGGAGCGTCTCGATCGGATCAACAAGATATTTGCGCGGATTTCCATCAACCACGGCAACGCCACCATCAGTTTTCTCGCCGGCATCAGGCACGCGCGCATAAATTGCATTGTTCAGCGGAGCTTCTGTTCCGATTAGAAGCGCGGTAGAGAACTCTTTCGCTTCAATATCTGTGTCCGGATTGCTGTTGGCGATTTCAACACGAATCAAACCCGCTGAATCAAAGCCCATATCACCGGCTGAAATCTGATCCGTCCCGCCGATTTCTGCTCGATTGATTTCATCGAGAATTTTCAGGTGATTCAACTGATCGAGCATTGCCGACATGGCTGAAGGATCAATCCGGTCGGTAATGGGCTCGGTGAAAAACCATTCCCCTTCAATGTTCTTTTCGATCCGAACCGTTCCCGACGAACTTTTTACAATCACTTCATCAACAAGCGGCGGCTCAAATCGCGCCAGCATGTTTCCTTTTCCCTTCGTCGAAACCGCTGCTGGTCGATCGACAAAATGAATCACCGTCGACAAAATAATCGCGATACCAGCAAGGACAGCAGTGGTGATGATTCTCATGTAATTGAGTGGGCGGAAAAAATAAAAATTCAGGCTCTACGACGATACCAAACGAAGGCGCCTATAAAAAGCGCGATGGCAGGGAGACCAAATACAATCAAAGTTTGTAACAATTCAGTCTGGGCCGGTGTAATGCTGAGAGTAAATTCGGAAGGCTGCCGCGGCGAAATTCCGGCGAGTGACTCACGGTTGATGACCCAGTTCAGCGCGGCCATGGCGAAATCGGCACTGACTTTATCCTGACTGACAGGATCGATCACATTTCCGTTGCCGACGACGACAAGTCGCGAGGTATTGCTCTTCATCTCAGAATCACCAGCCTTGCCTACTTCCACGGAGGCCCCCAGCCAAACGGGAGTTTTGTTGTCCTGAACTTCATCAAAAACAGCCTCATCAAGTTTATATTCAGTCTCTCCCCAAAAACCGCGCGATGCGACCATCAGCGGAGAAGGCCAAATGTTTTTCGCCCGAACCGCCGGATCCTGATTCTGAACCGTGAGCGATTGCGACCGCTCGTTCAGTAAAATCGACATCGATGGCAAGTCCGGTCCACGTCCCGTCCCGTCAATATTTGAAATCACACCAACGGGCACGTTCCGGATTTTTCGAGATGCCACACCCGGAATACTTTGAACAGACAAAACACGGTCATCGTTCGGTGCAACGCCATGCTCACGCAGCAGCGATGTGAGGTTTGGCGTGTCAGCAGCAGGATCGAGAAAAATCAGCAAGCCTCCATGACGCTCCTTCCAAAACGAAGTCACCATTTCCAACTCGCGCTGTGAAATATCGACTGTGTTTCCAGCAAAAATCAAAGCTTCAGCATCTGCGGGAACCGTCATGGCACCCTCAAGAATAAGCGTTTCAACGCGAGCATTCTGTGAGGAGGCTAGCTTTTGAAACTGCGCTCCGATTCGCATGATCTGTTCGGCGGCACGATCACCCGCCACAAGGTAAACCTTGCGCTGCTGCTCCTCGGTCACTTCCAACAGCGCCGACGTCAAAATTTCTTCGCCACGAAATTCATTGACCCGATTGGTCTGTGGATCACGCCGCACCAACTCCTCCGCACCGATCGCTTTGATTCGGCCATCAGCGGAAATGAGAATGATTTCGTCTTTCGAAAACTGCAGACCGTATTCGTCGCGAAGTTCCGCGAGACGATCTTTACTTCGGCTTAAGTCGAGAATTTCCACGGGAACTCGATCGCCACCAACTTGACCGTAACGAGTCACGAGGCCTTTCACATCGAGGAAAAGATCGGAGCTTCCCAGAAACGCCATCACGATTTTCACTTCTTCGTCGAGGCCTTTGACTACGTTTCGAGTCGTTTCCTGAAGCGTAAATTTACGATTCTGGGTCATATCCCAGGTCGCGTGCTTTTTACAGCTCAAGTAATTCAACTGCCCAAAAATCACGAACATCAGCACGATTTGAAAAACTACGTGCCCAAAAATCCGCCAGCGCTCCAACATGCGTGATGCGGGCACTTCGACGGGTTTTTTCGTCTTTTTCGGTTCTGGTTTTGGATCAGCCATCGGGATTTTTTATGCCTGCCACTTGCGGTATTCGAGAACGTGATGAGTCAGTGCCAGCAACATGGCGCTGAAGCTCAAATAATATATCATCGGCCGCGTATCGATCAGGCCATCGCTCAAAGTCTGCATGTGCTCGACCGTGGAGAAATACGTCAGCCCTGCCGTGAATTCAGACTGCGGCAGCGCACTCATGTGATGCAAGTAACCGAACATGTAATGAAGCATCACACCGACAAACGTCAGCATCGCAGCGATCAATTGGTTCTGTGTCAGCGACGAAGCAAACACCCCAATCGCGATGTTTAGAATGCCGACCAACAGCAGGCCGAGAAAACTTCCCCAGAGTGCTCCGTCATTAAACGCCGCCGTCTCGCCTGTGAGCGATTTAAAAATTGGAAAGAACAAAAACATCGGCAAAATCAGTACCAAATAAGCCACAACAGTCGAAGCGAACTTTGCCAGGACAACTTCCGACGTTCGAACGGGGGCGGTGAACAGTCCTTCCAGCGTCCCCATTTTTCGCTCCTCAGCAAACAGCCGCATCGTAATCAGCGGGAACAAAATAAAGAATCCCATCCAAAACCAACCGGATGAAAACAGATTAAAAACGAGGCTCTGCGGATTCACATTCGCCGTCATCGCTTTCACCATGTTGACGAACAAAAACCCACTCAACATCGTGAACAAAGCCATCACCACATACGCGAGTGGCGAGAGAAAAAATGATCTCAGTTCTTTCCAGAAAATGATAGTGAAGGCGCGCATCTAAAAATGGTTTTTCGATCCAATAGGGTTAATCGTCGGACTTCTTTTCTTTCTTATTGATGGTTAGATTCACAAACGCATCTTCCAGCGATGCCGTTTTTTGAACCAGTTCCCGGAGCTTCCATTTTTTAGCCACCGCTATTTGGAAAATCTCTTCGCAAATCTCAGTGTTAGCTTCGGTTTCGATTTCAATTCGCGCCCAGTCCTGTCGGGTAATCGTGTGTTTAACAGAGCGAACTCCTGTCATAGCCTCGATTTCTTTCATCGCCGCTTCAGGACTTCCTTTCACCTGAACGGAAACCGTGCCAAGCGCGCGCAGTCGACGTACCAAATTTTGCGGCGTATCGGATGCCTTGATCTGCCCTTTATCCAGAATGATCACGCGACCGCAGGTCATCTCGACCTCATGAAGAATGTGAGTCGAAATCAAAATCGTATGCCGCTCGCCGAGCTGACGAATCAAATCACGGACCTGTCGAATTTGGTTCGGATCAAGACCGTTGGTTGGCTCATCGAGAACCAGCAAATCCGGCTTATTAACTAGTGCATCCGCCAATCCCACCCGCTGACGGTAACCTTTCGAAAGCGTATTGATCATCTTCCGCTGCACATCGGTGAGACCACAAGTATCCATCGCCTCATCCGTAGCCGCGCGAGATTCGCGATAGCCCATTCCTTTCAGGCGTGCCCGAAATTGCAGGTATTCCTTCACCCGCATGTCGAGATAAAGCGGCACGTTTTCCGGCATGTAACCGACCCGTTTACGAACTTTGATCGAGTCTTTGAAAATATCAAAACCAGCAACACTGGCTCTACCTTCAGTCGCGGACAGGTAACACGTTAGCATCCGCAGCGTGGTGCTTTTTCCAGCGCCATTGGGGCCGAGAAATCCGACGATTTCCCCCCGACCAACGTCGAACGAAATTTCATCAACAGCCGTCCGCCCGGCGTAGCGTTTTGTCAGATTGGTGACGTGGATCATGAACGATTCATCCCGAATTCAGCTGAGCCAAATTCCGGAGTGGCCCAAAATTTACGGGATAAACTGTTGTGAAGCAACGCCAAATCGCCCTTGAATTCACTGCGAAGTTTTACATTTTTTTAACATCTCGATTTCAGACCGCATCTGTTCAATCATTGCAGACTGTTGAAGCACAAGACTTCGCATCGTTTCAATTTCACTCATTCCTGAACGATGGATTTCCAGATCGCGATGACGCTTACGGAGCTTGTTCGCTTCTTCCGTTTTGCCAAGTCGGTCCGCCAGCCGAATATTATGCAGTAGCATTTCGCATTCGGCTTCTTCATCGAACTCACCTCGATTGATTCGCTGAGCTAATCGATAATCCCGCTCGATTGCAAACACCCACACTTTTCGAACCTTCGCGACCGTGTAGGGATAAGGCGAACCCGGACCTTCGGAAAATTCAGGCACTGGGCATTCGCGAGCGGTGCCAGGCGAACGATGAAAACAAAAACGGCGGCAAGTCCAAAACGGTTCATCATCGATAGACGAACCGGCTTTTGGGTTATTCAGGAAATTTCCACTCCGTTCAGAAACTGCGCTTCCGCCCGTTCTGCCGACGCTTCATCCCGCGCATGAATCTTCGCGAGCACATCACCGCATTCAACGGACTCGCCGACTTTTTTCAAATCTGAAAATCCAACGGCGAAATCAACCGCATCTTCTGACTTCGCGCGCCCTGCTCCCAACTGCAAACTCGCCCTCCCAATCGTTTCCGCGTCCATCTTTGAAATCGTGCCAGCTTCCAAGGCCTTCACTTCTCGAATCACCGGAGCGACATGAACGTCGGAATAATGGGTCAAACAACTCACGTCACCGCCCTGACATTCCACCATCGCGACGAACTTCTTCCACGCGGTCCCATCGTCAAGCCACGTTTCCAACTGACTCCGATCTGCATGACTGACGCATTCGCTCAAATCCAAAATCAGCGTGCGCAAATCAGAAGGTCCCCTGCCCTGCAATATTTCGATCGATTCCTGAACTTCTAGAGCATTTCCCACGGCACGGCCCAGCGGCTCGTTCATCGGATTCAAAACGGCTTTCACGTCCACATTCATCGATTCCCCAACCGCCTGCATTGCATCCGCGAGCGATTGTGCTTCCTCCCGCGTTTTCATGAACGCGCCCGACCCAAATTTTACATCCAAAACCAACGCATCGAGCGATTCCGCGAACTTCTTCGACATGATCGACGCGACGATCAACGGCTGACTCGGAACCGTTCCGCTCACATCACGCAGCGCATACAGCTTCTTGTCGGCCGGACAAATCTCACCCGTTTGCCCCATCATCACGACACCGATTTTCTCGAGTTGCTTCAGCGCATCCGCCTCGGAAATATTCACATTGAACCCCGGGATCGCTTCCAATTTATCCAACGTCCCGCCGGTAATTCCCAACCCGCGCCCCGAAATCATCGGAACCCACAAATCGTCACATGCCAGCAGCGGAGCCAAAATCAGCGATACCTTGTCGCCAATTCCTCCGGTCGAATGTTTATCCACAATACGTGGATGACCGTCTGGATAAGACATCACATCGCCACTTTCCAACATTGCTCGCGTCAACGACGCCGTTTCCTCCGCCGTCATGTCGCGGAAGAAGATCGCCATCGCAAGAGCTGACATTTGATAATCGGGAATCTCGCCACTCGTGAAACCCGCAATTACCTCTCGAATTTCAGAATCAGACAGCTCCGCGCCATCGCGTTTTTTTTCGATGAGTGATGGAATGTGCATGGTTTTTGCAGAATACGACGCTCCGCCCTCAACGAAAAGAAAACTTTAAGGTGGCATCACGGCCTCGCTTTTGCTTGGATAACCTGTGCCCAACGACGATCAAGATCCCCAAAAGCCAAGTCAGCCGAAATCCGAACAAGCCGACAAAGTCGCGCTCAGTTTGGCGACCGCGTTCATCGTGCTGCGTCACAAAAAATACCGTCGCAATCTCCTGTTCGGCCTGACCGCACTGGCGATGTTCCTCGTTTTCGGCGGTGTCGTTTTCCTCGGCGACAAGCTCATGAAAAATCCCATCGCCTTCGTCGCTTTTTGGGGGATTTGTTTCGTAACCGTGATCCTGGTCTGCTTCCTCGCGATCTACGACATGCTGATTATTCGAAAAGAACATCAAGCCCGGGTCGAATCGTTCGAAGACGAGCTCGCTGCAGCAGAAGCTGAAGCGCGGATTCTGGCCACCCAGGAAAAAGCGAAGATGGCGGCCGAAGAGGCAAATGGAGATTCGTGACCATGCTCGCAGAGAGACTCGCCAACACGGACCGTGACGAATCAATAGGGTATGTTCATCGAACGCACCCTATTGGATCGTGAAAATCGAAAAAGCGAAAATTACCCTTCAAACGCACTCACCAAAAGCGAGGAGTTGTGACCGCCAAATCCAAACGAGTTCGTCAGCGCGGTCTTGATTTTCTTTTCACGTGCGACGTTCGGGGTGTAATCGAGATCGCACTCGGGATCTTGATTGTCCAAATTGATCGTTGGAGGAATCACGCCGTCATTGATTGCTTGAACACAGGCCGCAAGCTCAACGCCGCCGGCTGCACCGAGAAGGTGTCCGGTCATTGATTTCGTTGAACTGACAATCAAACCGTCTTTCGCGTAGGAACCGAACGAACGTTTGATCGCTTTCGATTCGCAAATGTCGCCAAGTCCGGTCGAGGTTCCGTGAGCATTCACGTAATCGATGTCTTCGGGATTCATTTTGGCGTGCTTCATCGCCATGTCCATGCAGCGCGAGGCGCCGTCGCCTTCGGGATGCGGAGACGTGAGGTGATGCGCATCCGCCGAAACGCCGTAACCGACGATTTCTGCGTAAATTCTCGCACCGCGCGCTTTGGCGTGCTCGAGCTCTTCGATAACAACGCAACCAGCGCCCTCACCCATGACAAATCCATCACGATCAATGTCGTAGGGACGAGACGCCGCTTCGGGATCGTCATTTCGAGTCGACAGCGCTTTCATATTGCCAAATCCAGCCAATCCCATCGGCACGATGGTCGACTCAGATCCACCAGCGATAAAAATATCGGCATCGCCGAATTTAATCATCCGCCAGGCTTCGCCCACATTGTGATTCGATGTCGCACAGGCCGTTACGATGCACATGTTCGGCCCTTTCAAATTGTAATCCATCGACACCATTCCGCTGGCGATGTTCGCGATCATCATTGGGATGGTGAACGGAGAAACCCGCGATGGGCTTTTCGTCAGCAATGATTCGTGCTGGCGCTCGAGCGTGTCCAAACCACCGATTCCACTTCCCACCATGCAACCGAAACGGTTGAGATCGACGGCATCAAAATCGACGCCACAATCTTCAAGCGCGATTTTCGAGGCGGCCATTCCGAACTGCGCAAAACGGTCGGCGCGACGCGCATCCTTCGGGTTTTTGAAAAACGGCTTGGGATCAAATTCCTTGACCTCACCGGCAATTTTGCAGCTGTAGTCCGCGGTATCCATCTGCTCGATCAAACTGATGCCACTTTTGCCGGCTTTCAGATTGTTCCAGAATGTCTCTACGTCATTTCCCAGAGGAGAAATGACGCCCATGCCAGTGATTACAACTCTTCGATCCATCATATATATAAAAGGGTTCAAGTATTTCGCCACGGTTAGGAGCCTTTGCAAGCAGGAAAAAGGGAGAGGTTGGAAGGATTCGGGGACTTCTAACGCCCTGAGCATCTCAATTTTTGAAGTTAGATCGCGAGGATTCTTTTCAAACCCAAGAGATTTCGCCCGAATTGAACGTATCCGGACAAAGTCAAGAGGCCGCGCGCATAGACGCAGCCGTTTTCTAAATCCCAGTTCCAGCCGCTGACTCCTGACTCCTGACTCCTGACTCCTGACTCCTGACTCCTGACTCCTCAGCCCTTCCCTAAATCACTCTTCCGCCGCGCCTTTTTTCTGAATCCACTTAAAACTGCCGGAATTCGCCTCGTCTTCGACTTGAATCCACTCTCCGGGAAACGCCTTGCGCTGCGCATGCCGCCATTGATCGCGACGAACTTCGGGGACGCGTTCGCTCTTTTTCTCGGCGTCGTAAATAATCAGGAAATTGCGATCTTTGTTCTCAGCATCGACGGTCGCTTTCACATAAGTCCCATATTCTCCGGCGGGGAGATTTCGAATCGAGAGCAGTCCTTCAACGCTTTCACCGACGAGGCGACTGTTTTTCAGCGTGCGGATTTCGCCAGAACGATTCCGCTTTTGCGTCATCACTTCCTTGAAATTCTGCTGAGCTTCTTTCTCAGCCGGATCGCCGTCGGCGTGCTGATAGACATGCACATCCATCGACAAATCGACCTTAATCGGCTCATTTGCAGAGACATTGATGTCGATGGGCTTGGTGCAGCCACTCGAGAAAAACGCAGCTAAAAGGCACAAAGCCGACGCAAGCGGCATCGAACCACTCAAATTTCCGGCATTCACGGCGTTCTCTGTCTGTGTGTTTCCTGGGGGCATCAGCGAAAAGTTGATTGGACCCGAATCGTTCGATGAATAGCCTCTGTTCGATCATTTGTCACTTCAAAATGGCCGAACCGCCCCTCGAATGAGCGACTCGCCTGGCACGCCGCTTTTGCTATGATCGAGTTATGTTGAGCCGCTTTTTCACCGTTTTTGCCGCAATTTTAACACTTTCAGCAACCGCTGCCGACCACCCTAACGTGATCGTTATTCTGACGGACGACCAGGGATGGGGCGATCTTTCGCTGAATGGAAACACCAACCTCTCGACGCCGCATATTGATTCTCTGGCACGCGACGGCGCGATGTTTAAGCGGTTTTATGTCTGTCCGGTTTGCTCGCCAACACGTGCGGAATTCTTAACGGGACGGTATCATACGCGATCCGGAGTTTATTCAACCTCGGCCGGCGGCGAGCGGATGGATCTCGATGAAACGACGATCGGTGACGTTTTTAAAGCTGCCGGATACAACACGGGAGCCTTCGGAAAATGGCACAACGGAATGCAGTTCCCGTATCATCCCAACGCTCGTGGGTTCGATGATTTCTACGGATTCTGTTCTGGCCACTGGGGAGATTATTTCTCCCCGATGCTGGAGCACAACAACGAAGTCGTGACCGGCGAAGGCTTTTGCATCGATGATTTCACGAACAAGGCGATGGATTTCATGGAAGCCAGTGGAGACAATCCGTTTTTCGTTTATCTGCCTTACAACACGCCGCATTCACCGATGCAGGTTCCCGATAAATACTGGGACAAATTCAAAGACAAAGCGCTGACGATGCACAATCGCGAGCCGAAAAAGGAGCAGGATTTGCATGTCCGATGCGCGCTCGCGATGTGCGAAAACATCGATGACAACGTAGGTCGCGTTCTGAAAAAGCTCGATGATCTGGGAAAAGCTGAGAATACAATTGTTGTCTATTTCTGCGATAACGGACCGAATGGCACACGCTGGAATGGAGATATGAAGGGCAGAAAAGGTTCAACTGACGAAGGTGGAATTCGGTCTCCGCTGCTGATTCGCTGGCCGGAGAAGATTCGAAAAGGTTTCGCGATTTCAGAAAACAGCGCGGCGATCGATTTGCTGCCCACACTGGCTGATTTAGCTGGAATTGAGGCAAAAACAGAAAAGCGGGGCGATGGGCGGAGCATGGCACCCATTTTGCGAAATGAGAATATCACAGTTTGGCCGAGTCGAGTGCTCTTCAGCCATTGGAAAGGAAAAGTGACCGCAAAATATGAGAATTTCCGAATGGATCAAAAAGGAGCACTTTTTGATCTTGAAGCGGATCCCGGTCAGCGAAGAAACGTTGCAGCTGACCATCCAAAAACAGCGGCGAAAATGAAAGAGGGACTCGAGCGATTCAAAAAAGAAATTGTTTCTGAGCTTCCCGAAAAAGACGAACGCCCTTTTGTGATTGGTCATTCAGATTCGATTTTTACTCAAATTCCTGCCCGTGATGGCACGGCTCATGGAGGCATCAAACGCTCGAATAAATTCCCCAACGATTCGTTTTTTAGAAATTGGAAAAGTACAGACGACAAAATCACGTGGGAAGTCGAAGTCGGTGAAACGGGCGATTACGAAGTGGAAATGTATTACGCCTGCGCCAAAGCGGATGTTGGCTCAACGGTTTCCTTGAGTTGCGGAAGCGAAACCATCACCACGAAAATTTCTAAAGCTAACGAGGTGCCGCTTCGCGGAATGGAGAATGATCGGTCGAAGCGAGTAGAATCCTACGTGAAAGATTTTAAACCAATGTCGCTCGGCACGATTCATCTAAAAAAAGGAGCTGGGACGATGACGCTGCAGGCCACCAAAATTTCAGGCGCTGAAGCAATGGAATTCCGACTTTTGATACTGCGCCGAAAATGATTGCTGCTAGTTTTTTCAATGAAAATCGTCGGTATCCAGGTCAGTAAAGTCGAAACGATCGAGGCAACCGGCACCGGGATGTGGTGGGATAAAACGTGGGAAACAGGTTTTAAAAAAGTCCCTGTCCAAAGTCCGCAATGGCTGGCCTACGGGGGATTTCGTGGCGACGCGCAAGCAGATCGAATCAATCACGGCGGCGTGGACAAAGCCCTTTGTGTTTACCCGATCGAGCACTACTCCCATTGGCAAAATCTACTGAAAAGAGAGCTGCCCTCCGGCAGTTTCGGTGAAAATTTGACGACGGAAGGTCTAATCGAAACTGGCGTGTGTGTTGGCGATATTTTCACCATTGGTGAAGCAAAAGTTCAGATTTCGCAACCTCGCCAACCGTGCTGGAAACTCGCGCGCCGCTGGCAACGCAAAGACCTTTCAGCGCTCGTTGAACGAACCGGAAAAACTGGGTTTTACTTCCGTGTTCTCGAACACGGTTCGGTCGAAAATGGAGATTCGTTCACGTTAGCCGAACGCCCGTTCCCGGATTGGACCGTGGCACTGTGCAACGAAATCATGCATCACCAGAAAAAGGATGTCGACGCGTCGCGTCAGCTCGCCAGCGAATGCACCGCACTCGCAGGAAGTTGGAAAGATGCCTTATGGGCACGAGCCAATCGTTAATTCCAGTTGATAAAATTATACCAGTTTCAATGCAGATGGCACGCTAGCATCATCGTGAACAATCGCGCTCAAAGCAGCAGCGATTTTTGGAGGATTCGAGTGCTGAATCACATTCCGACCTACGGCGATTCCTGATGCGCCACCGTCCATCGCTTTCCGCACCATCGAAAGGAGCAATTCGTCATCGCCCATGGCCGCTCCACCGAGAACGATCACGGGAACGAAGCAGTTGTCGACCACGGCGCGAAAATCATCAGCCGTTGCACCAGTTGGGAACGCAGTCTTTACCACGTCGGAACCAATTTCTGCGGCGGCACGAACGGCGAAATTGATATTATCGAGCGTGTAATCGTCGGACTTTCCAAGACCGTAGGGCAGTGATTCGAGGATCACGGGAATGTCGCATTCGATGCTTTCAGAAATCAGTTCAGCCGCTTCACGACACATTCCGGATTCGTTGGAATGAAACGGGTAGAGCATGTTCATCATCGCGTGAGCCCCAATCGTCTCTGCATCATCTCCGCCAAAAATCCGATACGATCCCTCGTCGGTGTGGCCCTCCGACGCGGGTCGGTAAACGTCGGTTCGCAGACAAATTCCCTTTTCAGAAAGCTCATCCATCGCAGAAATCGCAACGCCGAGATTCACCACATACCCATCGACATGGGGATTCATTTGTTCGATAAATTCACCCGGATTTCCCAATCCAGCGACTGGAACCGCCGTGTTGTGGTCGATCGGAAGGATCACGGTTTTGCCATCGGATCCAAAGAATTTTTCAAGTCTATCTGCACGTGTCATGCGATTCCGATAGCTTTGGACGGCCATTTTTGCAAGTTCCGCTGCGCACTAGAATCACCGTATGGGAAGATGACAAATCTTCCGACGATCGAATAGGGTTGCCTAGTCGAACAGACCCTGTTGAATCGTGGAATGAGTTTGATGAGCTAGCTGGTTCCAAAAATTGATCGTGCTTCGTTGATACTGGCGTTGAAGTCGGCACTCGTAGGCTGCCTGATTTTTGGGAGCTACGGAGCGATTCAGGATCAGATTACGTTTTCGATTTCGCAGGAATATTTCACGGCTTTGAAATTTGATCAATTTGCGTGGGCGCATCAGGGATTCGAAAACCCGCGGTGGTTTGTGGCGGTGATCGGTTTCATCGCGGCGGGCGGTGGTGGCGCGAATTGCCATTTCGTCTGGAAAACCGATTTCGGTTCGTGGCGTGATGCGTGACTTTTGGCTATGTCCAGTAGGCGCGTTGATCCTAGGGTAGGATTTCTCTGCGGTCGATTTTTTTCCACACCAACAACCTGGCTGGAATGGATGGACGCGATGGGAGTCACAAATCAGCAAGGTTTCGCGGACGTGGGCATGATCCACAATTTTTCCTACGTTGGCGCGATTTCGGGGTTGGTGATCGCAGCGATTTTGCTGAAAAGACGACTGTCGCGTCCACAAAAAAACGGCGACCCGGTTTGAACCGTGACCGCCGTTGATTTGAATTATTTCCGATCGAATAACCGATCGATGGTGACTTACGCTCCGAAGAGTTTCGTCACTGGCACACCGTCGTTTGCCCAGGTAAATGGACGCTGCGTTGGTGAGTAAATGGTTTCTTCCTGTGGGATTCCCAAAGCGTGTCCAATCGTAGCGATGAAGTCTTCTGGCTTCACTGGATCTTTTGGCTTCTTGCCCTGCTTATCAGTCTCACCGTAAACTTGACCGCCAACAACACCACCACCTGCGAGCATCGTTGAATAAGCTGCTGGATAGTGATCACGACCACCATTCATGTTGATGTTCGGTGTACGGCCAAACTCGGTGCCCACTGCGATGAGGGTTGAGTCGAGCAATCCGCGCTCGGAGAGATCGTTGACGAGTGCCGCCAACGCTTTATCGAGCGGCGGGACTTGTGAGTCAAGCCGAGTCGCAATATCTTCGTGCATGTCCCAGCCACCTGAGATGACTTCAACAACACGAACACCTTTTTCAACAAGCTTTCGTGCGAGGAGGCAACCTTGTCCAAGACGACCTTCGCCGTAATCTGCGCGATTTGACTCGCTGCTGATGTCGAATGCGTCAAGCGCACCTGACTTCAACAACGTCTGTGCCTGCTCGTAATACTCAACATAGGACTGAGGTCCGTTGTATTTGTATTTGTCGACAAACTTCTGACCGAGCTTCTGAGCCATATTCATGCGGCTCTCAAAACGATCATCACTGGTCATCGTATTGGTGTTTGGCACACCGCCGTTCGGGTCGCCAATTGGAAGAGGCGCAAGAGACGGCTCAAGGTAACCCGCGCTTGATGTGCTCTGACCAACGACGACTGAATCTGGAAGAATCTCGCCGCGTTTGCCGAGATATTTTTCAGCCATTGGTCCCATCGTAGGATGAACAATCGTGGCCAGCTTGTTGTAGCCGGTGCGCATGATGTAGCTGCCCTGCTCGTGAGCTCCGTTAATGGAACTCATGCTGTTAATGACAGAGATCTTGTCACCATGTTTGGCTAGATTGACCATTTTGTCACCCAGTTTCACATCACTATTGGTGTTGAGTGTTGTGGTTCTACCCATCACGTCTGAACCGTCTTTCTTTGGGTCAAACGTATCCAGGTGAGTCATTCCACCCGAAAGGTAGATGTAAATGAGACTTTTCGCCTTACCGCCGCCTTTTTCGGTTTCCTGACCGTAGCCGTTGACGCCTTTTAGGAAAGGGACGCCAATGCCGACTCCGAGCATGGATTGGGCGGTTCGTTCCATAAAGGTCCGACGGCCGATCTCAGATTTTCCGATGAGTTCTAAAACTTCGTGGTTCATATCAAATAATACAGGTTGTTTTTAAAATTAGTTGGCTCGTTTTCACTGGGTAATTACTGAACGAAAAGAAATTCAGGACTGTTGATGAGTGCCCATCCGAGATCTTTGATTCCGTCATCTCCGTCTTTTTCAAGCATCTCGAGACCGATCGTCATCTCGTCCGCTGTTGGGTAGCGGGAAAGCAAGGTGAAGAAGACTCCTCGCACCTTGTCGTCTGGTCCGTCGAGATCAGAGAGTTCGTTCACGAGTTTTGATGACCCACCAGTAAGACTTGAAGTGACGGGTCCATTCATCAATGCGAGCACCTGAGGGACAGATCCATCGAAGTTGTGCTCGTCCGTGATGAGTCGATCGCTCTGACCAAAGGTATCCAGCAAGTGCGCGGCAGGAGCAGGCTGCGACAATTCGGAAGCACGGAGCTCGCTGTTAGGCGCATACGTTGGTGTGTAGTTTCCGGCATCAGCAAGAACCGCAGTTCCCATTCGCTCGCCACGGATGGAATCGAACGCCTGATACTTCTGAAACACTTCCTCCATTGAGGCCGTGTGGAAATCAACATTCAGCAACTCGCGAAGGAACGAACCGTCACGGCCTTTTTTCTCATCGATCTCTGCACCGTAAGCAAGTGTCATCATCGAATCCCATGCTTGCTCAGCACGCATCCGGCGAAGAACGGGTCCCTGGAAATAGTAAGGCTTCGACCAATCCGGCTCTTCTTCGGTAGCCATCGACTGGTAGGCCCGGGTGTTATAAAGAACGCGCATGAATTCACGGAGATCGTAATCAACACCGCGCATCAAATTGGCAACGTAATCAAGCACGCGAGGCTGACCCATTGACTCAACTGCGTAGTCAGTGACGTCGTTTACAGGGGCAGTTTCGACGAGTGGAAGGCCAAAAGCCCGGCTCCACATTCGGTTGGCGATTGCCATTGCAAATCGTGGGTTGTCGGGAGATGCAAGGTAACCGGCAAGCGCTTCACGGCGGGTTTTGCCTCCTTTTTTAGCTTCAGGCTTCGTCAATGTGCGGGGCTTGAAAATCTCGCCCCGTGATTCTGCAGCCATATCTGCAATACTGTCAGGAACCGCCATTTCGCGTCCTTCAACATCTGTAAGGTTCATTCCAAGGAATCGAATGTAGTAGCTGAACTGACGTGAATCCTGACGGTCTTCGCGATCAATTCCCTGCTGAGTAGCGTAGGCCCATGCTTGATCAACCCAACCCTCGGGCGCATTTGGCATCGCGATTGGCTTTGAATCCATCATCATTACCCCGGACGCGCGATTCAGAGTGCGCTGCGTTGAGTTAAAGAACGCTGCCATTTCATAAAAATCGGCAATCTCCAACTTCTCATTGAACGGGTGGTCGTGGCACTGAGCGCAGGAAATATCGATTCCAAGCATCGCCTGGCTGAAATTCGAAAACGCATCGAACTCCATTCCCGCATCACGAAGGAGAAAACCTGCGGCTGGATTTTGGCCGATGTTTCCTTGAGCAGTCACCATTTCGGTAACCATGTCAAGATAGGACTTATTTTCTGAAAGAGAATCCTTCCACCACTGAATGTAAGGCTCCATCCGGACTCCTTGAACGAAGTCAGAACCATGGAGACGATACATGTCCGCAAAATAGTTGAACATGTGCGAGGAGAACCCTGGACGAGCAAGCAACTCGTCGATCAGCTCTTCACGCTTAGCGGGACGTGCGCTATCAGCGAATTCTTTGAATTCCCCCATCGTCGGAATGCGTCCGAGAATGTCGAGATAAACGCGACGTGCAAAAAGATCATCTGGAAGAGGAGCATTGAAGCCTTTAAATCCATTCCGCACGAGGTTTGGCGCGAGCAACTTATCGATATTTGCGGCTGCTTTCAGAGTGTTATCGTTGTCTCCCAACACTTTGAAGCGCTCTGCAGCCTCACGGTCAGCTTTCGTCAAGAGATCCTTAGGAATCTTGAATTCGCTACCATTGGCAGCCTTCAACACGATGACTTCGCCATCGTAACTTACGAACGACGCGTTCAGCTTTTTACCATCGCTCGAACGAGTCCACTCGCGAGCTCCAGCCTCCAGGGAAACAAAAAGCCCCCCAATTACAGCCATTGTGATGGCAAACAAATTTCGGTTCATTACTTTCATTGGTTGATCGGGGATTTTATCTATAATCCTTCTAGTTAGAAGGTATAACGGAAACGTCACATTTTGTCACAAAATCTTAATAAAATACCAGTCTATTTTTTCATGGTGATTCAGGTCTCCCTCTTGGCAATTCAAAAGCGAGCGGATTTCGTTGCCATTTGAGTGCTTTTTTAAGATAAAGTGGGCCATGTCTGATGAATTCAAACTCGGTTTCAGGATTTCGATATTTGACATTTGTATTCTCGTCGCGGGGTCCGTTTTTGCCGCGTTTCTCTTTCATAAAAGCCAAATCCTCTTTGGGTTAATCGTCGCCCTGGTTGTCGGGCATTTCTTCCTGTTTTGTAATGTGTTCCGTATTTGCCGTCGATCCGAGTTGATCTGGGCTACAGCATTCGTGCTATTGTCGATTGGAACATCTTTCGCCAATTTGCCTTCTCCTTCCCTCTTCGCTGTTTACCTGGCGTTTGTGCATGTGTCGATAATTCCAGCCGCTGATTTCATAATTATCGAAACCCGCAAACCCAGCTACCACGGGATCTTTTGGAAGAAATGGAATCCAAATCTGAAATCCTGGTGGAAGGAACAATCGAAAACAAAAATTTCCTTAAAACAATGAAACGACGCCACTTTATTCAAACCACCAGCGCTTCGGCAACCGCCACCGCCATCGCCCCTGCCATTCCCGCAATAGCTCAATCAGATAAGAAACCCAATTTGGTGATCGTCCATTGCGACGAATTGAATTTCCGCACGATCGGCTGCTATCGGGACACCCTTTCGCCGGAACAAGCTTTCATGTGGGGCCCAAACGCCGTTTGCGACACGCCGCATATTGATTCGATTGCGAAAGAAGGAACGCTTTGCACCAAATTTTATGCCGCCACGCCGGTTTGCTCGCCGTCTCGTGGCACACTGCTTTCCGGGCAATATCCGCAAAATACCGGGGTCACGAATAACAGCGCTCACCTATCCGATGATGTGGTCAGCTGGGCGCATCAGCTCGGAAAAGCCGGCTACAAAACCGGGTATGCCGGAAAATGGCACCTCGATGGAACCGGCAAACCGCAGTGGGAGCCAAAGCGTAATTTCGGATTTCAAGACAACCGCTACATGTTCAATCGCGGTCATTGGAAACAGTTTGAGCTCACTCCCGAAGGCCCAAAAGTGAAATCTCGCGATGCAAATGGACGAGCGAGTTACAGCGTGAAAGGGGCTGACGAAAAATCGTTCGCGACCGATTGGCTGACCGATCGAACCATTGAATTTATCGACGAGCACAAAGACAAGCCTTTCGCTTACATGCTCAGCATTCCTGATCCGCATGGCCCCGACACCGTTCGTGCGCCCTACGACACGATGTATGATGATTCCAAAGTCGAAAAACCGCGCACCTACGACAAGCCGACCAAAGGAGTCCCGAGCTGGGCGGCTCCCCAGAAAAATTGCGGCTTCAAAATGGCGAACTACCACGGCATGATGAAATGCATCGACGACAACGTCGGTAAACTCATCGCAGCCTTAAAAGAACGTGGACTTTACGACAACACGATTTTCATTTTCACCGCCGACCACGGCGACATGCGCGGCGAACACCGACGCCAAAACAAAGGTGTCCCGCTGGAAGCTTCTGCAAAAGTTCCGTTTGTGATCCGATATCCCGATTCCATCGCAGCCGGCAAAAAAATCGACCGCGTTTTCAACACCACTGATTTCATGCCGACCATCCTGAAAATGATGGGCGGCGAGCCGTCCGGCAAAGAAGAAGGCCGCGATTTATCCCCTCTCCTCACCGGTGGCGAGGTGAAAAGCGAAGACATCACATTCTTTCGAAGCACCGGAAAAGGCGACACTAAAGGCTGGGTCGGAGCCGTGACCCCACGTTACAAATTACTCCTGTCTGACAAAGACGAGCCGTGGCTTCTCGATCTCGAAACCGATCCCGATGAACTGCAAAATTTCATCGCTGATCCTGAGAAGAAAAAAATCGTCACTCGCATGGCGAAATCGCTCAAAGCCTACGGCGATCGGACCAGCGACCTGTATTTGCAAGATCCTCACACCAGCACCGAATTGGCGAAGTTGGTGGGGTGAATTCCCTCCATAGGAATTTCATCACTCTTTCTTCGCAACCCACCGAACCGCCAACGGAATCAAATGCCCGAGGCCTTCCGTGATTTCGGGGTGGGGGCTATAGCAAAAAACGCGTCCACTTCCGTATTCACAACGAACTGCTGCTGACGTCCTCGCCATCACACCTTGGGGCGCGCCGTTCTTGGCAATCTCAGTCGCAAAAACCGCGAGGCTTTCATAATCGGGAATATCCGGAGCATCCCATTCCTAACGCCCGAAAAGCGGTCCCTGCGCATAATAAATCGACAGCTCATCGCTTTCCTGACCGAAAAATTTCGTTCCCGCAGGAGAAAGCTGAAGCTTCACCGTGCCTTTTCCCCGAGCCCAATGGCGACGATCCACTACTTTGGCATCAATCAAATCCAGCGACCAATCGTAATCGTTCGTCGCCAAATAGGCGCCTCCGCAAACGCCGAGATAGCCACCGCCTCCGCGAACAAAATCTCGGACCGCCTTGCGACCACTTTCTTCCAGCGCCCGCCCCTGCTTGCCACCACTTCCACCGGGCTGAATCAACACATCAACTTTCGCCAATCCACCCTCCTGAATTTATTTCGGAGTGATCCTCGTAATCACCACTTTCCGGCCTTTTGCGTCTTTCAATGAAGTCAGTATCTGCTCCGTGCTCGGACCCGCGCCGTCGCCATCGAAAACAGCCACACGGATGGGCAATTCGTTAGCGAAAATTTCCAATGGAAAAATGAGGAATACGAGAAAGATAAGTCTGTGCTTCATCGTTGATTCATATTCATCGCTTTCAAAATACTATGCACAGGTCGACTCGCTTAAAGACATTACGCAAGAATGCTACCTCCAGTGACGCCTCAAATTATAACGCCACGATCTAATACCTTTGACTCAGATAACTACCCCTACCAAATCGAGTCAGGCTTAGGTCGTTCAATTTTGACAAAAATGTCGTCGCGAATTGGTGGGATTCAGACAGGCTTTTGCTGGCTTTTTTGCTGTTGATTCGTGAAATCAAAAAACAGGATCACCGGTCTACGTTGCTCGGAGTGCAGCCGCATTTTCGCCATTGCGCTATTTGGAGAATCCTTAAATGATGCTTCTCATTATGAATCGTCTAATCATTGCATTTCTATCCGCCGTCTTAAGCTTCGCCGCTCTCGCGCAAGACGCTCCGAAAGGTTTCCACGCCGGAACCGCGGCGGTCGACATTTCGCCGGATGTGTTTCCCATGCAGCTCCGGTCGGGTCCTTCTAAATACGTTCACGATCCGCTTCATGTGCGAGCGATCGCTTTTCAAAATGGAGACGGACGAGCCATCATTGCTTTGGTAGATGCCATCGGTGTGGGTCGCGAAATATGCGATGAAGCAAAAGCCGTTGCCGCAGACAAAACGGGTTGGAAGCCGGAAGAAATTCTAATTTCGGCAACGCACACGCACACCGCACCAAAAGGGGGTGACACTTCCGAAGGCCGCATCGCATTTGAAAAAAAGCGCCGCGCCGGATTGGCGGAGGCGTTGATCAAAGCAATCGAATCGCTCGAACCAGCCAAGATTGGATTCGAGTCGGATGAAGAACCAACCGAAGTTCGCAATCGGCGGAATTATCTGAAACCTGACATTGGTGTAAAAAATCCCATGGACGGAGTGGATATTGTTGCCACCAATGCCGGGCGGCAAAACATCACAAAACCGGCTGGCCCGGTTGATCCCGAAGTCTGCGTAATCGATGTGCGGACAAAACGCGGCAAAGCTCTCGGGCTGATCGCGAATTACTCACTGCATTACGTCGGTGGCATTCCAAAAATCATCGAGGAAAACGGACGCGAGGTGGGAATGGCATCGGCAGATTATTACGGCGAGTTTGCCCGAATAATGCCCTACCGCGTGGGAGGTTCCAAGCCGCCCGAAAACTTCGTGGCCTTCATGACCAACGGAACAAGCGGAGACATTAATAACCTGATCTTTTATAATCCGCGGGCACCTCGAGCTCCGTTTGAGCAAATTCAAGTGGTCGCCAACAAAACCGCCGATGCCGCATGGCGCGCCGTTAAAAAAATCGAGTCGTACGATGAAAATCCCACCGTCGCGATGCGGCAACGCGAGGTTGAGTTGAACTACCGAAAACCGAGTGAAGCTCAAGTCTCCAAAGCGCTCGAACTGCTGAAACTCACGCGAAAAGAGCAGGACGCGATCAATGGACGAACCGGTTCCGTCGCGAACAACACCGTAAAATTTGCTGCGGACGATCATCCCCGAACGGAGCCGGTGATCATTCAAGCGGTTCGCATCGGTGAGCAAGCTGTCGTAACCATGCCCTTTGAAGTGCTCGTCGAGATCGGTTTGGAATTGAAAGAGAAATCTCCTTTTCCTAAAACATTCACGATCTCACTCGCCAATGGCGGCTACGGGTATTTGCCCCCCCCGAATCAGCACAAGCTCGGCGGTTACGAAACGTGGTTGGGAACTTCACGGTTCGAAGAAAATTCGTCTGATATTTTAATAAAGAACCTGTTGGAAATGCTGACGGAGTTGAAGGCGTTGTGAGGGTTTTCGCCTTCCCACCTTTTCGCGCCTCAATTTTCCACTGATCTGTCTTGATTCGATTGCTCTCACAGCTTAAAATCAAATCAATCCCCAACGATGACCCAACTGCGCGACGACCTTAAAGAACAAAAACTCCTCACCATGACGATGGATGGGGAAATTGTGGATTTCACGGAAGGTGAAACCATCTACGAGGTGTCAGCCCGTAATCAAAAAGATGTTCCGACGCTTTGTTACGACGACCGACTGGAAGCTTTCGGCGCATGCCGTTTGTGTGTCGTTGAGGTTGAGGGAATTCGGAATCCGGTCGCATCGTGCACGACAAAGGCGAACGATGGAATGGTCGTCAAAACGTCGACGCCGGCTGTTGAGAAACATCGTAAAACGCTGCTTGAATTGGTCGCGTCAGAGAACCGGAATATCGATGTCGATGAATTGAGCGGCTATGCTTCGCAGGAATTCGCGAATTTGATAGATCGTTACGAGGCCCGCACGGGTCGTTTTGCGGGTAAAAAATCGGGGACAACGAACACGAAGGACAAGAACCCGTTCATCCTGCGCGACTACGACAACTGCATTTCCTGTTATCGCTGCGTCAGAGTGTGCGCTGAGCGCGAAGGCGATTACGCGATCAATATAATGAATCGTGGGTTTGAGACCCAAATCATCACTGAATTTAACAATGACCTGCGCGACTCGGATTGCACGTTCTGCGGACAGTGCGTCCAGACCTGCCCAACCGGTGCCCTTGGTGATAAAAAAGCCCTACGCGATGCCGATACCGAAGGCGAAGTTAAGAAGACGCGGACGATCTGCCCCTACTGCGGTGTCGGTTGTTCGGTTGATATGCTTTCCAAAGGCGACAAAATCGTGGGCGTTCAGCCAGCGATGGACGGACCTGCCAATGAAGGCGCACTTTGCATCAAAGGTCAGTTCGCCTTCGATTTCATTCAAAATGAAGACCGTCTCGGTAAGCCGTTGATTCGTCGTGAAGACGGCAAGCTCCACGAATGCGAGTGGGATGAAGCGCTTGATTTTGCGGCAGCGGGTTTCAAGAAAGCCCGCGACGAATACGGTCGCCGCAGTATTTACGGAATTGCCAGTGGCCGCGCGCCGCACGAGGCCGCTTACACGATGCAGAAATTTATCAGAGCATCGTTCGGGACCAATTACATAGATAACTGTTCGAGGGCGTGACACGCCCCCACAGTTGCCGGTCTGGCAGCTACAATTGGCCGAGGCGCGATGAGCAACCCTCTCGCAGACATGGAAAAACCCGACGTGATTTTCGCTATCGGAACCAACATGACGGAATGTCACCCTGTGGCAGCGACGCGTTTGAAACGCGCGTTGACCGCAGGTGCAAAAATGGTTGTGGTTGACCCTCGGAAAACCCGTCTCGCAAAGTTGGCCGATCTTCACCTGTCGATTCGACTCGGATCTGATGTGGCGTTGCTGTTGGCAATGGCTCATGTGATCCAACGCGATGGTCTGATGGATGACTCGTTTATCGCCGAGCGGACTGCTGACAGCGAAGCATTTCTCGAACACATCAAAGGATTCACTCCTGAATGGGCGAGCGAAATTTGCGAAGTTCCGGCAGCTGACATTGAACAAGCGGGTCAGATTTTTGGGCGCGGAAAACCTTCAGCGATCTACTACACGTTGGGAATTACCGAGCACATTTGTGGCGTCGATAACGTTCAGTCGCTCTGCAATTTGGCTTTGATGACCGGAAACCTCGGTCTTGAAGGCGGCGGCATCAACCCGATGCGCGGTCAGAATAACATTCAAGGTGCGGGTGATTGCGGAGCGGTTCCAGCGAACTTCCCCGGATTCCAGCCATGCCACGATCCTGCATCAGCAGAGAAATTCTCCAAGCTTTACGGAACGGAAATCGATTGCGAACGCGGCATCACGAAAGTGGCTGCGTTGAATCAGGCGGGTGATTCGATCCGCGCGATGATCATCGACGGCGAAAACACCGTGGTGACTGATCCTGATAGAAATCACTGTGAGAAGGCTTTAAAGAGCCTAGATCACTTGGTTGTGATTGATCTTTTCCTCACCGAAACAGCAGAGTTTGCGGACGTTATTTTTCCTGCAACCGCCTGGGGTGAAACTGACGGAGTGCAGGCAAACACGGAGCGCCGCGTTCAACGGTTGCGCGCGGCCGTTCCTGCGTATGGCGAATCCAAACCGGATTGGTGGATTGTTTCCGAAATCGCAAAACGTCTCGGCACTCCCGGATTTGAATACGAGTCTGCGAAGGATGTTTTCAACGAACTCTGCGGCCTGAGTCCGATCTACGCTGGCTTGGATTGGGATCGGATCGAAGACGGCGAATACCAGTGGCCAGTTCCTGACAAGGATCACCCTGGCACCCCTCGCCTGCACGAAGGTGAGTTTAAAAATGGAATGAAAGGCCTTTTCAAAGTCATTGGCTATCGCGATCCAGCGGAAGTCATCGACGACGAATTCCCGATTTGGCTCACGACCGGTCGCCGTCTGGAGGCTTATCATAGCCGCACCCAGACGGGGCGAAGTGCTGGTATCGAATACTTGCTTTCACATGAATCTCTCGAGGTGAATCCAAACGACGCGAAAGCGTGGGGATTGACCAACGGCGGCATGGCGATAATGAGCAGTGCTCGTGGTTCGATCGAAATTCAGGTGAAGGTAACTGACATGTCGCCTGAAGGAACCGTTTTCACATCGTTCTCGTTCGCGAATGTTCCGGTCAATGTTCTAACCGGCTCAGGTTACGATCCAGTGACGGAAACCGCTGAGTTGAAGGTGTGCCCAGTCAGCGTGATCCCTATTTAGAGACCTGATCACTGTCCCAAACTAATTTTAACAAAAAAGCCCCGACGAATTCGTCGGGGCTTTTTTGTTGGTTTAATTGGTACCGACCATTCTTCACGATCGAACAGGGTCTGTTCGATGAACGGATAGGGTTGTTTCGTAAAATCCAGTTTCGAGTTTCAGTGTGAACGACGTGTCGAGACCGAAACGTGATCTGTCTCCGGCAGGATGAATTTCCGGATCTCTACCTGAACAGATTCAACGTGGGCGAATTTCAAGATAGCTTTCGCTAAATCGTCAGCAAGGGTTTCGATCAATCTCCGCTCGCCCTTTCCAGCAACCCGCTTCAGGGCTTGCGTCACTTCAAAATAATCAACCGTGCCGTCGATTTCGTCGTTCAGTTGATCAAATCGATTGGCTGGAACGATTTCCACATCGACCGCGACCAATTGTGATGCCTCACGTTCTTCATCCGGCACACCAATCACCGTCTCGAGCTTCAGTCCCTGAATTCTGATTCGATCTTCCATGGCGTTATCCTAACCGAGCCGAAATCGAATATCACGAATGTTTTCTTTTCCAAACTCGTCCTGAATTCGCTGCAAAATCTGCCCTTTCATCCGCTCCAACTCGTAGTGAACGGTCGAATGCAAGACCTGAACAAACAGGGTCTTTCGAGTGACCGAGACAGGCCGCGAATTCCGCGCGACAAATTCTCCGACCAGCTCTTGCCAAGATTCTAAAACCCGGGCTTCATCAAACCGATCCTCTAGCCCGAGTTGTTTCAGGGCTTTTTGAACGACATTAGGCATGTCGCGCTCGTAACTCGAAACGTCCTGCGGCTCCCAGTAACCGCGAAGCTGCGCCAATGCCCGGTCCCGATCGGTCCGTTTGGGGCGGTAGCGCTTTTTCTCGTAATTTTCCATGAGCGACGGACAGTTCCAGATCTCAGATTAGATCCTCCGCCCGACGCTCACAAGAAAGTTTTTTCCTGATCTGATTACTCAGCATCAAGTTGACCGCAATCAGTGACCATGATCGTCTTCGAAGTCTCGCCGCCACGTGAACCGAAGCCTTCGACTTTCTTCACAATGTCCATGCCTTCGACAACGCTGCCAAAAACAACGTGTTTTCCGTCGAGGAATTCAGTCTTTGTTGTGCAGACGAAAAACTGCGAACTGTTGGAATTGGGTCCTGAGTTCGCCATGCTCAGGATACCTTCGCCGGTGTGCTTGAGCTCGAAATTCTCGTCATCAAACGAATCCCCGTAGATCGAACGACCACCATAGCCATTGTGCTGGGTGATGTCTCCGCCCTGACACATGAAATCGGGAATCACGCGGTGAAAAACGGATCCCTTAAAGCCATAGCCTTCGTCATGCGTGCAAAGCGAGCGGAAATTCTCCGCTGTTTTAGGCACCACATCAGCGCGGAGTTCCATTACAATTCGGCCCAAAGGCTCGCCGTCTGCCGTCATGTCAAAAAAGACACGCGGGTTTGTAGTGCTGCTATCTTCGCTCATATAAAAAATGGGGGTATCTTTCGCGGTGGGTGAATGACAGAATTACTCCTTCACGCGCTTTGCGGACTTCAAAAGAATCGTCTCGACTGGAACGTCCTTCATTGGACTACCATCAATCATGGAAACACCGGTTTCGACTGCCGCGATCGCATCGACCACGTCCATGCCTTCAACGACTTTTCCGAATACGGTGTAGCCCCAGCCACGCTGAGTTTCCGCCGTATGATTGAGAAAATCATTGTCTTTGTGATTGATGAAAAACTGAGCAGACGCGCTGTGCGGATCTCCCGTGCGAGCCATCGCGAGCGTCCCCTTTTCGTTTTTCAAGCCGTTGTTCGCTTCGTTATCGATCGGATCACGCGTTGCTTTTTTCGTAATTTCCCCATCTTTTTCTTCAAAACCGCCGACTTGGATCATGAAATCCGAAATTACACGGTGAAACGCGATGTTGGTGTAAAAGCCGTCATCAACATATTGAAGAAAGTTTTTTACCGTCTTAGGCGCTTTCTCATCATTGAGTTCAATAACGATCTTTCCTTTAGAAGTGTCGAATTCGACCTTAGGTCCGGCAAGTGCGATTCCGCTCATGGCAGTGAAAATGATAGCAAGTGTTAGAAATTTCATGGGTTTTTAGGATTAACTGCAAATTGGCTGAGACTTTTCAATAGTCAACCCGCACCTTTAACCTTTGACCATGACAACCGTTCCCAAAATCCTGAAAGAACTCGAGAAACTCGGAACTGCACAAAATCGAAAAACCTACGGCCGCCACGGCGTGACCGGCGAGATGTTCGGCGTTAGCTACGCGAATTTAAAGATTCTCGAAAAACGGCTCAAAAAAGAAGGCTCGGCGTGTCTCGCCTCCGAGCTCTGGGCTGCGGGAAATCATGACGGCTGCGTTCTCGCCGCGAAGATTGCTGATCCCACCATGATGAACCAAAGACTCGCCAATCAATGGGTCCGCGATGTTTCAAACCGCGTCGTCCTCGCCGATCTATCCACATTGATTGCGCAAACACCTTTTGCCACAAAGCTGGCGGATCAATGGATCGCGGCCAGCCCGACTCGCAGTGAAATGAAAAATACCGCCGGCTGGTCCTTGATCGAAAGTATTGCCGCAAAAACCGATGGCCCTGAAATTCCGAACACGTGGTTTTCAGAAAAATTAAAGCAGCTCGAGGCCGATATCGTCGCCGCTCCGAATTACACCAAATACACGATGGCCTACACGCTCATCGCACTCGGTTCGCGCACCCCGGCCTTGAGAAAATCCGTCGAAACAGCCGCCAAACGGATCGGCAAAATCGAAGTCGATCACGGCGAAACCTCCTGCAAAACACCCGAAGCGATTCCTTACTTGGCGAAGGTCTGGGCGCGGAAGAAATGAGTAGACTTCAGCGTGGTTGCTGCGAATTAACCAACGCTTGATCGAGCACTGCCTTTTCAGCCGCCCATTCTGGAAAAAGAAACAGCGAAGCCACAATTTTCACCTGCTCGAATCAGGCCACACGGCGGTCTAACAAACAAGGTAAATCCTTGAAATTGACACGTCACTGGATCTCCGCAAAATGCAGACGCAAAAAGTCGAGTTCTGAAGCCGATCAGAAAAGTAATGCCGCGGTCTCTGCACCTGGCGAAAGGCTCGGCCAATGCTCAGGCGGGGGAAGCCGCTCGGTGCGGAGACACTCGCATTACGTTCGGATCGGCTCCGCACTACCCATTAGCGCCTTTTTGCGCCCGCATCTCCACGAATCGACAGGGTGGGTTCGATGATCCAACAGGGTTGGATCGTAAAATCCTCCTCAAGCAACAGGCTCGACTTCCACCTCCGCCAGCAGCATATCGCTAGCGCGCTTGCGACGCAGTTTCTGCCAAATCCACCAAATCCAAAACGGGATATTGATGAGGAAAATCCACACGAGCTTCTCATTGTTGTAGAAATACAGCTTCATCAGAAATTCATTAAAATAGTGGAAGCTGATAAACAGGAATCCCATCACCAGCCCCATAGAACGACTGAAAAGTGCTACGAATGCGAAGATTTCCAGCAGCACTCCCATCGCCATAAAAATCCGGCTCACATTGGCATGCTCCATCATGTCTTTGGCATACGGAACGGGCTCACGGTTAAAATTCACGTCGTCGAGATCGTTGTAATAATTCTGACGATCAGTCTTCACCAGTTGGATGCCAATCATGTGACTGTTCGCAAACCATTCTCCGTCTGATTTGATCGGCTTGATCACCCCGGCGATGACATAACACGCGACGATCATGATCTGAGCATAGCGAATAAACTGATCCCAAAACGTGATGCCATTGCGAGCACGCGCTTTCCGAAAACCAAATGCTTCGTGCCAATCTTTTTTACAATGCCAGAAGACCACGCACATCTGAGCAACCAGCACCATCGTCAGCATTTGAAAACCGTGATGAGTCGCGCCCTGCGAGTTGAAAAGCGTGCGACTGCCAATGCTGACCCACACTAAAATTGGCAATGCGATGGGCAGTCCCACTCCGCTGGCATAAAGCAACAGTGCCGGCATGACCAGCCACGGCAGCATCTTCACAAAGTCAGGATCGGAGAAATACGTGAAATCAAAAATCTTTCGAATGGAGGTGAAGAAACCAGGTTTGGCATCCCCGGCCGGTGCCAAGTTTGCAAACCCGTTCGGCTGCTTCAATTTCGTATCTGACATCGCACCATCAGAAATCGGCAGCATTTCCATGACCGGTAGAAATGGGGGACGAAATGCGAGATCCGCTTCTTCGGTGATTCTGCCATTCTCAAACCAATGAGCCTTGGCTTCGCGAAGCTCCAGATACGCCCAGTTCGCCCACGTTCCTCCAAGTGGCATGGTTTGAAACACGGCGATCGCAAAGAGAATCCGCATCCAGACAATTTCGAACCCCATGAAATGAGGGGTATTGAACGGCACGCGGACAAATCGACGAAACTTGCCAAACCAACGTCTCAGAAAATGAGCAGCTGGTGACGAATCGATTTTTTTCGTAGTGGGATATGCTGTGACTTTATCCCAGAGAGTAGTGAGACGATCCGCAAGATTTTTCAGAAAAGATGGCATTTGGAAATCAGGAAAAATTCAAAAAACAGGAACTTACGGATGCTGAACGGCAACCACTTCGGGCGTTTCTCGGTAACCCAACTCTTTGTCGTATTCGATCCACACTTCGACCAGGGCAAGCCGCTCAGGAAGCTCACTTCGTTTGTGTTCTCTCAAATAATCGAGCAATTCGAGCCATTTCTTGACCCGCTCCTCCTGTGGCAGCTTCGTGTCTTTGGTCCCAAGTTCGTCAGCACGCTCACGAATCCACGCTTTTTGCATTTTCTTCACCTTCGGAGCCGTGATTCCCGTCAGGTGCCGAACCGGCAGCGCTTTTATATCCGCAGGCTTGGGATCAGTCCCTTCCTCCCACGTTCCGATGTAAAAGTAGTTTTCGCTCTCATCCGGATCGGAATACATCGGGAAGTACGACAGCGGATAAAAATCATCTTTCGCCAGCAACGAAATCGCGACCACGAATGGCAGCACAAAAAACGAATGGCGATAGCGGAAGCCAAAGAAAACGCTCGCTACAATTGCGATGTAGCAGAGCCAGCTCACGTTGGCGGCGGCAAGAATTGGGAGATTCATTAAGCTGAGTTGAAAAAAACGAAGGTTTCGCTAAGACACATGGCTGAAATTACGTTTTACTGCAAACGAATGATACGTCGAATTCTTAGTTTTTTGCCCTTCGTCCTCGTGGTAGCCGCCTGCTATTTCACGGCGGAGTTTTACCCGCTGTCATCATTTCCAATGTATTCAAAATTCGATAATCGCACTTACATCTGCTATTTGCGTGATGCTGATGGCAATGAGTTGCCTACTGTAAAATCGACGGGGATTTATGCATCGGAGTTGAAAAAACGTTACGGTGATGAGCTGAAAGATCTGAAAAAGGAGCAGGATTACAAAGGCTCTCATTTCGACTGGACAACTGAACGGAAGGCCGAAGCAGGCTCAGAAGCACTCGCCTATTTGAAGGAATTTGAAAAAGTCCCACAAAATGTCGAATTGATCGATCGCAGGCTCTATCTCCGAAACGGAAAAATCGAATTTGAAGAATCCGTTGTCGGAAAAAATTGATCGCTCTCAGCTATGTTTCTTCGCTCTTTTTTAAAAAACGACTTTGGCAAAACCCGCTACGCCGGTTGGGAATGGGCCATCATGCGCAGTGTCTTTTGTGTCTTGCTTTGGCTGGCCACAACGCATCGGCTACTGCCTATTCCTATCGATATACACGACCAAACGGATCAGGAAAAAGGCAATGGTTTTGCCAATCTGTTCAATCTCGACTGGATTGGCCAACCGGGAACAGAAACCATCATTCAGATCATCTTTCTCATTCTTCTGGTCATCTATGCGATCGGCAAATGGCCGCTGTTTATTTCCGGAGGTTTGTTGGTGATCCACACCCTGATCGGGTCGATTTATAGCTCTCCGGCGAAAGACCATCACGCCTCCCAGATCATCGGCATGGTACTTCTCGGACAATTTATTTGGTTCGCCTGGGAAGCCATTCGGAACCGGTTTTATCCGAAACTTTGTGCTGACGGACACGATCGTCCCAGCGGTGCTATTTTTCTCTCCCAGCAACTCATTGCCGCCGCCTACACCGTTAGTGCAATCAGCAAGTGGGTAAATTCCGGTGGAGGCATCATCCCCGGTGCGAAATGGATCAGCCAGGTGCCAAACATCGCGGTTCAATTCGAAAAAACCAACCAGCAAGCCTACTTCGACACACTGCAAGCACCCGCGAATGCCGAATTCAATCAACTCTCTATTGATTTTGTCATCAATTATCCCGTCCTCGCCATGATCGTTTTCGGTTCCGCGTTCTACCTCGAGTTCTTCGCCATTCTCGCGCTGTGGAATCGCAAAATCGGGCTGATTTACGGGCTCGGACTCATCGCCCTGCACCTCGGAATCGACGCAGTGATGCACCTGATGTTCTTTAATTTCGAAGCAGTAGTTTTTGTCTTTTTCGTCAACCTCCCCTTCTGGATTTCACGAATCGGGAAAAAGAAAACCGCACTCAATTCCTAAATCCTGAATATGCGTTGATTTCACGGCACAAATCCGGAAGTTAAAGGTGATGGATGAATTCGATGAAGACGATCCGGGAACCGAGGAATGGGTCGCCAAAGAGCGAGACGTTTCGCTTTGCCCGTGCAAAAGCCGCCTGCCCTACGCCGGCTGCTGTCAGCCCTTTCATCACGGCACGGCACGTCCTGAAACCGCTGAGCAACTGATGCGTTCTCGTTACTCTGCGTATTTTTTCCGATTGGTGGACTACTTGGTGGAAACGACCCACCCGGATACCCGCGAGCCCCAACTCAAGATGGAATTGGAAAGCATCATTCATCAGGCGAACTGGAGTTTTTTAACCATCCTTTCCACCACTCGTGGTGAAAAAGAAGACAAACGCGGAAAGGTCGAATTTTCTGCCAAATATTACGTCGATGGCGAGCAATATGAATTGCACGAAAACTCTCGCTTCAAGCGCTACAAAGGCATGTGGAAATACCTCGACGGCAAAGCATGAGCGAATCTTCATCTTCTTCCGCGCCAAAAGACCCGCTTCATGGCGTTACCTTGGAAAAAATCCTGATCGTTTTGGTTGATCATTATGGATGGGAGGATCTCGGTTTTCGGATTCGAATTCGATGTTTCAACAGCGATCCCTCGGTGAAAAGCAGTTTAAAATTTCTTCGCAAAACTCCCTGGGCCCGCGCTGAAGTTGAAGCGCTTTATGTCGAAACAATGGAGAGAGTGAATCCGTAGGTTAACGCATCAACGACCACTCACGAACTCCGGCCGAGCAAATCCACCAAGGCAACAATCCCGAGCAGTTTGTCATCCACATCAACGATCAGCGTTTTGCTCGCTCCTGCTCGGATAAGTTGTTCCAGCAATTCAGCCACGCTCATATCCGGCGATGCTGTTGGCAACGAGGAGAAAGTGATGTCTGCTAGCCTCGCTTTTGGACTGTAAGTATCGCTCTTAAGAAATTCATAGACGGTGCTTCGGCGGAGCACACCAACGAGTTTTACAGTCCCGGGTTCGATCACAGGATACGTGCTGTGAGGATCTTCCCAGAGTAAATCAATCGTGTCCCCAAGCGTTTTATCAGACTGCAGCGAACAAATATTCGTCTGCATCATCTCACTCGCTTTCTTGCCACGACGCTCTTCCGGAACTCGCGCCACAACCGAACTAATTTCTTCGGAGGTCGCGTATGCCTTCGCTGTCGTTTCAAAAAGTTGCGAGATTCCCGTCGACCCGGCCACCATCTGCCGAAAGACGTTTTCACCAAGCGCCACAAGCGTCGAAGTCTCGTTCGCGACAGCATTATACCTCCAAATATGATCTTCCAGCAATGCCCGTTCGCCAAAGTGGTCGCCCTGCTGAATCGTTCGAATCACGTCTCCTTCATCGTCGACCACATTAATCGATCTCGATTTCACAAATAAAACGAGAACGCCGGCTCGCCACTTTGAAACAACACATCCCCCTTTTCGAGGTGGGCTTCTTTCAAGGCCGATGTGTATTTCGGCGTCAGTAAACTCATGTCTTTCGAGAAAAAGATATCCAACGTCCAATCGGCCATCACTCGAATTTTTCGATCCAAACCGGGTAATTTGCTCAGGTAAACCGTCCCCCACATCCACCAGGCAATGAAACCCGAGAAGTTCATTCCGAAGGCATGAGCAACCGCTTTGCGATGCCCAATCGCCGCCATTTCGCGGAGTCCTTTAAATTCAAATGATTCCAACCCGCGATCCGCGCCTTCCATCGCGGCCGCGATGTTTTTCCCGCATACCACTCCCTGCCGTTGAGCAAATTGAGCTGTCGGCGGACAGTATTGATCATCCGTTCCCGCAAATGGATCGGCCGAACAATCACCCGCCGCCCAAATGTTTTCGAAATCATCGCTGATCACCCGGAGGTAGGAATCCGTCTCAACTTTGCCATAAGCACTCGCCAAATTATGCTTTGCAATTATTCACGTGATGAGCGGATTGGGCGCATTGCCCACCGTCGAAACCACCGTTGAAACCGGCATGATCGTCCCATCATCCAACACCACTTGCCGTGCCGTCACCGACTTCAAACGATGATTCAACACCACGTTCACCCCCTGTTCTTCGAGACAAGTCCGCGTGTATTCCCCCAGATTGGGCGCCAAAGTTGGCAGCAACACTCCGCGGTTGTGAACCAGCGAAACAGAGAAATCATCGCCGTTCACATTTTTGTAATACGGGTGAACCTCATTCAGTAAATCCACAATCTGCCCCGCCGGCTCAACCCCGGAATTCCCACCGCCAACGATCACAAAATTCAAAAGCAACCGGCGCCGTTCACAATCTGAAATCAGATTTGCTTCCTCCACGGGGCTGATAATCGTTGCCCGCAGCTTCATCGCATCACCTACGTTTTGCATGAATAAACGTGCTCAGCCATTCCCGGAATCCGACTCAGATTCACGACCGATCCCATCGCCAGCAGGATATGCTTACACTTGAACGTGATGTCCGGCGAAAATGCCCCTGCTGATGCCCGTAATGTCCTCGCAGCGAGATCGATTTCTGAAATCGCACATTTGTAACCCTGCGCGCCCTTTGCCAGTCGCCGAATCGAATTCACCACATGCCGGGGAGCCAGCGAACCACCCGCAACCTCCGGAAGCATCGGTTGAAACGTCATGTGATTTTCATCCGAAATGATCCCGACACGTCGTCCCGATGTATGTTTCAGCAGCGCTTTCGCACCATAGACTCCCCCAAATCCGCCACCGACAACGGAACAGTCAAGTTCGATAATTTCGAGCTATTCTTTTCGATCAGTCGTTGCCATAATTCTCAGACACACAGTCGCAGTTTGCATGCCTTTTGCTACGCAAGATGACGTTTTTTTCGCTGTTCAGTTTTCTTACGATCTGACAGGGTACGTTCGACGAATCAATAGGGTTGGTTCGTGGCAAACTTTCTCGAAAATCCCAAGCCCAGTTCCAATCAATAAATGCCGCCTCCGCTCCCATCAAACAAAAAACGTCTACACGACCTCGATGCGCTGCGTGCGTTTGCGATGCTGCTGGGGATCTTGTTGCACGCATTTTTGACGTTCATTCCGACTCCGATTTGGCCGGCCCAGGACATTCACCAGCCGGAATGGAGCATACCTGAATTCCTCAAAAATTCCGGCCTCGACCTTCCGTCAACGATCAGTCCATTTGCATTCTTGCTGGATGTCATTCACGGATTCCGCATGCAGCTGTTCTTCCTCATCAGCGGATTTTTTACGGCGATGATGTGGAAAAAACGCGGAACAGCAGCTTTGCTAAAACACAGGGCCAAACGCATTTTACTCCCGCTTATCATTGGAACAGCAATCATCTGGCCACTCGTTGCACTTGCGGCGGTGATAGGGGGGATTTCGAAAGCAGATCACTCGCAGCGCCCGGACACCGTTTGGACCGCCGCCAAAACTGGAGACATCGATGCATTGGAGGAATTTCTCGCCGACGGAACCAATCCCGATGCGCTCGATCCGATTTCCGGAATCTCAGCCCTGACCTGGACGGCATGCACCGGTCAATCCGAAGCCGCCACTTTGTTGTTGAAGAACGGCGCAAATCCAAATCAGAGAGATCGCGATGGCGGCACACCGCTTCATGGCGCAGCATTCTTTGGAAATGCGAATGTCGGCGAAATTCTGCTGAAAAATGACGCCGCAGCAAACCTCAAAAACAATCGCGGCGACACTCCAACGAGTCTTCTGAAAACAGATTTCGACACCGTGAATTTCATCGCTTCGCTTCTGGAAATTTCCGTAGATACAAAAGTCTTGGAGCAAGATCGCGAACGACTTTCCCCCCTGCTCGCCAACGCTCTTGAAAAGCAAGACTCCGAATCTGAGGTGTCACCCCAAAACAAAAATGGCGATCCTTTTGCTGACGTACTTTCCGGGGTTGGCGGCCTGATTTTCGGGGCTGCAATGATTCCCGTATTCCATCACCTTTGGTTCCTTCACTACCTTTGTTGGCTCGTTATTTTGTTTGTGATCGCGGCTCTCATTCACAAAAAAAAATTCGCCCGGAAATGGTTCCCAAAAATCGGATGGCTCATTCCGCTGGCGATCATTCCTCAGCTGTTCATGTTCATGAGTTTCGGGCCCGACACAGCAACTGGAATCCTGCTTTGGCCACCAAAACTGGCCTACTACGCTGTGTTCTTCGCAGTTGGTGTTCTCTGTTATCAAAACGAACATTTCGCTGATTTCCCCAAAAGACACTGGCTGAAATTAATCCTTTCTGCCCTGCCCCTGTTTCTGATCAGTTGGTACTTTTTCAACGTCCGCAACAGTGGCTATTCGGCTGGTTTCGAAGAGGACCGAGATCGCATCATCACCGCGCATGTTATCTATTCCGTCACGGCAGTGGCCTATGCATGGCTCATGATTTTTGGCATGCTGGGCATTTTTCGACGCTACTTTCCCGGCGAAAACAGAAGGGTTCGTTACCTTTCCGACGCCAGCTACTGGCTCTACATCGCGCACCTCCCGGTGATGTTTTTCGTTCAAATTTTCGTTAGCACGCTCCCCATTCCGATCATTCTAAAACTGGTAATCATCTGTGGACTCACCGTCGGAGGACTCCTCATTGTTTACCAATTGGCTGTCCGTTACACGTTCGTTGGAATCATGCTGAACGGTAAAAAAATCCGTCCCTCGGCGTGATATTTCAACGCAACTTCGAATTCACATCGAACAATACCGGTGGCCCGAATCGTTCGTGATCGCTGCTCAGAAATTCGCCCTCCAATTCGGGGTGCCCCCCAATTAGTTCGAGTGACAATTCGGTCACAAAGCCCGGTTTTCGATGCTTCGATTGCTCCAGTTCCCGACCATCCATCACGGCCCACTGTCGATCAACAATCACATTATTCCCCTCCATCTTAGGTATCTTGCCGGACACGATCTTTTGCACTTCATAGACATTTTCAACCAGAGCACGCTGATAAGGACCCATCTCTTCCCGCGTCGGAGTTTTCGTTGCTTCAAGCAATTTTTCGGACACCACAACGCGATCAATCCCGCTCCGGTTACCCATCCGTTTTTTCGTGAATTCATAACGCGCCTTCGCATCTGTTTTAGAAGTGCTTCCGCCGGAAATTTGAATCCCTTCCAGCTGTCCACGCCAATCACGACCACCCCCGATTTCGTCGCTGAGAATTAATTTGAATGAAGGGTCCCATCTGGAGCAATCGACCGAGAAGTTTTTCACTTCCGTTACCAATTTTCCGTCGATGAAACACTGTAAGATCTCGCCGGATTGACTCACCAGCAAATGCTGCAACCTTCCAACTTCCACTTTTCCCAATCGAGTCTCTTTCTTCGTTCCGTTACCATCGTTTTTTTCAGTTCGAATCCGAAGCACAAAGTTTTCACCCTCCTGACCAATCGTGAAAATTCGTTAACTCGAATTTGCCGACATCGAAATAATCCGGGCAGGCCCCTTTTGATCCGTCGAGTCGGAACTAATATTCGCTTCGATCGTAATCCCATTGCCAGCCTGAACCGCACCAACGATCCGACCGCTCGCATCCAATTTTGCATCGAACCAGCCTTTATCCAGCAGGAGATCATAGAACCTTCCAAATCGGGCACGACCATGCAAATCGCCTCCGCAGACCATTTCCTGCGCTTCATTTTGAGCCGTTGCATTTTCCCAAACCCAAACCGGCTCGATTTTGTTTGATGCTGAGGCTTTCGGTTTTTCCACCGGAATCACCGTTGTCGTTCGCGCCTTCGCAATTGGCGCATTTCCAAACCACGCGTCGCCAAAAAGCTCCGTCCGCGAATTGTTAGTTAGCCGCGTCCAGCTTTCGATTTTCTGATAATCAGAATCAAACCTTCCGACGTAGAGTTCCGACTTCGGACTTCGTTCCGGTCCAACAACAGTGAAGAACCGCGGATCATTGCTCCATCGATGGAAATACACTTTCTTACCCCGATTCTCAGGCATCGTATTGACCGCCACCTTTCGCTTTTTCGTCCCGCCTCGGTCAAAGAGATTTACTTCCGCATGGCTTCCGGAAAATACGAAGGTCCGGTGGGAATCGTCGGGCGCGATGCCCGGCCAACACCGCCGCTCGTATCCCTTCCACGTGCCTCTCCGCAAATCACCAGCACCACAATTCGGCCACGGAAATGCATCGGAAAACATCGCCCCATCTCCGGAAAGCTGAAACCACGGCACGCCTTTGTGGCCATTTTCCGACCGCTTCCAAATTAATTCATCACGCTTCGGTTTCACCAACTCTCGTCGTACGATTGTCGATTTCGTCTCCGATCCAATCCGGACATACACCCAGTCGATTTCCGTTTTGGGATCACGCCAAACATCGCTCGCCAGACCCGCACCCAAATCACGGAGGTTTTCGCCATTCCAATCGATGACAAATACCTTCCGTTTTTTCATATCCGAAAACACAATTTGCTGACCGTTCGGCGTGAAGAGTGGCTTTGAATACGCGGCGTCATTTGGAATAATCTTACGCTCACCCCGACCATCTTCCGTATCCATCCCCACCAGCGAAACCTGGCTACTCGATTTTGTGTAACTCGCCCATGAGTTGCCCTGCAACCAAACAAAGCGCGCCGGTCCACCTGTCAGTTTTCGTAATCCTGAATCCGAGCCCGACTTGGCGACCTGAATTGGCGTCGCCACAATGGGAGCCTTTCGAGATTTCGTCTTTACGGGAATCCCGCCCTTCATTGGAAGTATTTCAAGGCCCGCTTCGAAAATATCTGTTTCCTTATCTTGATTGCCCTCAATAACCACTTTTTCTGGCTTCGTTAGCTTCAGTGGGACATCGATGACATAGGCTTTCTTGATGCCTCCAGCCGTTTTTAAGATATTGAGATTATTGATTACTAGCGTGCCGTTGATCCGATAATCCATTGCCCGCGTGTTGGTATTCACTCCCTCAGTGAAATGAAATCGCACCCGATAATCTCCCGCCGGAAGCCCATTGATTTCGTAGCGATATTTCTGATGCCGGACCGTTTCGTAAATCTTCTCCGGCCCCAGATCATTTACGTTTGAAAGGTCGTGCCCTCCTCCAAAGCGGTAATTAACCCCGCCTTCCCATCAACCCAGTAATCCGAATCACTCGGCTTTCAGATTGCCGGACCGCCCGCATTGATGCGCAACGGGAGATCGACTGCATTCGCAGCCAGAGTTGAAAAAATGAAGAGGGTTGTCAGAAAAAATTTCATCATCGAATTAGACTCATTAACACAACGTTTCTAACGGTTCATCTCCTGATCTGATAGCCCAAATTGGCTTTACGATTCAATAGGGTACGTTCAATGAATCAACAGGGTGGGTTCGTAAAAACGGTTTTCTCAGAAACTTTTTTGTGTGCAGTCGGTTGAATGTCTCGAACCTGAAAATTCCATGAACCGATTTTTTGCTGTCCTTCTCGCCGCCACAGTTTCTGCAAACGCGCAGGAAATGTCCATGACCCAGTCAGACGAATTTTCTGAGGAGCAACTCAATTTCTTTGAGTCAAAAATTCGTCCCGTCTTGGTAAAAAATTGCTACAAGTGCCACGCCAAAGAAGGTGACAAAATCAAAGGCGGTTTGTTGCTCGATACCCGCGACGGTTCGATTCGGGGTGGTGATTCCGGATCAGCGCTCACTCCCGGAAACGCGGAAGAAAGTCTCATCTATATCGCCATGACCTACGAGGACAGCTCCCTCGAAATGCCGCCCAAAACAAAACTACCGAATCACGTCCTGGCTGATTTCAAAAAATGGATCGACATGGGTGCACCCGATCCACGGCGCAGCGCTGACGCGGACAAACCGGCGGAGAAATACAGTTCAACGATCGACATCGAAAAAGGGCGCAAGGAACACTGGGCTTATCAAGTGCCTACGAAACACGAAGTTCCTCAAACAAAAAAAGCCGACTGGGCAAAAAACGAGATTGATCAATTTGTGCTCGCCAGTTTAGAAAAAAACGAGCTCGCGCCGAATAGTGACACCGATGCGCGAACCTTTCTTCGCCGCGTCTACTACGATCTGATCGGGCTTCCGCCATCAATCGCCGCCACGGAAGCCTTTGTGAAGGCGTGGGATTTGGATCCCGACAAAGCCACTGCCAACGCGGTCGACGAACTGCTTGCCTCCGAACGCTTCGGCGAACGTTGGGGACGGCACTGGCTCGACGTTGCCCGATACGCAGAATCAAGCGGCCGAGAATCCAATGCGACCTTTCCTCACGCCTGGCGCTATCGGGATTACGTGATCGATGCCTTCAATGATGACAAACCCTTTGATCAATTTGTGGTCGAACAAGTTGCAGGTGACCTCCTTCAATTCGAAACTGACGAACAGCAAGCAGAACAACTTGTCGCCACCGGTTTTCTAACCATCGGCACCAAAGGACTCAATGAACGGAACCCGAGGCAGTTCAGGTTTGATATGATTGATGAGCAAATCGACACGGCCACAAAAGCGGTTCTTGCGACAACCGTGGCCTGCGCTCGCTGCCACGATCATAAGTTCGATCCGATTCCAATGTCAGACTACTACGCCATGGCAGGAATTTTTCTCAGCAGCCACACTCATTTTGGCTCCCCCCGGACTGCGCAGAATCGAAACTCAACCTCTCTCATAGAGCTTCCCGGTAACGTTCCCAGAGCTGGTGAAAAACTACCACTTGGTGAACTCGTCGATCTACAGGCTCGCAACGACATGATCGCAAAACAGCTGAGAGAGACCGAGGAAAAAGTCCGCGAAGCGCGTGCCTCTGGCGATACCGACGCCGCCCAGCGACTGCGCCTGCAGTCATTGAACAACATCAATCAGAGCGGGATTGTGAAAAGCAATTTGGAAGCCTTCGACAACGACGGAAATCGCAAGCCCCTCGCCATGGCAATGCAGGACGGCGATACGCTCTACGATTCTCCGATTTTAGTTCGTGGAGAAATTGAGAACGCGACCAAGGAAACCGTCCCACGCGGCTTCGTTCAGGTAATTCAAACCAATGACGAGCGGCCGATCCCTGAGACCCAGAGTGGTCGGTTGCAAATGGCTCGCTGGATGACTTCTCCCGAAAATCCGATGACGTCGCGCGTGTTTGTGAATCGGACGTGGCATTGGCTGTTCGGTCAGGGACTGGTCACCAGTGTCGATAATTTCGGAACGACCGGTGAAAAACCAACCCATCCTGAATTGCTTGATCAGCTCGCGGTTCGATTCATCGAAATGGAATGGTCGGTGAAATCTCTGATCAAAGAAATTGTCACGAGTCGGACGTATCGAATGAACTCCGATTATGACGAAGCAAAGTTCCTCACCGACCCCGATAACAAGCAACTCTGGCGCACTAACAAACGTAGAATTGACGCCGAATCCTTTCGCGATGCGACACTCGCAGTGAGCGGCCAAATCGATTTGGAGCGGCCCCAAGGTTCAATCGTCGCGGCGCAAGGAAACGGTTTCGTAGGTCGGGCAGGTGCCATCAGTTCGGTCGAAGATTACCTGACCAACTCGAATTTCAGCAATCGTTCAGTCTACGTGCCGGTTATCCGCGACATGCTTCCAGACTCGCTTCAGCTCTTTGATTTCGCAGATCCAAGCCTCGTTCTTGGAGCTCGAGAAACAACGACCGTTCCTTCTCAGGCATTGTTTTTGATGAACTCGAATTTTCTGCAAACGAACGCAGAAGCCATGAGCAACCTGCTCACGAACGAGCTGAATCTTCGCGGAGGAAAGCTCGGCTACACCGCTTTTCACCTCTGCTATTCCAGGCCGCCGACCGAAGAAGAAGGTCGCAAAACGAAAGCGTATTTCGAACGATTTATCAGCACCGCAAAGGAATCCGGCCTGAACGAAGCCGAAGCCACAAAACTCGCGCTTCACACCTTTTGCCAAAGCCTGATGTCGAGCGCTGAATTTCGCTACGTGAACTGAAACCGCATCCCAACTCACTTTTTAACCCCTATTCCGACAACGATGAACTCAGATCTACCGTTTCTCCCCTCACGCCGAACGGCTCTCCAAGCCACCGCTTCCGGTTTCGGTTACATGGCATTCTCCGCGCTCAGCACGATGCAGGCTGAGCAGCAGAAAAGCCCGCTCACCGCGAAAGCTCCGCATTTCACGCCAAAGGCCAAGCGTGTGATTTTTCTCTGCATGCAAGGCGGTCCATCGCACGTCGATACGTTCGACTACAAGCCCCAACTGACCGCTGACACGGGAAAAAACGCGAAAGGCTTTGCTAAATTGCTCGGTTCTCCGTGGGAATTTAAACAGCACGGCGAGAGCGGTTTGCCAATTTCGTCACTGTTCCCAAACCTTGCCGAACACGCTGATGACCTGTGCCTCATCAATTCGATGCACACCGATTTGCCAAATCATCCCCAGGCATTTGTGCAGATGCACACGGGTAATTTCCAATTTGTGCGCCCTTCACTCGGGGCATGGACGCTTTACGGTTTGGGAACTGAAAACGATAGCCTTCCCGGCTTCATCAATCTCGCTCCCCCGAATGGAAATGGCGGCGCGCAAAATTACGGCTCTGCTTTTTTGCCGGCTGTTTACCAGGGAACGCCGGTTGGACAAGCTCAGCGCGGCGCGCTTCTACGTGGCGGTGGAGCTGCGCCGACTCCGACGATTTCGAATATTAAAAACTCAAAACTCTCGCCCGAATTGCAGCGCGTTCAGCTTGATTACATCAAATCTCTCAACATCGAAAAGCTAAAGCGCGACCGGGTTCATCCTGAAATCGAAGGCGTGATTGAATCCTTCGAACTCGCTTTTCGTATGCAGGATGAGGTTCCGACCGTTCTCGATTTCAATTCCGAGCCGGAGAACATTCGCGAAATGTATGGACTGAATGATCGGGCGACGCAGGGTTTCGGAACTCAGTGTTTAACCGCACGACGCATGGCCGAGGCCGGCGTTCGCTTCATCGAGGTCAATCAAGGCAACTGGGATCACCACCGAAATCTGAGCAATGCAATGGAGCAAAACTGCGGCGCGATCGACAAGCCGATTGCCGGCTTACTCGCCGATTTGAAACAGCGCGACATGCTGAAAGATACATTGATCGTTTGGTCAGGAGAATTTGGCCGCACCCCACACGGGCAGAATGGAAACGGGCGTGATCACAACAACAAAGGCTACACCTCATGGATGGCTGGCGGCGGAGTGAACGGTGGTCAGCGCTACGGGTCGACCGACGAATACGGTTATCAAGCGATCGAAAACAAGGTCCACACCCACGACTGGCACGCCACGATTTTACATCTGATGGGGCTTGATCACACCAAGCTGACTTACAACTACGCCGGACGGGATTTTCGCCTCACCGATGTTCATGGGCATGTTTTGAAAGACATCATTTCGTGAGTGACCGGCTGGCACAAACCAGCGTAATCTCTCATAGAATGCCATTAAAAAAAATCCGCTTCGCCGTCGCTTTCATCATCTTTGGGCTCATCGTCAGTGGAGTCACCGCATTCCCTCTCGTGTGGGAATTAGAAATACTCTCTTCCTTTTTTGTAAAAGGCGCTGACTTCAATCCCGCCAATTACGAGGGCCTTGCCCACTGGATTTTGAAAGTTCGCGAGGGTCTGGTTGAAACGCAAAAAGCATATCCATTCATCGCTTACGGCACCGATTGGTTGGCATTTGGGCACATCATCATTGCCCTGTTTTTCGTTCCCGTTTTTCGCGATCCCGTCCGCTACATCGGCAATTTATACGTGGGGCTTTGGGCCTGTATTCTCGTAATTCCAATCGCACTCATCTGCGGCCCCATTCGCGGAATCCCGTTTTACTGGCAACTCATCGATTGCACTTTCGGTGTTGTTTGCATCGTGCCAATGTGGCTGGTGATCAACTGGGTAACAGGGCTGAAAAGAGATCCTGAGGCATAAATTCGACCAACACACAAATCCGTCAGGTTTCGGAATTGCGCGTTTTCCGCAAATTCACTATCCTGCCCACATGATTCTACGATCACTTTTCACTTACGCTGCAATAGCGCTTTTCGCCGCCCTTGACTCGGTAAATGCCACGGCAGCGGATCAACCCAACTTCGTCGTCATCTTCTGCGATGATCTCGGTTACGGCGATCTATCGACATTTGGGCATCCGACAATCAAAACGCCTCACATCGATAAAATGGCGGCTGAGGGCCAGAAGTGGACCAATTTTTACGTCGCAGCGTGTGTTTGCACGCCGAGCCGCGCAGGGCTTCTTACCGGACGTTACCCGATCCGAAATGGCATGTGTTCGGACAAGCGCCGCGTGCTTTTCCCGGATTCAGCTCGCGGACTTCCAACATCGGAAATCACGATTGCTAAAGCGCTGAAAGGAGCCGGTTACGAAACGGCCGCGGTGGGAAAATGGCATTTGGGACACCTTCCGGAATTCCTCCCGACAAGCCACGGATTCGACAGCTATTTCGGCATTCCCTATTCGAATGACATGAACCGAATCGAGCGAAAAGTCAGCCAGCAGCAGCTCGCCGAAGACGAAAATTTCAAAGCCTACGACGTCCCGCTTCTGCGTGACACCGAGGAAGTCGAGCGCCCCGCTGACCAGCGCACGATTACCAAGCGCTACACCGAAGAGGCCGTGCAAAAGATCGAAGAATTCGGTGACAAACCGTTTTTCATCTACCTCGCTCACAGCCTCCCGCACATTCCGCTATTTCGCGGACCGGATTTCAAAGACACCTCAACGGCAGGGATTTACGGCGACGTCATCGAAGAAATTGATTGGTCAGTCGGGCAGGTTCGAGAAGCCCTAGAGAAAAATGGCGTCGCTGAAAATACGCTCGTCGTTTTCACATCAGACAACGGTCCGTGGCTCAGCTTCAATACCCACGGCGGCTCTGCAGGACTGCTTCGCGAGGGCAAAGGCTCGACCTGGGAAGGTGGCATGCGCGAACCGACCGTTATGTATTGGCCTGGAAAGTTGAAAACGGGAATTGTTCACGACATGGGCGCAACGCTCGATTTACTCCCAACATTCGCCAAACTGGCCGGCGCGACACTCCCCGATGACCGCGTTTATGACGGTCACGATCTTTCTCCAGTCCTTTTTGGAACCGGAAAATCTCCCCGCGAAAACCTGTTCTACTATCACGGTGCAACCCTATTCGCCGTTCGTAAAGGCCAGCACAAAGCTCATTTCAAAACCAAAATCAGCTACGTGAGAGGCGCGAAACTCGAAGAACACGATCCACCGTTGCTCTATCATCTTGGCCACGATCCTCGTGAGAAATTCGATATTGCCGAAGGAAACGACGCCGTTATCGCAGACCTGAAAAAAGCGGCTGAAGCCCACAAAGCGACCATCAAGCCAGTCGAAACTCAGCTCGATGAGCGATTGCCGCCTGCGAAATAGCCGAACTGAGCCCACGACATGCATTTTCATGTCACAAAACCTACCAAATTGGGCAATTAACTGTGAACGAGCCAATGCACCTCATTTCCGCCATCGCGAACGACGTAGAGAACCAGCTTTCTGAAAGCCAGCCAGATCTTCATGATCCGGCTGTTTTTGGTGATTTGGTGCGCGCGCATCACCGCGAATTGATCGTTTACGCCCGGGCGCTGACCCGCGAATCAAACACTGCAAATGACATCGTTCAGGAAGCGTTCATCGTCGCTTTCGATAAAATGGACACGTTTGACGTGACCCGCGATTTCCCGACATGGATGCGTGGAATCGTCCGCAACAAATGGCGTGAGTGGGTTCGGAAAAACAAGCGTTATCAGTATTCCGATACCAACATCGCTGAGATGGACGCCGATATCGCCGCCTGGCAGGCCGAAAGTGCGGCCGGAAACCGCACTGTTTTTGATGCCTTGTCATCGTGCCTCGAACGCCTTCCCGAGAACCTTCGCGAAACAGTGAACGAATTTTATTACAACGACCAAAACGGCGAAGAAGTCGCAGAAGCACTCGGCGTTTCTCCGGCAGCCATTCGCAAACGCCTCCAACGCGCCCGCGAATTGCTGAAAGCCTGCGTCGATCGCAAAATATCAGACCAATCCCTCCAAGAATCATGAATCAGGAATCCAATATTCCCACCAAGAAGCCAGACGTGATGGACGCCCTCCTCAGCGAACACGCACGACTCGGCTCCGGCGAAGACACGGCTCTCGTCGAAGCGATTTTGCTTCGCACGGTAAACCAACCACTCGAGCTTCCCCAACCGATCGCCAAAGCGAGTTTCGGCTGGCAGGACTGGGCAAAAATGGCGGCAGCCGTCACCTTATTTTTTGGAATGACCGCACTGGTCCTTCATCAGATCAAAGGCGGGGAGCGGGCTGAAACTACATTTCAACTCACCGTGACCTACGCGACTGCCGACAACCAGCTGGCTGAACCTGATACGATGCCCGAAGAAAATCCAGCGCCATCAAATCGCATCGGAATCGTTCGTGACGTGACTGGGGTTGTGGCTGCGACTGATCTGAAACCAATCGCTCCCATCATGCAGGTTGCCGAGTTCACCTTGGTCGAAACCACTTCTCCGGCTGAATTAAACGGAACTTTTACTCCTTCGATTGATGTATTTGAAGCCGCCACTGCAGGCCGCGTTGAGTCCTTCGCGGTCTCCGCAAATCACAGCAAACGCACCGATTCAGCTCTCGAATACGATGGGAAAGTCGAGGTCAACCACCCCGAATTTCACATTCAAGCCGAACGGCTCGTGGTTCAGGCAAGCTCAAGTTCGACCGCGAGCTACGCATCAACCGGGAGCCTTTCAGGCCTTTGGCGCAATCATTGAACGAACCCTCGAAAACGGACAGGTCGAAACCGCCAAAGCCGATGAACTCGTCTACAAGCCGAATGATCAATCGCTCGAATTGACCGGTGCAAAAATGGAACTAACCGCCGGCTCTAAAACGCTTCATTTTGACAACGAGAACGAGAAACTGATCCTTCGCCCCAACGGCTTTCAGGTCGTGCGAAAATAGCACCGTTTCAGTTTTGTCATTGGACAAGAGATCCAAGGCCCCTTTCCGTAAAGTATGACGGAAACTGGTGAG
>ERZ887942.170-NODE-170-length-53576-cov-10.300555_pt1 | contig 53576 bp, 45 predicted proteins | sample MGYA00521099_ERZ887942 | MGnify/ENA primary metagenome ERZ887942 (study PRJEB32303, sample SAMEA104408605) | aquatic metagenome | biome: Brackish water; feature: Pelagic; material: water | place: Baltic Sea | collected 2014-06-07T06:48:00 | depth 16,251 m ... | reverse complement strand
TCTCATATGCGGCGTCGAAGATGTCTTCTAAGCTCGGCTTCGAAAAGTAGTCTCCATCGGATCCATATGCGGGTCGGTGTTCTTTTGAAGAAAGACACTTTGGATTCGAATCGAGATGGAAGTAGCCTCCTTGCTCGTCCAAGACCTTTTGCATCATATAGGCAGTTCCACCACCCGGAACGTCTTCATCGATGAATACAACACGGCTGGTTTTCTTCAAACTTTCAACAATAGAATGATTGAGATCGAAGGGTAGAAGTGTTTGTACGTCAATGACTTCTGCGGAAATGTCGTAGGCTTTTAATTGCTCTGCAACCTGACTTACCATGCGTACCATGGAGCCATAAGTAACCAAAGTAATGTCGGTTCCTTCATGAATTACTTCAGGCTGACCCAAGGCTACGGTATACTCGCCGAGGTTGGCAGGTTGATTCTCTTTAAGTCGGTATCCGTTCAGGCTTTCAATCACCAAACCAGGTTCGTCAGAGGCGAGCAAGGTGTTGTACATCCCTGCTGCCTGAACCATATTTCTTGGAACACAAACGTGAATTCCTCGCGCAGCATTTACAATCATGCCCATGGGTGAGCCTGAATGCCAAACGCCTTCCAAACGGTGTCCTCTGGTTCGAATGATGAGAGGAGCTTTTTGTCCGCCCTTGGTTCTGTATTGAACCGTAGCCAAATCGTCGCTCATCACTTGAAGAGCATAGAGTAGGTAGTCGAGGTATTGAATCTCCGCCACCGGACGTAAGCCACGCATGGCCATTCCTATTCCCTGCCCAATAATGGTTGCTTCACGAATCCCTGTATCGAACACACGGTGTTCGCCGTACTTTTCTTGAAGTCCTTCCAGACCTTGGTTTACTCCGCCAATTTTCCCAGAGTCTTCGCCGAAGATGATCAACTCAGGATGCTTAGCGAGAAGTGCATCGAAGTTGTCGCGGATTACTTCTCGGCCATCGACCAATTTCTCCTCATCAAGTACCGGAGCAACGGCATTTACGTTCAGAGCGGAAAGCTCAGATTCAGAGTGTAGGTGAGAGGAGTAACGCTCTTCGTTGGCCGCTTTACTGGCGGTGAGCCAGTTCAATAAAGTGTTTTTCGCAGAACTCTCTTCCGAGCGAACCAGGCGTAAGGAGCGTCTTGCAGCGGAAACAATTTCCTTCCGCATAGGATCCATTTCTGAAGAGAGGTCTTTTGCGATTGCACGAATATCATCTGATTTAGAATGCTCAGCTGCAAGGGCTTCAAGCATTTCGAGCATTTCTGAAAGCTCAGCTTTCATGCTGAGCATGAAGGCCTTCCAAGCTTCGGCCTTTTGAGTTCGAACTTCTTTTTTAGCCGCTTCCTGAAAGCCATTTAAGTCTTCCTGGCTCGCAAAACCCTTATCGATCATCCACTCGCCAAACTTGGTGATTGGGTCGAATTCAGTTTCCCAAGCCAATCGCTCTGCGCTTTTGTAGCGCTCATGAGACCCAGAGGTAGAGTGCCCTTGAGGCTGTGTCATCTCCTCTACATGAACAAGAACAGGCGTGTGTGTGGTGCGCGCAATTTCAGCGGCTTCCTCATAAGCGAGCACGAGTTGGCCATAATCCCAGCCTTTCGCGCGAATGATTTTGTACCCGCCGCGCTCGTCGATTTTTTCAAATCCCTGAAGGATCTCTGAAATGCTCTCTTTGGTGGTTTGATATTTCTTGCTTACAGAAATTCCATGACCATCGTCCCATACGGAGATGACCATAGGAACTCCAAGAACTCCCGCTGCATTGATGCTTTCCCAGAACAAACCTTCTGAAGTACTTGCGTCTCCGATGGTTCCAAAGGCAATCTCATTTCCTTTGTTCGAGAAGTTTGTGTGATCTTTTAATTCCGGGTTGTTTCGATAAAATCTTGATGCGTAGGCCAGTCCGAGAAGTCTCGGCATCTGACTGGCAGTAGGGGAGATGTCAGCAGAAGAGTTCTTTTGCTCCATCAGATTTCGCCAAGTCCCATCTGGGTTTAAACTGCGAGTTGCATAGTGTCCGTTCATCTGACGACCGGCGGAAGCCGGTTCAGCATCTACATCCGCGTGAGCGTAGAGTTGAGCGAAAAATTCTTGAGGCTTTAGAAGGCCAGCGGCCATCATGAAGGTTTGATCTCGGTAGTAGCCAGATCTAAAATCGCCGTTCTGAAATTGTTTGGCTAAAGCGATTTGTGCAATCTCTTTCCCGTCGCCAAAAATCCCAAACTTGGCCTTACCTGTGAGTACTTCTCGTCGACCTAAGAGACTCATCTCTCGGCTCAAACAGGCTAGTTTATAGTCGTTTACAATCTCTTCTTTCAGTTGTAGTTCGTCGATTTCTGTCTCCTTCGCCATGCGCGTGATTGTTCTCGGAATTCGTGTGCAAAGCTAAGTATTTTCAAGCCTGAAAGAAAGAGGCCCAAGCGCCTATTCATAAGGCACTCAGGCTCATTTTTCATTTATCAGATTCCGCAGGAAGTACAGCTCAATCCGTCACTCTCCATGCGCCACGTTTTACGGCTCATATCTCGGTCGTGGGTGTTGGTGACGTTTTGCACATCGTCGAGAATGATGTCGGTACTCTCACCGAGGTACACCGATTTGCCTTGAGGGAGCATCAAGCGAATCGCAACATCTTGCATTCTCCAACCGTCTTCTTTTCGAACGACGAAGAAAGGATCGAAGCTCAAGTAGTTGTCGGTAATGTTGAATTTGTACTCGATTTTTTCTGCTCGTACTCGGCACTCCTTCACGCTCGAACCTCGACTGTTCATGAGGATTTGAACGTAAATCGAATCGTCGGGACTCTCAACAACATCAAAACCAACGTCCTTAATGCGCAGCTTTTCGTCGTCAAGTGAAACCAATTTAGATCCCAAACCGTGTCTGCGCTTCCCGTATTTCTCGGCATTCGTGACGCTTACGTAGAAGGTGTCGGCTAAAGTTGGGGCAATGGCAATCTCAGTTTTTATTCCGTCGTCAACTGAAAATTGCTTACTAACTCGACCGCTGGCTACAATGGTAATGATGAGTCCTATGAGGAAGGCAGTTCCCAAGCCCAATGCTGGCCATCTCAAACTGATTTTTGAACCGAGCAATTTGAGTCCAGCGATGAAGAGGAAGCCAAGTGGAGCACAACTAAGTAGAAGTGCGCCTATAATGAAGAAATTCAGTTCGCCGTTGCTTTGGAAGAAATAGTTGGCGATGTTGCCGAAGTTACCGCTGTACTCAAATTCGTCAACGTGAAAGAATGCAACGTTTCCATTCATTACTGTGGCGGAAACCAGGCTTACAATCCCAATGCTTGAGGCTACCAGAAATATGATTCCTAAAAACTTCCCAAAGAAGCGAAAGATGTAGTTCACTAGGTTGAGAATGAATTTGCCCAAGCGTTCAATGAAGTCGCCACTTCGATCCGTGATGGAACGACTTGCTTTGCTCGCCTTACCAGCTACTTCGTCAAACTTTTTTTTTACGAATTCGCCCTCTTCTTGCACTTTTCGTTTGATGTTCTCGACGTTGATGGCCTCGCCTTTCATCGCCAACTTGTCGGCGGCAGTGATTGCTTTAGGTACCACGAGCCAGAGGATGATGTAGATGAGTATTCCAGTTCCGAAGAAGATGAAACTCACAACGAAGAGAATGCGCAAAATGACTGGGTCGATGTTGAAGTAGTGTCCGATTCCCGAGCACACTCCACCGAATACACGTCGATCTGGGTCGCGAAAGAGTCGCTTGGCACTTGAGCTAGCTTTCGGCTCATACTCATCTTGGGTACTGCGCGCTTTTTGTGCTTGCTCAGCCTCCTCGTCGAGGTATGCCTCGGGTTCGCCCATAATAGACATCAATTCCGCGACGTCTTCCATGGAGACAACCATGCGTCCGTTTTTGAGTTTTTCCTGGAACATCTCAGCAATGCGTGCTTCGATGTCGCCCATGATTTCTTTTTTTCCGTCGCCTTCGCTGAAGTATCCTTCAATGGTTTCGAGGTAATCTTTGAGCTTGGCGTAGGCCTGGTCATCTATTGTGAAGATGATTCCGGCTAAGTTGATTGAGACAGTCTTGTTCATCTTATTTGTTTTTTTTGCTTTTCACTTGGTTCACTGCCGATTGCAGCTCTTCCCATGTCGAGGCAAGTTCTTGTGAGAATTTGATTCCTAATTCAGTTAGTTTGTAATATTTTCTTGGTGGCCCCGATGTGGATTCTTCCCATCGATATGCAAGCAACCCTGTATTTTTTAAGCGTGTAAGTAGAGGATATAAAGTTCCTTCTACCACAATGAGTTTGGCATCTTTCAACTTGGCAATGATGTCGGAGGGATAAGCCTCTTCTTCAGCTAGGATTGAAAGGATACAGAACTCCAGGATTCCCTTTCGCATTTGGGCTTTGGTGTTCTCTACATTCATAGTTCTTATTTAAATTTTTTGTTGTTGACTTAAACATCTCCTTCAGTGGAGAGAAGAAATAGCTTTCCTCGCTATCCTTCAGATAATTTGAATATTCCAACACCAGAGGCACAGCTTTTTAAACTGCTGCCTTTGATGAGGAATGTTGTGGTGATTGTTTTCATGGTTGGTTGGTTGGTTGGTTGGTTGGTTGGTTGAAATTTTGTGTCTTAAAATCCCCAGCTTTCGTCTTCCTCTTCTTCAGTTTCGAATAGCGGAATGATCGTGCTGATGTCGAAGGATTCTATAAAGCGGTATCGGGTAATCAGCGATTCAACTTCAAGTTCGATGATTTCGATTTCCTCTTGGAATATACTGGGCCCGCTTAAATCACTGCTAGTATCTAGGTCGGTTACTTCTTTAATGGCAAAGCCTCCGAGGCTGCTGAGAAGTAAAATTGATGTAATGATTGTTTTCATAGTTCCTTGTTTGATAATACAAACATAGAACATTTTTATAGTACTATGCAAAGCAAAGTACTAATTATTAACATAGTATTATGTTGAGCGGAAATTTTGCTGGGACGAATGGCTGTTAATAGGTGAGAAGTAGGAGGAGGGGAAAGGTGTTATTTCACGATCCAGAGCAGCACAGGGCGTTCTCTCGACTGCAATAAAGAGTCAGCATAGCGCATGAATTCATTGGAAACAGCCGGACAACCCCAGCTTTCTGGAGCCCGACGTGGGTGAATCTCGTGATTGGGAACGATGTCCCAACTGTGAAATACCACGATGCGTGGAAAGGCTTTGTCGTTGCTCGCCTCCAGTCCATGAAGTTTGTAATGTATGTTGATGCCCCAGGAACTCCAAGCTCTTTTTCCAATGCGATACTTGCCTAAAGAGCTGCAATGGCTTTCAGGAACATTGCTGAATTGTGGTTCTGAACTGTATTCAAAACCTTTCGCGTTGCAGGTGCCATGAGTGCAAAGGCCCGATCGAATTGACTTTTGTTTCTCAAAGTCCCAAACAACCAATCGATTCTTGCCAGAGGGAATGCTCATATCCACTAGGAAGCAGATTCCAGTATCCATCTTAGCCTCAACACAAAAGGGAAGGGCTTGCTCTGCGATGTATTTGAAACGGTTCTGGCTCTTTCCTGTGCAGGAACACAAGATCAAACAAGCCAGACTAATAAATCTTATGTCCATGAATCCACTTTTTCATCAGTTCATTGTTGTCCGTTAGTTCAGCCAAAACATGCACTTGCGAAGCCCGCATCGCAAATGACTCCTCTAGAGCTTCGCTCACAACCTTATTGTTCACGTAGTCGGAATGAAAGAAGTAGCTCTTTCCTTCTTCAACCACGATGAAGCCAACGTGATACTCCAAGCCACAGATGTAAATAGCATTTCGTTTTTTCTTCAGATAGAGCACTAGCTGGTCGAACTCATTGATGCGATCGACTGAATTGTTGGCACTGAAGGCTTTGGCAATCGTAGTGGCATCTTGTTGTGCCAGTCTATAGCGGTTCAAATTAAAACCAGCGTGCTTTAAGGTGGTGCTCACGAAGTATCCACAGGCAATCTGTCCTTGCTTCGGCGAGTTCGATGTTCCGTTGAAGTCCCACGGCGTGCCCAGCCAAGCGGGCAGTATTTCCTTCGTCAGCGATTGAAAGAGGCGGTCAGAGCACTGGGAGTACAGCTCCTCAGAACCGCTTCTCTCTTGAAGCTGAACTCTTTGGGTCTCCAGTGTTTGGAGAGAAGAACTGTAACTGCCCAGATGCTCTTGCCCCAAACTAACTTGGAGAAGCATGAACCCAATCAATGTCGTTGCGATGGTTTTCATGTTCATCAGGATCAATCTTCGAAGCTGTAACGCTTGCTCTTCGCTTGATCAACAATGGCTTGAATGATGGCGTCGTCAAGGTTAGATCCAGACGCAGAGGCATCCTTAGCCTTCTGCTGAGCTACATCTGCTTCACGCTTTTTATTCAGTTCCGAAATCTGCTTCTTAATCTGCTCGCGTTCGTTCTTCTTAATATTCACGTAGGCTTCAAGTTGAACTGGATTGAGGCTTCGCATCTCTCCTGGGAGTTGATTTGTTTGGACTTCTTCGAGCTTGAAAGACTTTTCATCCATGGCATCTACTAAGTCCCAGGAAGCATTGCGATACACTTTCGAACTCTTTGAAATGGCGCGCTTGGCATAATTGGCGGAACCCAAGGATTCGGCTGCTTCATCTTGCTGAATCTGCTTTTCCTTTTTCATTGTGCCCTGGGCACCATAGGGAATGTAAGTCTGATTCAACTGAATGTTCAACTGACTGATGCGTGGATCGTATTGAGTCGTGTAGTGAATGGTCTTGGCGTCGGAATCGATGTTCATGTATCGACCTTTGCCTAAGTCCGCACCGTCTTTCCATCCAGTGTTTATACCCTGATTGTAGTTTCCACAGAAAATAGTGTTCACAATCACGTTCTGCTGATTCGCCATACCACAGGCGAGTTGGTAGGAAACCTGACCTTGAGTGAATGCCTCATTTCCAGCAATGAAGATGAACTGCAAGTCATCGGGCGAATCGCTCCATTGCAATTCTTGCAGAGAAGTTTGAATCACCGTACCGCAGTATTCCGAACCGCCATTCGTTCTTAATGCGAACAACTGCTCCGAAATGTCGTCTAGCTCACCGGTGAAATTCATCACCTGCTGAACGTATCCGCTGTAAACAGAAAGTCCGTCGTTGCCATACTGATATAGTGCAATGTCAATTTCAGGATCGATTCCGTCTGGGTCTTTCGCTTTGGCCAGTTGGTTTACAATCTTCCAGAGCTGGTTCTTGGCTTGCGCAATGAGTCCGTCCATGCTGTTGGAAGTGTCTAAGAGAATGGCCAGCTTTATTTTCTTCCGCTGACTCTGAACTTGGTCTTGTGGATTGGTCTGAACCTGGAAAGGATCGAGGGGTGTCGGTGTTGGGTCGGTTTCCTGCGCACAGGAATAGAAACTGCTTAAAGAAGTGACTAGGAGGATGAGAATTGATTTTTTCATGGTCTTTAATTTTCGTTTGAGAACGGAAAACTACCCCCGAGAAAGACCAATAAGAAGTTAGAATTAGGGAAGTCCGCAGATGAATTAGTGTAGGCGACTTCCGACTTAGGGAAGATTTCCAGAAAGCCTTAAAACCCTTTGAAATAAGCACTTTCAGGCTGTTTTTAAAAGACGACTTCGATCAAGTTTCCTAGCTTTACCGAAACAATTGGGAGCAAATGCATTTGAGAACCCTTCTATTGATCTTCTTTTTGGCTTGTAGCTCAGCGGCTTTCGCAGGAGGTGACCCAGATCTCATTATGATGAAGGAGTTGAATGGCATTGAATCTCGACTCGAGTCACAGCCCGAAGAATCCATTAAGACTTTAGATAAGCTCATTAAAGAAGCCATTCGCAACGATTACAAGCAATCCCTTCCTTTTGCCTACACCTTAATGGGACGAGCTTATGTTGTGTTGGAGCAGCCAGAATTGGCGCTGCATTTCATTCAACAGGCCGAAGAAATATATGGCAGTCAGTCAATTCCACTCGAGCGGATGAAAACGGCGATTACATCTCAAGCGGGAGAAATGGACGAAAGTCCGTCCGCAGTTGAGATGAGAAGTTCTTCATACAATGGAGAAAAGAATGAAGCGAAAAAGTCGAAAGTTGCGCTGAAGTCGAGAAGTTACGAGCCTTTATCAAAAAGCTTAAGCACTCCCGAAACGCCCAGTTTGTACTTCAAAACAATGGCAGAAGTGCATCAACGTTTGGAGCGTTACGACGAAGCCAACGACTGGTACGATCAGTATAAGAGAACAACCACCAACGAGGCTGAGCTTAAGAAGGCAGACTACGCTCGAGGTGAAAACTTCTACAAATCAGGAAATTTCGAGGCAGCCATTGCGGTGTACGAGGATCTTCTCAAAAGAGAGACGCGCGATGGCAACGAGGTCGGGCGTCAAGAATGTCAATCGAATTTAGCCGCTTGCTACATATCCCAAGGGAATACCAATAAAGGTTTGGAATTCTATGGAAACTCCATGGCTCAACCAGAGGACAGTTATTCGAATGAAGTCTTCAAGGAGCAAGTAAAGAAAGGGAGTGAAAAGGTGAGTGGCGCCCTCAGAAGTCAAGGGAAGTATCAGGAAGAAATCGATGTGCGAAATCAAAATCTGCAAGTTCTTAAAGAGGGCGTGGAGTATTTACGCTTGGCGCAGACCTATTATAAAGAAGGTGATTTCAAGAAAGCGGAGTCCTCCATCGATAAGTTTCTGAATGACATTTCTTACGAATTGGTCGACGCTAAGGAGGTTGAAGTCATCCGACTGCTTTCGGAGCGCATCGAAGCTCGCTCAGATTACAAGAAGGCTTTTCAATACATCACCAGCTACCAAAACTTAACGGATTCCATTGGGAAGAGAAGAGGAGCCTTGGAAGCGCGTTCGGAAAAACTAGGAGCAGTGGGGCGGGAGAGCTTGCTGGAGTTGGAGGTACTCAAGAAAGATCAAGAACTCTCGCAGAATACCATCGACTTCTTGATGCGCGAATCAAATCTCAAAGAAGATGTGGTGAGCTTTCAGCGTTATCTAATTTATGGCCTCATCCTCGTGCTTTTAGCCGCTTCAGGTGGCCTCATATACATCATGCGGGTTTCGAAACAGCGACGCATCGCGAATCAGCAGCTTGCCTTGCGATCCTTGAGGTCCCAGATGAATCCACACTTCATTTTCAATGCGCTCAACTCAGTAAACAGCTTCATCAGCTTGAGCGACGAACGATCAGCGAATAAGTTTTTGTCTGAGTTCTCGAAGCTCATGCGCACCGTGATGGAAAACTCCGAGCACGACCTCATTTCCCTTGCGAAGGAATTGGAAATACTCCGCATTTACCTAGAGTTGGAGCATTTTCGCTTCAAGGACAAGTTCAGTTATCAACTCAATCTTCCTGAAGGCATTGACGAAGAAGCCTATGAACTGCCACCCATGTTGATTCAGCCCTACATTGAAAACGCAATATGGCATGGCTTGCGTTATAAGGAAGAGCTTGGAGAGTTGAGCGTTTCTTTTTCGGAAGAAGGAGGGAAGCTGAAAGTTCAAATTCGTGACAATGGGATTGGTCGAGCTAAAAGCCTCGAAATCAAGACGAAGAATCAATTGAAAACCAAGAGTACCGCCATGAAGAACATCGGGGAGCGCATCCGCATCTTCAACGACCTTCACAAAATGAAAATTGAAGTAGAGGTGAAGGATGTGAATGCTGATGGCAGCGGAACTCTGGTTGAATTGATCATTCCACAAAACTCAAAGGCATGAGACAACTCAAGGCCATAATTGTCGATGATGAAGAAGCAAGCCGCTTAACCCTCAGGAATTATCTGACTAAATATTGCCCTGAAGTTGAGCTTCTGGCCGAAGCCAGCAATGTGAATGAGGCGCTTAAGGCAATTGCGAAACACAAACCCAATCTGGTTTTTCTCGACGTTGAGATGCCTTACGGAAATGCCTTCGACCTCTTGGAGCATTTTGAAGAGCTTCCATTCCAAACCATATTTGTTACAGCCTTCAGTCAGTATGCTCTTCAAGCTTTGAATTTGAGTGCGAGTCATTACCTCATGAAGCCCGTTGACATCGAGGAGTTGATTCATGCAGTTGCCAAGGTCCAACAGTCACTTGAGAACCAGAGTCAGGTATTGAGCTCGAGCATTCTTCTAGAAAACTTAAACATAGAGAACAAGCAGCTGAAAAAGATGGTCCTTCCAACGATGGAGGGTTTTGAGGTGGTTGTTCTTAAAGATGTGGTACGATGCCAAGCCAAGGACAATCTGACGGATTTGTTTTTAGCAGACGGCAGTAGGCGCACAGTGAGTAGAACCCTGAAGTTTTACGAAACGGTTTTAGAAGAGTATGACTTTGTCCGTGTTCACAAGAGTCATCTGGTGAACGTCAACTATGTCAAAGAGTATAAGAAGGGCAAGGGTGGCGACATCTACCTCTCCGATGGTTCTATTGTTCAGTTGGCACCTGCGCGAAGAGAGTTGTTCTTGAGTAAATTCACCTAAAACCTTTAGCCTTAGGCCTCTTTGGGCAGTCGCACCGTAAAGGTGCTTCCTTTTGACTCTTCACTGCGGACCTCAATGCTTCCGCTGTGCATTCCAACAAATTCTTGACACAGAATTAAGCCCAGACCCGAACCTAGCTCGTTCTTGGTGCCTCGGGTTGAGTGCATTTCAAATTTGAAGAGTTCTGCTTTTTGTGCGTCGGTCATTCCAACGCCATGGTCTTCAATTTCAATGATGTAGGAAGTGAAGTCTGCCGTTGCTCGCAGTTCGATCTTCGAATTGGCATAACTAAATTTGATAGCATTGGCCAAGAGGTTTCGCAGAACCAGTTGAATCAAATTGAAATCCGCCTTCATCATATAGTCTGAAGGAACTTCGACATTCAATTGAAGTTCTTTCTCTTTCAACTTCTCATCAAAGAGTTGTGCCAGGCTGTCTAGAAGTTCTTTAAGATTGAAAGAAGTCCTGGAAACATTGGTTCCGCCCAATTGACTTTTAGACCAATTCAAAAGGTTGTCGAGGAAGCCAGAAGTGTGGTCGAAATTGCGATTTAAAGAATCCAGCATTTTCTCGAGTTCGGTTTTGCTGAGTTTTCCTGCATCCATGAGATTCAACATTCCATGCAGAGAGTTTAGCGGCGCTCTCAAATCGTGAGATATGATGCTGAAGAGTTTGTCTTTACCCTGATTGATTTCCCTGAGTTGCTCGGCCTGCCTTTCTATAAAAGACTTTTGGTCTGTAATGAGTTCGTTGTTCTTCTCAAGAATTTTGTTTGCGTTAGACTTGATGCGGTAGCTTCTGTAGATGAGAAGTACAATGATGATGAGGACTATTAAACCAGAGCCAAGAGCAATATTACTCGCCTGTTGAACCTTTGTTTCTGCGGCAACCTTAGCGAGTTCAATCTCCTGCCGTTCGATTTCTTGTTGCTGACGTTCACTTTCATAATCGGCCTCCATCAGTTGAATGGTCAAACGGTTTTCTTCCGAAAGAATACTGTCCCTGATTGAAATCCAACGTTCGTGAAATTTCAAAGCTTTCTTTTCATTACCCCTTGTTTTCTCAATTTCATATAAGGCTTTGTATACATTGATCAACTGAGGCCTGTTGCCAGTTTACAGGCACATTGTAAGTGCGGCTTCTGTGCTGTTTGAAGCATCGTCGAGGCGGTTGAGTTTTAAAAGAGCCAATGCATCGTTCATGATTGCTCTGATTTCGGCTCCCTTTCTCCCGTACATTCTCGCGAGTTCCAATGATTCGCTGAGGTATTTATGTGCAAGTTCAGGTCGCTCAGTGTCTAGGTATACTAAGCCAATATTGTTCAGAGGGTCAACGGTCCATTGCTTTTGACCTTTTCTTCCTTGAATCTCCAAGGAGCGTTCTAAGTAGGTTAGTGCAGTGTCGAATATTCCTAAGTCTCGGTACGCCGAGCCAAGGTTGTTGTACGAGGAGGCAGTGGATAGTTCATCCTTTTGCTCAAGACGCAGTTTTAGTGAACGTTCGTAATACTTTATAGCCCTCCGGTATTCCCCCAGCCTCATGTACAAGCTTCCAATGTTGTTAATGATGAGGTGAATTTCATGATGGTTTTGCTTGTTCTCTTGTATCCATAAGGCTTTTTGGTACTCTTCAATTGCAAGGTTGAGGTTCCCACGGTTCGCCTCAATCATGCCTAAATTGTTGTAGATCCTTGCAACTCTCGCGCTGTCCTTGTTGATGGCATACAACGCCAAGGAGCGATCGTACATTTCTCTCGACTTTTCTAAATCATCTTGATTATAGAAGGCTATTCCACGCATATTGTAACAATCTCCAACGCCTCCTGAATCGCCAATGATCGTATACAGCACCTGAGCTTCATCAACTACAGCCAAACCACTATCGTAATTGTTCTGAAAATGCATTAGGACAATTCCTCTATTTATTTTGGATTGTGCTGCCTTTAGAGTGAAAAGGGAGTCATTGCCTTTGCGTTCAGCAATTTTTTCAATTTGAATGTACCAATGGCTGGAAGAATCAATATCGACTGTTCGATAGGCAAGTGCCAAGCTCTTCATCAAGTCCAGCTTTAAAATTGACTCAGGTTCTTTGTCAACCAGAGGTCGGAGACTATCTACAGTAGCTCTTTGAGCGAAGGCTACAGAGCTGAATAGAACGAAGGAAGCAAGCGCGAGTTGAAGACGCAAAATCAAATTAGGGCATTTAACTTATCAGGCCTGAAATTATACTTTTTCGCTATGCGCAATGAGCTGAACTTTAAAGCAAAAAAAAGCCCTCATAAAGTGAGGGCCTTTTTTTCTTTCAAGAATTTCTTGCTCAAGAGTAATTCAAGCGTTGAACCTTCGCAATGCGTTTGGCCAAGCGAATTACTTGTTTGGTGTAACCAAATTCGTTGTCGTACCAGACGTACATTACCACGTTTTTGCCATTTGGATGTACGATCGTAGCACAGCTGTCGTATACAGAGCAGCACGTGTTTCCGATGATGTCATTGGAAACAAGATCTTCAGCGATTGAGTAGTGAATTTGGTTAATCAAATTCCCTTCAAGGGCTGCACGCTTCATACTCGCGTTGAGATCTGCTATGCTCGTTTCTTTATTCAATTCTAAACTAAGAATGGCAAGTGAGCCATTTGGAGTAGGGACGCGAACTGCATTTGCAGTTAGCTTGTCCTTAAAGCCTGGCATTACCTTGGTTACTGCAGCTCCAGCTCCAGTCTCAGTAATTACCATATTCACAGCGGCTGATCGGCCACGGCGAGTTTTCTTGTGCATATTGTCAAGAAGGTTCTGGTCGTTGGTATATGAGTGCACCGTTTCGATGTGACCTTTGAGAACTCCATAATCCTTTTCAACTGCAGATAGCACTGTAGAAATAGCATTCGTAGTACAGCTTGCTGCAGAATAGATGTTTTCAGAATTCACATCAAACTCTAAGTGATTCACTCCGTAAACGATGTTGGGAATCCCTTTACCAGGAGCAGTAAGAAGAACTTTAGATACTCCTTTTGATTGCAAGTGTTTTCCAAGCTCTTCACGGTCGCGGAAGGCACCAGTGTTATCGATGACTACCGCGTCATTTATTCCGTATATGGTGTAATCGATTTCAGTAGGGTCGTTTGCCGCAATGAAGTGAATGCGTTGTCCGTTTACCAACAAGCAGCGATTTTCTTCATCGACTTCTACGGTTCCCTTAAACTCACCATGAACTGAGTCCATCTTAAGAAGAGAGGCTCTTTTGTGAAGTTGTGCAGGATCGTTGTTTCGAACAACCACTGCCTTTAAACGAAGTTGAAGACCTTTTCCGGCTTGCTTAATGAGTTCACGAGCGGCCAATCGACCAATTCTCCCAAATCCATAAAGAACTACGTCTCTTGGGTTGAATTTCGGGCTGGAATCATTAAAGCCAGCCAGCTTATCGTTGAGGAAGTCTTGCTTACTGGCATAGTTCGCTTTTTCCTCGTCCCATTCGCTCGACAATTTACCGATGTCAATTTTAGAAGGACTTAAGTCCATCTCCAAAAGCAAATCAGCCAATTCCATCGAGATCTTAACGCGAATGGGCTTTTGAACAACCTTTTTTGCGTAGTTGTGCAAATCGACGATTTCGGAAGTGCTTCTATCTACAAGGTGATTTCTAAAGAGTACAAGCTCAATGGCTTTTTCATAAAGTAGCTTACCAATACTGGCTTGTAGGTTGGCTGCAGCCTTTTCTTTTGCAAGGTGAGCCTCAAGTTCAGCTTCATATTGCTGAACTCCGGAATCTGCTGTTGACATTCGAATGAGAAGTTGGTGTTTCTAATTACTGACCTAAGTAGGCTTTCAAAAGACGGCTGCGCGAGTTGTTGCGCAAACGTCGGATGGCCTTTTCTTTTAGCTGACGAACACGTTCTCGAGTCAAATCGAATTTGTCTCCGATTTCATCTAGAGTATGCTCGTGCTGTGATCCAATACCGAAATACAACTTTAGTACGTCGCGTTCACGTTCGCTTAAAATTTGAAGAGAGCGCTCAATTTCGCGTACCAATGACTCGCGCATTAAATCGCTGTCGGTGGAAGGGACGTCATTGTTTGGCAATACGTCAATCAATCCATGATCTTCACCTTCCTTAAAGGGTGCATCCATAGAAACGTGACGGCCGCCAATTTTCAGTGTGTCTTTTACCTTGGTAGAGGTGATGTCTAAATGTTCAGCAACTTCAATGTCTGAAGGTGGACGCTCAAACTGTTGTTCCAATTGCGAAACCGTTCTATTGATTCTATTTAAAGAACCAACTTGATTTAATGGAAGGCGAACAATTCTCGATTGCTCGGCAATTGCTTGAAGAATACTTTGACGAATCCACCAAACGGCGTAGGAAATGAATTTGAATCCTCGTGTTTCATCAAAACGCTGTGCAGCCTTAATGAGACCTAAGTTTCCTTCGTTGATGAGGTCGGGTAGTGTAAGGCCTTGGTTCTGATATTGTTTGGAGACAGAAACTACAAATCGAAGATTGGCTTTTACCATTTTCTCTAGAGCGCGCTGGTCTCCATCTCTGATCTTCTTTGCCAACTCCACTTCTTGCTCGGCATTGATCATTCCTTCACGTGAAATGTCGGATAGGTACTTGTCGAGCGATTTGCTTTCGCGATTGGTAATGGACTTGGTGATTTTTAACTGCCTCATAATCAGAAACCTTAGATTAAGTTTGTAATCAAATTCCCCCCTTGATTCGAGTGGTGCAAAGGTAGGTTGAATAAACTAGAAATGCAATATGCTGAGATGGATTGAACTTCCTAGAGCTTTAACGATTCAAAGCCCCAAATAGTTCACACCTTAAGTCAATCTCGAGAATACGGTTATGGCATTCCAAAACCGTAATAACCTTCAGTGCCATCTGCATACTTACCCTCAACAAGCACGCCACCCTTGCGTCCTTCAAGAAGGTCATATACATCCGACTCAGAGTAAATTCGATTGTTGTCGATTTTTGAAATAACAAAACCTTCGCGAACACCGCTCTCCAAGAGCTTGCCCCGGCCGAGTTCTTTTACCCGAACTCCACTCTCTAAGCCCAAAGCTTTGAGTTCTGCTTTCGATACGATTTCAAAGGAAGCGGCCAGCTCATTTTTCAATTTTGAACTCGCATCATCCACAAGAGCTACCTCGCCAAATCTATTTTTCAACTCGATTAAAAATTCTTTTTCCTCTTCGCCGCGTTGGATTCCAATAAGCACTTTGTCACCCGGACGATAGGACGATAGTTTTTCTTGAAGTGAAGGGACGTCGCTCACTTCGTATTCGCCAACCTTGCGAATGATGTCTCCTTTTTTTATTCCAACATTCTCTGCTGCTCCACCTTTGGTGGTTTCTTGAATGTAAATTCCATTCAGGTCGTCGATGCCTTGAGACAAGGCCAACTCATTATCGATGTCGCGGATGGAAACGCCAATGAAAGCCCGCTGAACAGTCCCGAAATCTTTCAAATCGTTCACCACTTTAGCAGCTATGTTTGATGGAATGGCAAAGGAGTAACCTGTGTATGATCCTGTATTTGATTTAATGGCTGCATTGATTCCAACCAACTCGCCCTTGGTGTTTACAAGCGCACCTCCGCTGTTGCCTGGGTTTACAGCTGCATCCGTTTGCAAGAAGGACTCAATAGGAGGAAGGCCGTTTCTAGAATCCGAGCGAAGAATGTTGATGTCTCGAGCTTTTGCAGAGATGATTCCAGCAGTAACGGTCGAGTTTAAGTTGAATGGATTTCCAACAGCTAAGACCCACTCCCCAACTTGAACGGCATTTGAGTTTGCAAATTCCAAATAGGGTAGGTTTTTCCCATCAATCTTTAGAACTGCAAGGTCAGTGGCGGGATCTCTACCAACGACATTTGCTTGGAAAGTCTTTTTATTGTTTAAAGTGATTTCTACAGAATTAGCTCCTTCGATGACGTGGTTGTTGGTAACGATATAACCGTCCTCACTGAGCAAGACTCCTGAACCACTTCCGACCTGAGATCTTTTTGGTCTTTGCTGATTCCCGTAGCCAAAGAAAAACTGCATCCAAGGATCTGTGTACTGATCATTGCCTTCAACTATCGTTTTAACGTGCACCACAGCATCCAAACTTTTGGAAGACGCTGCGACAAAATCGGCAGGAGCATAGGGGAGTTCAGGTGCAATTCCCCCATCTACTGTGCTGATTGGCATCCCTTGTTCATGAACAACAATCTGCTCTTTTTGCGGAGATAGTTTATTGAAGAGAAAAATACTGAAGAGTCCACCTAGAATGGCTGCTGAAAAGAGTGAGACGAATTTTTTCATGCTTGATTGTTTTGTTTGTCAAATTTGCAACAGTAGAACGCTGAGGTCAATAGCTCTGTTTGCTCTTTGCTGTTAAGCTTTGTTAAGCCCAGTATAAGTATCTTTCAGAGCTTCGTGTCAAATTCCAAATGCTGATGAAATTCTCAAAATATCAAGGTGCCGGAAATGATTTTATTGTAGTCGACGATCGAGATGAAATATTTGATTTGACTGATCAGGCTCTTATAGTTCGTCTTTGCGATCGGCGCTTTGGGGTAGGAGCCGATGGCTTAATTCTTCTGCGCAATCACACAGATTTCGATTTTGAAATGGTCTACTTCAATTCCGATGGCGCGCCCAGTTCGATGTGTGGCAACGGCGGCAGGTGCATTGCCAGATTTGCTGATGACCTCGGCATTCCTCAGAAAGGTGCTTATTCGTTTTTAGCTGTCGACGGCCCTCATGAGGCTATAATTGAAGCTCAAGTCATTCACCTGAAAATGTCGGATGTTGAGAAAATCGAATTGGTTCCTGAAGGAAAGAAAGTTGAAACTGGTTCGCCGCATTTGATTCTGGAGCGGGAAGCATTGGACATCGATGATTTTGTACAAGAGGCTAGGGAGTATAGAAACTTAGAGGCATACAAGCAAAAGGGAATCAATGTGAACTACATCCTTCGTGAAGGTTCAGGCTTGAAAATTCGGACCTATGAACGTGGTGTTGAAGATGAAACCTTAGCTTGTGGTACTGGAGTAACAGCAGCTGCACTCTCCGTCTTTAATCCAATGCTCAAAGATGTTCAAAGCATTGAAGTGAAAGCTAGAGGAGGAGACCTCAGCGTGCGAGCCAAAGCCAATTCAACAGGTGGTTATGAAGATGTGTGGCTAACAGGCCCAGCAGACTTTGTCTACTCTGGAGAAATTAAATTCTAGGCGTTTAGCATAATTGGCATCACCAACATCAAAACGTCCTCAGACTCATCAAGTCCGTCGAGCGAGCGAATGATACCTGCTCTGTTTGGTGCCGACATTTCCAAGGTTACCTGATCACTGTCGAGGTTGTTCATCATCTCCACAATAAAGCGAGCATTGAAACCAATTTCCATATCCTCGCCTTCGTAAGAACATGTAAGACGTTCACTTGCCTCATTCGAGAAGTCCAAATCCTCAGCAGAAATGTGCAACTCACTTCCTGCAAATTTCAAGCGAATTTGGTGGGTCGTTTTGTTCGAGAAAAGCGATACTCGGCGCAGGCTATTTAAGAAAGCATGACGATCGATGGTAAGTTTGTTTGGGTTTTCTTTTGGAATCACCGCATCGTAATTCGGATACTTTCCATCGATGAGGCGACAAACCAATTGAACATCTCCAATACTAAAGTGAGCATTGGTGTTCGAGTAGCTCAGTTCTACTTCTGCGTCGGTGGTCGATAGAAGCGACTTTAGAAGATTGTTTGGCTTCTTAGGAAGAATGAAGGTGCTGGCTTTTTTAGCTTTTACATCAGATCGCACATACTTAACAAGCTTATGCGCATCTGTTGCAACAAAAGTTAGGTTGTCTTCATTGATTTCAAAAAGAATCCCCGACATAATCGGACGCATCTCATCGTTTCCAGTGGCGAACAATGATTTGTTGATTCCGCCGAAGAGGGCAGAGCTGCTCATTTTAATTTTCTCTCCGCCTTCTAGTTCAATTGCTTTCGGAAATTCATCTGCAGAAGCTCCGGGGACTTTGTACTTACCATGATCGCTGGACAATTCAATGCCCATGGTCTTTTCGTCTATGTCAAAAGAAAGAGGCTGCTCAGAAAAGGTCTTTAGAATGTCGAGAAGAATTTTAGCAGGCGCACAGAACGAACCATCTTTTGCAGACTTATCGAGATCCATTTTAGTCGTCATCGTTGTTTCGAGATCCGACAAGGAGATGCTCAGCGAATTTCCTTCCACTTGAAACAGAAAATGATCGAGGATGGGTAAAGTGTTGTTGGAATTTAGTACTCCTGAAATTTGGTTGAGATGCTTGAGCAATCCAGTACTAGAGACAATAAACTTCATATTCTTATTTCCTGTTTTAGCACTCTTGACATTCTGTCGCGAGAGAGGCACAAATATATTTCATTTGGCACAAAAGCAGCCTTCCTGAAAGGCCTTGAAAGACGTCTTTTCAACAGGTTTTTAAGGTAGGAGGAAATCCCTTCTTCTCTTTAATAGCGGGTCGAACACGAAGTATTGTACAACTACGAAGTCGCGTTCGTTGAGAAGTCCGTACATGCGGTCTAGGTCGAAGGGAATCGGGTTTCCTTCAAAATCCTCTGAATCTTCTGGCATCGGCTTCTTGAAGAGTTTAATATCCGTTGGAAAACCCAAAGCATTCACCAGCTTGATCTCGGCCATCGGAACTTGTTGAAGAATGCTGTCTTTAAAGGAGATGCTTTTCGTCTCTTCGAAGCCCTCAAAATTCACCTTCTTGAAAAGGTTTAGGTAGCGGAATATTTCCAAGGAGTCCACCCGAGCATCAAAATTCCCACTGGAAAAGTCAACGAGGCCAAAGGCTCCCTCTTCAGTTGAAGCCAACACGAAATTATCTTCAGGTGCAGAAGGGTAATTGATTTCTACACTTTTGATGTTTTCCATAGAGCTGGCAAATATTTCATGTGTACGCCATTCGTTGACATTCGTGAAATATCGCGGACCAAGGAAGCCATAGAGTCCTTCCATGTGCACCACAAAAGGAACACTTGAGTTTTCGAGCAACATATAGGTTCCTGAATGATCTGGATTGCTGCTTCCGACGTAATAGATTTTTGGGGCCTCTTCTGAACCTTGGTAGATCTCCACTTTCACTGAATTACCAGAAAGACGTTTTACGACGCTTTCAAAGGCCGACTTAGGAACCGGCGTTCGAACTTTCAATTCTTTGATGGTGTACAAGAGGTTGATGACAGCATCTTCTCGGGCAGCGTACAAGCCGTTTACAATCCACTTCCCATCTCTTTTTTCAAGAAGGATGTTGTTGTCGCTTTTGTCTGCCAGAAAGATTCGATCGATGCTTGCGGTATCCTCTACGGCAAAATCGTTCAACTCGGTTCGCATCGTCGATTTGGTTGGTTGCAAAGCGAAGTAGGCAATAGCAGAGCTGCCAAGTAATGCTAAGAGAATGAGAAGGCGATTTCGAGTTTTATTCATTACTAACGGCGGTGTTTGTTTCGTTTCCATGCAAAGAGAGCGAGTCCCATTAGCCAAATTAACAGTAAGGGAAGGCTCATGTTGAACAATTGCCAGTTGAACCGAGCAGACGATGCCTTTTGCTGGTCCAAAAGGCGCATTTTCAATTCTTTCGAACGCAATTCAATCAAGCCCGAGTCATCGAGCATATAATCGATGCTGTTCATGAGGAACTCTTTGTTCGCATGAACCTTTTGAAGGTACTTGTCGGAACCCAGTGGAAAGAACTCTTGTCGTTCTAGGCTCACGTCATTACGAATGATGTCGCCGTCGGAGATGACAATCATCTTATTCGGTACCGAAATCCCCTTGAAGTCAATGTCTGTGTTTGAAAGCAATTGCTGCGGCATACGGTTGTTGAATACACTTTCAAATTCACCTTCGAGCAAGACGGCCAGCGCTTGAGGTCCGCTATTGAAATTCTCTTGTTGAGGTTTTTGACGTAGAATGTTCAAGGAAATGCGACTGGGGGCATTCACCAATTTGGAATAAACAGAAGTCTGCAGGAGAATCGTTTTTCGAATTCCTTTTCTTCCGATGGTGTCAATGCTGCTGGCGAACTTGCTTGCAATGCCATCGAGATTCTTCACAATTGGGTGATTTTCTTTGGGAAGAATCATCGGGAAATAGTACCACGGATAGAGTTCTTGTCGAGCTTGCGTCCCCATCATTCCCGTGACAACTGGAATTGGTAAGGCTTGCATGTCCATGATGAGGTTTGGATTTATACGCACTCCATACCGGAACAGCATATCCTCTAGGTTGACACTTTTTGGCACACTAACATCCATTCCCGTGGCTTGAACACTGTCCATGCTTGCGCGCACACCATCAACTAAAATCAGGAGTTTACCACCTCGCATAACAAACTGATCGATGATGAATTTATCTCGTTCATCGAAGCTTGAATCGGGTCCTGCGATGATGAGTGCATCGTAGTCATCAAGGGCTCCTAGCTGCTGGTCCATGCGAAGCCGATTGACTGTGTAATACTCATCTAAAGTGTAGGCCAAGTCGGCCACTTTTAGTTCTTCGTATTCCGACTGACCTTCGAGGAAGCCAATCTTTTTGTCTTGGTTGGTGATGAGCTTTTTAAGTGCTGAGGCCAATTCGTATTCTATTTTCTGAATGCTCGCATTCACCATTTCCTCATCAGAAGCGCCACTCAAACCCTTGAGCAATTGCACAGGAATTTCCTTTTCTCCGTAGGCTATTATGGCTCCAGGGAAAAGAACTTTTTCGCTGAACTCTCCAGCTTCTTGAATGCGAATGTTCGTGTATTGAAGGCCTTCTTCTGTGAGCTTTCGGTAGCGTTTAATCCTTTCCTCCTCATCGTCACCAGCAGAAGGGTCGCTGAATTCGTATTGGATTTTTGAGTTGTACGCCCTAAACTCATCGAGCATTTCTTTTACAGCAGTTTGAAGCTTTCGGTAATCCGGTGGAAGTTCACCATCGAGATAAACGCGCGCAAAGACAACGTCGTCAACTTCCGCCAAAAGACTTTTTGTCGCATCGGATATGCTGTACCTCTTTTCAGAAGTCAGATCAAAGCGCTCAAAAAACAACTGACCAAGAAAGTTCAGCAGGAATATGACCACGAGGCTGATTCCAAAAGCGAGGAAGGCGGAAGTTCGTTTCGAGTTTTTCACCAGTTTCTACTTTCCAGTTTCAATTTTGTGGCAGCCACAAAAACTACAATTAGACTCAAGAAATAGAGTAAGTCTCGCGTATCAATAACACCCCGACTCATTGAGATGTAGTGCTCATTTATTCCCAAACGCGCAATGATGAGCTCAATTCCAGTGAAGGCTGAAAGTCCGCTGATGGATTCAAAACCCACAAAACAAAAGAAGGATAGGAAGACGCCAACAATGAAGGCAACAATTTGATTTGAACTGAGACTCGATGCGAATAATCCAATGGCAACAAAGCCGGAAGCGAGGAATAACAAACCGATGTACGAACCCCACAGAGCTCCAGTATCTAGGTTCCAAGCAGTTGCTCCGAGCTGGCCAATGGTGTAAACGTAGACTAGGCTAGGGAGGAGCGCAAGAATAATTAAGATAATTCCTGCAAGAAATTTCGCCATCACAATTTCCCAGTCAGTTAAAGGCTTCGTCATAATCAACTCAATGGTCCCGGTTCTGAATTCTTCCGAGAAACTGCGCATGGTAATGGCCGGACCTAAAAAGATAAAAACCCAAGGAGCAATGATGAAAAGGGTGTCAATGTTGGCATATCCGCTGTCGAGAACATTGAACTCGCCCGGAAAAATCCACATGAAAAGACCAATAGTCACCAAGAATAGACTGATGACGATGTAGCCTATAAGTGAGTTGAGGAAGCTGCTAATTTCTCTTCTGAGAAGACTGATCATAATTCGCTGTGAATGCTTGCAAAAATAGAATTCCCATTAGGCAAAAACACAGAAACAATTAGAAGGGTGAAAATGAGTTGAGAACGGATGCTCTTAATTGGCGAGAATAGCCTTTACCACTTCGTATTCAATCAGCAGTTCTGGGTGAAATTCAGAGTGGAAAGCATCACTGGATCCGTAAGCTTGACGTTTAACTCCCTGCTCTTCTACAAGTTTCAACATTAAGCCGAAATTCTCAATGCGTTGCAAATCGATGAGAAGCTCTGTAATGTCAATGCTTAAATCTTCGCGGTCTAATGTGCTTGCGCCAACCCGAACTTCGTTTTCTGAAGTGGTCTCAGGCTGATTCACCCAAGTAACACTCGTTTCATCCCAGCTTTCAGTAATTCGTTGAAGCAGACAATCGTTGATATCAGATTCATTGATGTTGCTCAGAAGGTCGCTGCGAAGGCCATTGAACAAACGGAGTTCAGCATGCAAGACTTTGGCATTTCTTGGCAAGCTTTTCAGGTCAAACTCCAACAAGCTTCGACTGATTAATTGTTGCTCGTTTTGATCATCCCACTTTGCTTCGGCCATAAATACAGAACTGGTCGATTGTTGAAGTTCTTTGGGAAAGCTTTGGATGAGTGCGTCTTTTCCTTCAGCAGCATCAGGCTTTAACCAGATGTATTCTACACTAGTTTGCTCGCAAGCAACTAAAAGTGGGAGGATTAAGAGGATAAATAGAAAACGCATCACTGACGAAAATACGCAAAATTAAAATTGACTTAACATTAAGGTAACATTGAATCAACAGTCGATTCTTGACAACTGAAAACTATCTTTGGCGCCTTCATGAGAGTACTAAAATTTGGGGGCACCTCTGTAGGAAGCCCTGAGAGTATGAGGGGTGTTGCGAACATCCTCAAGAACGAGGCTGAGTCTCTCGTCGTTCTATCCGCCATATCTGGAACTACAAATCGATTGGCGGAAATCGCCGAATACTTCAGATCCAATCAAGAGCATTTGGCCCTGAAGGAGATCGATGTCCTGGAAGGAGAGTACAAGATTTTTATAGATGAGTTGATTCAAGATGCGGTCATTCTGAAAGATCTTACCGCCATTCTTGATGCCCGCTTCATCGATTTGAAAAGGGCTTTCGTGAAACTTCAGCCTGCTGAATTAGAAGGGTCAATTCTGGCGCAAGGAGAGTTGATGAGCACAAGTATTTTCCATCGCTACTTAAAGTCCATTGGAGTTGAAAACCACTTATTGAATGCCTTAGACGTTTTACGTCTGAAGTCGGATTTGGAGCCGGACAGTGAATTTCTAAAGAGTGCATTGAGTCAAGAGGTAAACGCAAAGCCTGGCCTGAAAATCATTCAAGGTTACATCTGCAGGAATGCCTTTGGAGAGATCGATAACCTTAAGCGAGGCGGGAGCGATTATTCGGCTTCTCTATTTGGCGCGGCCCTCTCTGCCGAAGAAATTCAGATTTGGACAGACATTGATGGCATGCATAACAACGACCCAAGGTATGTGACGGGAACAAAGTCCATCGAGCGGCTTTCATTCAACGAAGCGGCTGAGCTCGCTTATTTTGGAGCCAAAATTCTACACCCGAGCAGCGTGCATCCCGCTCATGTAGCAAACATCCCCGTTATTCTAAAGAACACCCAACGTCCTGAGGCCAAGGGTACGCGCATTGATATGATGGGCAGTGGAACGGGCATCAAGGCCATTGCGGCAAAAGATGGAATTACCGCCATCAAGGTGAAATCGGGCAGAATGCTTTTGGCTTACGGTTTCTTGAAGAAGATTTTTGAAGTCTTCGATTGGTACAAAACTTCCATCGACATGATTACCACTTCGGAAGTTGCCGTCTCATTGACCATAGATCAGAACGATCAAATCGAACACATTCGTGCAGATCTAGAGAAAATCGGGAGCGTAGAGATTGACGAGAATCAAAGCATCATTTGCTTGGTAGGAGATGAGCTGCAGGAATTACCCGGTTTGGCTGTGAATGCTTTCAGTGCTTTGAAAGAAGTGAATATTCGAATGATTTCTTTCGGAGGTTCGAAGCACAACATCTCTGTTCTTGTCGACTCCAAGGATAAAGTTAAAGCACTCCAAGCCCTTCACGAAAACTTGTTTCAATCGTGAAAATCCGGGAACTTTTAGAAAGAAAGACGCCATTCTATCTCTACGACATGACCGTCTTGGGCAAGAATCTAGGCAGTCTGAAAAAAGCAGCCGACCATTATGGCTACAAAGTTCATTATGCAGTAAAGTCAAATGCTCGCCTTGAGATTTTGCGAAAAGTAAAGGACTATGGTTTTGGTGTCGACTGCGTGAGTGGAGGAGAGCTACTTCAATCGTTGAACGCCGGCTATACTGGTTCTGAAATTGTTTTTGCCGGAGTAGGGAAGAGCGACGATGAACTTCGACTTGGACTTAAGCACGACATCTTTTGTTTTAATTGCGAATCGCTCCAAGAATTGGAAGTATTGGCGGAGATTGCAAGACATGAATCGCGCTCAGCGAGAATTGCATTGAGAATCAAACCCAACGTAGATGCCAGGACGCATCATTATATAACTACTGGTTTGGAGGAGAATAAATTCGGAATTGATTTTACCGAATTGCCAGAGGCGATGCGCATCATTGAGTCGAATCCGGAATTGAATTTTCAGGGAATACATTTTCACATTGGTTCTCAAATCACCGACTTAAGCGTATTCAGGAATCTCTGTACCAAGGTGAACCAAGTGCTTGAGTGGTTTCGAGAGCGTTCCATTAAAATTGAACACCTCAATCTAGGCGGTGGGCTAGGTGTCGATTATGAAAGGCCCGATTCGGATGAAGCCAAGTATGAAGAGTTTTTCGGAATTTTCAATGATCAATTGAACTTAAGAGCTGAGCAAATTCATTTTGAATTAGGTCGTGTAATTACAGCGCATTGTGGAAGTCTAATTTCCAAAGTCTTGTACACCAAATCCGGAATTCATACCGACTTCCTAATTCTGGATGCTGGAATGACCGAACTCATCCGTCCGGCGCTTTACCAAGCCTATCACAAAATTGAGAATTGGTCGCAATCGAAAGCACAAAGCGAATATAAGTACGACGTGGTAGGACCCATTTGCGAATCTTCCGACTACTTTGGTAAAGCGGTTCGTTTGCCAGAGAGTAAGCGAGGTGATTTAATCGCCATTCGATCGGCCGGTGCCTACGGTGAAGTGATGGCTTCCAATTATAATTTGAGGGAGCGCGGAGAGGCTCTTTTTATCAACTAGAATATGAAAACATTCTTTCTTGGCTTTGTGGTCCTGTTGTCTTCTTGTGCTTCTAGCCCAAAGGAATCACCTAAAATCCAATACATCGAATATTCCAAGTCTGTTTCTGGGATTTCCCCTGACCTTGTCGCCTACAACCTTCGAATCAATGAAAAAGGTGAGGTGAAAATCAAAGGTTTGATGAATACGCCCAAAACAGGAAACTACAAGGCAGACCTGAAGGGGCAGATGGGAGAGGCTCTCTGGCAGCGATTGATGGAAACCGATTTCTCGAAACTGAAAACAGAATACGGCATGTCGGCAGAGGACAGCCAAACCAAAAGCCTGACTTACGCGTTAACTAATTCATCGGGAAGAATTCAATACAAGGCAATGGAACCTGCCATTCTTAAGGAGTTGGAGGTGGTTTTTGATGCAGTAGTTCGGATTTCAAAACCAGAAGAAAATGAATGATCTAATAACACGAAGTGGGTGGCTGCTTGCATTTCTTACGTTCAGCCCAAGCGCTCTTACGCAAAGTCAAAGCCCAAACATCGTTCAACTCGAAAATGAAATCAACGAACTGAAGGCGACAAATCAAAAGGGTTGGAAGTGGATGGCTCGTCACTTGGATTTTGAAAGTAGCCGCCTTTCTGGAGCAGGGCAAGTCTCAGATTTGTCAAAATTCTACGACCTTAGAAGCGAAGTTGCAAGGGCAAAGACTCAGGCCGCAGCAAGAGGAGCCAACTGGTCTCCTGTTGGGCCGAGCAGTAGACCTCCTGGACGATTCAACTCGCCATATGCCTCACACAATCTTGGAAGAATAAATACCATAGCCTTTCACCCCACGGACAGCAATACATTCTACACGGGTATTTCTCAGGGTGGAATTTGGAAGACCACAGATCATGGGCAAAGCTGGACTGCCTTGGGGGATGACCTTCCAATACTTCGAATCAATGACATTTCCATCAATCCCAAAAACCCAGATCAAATTTTCGCCTGTTTGGGAGATTACGCTTACATCGGAGTGGCCTTAAACACCGACGATCGAAAGAGAAACACTCATTATGGGGTGGGCGTTTATAAATCAGAAAATGCTGGATTGACTTGGGAACCAACAGGTTTGACTTATAATCTACCTGAACTGGACAATAGTCTGATTCGCCGTGTTTTCATCGACACGGCAAATGCTGGAACCTTGCTCGCTGGTGGGGTCAGTGGAATGTGGAGGTCAACGGACACCGGGACTTCCTGGACGAAAGTGTTGGACAGTCTAATCTGGGATATGGAGCAAAGTCCTGCAGATCCTTCCATCATTTACGCCACTTCAGGTTATGTACAGAATATAAATCAAGGTTACGGCGCCATCCTGCGTTCGATTGATTTCGGTCAGACTTGGGCAGTAATGAACAGCGGCATTCCCCCTCGAGACGTTCAACGAATTGAGCTGACTATAGCCCATTCAAATCCGAAAGTCCTCTATGCCATCACCTGCGATATGAGTCGCGGTTTTCACTCCTTCTACAAGAGCGATGATGCAGGTCTTACTTGGGACCTTCGAGCCCACAAAGATTCAGTTGATCAACCAAACATATTGGCATGGTCCGATGGAATGGGAGAGACAGGAGGCCAAGGAACCTATGACCTAACGCTCTTGGTTCATCCCGAGAATGAAGACATCGTTTATACAGGAGGAGTGAATGTTTGGGGAACTGAGGATGGAGGCGAAACTTGGAAAGGTGCTTCTTATTGGTACCATCGAGATGGATTTAGTACGCATGCCGATCAGCACTTTTTCGCCTACAATCAGCTGGACGAAAAGATATACTTGTGCAACGATGGTGGTCTTTATAGAACCGACAGCATTGGCCTAACAGACTGGTCGGCAATCCCTGGATGGGTGGCCAATTACCGATGGCCTACCGATTGGGAAAACATTACAAATGGTATGCAGATTACCGCCTTTTATCGACTTTCCATTGCGGAAGATCATCCAGGAAATGTTTTGGCTGGAGCTCAAGACAATGGAACCTACTACCTGAACAATGGGAGTTGGCGAAATATTTTTGGAGGTGATGGCATGGACAATATCTTGCATCCATCGGATACAGACGTTACCTACGTTTCTTCACAATATGGAAACTTGGCTTTTTCCGATGCTCTTGGATTTACCCAGTATGGAATTGACAATGATATGAGTTTTGAGCAAGGAGGCTGGACAACCCCAATGGCGATGGATCTTAAAGACCCCAACACCATTTATGCGGGCTATGGTAACTTGTGGAAAAGTGTAGATGCCGGAAATTCGTTTTTTTCAGTATCAAATTTCAGCGACATCGCGGGGCAAGGTTATCCCAATCTGATCTCTGCTTTTGCGGTCGCGGAAAACGATCCAGCAAGAATCTATGTTGCTAAGCGCGTGTATTTTGGCTACAATGAGCCAAGCTCTGTATGGTCTTTCAAAAATTCCATCTGGACAGATGTTACTGCAGGCTTGCCCGACAGTTTGTATCCCACTTCGGTTGTGATTCATGAAACGAATGAAGATACCGTTTTGGTGACCTACGGAGGTTTTGTAGATGGCGTGAAAATTTTTGCGAGCTACGATGCTGGAAATTCTTGGCAAAACATCAGTCAGAACCTACCGAATATACCAGTCAATGTATTGAAGCGTCAGAGATACAGCGGAATGAACACAATGTATGCAGGAACAGATCTGGGGGTTTATTTCTCAAACGACACCACAAATGGTTGGGAATTGTATTCGGATGGACTGCCCAATGTGATCGTAAGTGATTTGGAAATTCATTATTCAGAAGAGAAAGTATATATTTCAACCTTCGGTAGGGGGATATGGAAAGCAGATTTAACCGACACGAGTGCAATTCCACCACCCGACACAAGCCTCCCAACAATTCTCAGTGGTTTGTTCATGCTGGAGGAAGTGAAAATGTTCGCAAGTCCAGTGCCTACGGATGGTCCGGTGCATGTGAGTATTGAAAGTTTACAGTCTGGAAACTATCAATTGGAGTTGCTTGACGTGACTGGTCGCTTGATTGAAACTAGGAATTTTGAACTGCCAAGTAAAGGGAATAGAGCCTTCGATTATCATCTTGATGCCGGGCAATATTTCCTTAGATTGCGGCTTGGAAGAAGTTCCAAAACATTGAAACTGCTGGCCTTCTGACCGACGGCCTCTACGAATTTTTATTTTTGTTCTTCTCCCGCTCAAACACAACGAGATGCGAAATCTGATCTTACTGCTTATTGCAGGATTTTTTTGTACCACACTGAATGCCCAAACGAGCGTTCGTGATCAAGATGGATTGTTCTTCACCATTCAGGTAGGATCTTTCTTGACCATGCCGTCAATGAACGCATTCAGTAGCTTGGGGCAGCCTGTGAATCACGATGTGAGTGCAGAGGGAATGAATCGAATAAGCCTAGGACGCTTCAAGAGTTTTGGAGAAGCAGAACAATTTCTCACGAAAGTGAAATCAGGCGGAAGGTATTCGGATGCTTTCGTGACCTCCTATCTAAACGGAGCAAAAATCACCATTGCGGATGCGCGCAACATGAATCAAGGCAGTGATCCTGCCGCCGCTGAGCGTGCTGAGGCATACGCAAGAGAAGAGCAAGCGAAGAAAGCTGAAGCTCTGAAAAAGGAACAAGAAGCTTCGGAGGCTGAGCGACGTCAACTAGAAGCGGATGCCGCGGCGAAAGCCAAGGCCGAAGAAGAGTCCCTTGCTAGAGAAAAGGCTGAGAAAGAAGCAGCTGAAGCGGAAGCTTTAGCAAAAGCCAATGCAGAAAAAGAAGCTGCCGCTGCCGCAACCGCTGCCGCAGTAGCTCCAGTACTCGAAGAAGGAGTGCAAAAAGCATCTTCAGAGGAGGCGACTCTCTTGGCTGAGGCTGAGGGTACGGAGTCGAACGAATCAGAAGAGGCCGCTGCGCAAGCCGAAGAAGAACGCTTGAAAATGGAGGCGGAGGCAAAAGCTCAGGCTGAAAAGGAACAACTTGAAGCTGCGGCAAAAGCCAAGGCGGATAGTTTGTATGAGGCTGAAGCTCGCGCTGAAGCTGCCCTAGAAGCTGAACGTTTGGCTGCTATTGAAAAAGCGAAACAAGATTCCATTGAAGCTGCCAAGCAGGCCATCCCTGAAGGACTCGCCGTAGTTCATCACGACACCAAAATGGACAGTACTGGGACGCATGAGCTCACCGAAGTTGGGGGAGAAATGGTGGAAGAAGTAGAAGCAAGTCCCGAACCTGCGGCACCTAAAGAAATACCCACAGAAGCTGAAGTAAAACAATCGGCGGTCGACTCAATGCTTGCACTTGCCTTTGAAGGTCAGAAGCAATCGACTACTGGAGGGATGAGTGCTGAGGAAATGGTTCCTATGAATCAGATATTCAACATCCAAGGAAAGAAAATTCTATTCAGCGACACCATTTCCGACCGCCTTACAGGGCCCGAGTTTGTGTATAATTTAAAAGAAGGTGACCAGGTCATCTTAAGCGCGAATGAGGTGAAGGGAAAGTCGTTCAAAGGATACAGGATTTTGAGATACAACAACCAAATGGACAAGTTTGATGATGAGCTTCCCGTAGGCGAGGCGGACATGAAGTCTTCCACAATCTCTGAAGAAATGGTGAACATCAATCGAGATGGGATCTACAAAGTGAAAATTCTTCAGCCAACAAATTCTTTCCGAATCATGTCGGTGTTGATTGAAAAACGCTCCAAGGAGGAGAAGAATCTCGTTTTACCTTTCAGTACAAACCGCGAAGCTTCTTTTGTCTACGAAAAAAACGAAGAGGGAAAAACAGCAATAAATACTTCAGCAAAATCATATTATCAGCGCAAGGAGAATGCTGGAAGTGAATACAGCCCTTCCGATATTTTCATTCATGAAACCGAAATAGACGATTTTGAGAAACACCAAAAGAGAGGTGATCAATATCAAGTCAGTTGCTGCCCAAGTTCAAAGGAGTACAACAACAAACACGGCATCGACCGCCCCATTACCAACATTTTCAAATACTTCAAAGGAGATACTGTTCTAGTAGAATTCTCTCAATTGATGGATTCAAAAGGAAACCCTACGAAGTTCAAATCGATTGATTTGAAACGATACGGAAGTAAAGAAACGATTTACACGACCAAAGATGTTGGCGGGAAGCGCTTTGCTTTTATAGCCGGTAAAACTGGCTATTACGAACTTTCATTCGATACTTATCGACCAGATGAGCACACGGTTAGTGGAATAATGACTCGCCTCGCCAGTTCCAATGCCGATGCTTCATTCGTAAATGAAGTGGATCCTGAATTGATTCCGGTGTACTTCTACGAGTACAACAGCTTCACGAAGAACGAAGATTTGAAATTTGCCATTGCCCCGAAACCGCACGTAAAGGCAAACATTTCAACGAAGTAGCCTAGTAGTTTAGGCTGAACGATACTTCCGTTTCGTTTCCAACTTCATCAGCAGCCCAAACGCGCAGTTTACGTTCTCTGTTCAAAGCATTTAGTTCAATGTAGGCAAGACTCAATAAAGAACTCTTACGATCGTATTCACTGAGAACCCATTTCCCGTGTACCTCAACTCTCCATCCTTCGAGCCCGTTGAGTTTGTCTTTCATGAGAAAACGAATGCTTTTCCCTTGAGGAGAATTTCCGTCACTCAGCTTTTGAATGCTCGGTCCAACTGAGTCGATCATTAAGGTGTAATTTCCCGTTTTTTTGATGTCGGCCGAAAAAGTGCCATCAATGAGCTCTCCAGTGATTCCTCCTTTGAAGCTCATATTTGAACTGAGTCTGGCAAGGAAATACTTGTCTTCATAACCTGCCTTCACATTGGGTACGTCGATGAAGACATGCGCATATTTAGCAAGGGCTAAGCCAGCGTCGATACTGTAGATGGGGGATTGGGCCCGACCGATTGCTGGACGGCTATCCAAGCTGATGCGAGCGTCTTCAAACAAGCCAAGGCTGTCGATTTTCATGCAGAATCCTTCAATTTCCAATTCATTCACAGACTGCCATGTTAAGGCTATGGCTTTTAGACTTGGTGAACTAATCAACATTTCCTGATCGCTTTGCACTTCGATGGTCGCTTCAGACTCATTTCCGTAGGAGTCCTTTACCCGAAAGCGAATTTGGTGGGGAAGGCTGTCGAGAAAAAACAACTGCCCATCGTTGATGCTGTGCTTGTAGGTAGAAAGCGTATTTCCCTGCTGACGGTAGCAGCGTTGTACGCGTTTACCTGATTGTTGCCAATAAGGATAATCAACATGTGAGTTGATGCAAATGCTTTCGTCGAAGCTAAATGAACGCATCTCGTGCTGAAATACAGACTTCCCGTCCTTTTCGAGTTCGATGGAATAGATTCCATTTCGGTTGCTGCTGCCGTTGAGGTAATCGCGCGCTTCGATCCCAAAACCAATCTTGCCTTTCAGTTTGACAACTTGTGCATCCTCCAATACATACTTTGTACCCACACGTCGAAGGCTTAAGTAGAGTGGTGAAGATTTAGAGTTTACTCCGCTCACCTCATTCAGCGGATAAACTCCGATTCGAAGCAGGCGAGGAGCGATGTTGTCGCGAATGTTAAATCCAAACAGTAGCGGGTTTACTGGAAATTCACTTTCCGTTTCTCTGAGCTCGAAGTGAAGATGAGGGCCACCGCTTCCTCCTGTATTTCCAGAAAGCGCAATCAGCTCTCCCTTTTTAACTTGAATCTCTCCTTTTTCAGGAAAGAGTTCAACTAGAAATTCTTCTTGCTCGTATTGCTTCTTACGCAGATACGAATTGATCTTATCGTCGAAGGATTGTAAGTGCGCATAAACGCTTGTGTAGCCATTTGGATGGTCGATGTACACAACCTTGCCGTAACCCCCTAGAGCAATCTTTATTCTTGAAACAAAGCCCTCTTCTACCGCGCGAACGGAATGACCTTCTCTTCCTTGCGTTTTAATATCCAATCCAGCGTGAAAATGATTCGCTCGTATTTCACCAAAATTTCCAGCCAAGTACATTGGAATGTCGACGGGGGCTCTAAAATTAGTGCTGTCGGGATGGATTTGTGCGTCGCTCAAGAAGGATTGAGTAACGAGAAGTAGGAATAAACAGCTCTTGTGCATCATTGAGGACAAAGCTAATGGCCTTCTACGCCCAAGTAGAGCTCAGCTCAACGAAAAATGAACAGCAGTGACTGAAAAACTTGCAAGTTGCATTGTGCCAATTAACTTTGCCTTTCATCAGAATACCTGTGGAGAAAGTCAATCAATCTTTTGTTCGTATAGATCAGCTCTTGGAAAAGGTCGTGCAAAAACAGCGCGATTTAAAAGAGAGCAACAATCTGCTGGAGCAAAAAATTGAGAGACAAAAGGGCTTACTCAAGGAGAAGGACGATGAGATAGACTCGTTGAAGAATAAGATCAAGATTTTGTCGATGGCAAAAAACTTGGGCGGTTCAGAAGGTTCAGAGAACTCACGTGAACTGAAGTTGAAAATCAATGAGATTTTGCGGGAAGTAGACAAGTGCATAGGAATGCTCAATCAATAAGATGGCGGAAATTTCAATCAATGTAAAGCTGGGCGACCGTACCTATCCTCTCACAGTTGCACGTGAGGAGGAGGAGCGCATCCGAAAGGCAGCGAAGGCAGTGAACGAGAACATAAAAAACTTGAAAGATAGTTTTGGGGTTTCCGATTCTAAGGACTTGCTGGCCATGACTTCATTGGAGTTTGCGAGCAAGTATATGGAGGAGGTTGAAAACACTTCCAAAGACGACGACTTGACAGAGAAAATCCTTAAGTTTGAAGAGAAGCTCGGCGAAATTTTAGCTGAGTAAGTTCTTTATCGTACAGTCGACTTTAGAGGTTGACGAAATTTATGCCCGCATAAATCTTTTTGTAAACTCAACATTTTACACGTTGAGGGAGGAGCTTTGAGCTAGATCAGGCCTTTTTATTAGTCTTCGGACTGAGATTATGGTTCTATCATGACGTTGGAAGATCGACCCTTCAGAACCCGACCCTCGTTCTTAAACTTTCAGGGGTTTACGAGAATCAATTTGTGCGGGCTTTTTTGTGCCCTAAAAAGTAGAAATGTTGGACTTCGGATTATTTGCGTTGGTTGGATTGATGCTCGGGGCGATTGCGTCGTACTTCCTTATGCAAATTGCCTCCAAGAAGAATCGAGAGTCTGCTCTGCGACAAGCAGAGATGGAAGGTGAAGTCATCAAGAAGGAGAAAATTATTGAAGCCAAAGACAAGTTCATAGAACTTAAGGAGCAGTTTGAAGAGGGTGTTTCCCACAAGGAACGTGCTCTAGAAAACCTTCAGAAAAAACTCAACGTTCGCGAGTTCAGCATCAATTCCCGCCTCAAAGACATCAACGTGCAAAAGCAACGCTTGGATGCACGCGAAGATCTTTTCGAACGTCAAAACCGCTTCCTGAAGGACAAGAATGCCCAGCTAGCCGACTTGCATGTAAAGCAAGTGCGTGCTCTAGAAGAGATTTCAAAAATCAGTGCCGAAGAAGCAGGGGAGAGACTCGAGGATGCCATGAAGGCTGAGATTCGGAGCAAGTCGATGTCCTATGAAAAAGAAGTCGTAGAAGAGGCGCGCCTTTCAGCCAAGCGTCAGGCTAAGAAGATTGTGTTGGAAACCATCCAACGCATAGCCGCCGAAGAAGTCATTGAAAACTCGGTGAGTGTGTTCAACATTCAAAGCGATGAGATTAAAGGTCGCATCATCGGTAGAGAAGGAAGAAACATCCGAGCTTTTGAGTCTCTCACTGGAGTTGAACTCATAGTTGATGATACACCAGAGAGCATCTTGCTTTCCTGTTTTGATCCAGTGCGTAGAGAAATAGCGCGCCTTTCCCTAGATGTTCTTGTAAAGGATGGAAGGATTCACCCGGCACGCATTGAAGAGGTTGTAGCCTCGATGAATTCCAAGATTGAAGATGAAATAGTTGAAGCGGGAAATCGAACTGTTATAGACTTGGGAATCCATGGTTTGCATCCAGAGCTTATTCGCATGGTGGGCAGAATGAAATACCGATCTTCCTACGGTCAGAACCTACTCCAACACTCACGTGAGGTGGCAAACCTTTGCGCGACTATGTCGGCCGAACTCGGATTGAATGTGAAACTTGCCAAGCGCGCTGGATTGCTCCACGACATTGGAAAGGTTCCAGACGACGAGCCGGAATTGCCGCACGCCATCTTAGGAATGAAACTCGCAGAAAAGTATGGAGAGCGTGCAGAGGTCTGCAATGCCATCGGAGCGCACCACGATGAGGTGGAAATGAATAGTTTGATATCACCTGTGGTGCAAGTATGCGATTCCATTTCTGGTGCCCGACCTGGTGCGCGTCGAGAGGTAGTCGAATCCTACATCAGAAGACTCAAAGATTTAGAGGAGCTCGCGTTATCTCACAGAGGCGTTGTGAAGGCGTATGCCATACAAGCCGGAAGGGAACTTAGGGTAATGGTTGAAAGCGAAGAAGTTGATGATATCCAAGCGGGCGACATCTCTCTTTCGATTTCGCAAAAAATTAGGGACGAAATGACCTATCCGGGTCAAGTTAAGGTTACGGTGATTCGAGAGACGCGTGCCATCAATTTTGCAAAATAGACTGAGTGTCAAAACGAATTCTACTCACCGGAGGTGCCGGTTTTATTGGTTCTAACCTCTGCGAACACTTTTTACAAAAGGGTTACAAGGTTCGCTGTCTCGACAATCTTTCTACCGGTAGAATGTCAAACATACAAGGCTTACTAGAACACCCCAACTTTGAATTTGTAGAAGCTGACATTCGCGATTTTGAGGCTTGCGTAAAAGCGGTTCAAGACTGCGAGCTCGTTCTTCATCAAGCCGCGCTCGGCTCTGTTCCTCGTTCCATCGACCGACCCTTGGACACCAATGCGGTGAATATTACTGGCTTCTTGAATGTGTTGTGGGCGGCAACGCAAGAAGGCGTGGAACGATTTGTCTATGCAGCGAGCAGCTCCACTTATGGCGATTCCAAAGAACTACCAAAGGTTGAAGACCGCATTGGAAACCCAATGTCGCCTGATGCAGTGACCAAGTTGGTGAACGAGCAGTACGCGAAGGTCTTTGGCCAGATGTACGGCATCAAAACAATTGGCTTGCGCTATTTCAATGTCTTTGGAAGAAACCAAGATCCCGATGGGGCTTATGCCGCGGCCATCCCAAAATTTGTGAAGGCTTTTATTGAACATCGTTCACCCGAAATTCATGGCGATGGTGAGCAAACACGCGATTTTACTTACATCGACAATGTGCTTCATGCAAATGAGTGCGCCTTAGAGACTGAGAATGAAGAGGCTTTTCACGAGGTCTACAATGTGGCTTTTGGTGAAAGAACTTCTGTGAACCAGATTGTAAAAAAAACTACAACTTTTGCTGTCGGAAAAAGATCCGGAAATTGCAGAGGTTGAACTTAAGTATGCACAAGCTCGAAAAGGCGATGTACGAGATTCCTTGGCAGACATTGCGAAGGCTAGAAGAATGTTAAACTACAATCCTAAAATTAGTGTGCTCGCCGGTGTTGAGCGAGCCATTGATTGGTATTGGAATGATTTGAAATAGAACTTATGTCAAAAATCAAATTTGCCGTATTGGGTTACGGACACATAGGCCGTAAACATGCCATCATGGTGGATGGTAATCCTGATTGTGAGTTGGTTGCAGTCGTAGATCCGAATGAGGAAGCTCGTGAGCGAGCGAAGGAATTTGGGGCTCCTGTTTTTGCCGACATCGACGATTACATCGCTTCGGGAATTCATGCCGACGTAGTGAATGTGTGTACTCCAAATGGATCGCATTCTCGCATGGCTTCAAAAGCCCTTGATCAAAAATCGCACGTCATAGTAGAGAAGCCTATGGCCCTCACCAAGGCCGATTGTGAAGAGGTGATCTACAAAAGCCTTCAAGCTGGAAAAAACGTTTTCTGTGTGAAACAGAACCGATACAGTCCGAGCTCGGAATGGTTGAAGTCCCTCATGGTTGAAGAGAAGCTTGGTGAGATCTACATGGTTCAAATGAACTGCTACTGGAATCGCGACGACCGCTATTACAAGAAAGGTGGTTGGAAAGGCAGCAAGGAATTGGATGGGGGAGTGCTCTTCACTCAATTCTCACACTTCATCGACATCATGTACTGGTTGATGGGCGACATTGATGACATTCACGGACAGTCAACAAACTTCAGCCACAAGAAATCGACTGAGTTCGACGATACTGGAATTGTCTACTTCAACTTCAAGAAAGGTGGAATGGGTTCGGTCAATTTCTCGACTTCAGTCTATGGACAGAATATGGAGAGTTCAATCGCCATCATAGGTTCCAAAGGAAGTGTGAAAGTATCGGGTCAATACATGGATCAGGTGAGCTATTGCCACATCGAAGACTATGAACTGCCTGAACTTCCTCCTGCAAACCCTCCAAACGATTACGGAGACTATAAAGGAAGTGCTGCCAATCACCACTATGTGATTCAGAATGTAATCAACACGTTGCAAGGAACCGATGTGATTTCTACCAATGCCCTAGAAGGCATGAAAGTGGTTGAGATTATAGAGCGGATGTACGAAGCGTTCGAAGCTTAAAGAGTTCTCTTATGGAGGCTTAGGCTCGCAAAATCATTTGGTGCGCAGAAGTGATTAATCTCGCAATACCTGCGAGGCTGGTTTTTCAACAGAAGCCGGCTAGAATGTAGAGAATAGTACTCTAGGCGTAGATTTAAAAATCATCAATACCAATTTTTGGTACATTTGAACAAACACGATTCAAATGGCAAGAAACACATCAATATCCCTCGGAGATCACTTTGAGAAATTCATCCAACATGAAGTCTCATCGGGGAGATACGGATCTGTAAGTGAGGTGATCCGGACAGCTTTAAGACTTTTGGAAAGCGAGGAGCAGCAGCTTAAGGCTTTAAGATCAGCTTTAGATGAAGGAGAGCAAAGTGAGTTCGTACAAAACTTTGACCCAGAACAGCACTTAAAGTCACTCCATTCAAAGGTTAAATGACGAAACCTAAATATCACATCACTTCGAAAGCCATTGAAGACTTAGAAAACATTTGGCTTTATACTTTCAATAAGTGGTCGATAGAACAAGCAGACAGATACTACAAACTTCTAATCGATGAATTCAGATTTCTAAGCGAGAATCCTAATACAGGAAAATCAGCAGAGCACATTAGAATCGGTTACAGAACTAGCATTGTAAAATCTCACCTAATTTTTTACAGAAAATTGCCAGAGGACGTTATTGAGATCATTAGAATCTTGCATCAAAAGATGGATGTTGATCAACATGTAAAATAATACAAAACTGACCTCCCCGCTAGCGCGAATCCCTGATTCGGTCGAGTACCCTCCGAAAGTAATGTGCTTTAATAAATAGTTTGGAAAGATCTGGCACAAGCCTAAGCGAAGATTAATCTTCGCTTAGGCTTGATAAACGTCTATGAAGACTAAGAGCTTCGGTGCGATATACTTCTTCGTAGCTCTGAGAAACAAGTACCACATGGAAGTTGTAGGAATCCATGTCGGCCGCGATTCCTTCAGTCGTACTCTTTGGCCACAAAGGACTTCTTGGATCTTTGTGATTGATTAGAATGTATTCAGGGCCTTCCTCAGATCGCAAGCTCTCTTCAGTTTGATTCCACTTCGCCCATTTCCAATGTTCAAGATAGGCTCGCTTTGAAAGGAGAGCTAAGCTAGGCACTTTGTTTACGTGCAGGATTCGGGCTTCTTCAGAGATATTTGCTTCTAGGAAAGCGCAGTAGGCATCAATTTCTTGAACTCGTTCTGGAGTGCTGCAAATGCCATTGAGTTGACTCGTATTGAAGAAGGTTGAAAGCTCCGCCCTCGGCGCCTCGCGATAAACCAAGTCGCGGTGTTTGTACAAAGTGAAAATGAGAAGGATGAAGAAGGAGCTGAGAGTGAGGAAACGAAGTCCTTTGTAGCGTCTTTTGGTTTTATACATTTTGTCCTTGATGAGAAGGAGCAAGACAGGAATGATGAGTAGGCTGCCGCCGGAGAAAAAGACATTGACCAAACCATTGTTGGAGCCTAGATAGGTTCCAAAGTAGAGTGCAAGCGCCCACAGAATTAAGGAGGAGTATTTGCGCCACTTCAATTTCAAGAATAAGGAGACAATCAACAAGGAGTTGAAGGCCACCAATAAGGCCTCCCACCACATCTCCATGCGGTTCATCTGATCTAGGGCCACAATGGCAATGATTACGTGTGTGAAGAAGCGGTAGTAACGTTTGGTGCGAATCGAGACGTAAATCCAAAAACCTATAATCGCCGAACCAATGAGTGTTTTCGGAATGATCTGAATCCACTGCGCAGAATAGATTTCAAACAAGCGTCCGATGCTGTGGCTGTAAGTTGCGTTCCCTGCATTCACGGCCATTGTCAAATTATTTTTCTGAACGGCTCCCAAACGCAACCAGAAAAGGCCGTCGATGTTGAGAGAGATGAGTGTGAGCCAAACGAGGACGAGGACGGAAGCTGTTCCAATGAAAAAGCCAATGAGGCCAGGAACTAGGTTTTGGCGCTCTTTTGAGAACAAGCGAATTCCAGCTTCCATAAAGAAAATCGGAATAAAAATCGCGAGGGTGAAGTTTGAAAGAATCGCCAGTGTAAAGAAGAAACTGCTGATGCTGTAACGTACAAATGCTGTGGACAGTCGTTGTCCGGGTTTCCGAATCAAGAAATAGATTCCAACCAACAAATACAAGCTCGGTAGCACGTTGTAGTTCACGGTGTATACCAAGTGCGTGGTGAATACCAGTCCCGACATCAATACTGCAGGCAGTAAGAAGTTGGTCGTGAAGTACTCGCGAAGAATTCGGTAGGAGGTGTAAACCATCCCAGAGACAACAGCCAAATGCCCCATTCTAGACCAAAGTATGCTCGGCTCCGGCAGTAAGTGCAGCCACAATCTGGCCGATAGATTGGTTCCAATCCTCATCGGCATCATATGATTTAAGTAGCCTCCCGTAACATACCAGGCGGTAAGAATCCTCCGTCCTTCGTCGGTGAGATCAAAACCTTGGGGAAGCCAATATGCGGTGAAACTCACGAAGCTGACCATCAAAATCGTTTTGGGCCAGCGAATCTTTTTCCCGGTTAGGTAGCTCACTAAGAGGTACAAGAGTCCAGAAAAGAAAAGTGTGAGCGAGAGAATTTGGAATACCAAAAGAATGGGAGCTTCCGTTTGGTTGAAGCTCAAATGATACCAAAGGGCTAGGAGTAAACCGACAATAGGCAAGACCAGAAGCCGCATCTTTGTGCTCAGATTACGTTCTAGAAAAGTGACAAAATCGGCAATCAGAATTCGACTGTCTTTGCGGAATCGTACAACTTTTTCTAACCAGAATCTTGAGTTCATTGGGAGGAACGCTATGAATCAAAAGTAGCCATTTCTAGGCGTGATTGACTTAGTATTGCACGGCATTTAGGAGGATATAAGCACAAAATTTTGATCCGGGAACTTCTACAAAAATTGATGAACTCAGAAATGGGGAGAGGAAGCGTGACCGCTTTGATCCTCCGGTCGCTGGCTCTGCTTATGAGCTTTGTGACAGTATTGTTCATCTCTAGGAATTTTTCAGCCAAAGAACTCGGGGTTTTCACCTTGGTGCAAAGCGTCCTCATGATCATGATCAGCATTGGTCGTTTTGGAATGCATCAATCCATGATCAAGCGAGTGGCTGTGAACAAGGCGAAGAACAATGTGATTGGAATCCGCAAGGATTACAGCAATGCCCTTTTCGTTTCAATCGGAGTGAGTTTGCTCATTGTGTTCGCTTATTTGCTCGTAATGCCGATCCTCGGCGATCGCTTTCTTCCCGACTTGCAGGGCAGTATGTACCTCTTTGCCATTGCGGGTTCCGTAATCATCTTGGTTTGGCGCGACATCAACGTGGCGAGTCTACGTGGTCTCAAAGCCATCTCAATCTCGGTTTTTCTCGAACAAGCTTCCGTTCATCTCTTCACACTCATCTTTCTTCTCGTCATCTACTTTGCCATTGAGCCGGAAGGAGCAATCTTGAACAGTTATTTCCTAGCCATTTTGAGCGCTTTTCTCATCTCTCAGTGGTTTTGGTACCGTGAATCCAACAAGCTTGATCACACCCAAGGACAAGCGGATTTTTCTCGACGCGATTTGATCAACCTTTCTTTTCCAATGCTTTTGTCGAGCTCTCTATTGATGCTGAATCAATGGATGGACAGTTTGATGTTGGGCTATTTCCTGAACGAAGAAGAGGTAGGGCTTTACAATGTCGCGCTGAGGATTTCCAACCTCGTCATGATTCCGCTCTTCGCAGTGAACGCCGTGGCAGCTCCAAAATTTGCGGAAGATTATTCCAAGGATGGACGTACTTCCTTACAAGGAACAGTAAGTCAGGCAAGTAAGATGATCTTTCTCCTGAGCATTCCGCTGGTGGTTGTGCTGGGAATAGGCGGCGAATTCGCTCTTTCGATTTTTGGGGAAGAGTACACAGCTTCCTATTTGCCACTGCTCATTCTCTTGATTGGCCAAGCAGTCAATGTAAGTGCGGGTTCTGTAATGAACCTACTTCAGATGACGGGTTATGAAAAGCTTGGTAATCGAATCGTATTGGCTTCTACCGTGACCAACATCGTTTTAAATGTTCTCTTGATTCCGCTTTACGGCGCCATAGGAGCTGCAATTGCTACCTCTGCTAGCTTAGTGGTGTGGAATGTTCTAGGAATCATTTACGTCTGGAAGAAGCTCAAAGTAAGAAGCTTCTACTGGCCTTTCCGCAGTTGATCTAAAGCTTTGAGCTTTTTGTTCTGGTACTTACTCAGCACGTGATAAGGTTGCTGGCGACTTCCAAAGGAGCGGAAGAATTTCTCTATCGCTTCAATCACGCTGCCCTCGAAATTGAAAGTGTCAACGTGTTTTTGAGCTTCTAAAATCGCTTGGAAAAGTAGGAAGCTGAAAATTCCATTTCCCTTCGTGTTTGGATCCGTAGCCCCAACCAAATAGTAGGCTTGATGCTTATCCCAAAGCAGAAGTATGCCCGATACGCGCTTGCCATCTTGCAGTGCATAAAGCACTTTAGCCTTTCCGGCAATCAGTATTGGTCGGAAGCGTTTCTCGAAATCTTCGAACGAATAGCCAATGGGCATTCCTTTTTGCTCGTAGTCGAGAATTTTCAAACGATGTAGGTCTTCCAGCTCATCGCTCTCAACAATGTCAATTTCGTTTCGGGTGGCTTTATTGATCTCCCTGCGAATGTTGCCATTCAAACCTTCCCTCAGTTCCTCTTCCGTCAATTTGAGGTCTAAGAGATAGGTGTATTGGGTGGTTTGCTCGAAGCCCAACCATTTGAATGGCAAATGATTTTGAAGGCTGGGGTAGAGGTTGCACGCAATGGCGTCGTGCTTGGGTAAGGCTCCGTACAATTCATCAATAACTTTCTTCTCAAAAGACATGCGGGCGTAGTCCTTTTGGCCTTTTGGGTAAAACAGCCAAGGGCCACCGTAAGGGTTTAACCAAGCTTGGGTAATCTTGGTAAATCCCATTTTTTTCTTTTTCATGAAAGGCCATACAGCCTTAGGGTCGTTTACTTCGCCGCTAAGAACCAGATCCCAAGAATCTGGGTCGAAGCTCTCAAACCAAATGTCTTGGTAGAAGATGGGGAGATCAAACTTTTCTCCAAGGGACTTTAAAATTTCGAGTTTATCCATTTCGATGCGACCAATCTAGCTTTTCAACCGACTCCATAATTGTCTTCCATTCAGAATTGTCCACTTTCTGTTCTTGATGAGCATGAACTTTAGGTGAATCAGCTCCTTCTCGCATTTCAGGAAGAGGAGTGATGAAGCCAGCGAGCTTCACTATAAGCTGCTCATCTAGGTCTTCATAATGAACGATGGTGCTCTGGTTTTCTGCGGGAATGTCTTGAAGAATTTGTTTTTCCAAGCCATGAATTTGAAGCGCCAGGCGAGGAATAAGACTTTCATCAGCGAAGTCTGGGTAATTCTTTGGAATAGCTGACCAAGAGGCTTCTTCATCAATTCCAAGCGAACGACGCATCAGCAACATTGATTGAACGCAAAACTCAGGCTTTCGAAAGTTAATGATGAATTTGGCTTTTGGAAATACCTTGACTAAGACTTTCAGACGCTCAGCTAGAAGAAGGTTTTTCACCAGTAAGGGAGCTTCGAATGTTTTTGAGAGGAAATAGAAGTTCTCTCGTATCGCGTGAATTTGTTGCGAACTCAATTCGTTTCCTTCAAAGTATCGCTGACCATTTGCCAGGTAATTGTACCAAAACGGGCCGCATTCGCTTGGCGCATGCAAGCCTTGTTCGTGGGTTCGTCCTCCATTGGAGCCGAACGATTGATGTGGACGATGTCCGAATCGATTGAAGCTGCGCTTCACTCCAAAGCGAAAGTTCTTGTGAAAGAGATGAATCTGATTGTCGATGTAAGAAAAGCGATATCGATTGCTCAAATGTTGGTAGAGCATGGTTGAACCCGAACGTGCTGGCCCAAGGATGAAGCAAGGAGCGAAGTCTTCAGTAGGCTCAACTTCCTTGGGTTCGAAAAAGGAAATAGCAGGACTCAATACCTCGTTGATTCGCTCTTGAATGAAAAATGAATTGAGGTATGCTGGGTTCATCGGAGCTGCAAAAATGTGCATTTGAAACCGATTGGTTGAGCTCAGTCGAAGAACTCCTTTAGTTTTGGCAATTGAAAAGCCCATTGTGAGCATAACAGTTAAAGCCTTCAAGAATTTTGAGCCCGAGCGGAAGTACATCCTAGATGTACTCTTCGAAGAGTTTTATGGCTTGAACTACAACCTGGAATGGCACGATGAAGCTGAATGGCGGATTGAGTTTGAGGGAAAGAATATCATCATGCCCGACCTCTACTTTGCGCAACATAAGGAGGATCGAAGCTTAAATCATTCAGATGCACGAGATCTTCAGTTCCGTGAAAGCAATGGTAGCCATGCTCTTTTTGGGCAAGACGGAATAGAAAAAGAAGAAAACTCTATAAGATTCAAAGCCGACTTCATCGCCTCAGCCTTTGTATTGCTTTCCCGTTTAGAAGAAAATGAATCTCCGTTAGACGATCGATATGGACGATTTCCAACTGCTAACTTATTGGTAAAAAAGGCAGGATTGGAAAAACGGCCCCTGGTAAACGAATACCTTGAGTTGATCTGGTCGGCCTTTCAGGAATTGGGCTTTCAGCAAAAGCGAAAAAAAAGGAACTACAGTTTGAACCTCACCCACGACGTCGACCAATTTCGACGTTACGACGAGGCGGGCAAACTGATTCGTGCTTTGGGCGGCGACATAATAAGAAGGAAGAGCGCGAGTGTCTTTTTGAAGACCATAAAGCGGATACTGGCTGTGCGAGCTGGAAATGCAAAAGATCCATACGACTCCTTCGAGTTCATCATGGACGTCTCCGAAAAGAACAATCTCAAATCGTGCTTTTACTTCATGTGCATGGAAAAGGGTGAGTTTGATTGGAGGTACAACATCTCCGACCCAAAAGTGCAAGCGGAGATCGATCGCATTGCCGAGAGGGGTCATCGACTTGGAATTCACCCTGGTTGGAATACTTTCCTTGACGCAGATCGAATGTCGGAGGAAATGAAACGCGCCCGTCTTGCAGTTCCATCACTTGCGGATGGAAGACAGCACTACCTGAAATTCCGATTTCCTGAATCATTAACCTCCCTAGAAAAGGAAATTGAAACAGATTCAAGTTTGGGATTCGATTCGGGCTACGGCTTTCGCTCTTCAGTATGCTACCCCTATTCTTTGTACCATTTTCAAGAACGACGAAAATCCAGTTTACGAGAACATCCTTTGATCTTGATGGATACAGCCTTGGGTTTCAAAATGAGCACCGAAGAATTCAAAGCCGCTTGTTTGGAAATGAAGAATGAGGTGCAGAAATATAATGGTGAATTCGTACTTCTATGGCATCCAAACAACCTTTGGGTGCATGAATGGCAAGTTCATGGAGATGAATATGCGGCGCTCATAGAGGAGCTGAGTGCTAAAGCTTGAGTTCGCGAAAGAAAGCAAATGCTGCCGCCAACCCCAGAAACAGAAAGGCGAACATCACTCCTTGTTTAGCAACTTCTTGAGTAGCGCGAACTTGATCGTTGAAAGATTTCGCAACGTATGCTTCAACCAATCGTCCAAGACGCTGGTCGTAGTCGGCCTTTAATTCATAAGCTTCATTGAGGTCACCTTGTGTGTCTTCCGAGGGTGCTTCTGCCGTGGCATCATTCAAATACTTCTTGCGGCTCTCTCTCAGCAACTGAATGTCTTCTTCCAAACGTCCACTAGCGGTACTAAGCACTGCCATCTTGTTTTCGTAGAGTTTGCTGACCAACGAGTTGTCTGCAACGATTTTCATACAAAGCGCCTCCAAAGTTGGGAGGAGCGCCGGATCTTCGGTCGAGCAGGTCAATTGCACGCAATTGTTGATGCGGTTGTCCATGTATTGCTCAGGAACTTTAAAATCTTTAGCTCGTGCAATCACTTTTACATCCAGACTTTTCAGCTTTGAGAGCTCAGAGGCATCCATTCCTGAAAGTTGAGAAAGGTAGTCGTAGTTTCGATCGATAACAGCGCGACTGAGTTCACCAAGGATTTCCTTCAATCGGTCATTTTCAACAAGGTCGCTGCACAAGACAAGATCCGACTCGTATCGAGAAGCTCTGTTGTTTTCGAGAATGGATCCCAATAAGGCTCCAATCACAAGAGCAACCGAGAGAATAAGGATGTTTCTTCTAAGGAATCGAAGGATTTCCAAGAGTAATTCGCCGAGCGAGATGTCTTCTTTCATGCTTCTCGCAAAGATTATAAATCTAGATGACTTTAATTTGCGCCAAGAATGACAAAAGAAGTGCTCTTCCTAAGGTTGCTGAATGATCAAAGAATGCGCTTGGTATTTCTCTTGTTTGCCGTTTTTGTCTATTGTGATTTTGAGTACGAATCCTTCATCTACGGTAAATATGCTTACGCAGGTTTCGACTACGAGCCAGATGGTGCTAAATCATTCATTAGCTATGCCTTACTTCTTTTAGGCTTGGGTTTTTTCTTTCTGAAGGGAAGTCGAATGCTCAAGGCGATTGCCGCGCTCTTCTTCGTCTTTTTATACATCCCAAACCTGGTCATATATCAGTACATGGAATTGCCTTTAGGATTCCTGCTGGCAATCACACTCTTTCTTCTCATTCTATGTAATCCTGGCAGGACGTGGGTGATGCCGAAAGGCATCGTACTTAAGAAACGACAGCACAGCTTGTTTTTTCTTGGCCTAGCTCTCTTGATTGCCATTCCATTTTTTGTCACCTATTCAATCAATTGGAACCCTAAGCTTTTCCTTCTTGGTGAGTTGACTTACGTGGTTCGGGAAGCGTCACATGCTGGTGGGAATCCATTGACAACCTACCTATTCAACCCACTTTTCAAGGTTTTACTTCCAATGTTGATCATCTACGGCTTGAAGGAGCGGCAGTTCTATCTGAGTGCATTGGGCTTCGGTTTGATCATGTTGCTTTTCATGGCGCTGCCACATAAGAATGTATTCTTCAGTGTTTTCGTCGTTCTCTTTTTCTATTTCTTCAAGGATCCACTGAAAAAAGTTGGAATCTTCATTTTTGGATTTTTACTCTTACTAATAGCAGGGAAGATGCTTGTGCTATATCAAGACAGCCTCTTTTTAGAATCTGTTTTTTACAGAAGATTCTTGATGTTACCAGCCTACCTAAACATTGTTTATTACGACTTATTCAAGGACATTCCGCTCTTTTTCTCACACAGCATTCTGAGTTCTTGGGTGGAATATCCTCTTGATTTGGATCCAAGTCACTATGTAGGCTTACAGGCTTTCAACAGCGCAGCAACCAACGCCAACAATGGCTTTTTCAGCGATGGATTCATGAATCTAGGAATGATTGGCCCATTTCTCTTTGTGCTCTTGGTGGGCTGGATTTTCAAATTCTTTGATGCCCTTAAAATTCACCCTATGTATTTTGGTGTTTTCTTCTTATTGGTGTTAACCTTGCGGTCATCAGCTCTACTAACAGCAGTAGTGACCCACGGACTTTGGGCTTTGGCCATCCTGTCGTATTTCATTCTTAGAAACAGCAACAATCGCTCTTTACTCCCAACCAAAACTTGAAAAGGATACTTCACATAAGCACGGTTCATCCAAGTCATGACAATCGCATTCACTACAAAGAATGTCGATCGTTGAGCACGGAAGATTATGATTTGAAGCTTCTCCTTCAGGTAGAGAAGGATGGAATGTTAGATGGTTTGGATCACATTAAGCTTGGGCCTTTTAGCGGACGTCTAAATCGGTTTGTAAAAGGTAGCTGGGAGGTTTGGTCTAAGGTGCGGAAATTAAAACCAGCACTCATTCATTTTCACGATCCAGAATTGATGTTCGTAGCAGTTTGCATCCGATTGCTCGGGGTTAAGGTGGTTTACGACGTGCATGAGGATCTTCCGAAACAACTCTTGTACAAAAAATGGATTCCGAAGATTGTGCGCTATCCATTGTCTGGTCTTGTCCGGATTCTTGAAGCTTTTTGCAGTTCATTTTTCCAGGCAATTGTGGTCGCTACAGAAGACATTGCCCAGAAGTTTCCAGAATCGAAAACGGTGGTACTTCGGAACTTCCCGCTCATAGATTTAGAATTGGAGCCCTCAAAGCATTTGCCACGTGAAGAACTTAATTTGATTTATGCCGGTGGGCTTACGAAGGTTAGAGGAATAGCTGAACTTATAGAAGCTTTAGGTCAGGTGAAGTCAGAGGTTCGGCTTACGCTCATAGGTAAATGGAGTTCTGAAGAATATCGTCTTCATTGTGAAAGCTTAGTTGGTTATTCCAAGGTCGATTACCTCGGCTTTATGACTATGAAGGAGGTTTATGAGCACATTGCCAATGCGGATGTAGGAATTGGCACTTTGAAACCCATAAGAAACTACCTCACCAGTTTACCGGTGAAAGCCTTCGAGTACATGCTTCAAGGAAAACCAATGATTCTCTCAAACTTCGACTACTGGCAGCACATGTTTTGGGGTACGGCTCACTTTGTCGACCCAAACAGACCGGAAGAGATTGCGCATGCCATCGATGCACTCGCTTCAGATCCAGAGAAGAGGCGCTCTATGGGAGAAGTTGGCTTTGCTAAAGTTCGAGATGAGTACAATTGGGAAGTTGAGAGTCAGAAATTGCTCGACCTCTATAAAAGACTTCTCCCATGACAGCACGGGTGAGCGTCGTAATTCCTTGCCTAAATGAGGAGAAGTACATCAGAACTTGCGTTGAGTCGATTCTTAGCAATGGCTATCCAATCAATTTACTTGAAGTCTTAGTAGCAGATGGAAGAAGCACAGACCAAACGAGATCAATCATCTCTGAGCTCAGCACGAAGCATCCAAATGTTCGTCTGTTAGACAATAAAGAGCGAACGACCCCACAGGCAATGAACCTTGGAATCCGGGAGGCAAAAGGAGATTTCGTGATGATTGCTGGAGCACATTCTTCATACGATCATGGATACATTGGGGCATGTGTTGCGGCCATGAGTACTCTTGATGCCGATGTAGTAGGAGGTATGCTACGGACCGAAGTTTTAAATGAGACGAACACCTCCTTGGCGATACGAGCGGTATTGAGCCATCCAGTTGGAGTGGGTAATTCTATGTTCCGCATTGGAGTTGCGGAACCACAAAGAGTAGATACGGTGCCGTTCGGTTTGTACAAGCGAAAGATGCTTGTGGATCTCGGAGGCTTTAATCTCCAGTTGAGAAGAAATCAAGATATGGAAATGAGTAAACGTCTTGCCGCTCACGGTGCTCGAATATGGCTCATCCCTACTGTTCAGGCCATCTATTATGCTCGAGAGAATTGGAGCTCATTTTACCAGAATAATTTCCTCAATGGTCTTTGGAACATTCGGACCATTCGTATTACTGGAAGGCTTAAGTCCATTGGCTTGAGACATATTACTCCAATAATCTTTCTCATGTCGTTGGTGCTTCCAACAGCCCTGGCATTTTGGTACCCTCCACTTGTCTTTGTGTCTATTCTTTCATTGCTGACTTATTTACTCGTCATTCTTTATTTTTCTTTCAGAATTGATTCTAAAGCGGCGCCATTTCATGTATTTTGGACTTTCATAGTACTTCACTTTAGCTATGCTTTTGGGTTAACAAAAGGCGTATTGACATTTCATAAAAAGATTTAGTCTTAGGAACTTCGGAAATGAGAGTCATGACCATCGTAGGGGCTCGACCCCAATTCGTAAAGGCCGCTGCATTGAGTCGCGAGTTTGCCTCACGTGAAGGAATCGAAGAAATCTTAGTCCATACTGGCCAGCACTTTGACGCGAACATGTCGGAAGTGTTTTTTACTGAAATGGAGATTCCCCGACCCAAATACAATCTGGATGTCCACTCTTTGGGTCATGGAGCGATGACAGGTCGAATGCTGGAAGGTATCGAAGATTTGATTGAGAAGGAGAGGCCGGATGTGATGCTAGTCTACGGTGATACAAATTCAACGATTGCTGGTGCCTTGGCAGCAACGAAGCTCCATGTTCCTGTTTGTCATGTGGAAGCGGGCTTGCGCTCTTTCAATATGAAGATGCCAGAGGAGGTCAATAGAATCTTAACCGACCGAATTTCGGATGTCCTGTATTGCCCAACAGATGCAGCCATTGCGAATCTTTCAAAGGAAGGTTTTGACGGTTTTGATTGTGAAGTTGTTAAGGTCGGTGACGTGATGCAGGATGCTGCACTCTTTTACGCCCAAAAGTCAAAGGAACGTTCCACTCTGAATCTGGAGCCTGGATTTGTGCTCTGCACACTTCATCGGGCTGAAAACACCGATGATCCAGCTCGACTGAAATCAATTGTTGCAGCACTGGAATCCATTCACGAAGAATCAGAAGTGATTCTTCCTCTTCATCCACGTACCAAAAAGAAGCTCGAAGATTATGGGATGAACAGCTCATTACACATCATCGATCCGGTGGGTTATTTCGATATGATTGAATTGCTCAAGAAGTGCAAAATGGTTATGACCGACAGCGGTGGCCTGCAGAAAGAAGCTTTCTTCTTTGGGAAATATTGCATTACCCTTCGCGACCAAACCGAGTGGGTTGAGTTAGTTCAACACGGGGTGAACCGCGTTGTGGGAGCAGACGGCGACAAAATATTGAACGCATATCGAAAGTTTTCGAGCAGGCCAAGCTCCAAATTCGAACTTAACCTATACGGTCAGGGAAGTGCTAGCAAGAACATCACGGATCATTTGCTTCAATTCACATCTAAGTATTGATTTCGAAGGAACGATATCTGATCTGGAGCAATTGGCTCATCATAGCTTTCCTATCCCTTCTTCCTTTTCAACCCCAGGAGGTTCAAGTCAATTCAATCCTCATAATTGCACTGAGCCTATTGAGCGTACTGAGTATTAGAGCTAGGGATTTATCAGAATTCCGTATTCGTTCTCAATTTCTTTGGATGCCACTTTTATGGATCGCTCTGGTCCTTAGTCTTCTATGGAGTGGTGATGTTCATCGAGGTCTAAATTCCATATTCAAATCACTACCCCTCATACTCTTGCCTTTTGTTTTCAGATTGCAAGGCAAAGACAGTTCAAAAATCAAAGTTTGGAAACAGGTTTTTGTTGCCTCTTGTCTGTTGGCGAGTGTCATTGGATTGAGTTCGGGCCTCATCAAATTTTCGGAAACGGGATTGTCACACCACTTCAGCTACCAATACGTCTGCACCTTTTTGCCGCCCGCTTACACCAGTTTGTACATTGCGGTTGCCTTGGCAATCCTAATCGATCAACTCCGTCAAAACACTTCGAGCAGTTGGTGGGTGCACCTGAGCATCTGGTTTTTCATGATTCATTTGGCCGTCATTTTTTCCCGAAGCGGAATTGTGTTGCTTCTGCTTTTAATTGGATGGAATTTGATGGTCTTGCTTCGAAATAAATTGAAACCCCAGTTGATCTTGTTCTTAATTCTCATGGGATTGGGTATTGCCGGTTTGATGACTAATACTAAGGTCCAAGATCGAATTTCTGGTGTGGTTAAAATCGCCCAGGGCCAATACGAATATGAAGGTACCAGCTCAAGCCTCGGTGCCCGTATGTGGATCTGGAATGCTGCTCGAGAATTGGTTTTAGATCAACCTTTGCTCGGATATGGAGCAGGAGGGGAGAAGGATGCTCTCTTAGGGAAGTTTGTGGAGAAAGAATTGTCCTTCGGTATTGAACGAGGCTACAATGCACACAATCAGTTCATGCAGTACGCCTTAGCCATTGGTGTTCTCGGACTGCTCTATTTTCTTTTTCTGTTTTGGCGTTCCATTCGTTTCAGTTTGAACCATAAAAATGTTTTTGGAGCGATGAGTATGCTCTTCATTGCTTTGGCTTTTTTCACCGAAAGCATGCTTGAACGACAAGCAGGCATATTTTTGTTTGCCTTTTTTTACTCGCTCATTGAGCTACAGAATAGCTTTGCCAAAACTCAAGAAGTATGATTCCTTTTTCTCCTCCTCGCATCGATGAAAAAAACATTGAAGCAGTCGCAGAAGTGCTGCGTTCAGGTTGGCTTACTACGGGGCCAAAAACGAAGCTTTTCGAAAAAGAAATCACTTCCTACATAGGCTGTTCTTCCACGATTTGTCTGGCTTCGGCTACGGCTGGCTTGGAGCTTATGCTGCGCTGGTTTGGGCTAAAGGAAGGAGACGAAGTGATCGTTCCTGCTTACACCTATTCTTCTACAGGAAATGTCGTGCTTCATTGCGGTGCAAAGATTGTTTTCGCCGAAGCAGGACCAGATTTTAATGTGAGCCCCGAATCCATTCGCTCTCTAATTACTGAGCGCACAAAGGCAATCATGTCAGTTGATCTCGGAGGATTTCCAGTGGATTACGATGAGATAAAATCCATCATCAACGACCCGGAGATTCGATTTCTGTTTCGCCCCGAAACAGAGAATCAAGAGAAGTTAGGCCGTATTTTCTATCTCGCAGATTCAGCGCACGCCTTTGGTGCTCGTTATAAAGATGAAATGGTAGGATGCCAGGCGGATGCGCACTCCTTCTCGTTTCATGCAGTTAAAAATCTCTCCACTGCAGAGGGGGGGGCTGTTTGCATGAACCTGCCAGAGCCTTTTTCAAACGATGACCTTTATCGTTCTCTCAATATTAGTAGCCTTCATGGTCAAACGAAGGATGCTCTTGCCAAAATGCAAAAGGGAAACTGGCGTTACGACATTGTAGAACCGGGCTATAAATGCAATATGACGGACATTCAAGCGGCCCTGGGATTGGTTGAATTGGCGCGCTATGAAGATGAAACGCTCAAAAGGAGGAGAGAGATCATGGAGATGTATCACGATCTTTTGAAAGTCAATACATGGGCTGAATTACCTTCTATTGAGAGCGAAATTAAAACTTCCTCTTTTCATTTATATATGCTGAGGATAAAGGGTATTTCGGAGGAGCAACGAGATCAAATCATACAAGGCATATTTGATCGAGATGTATCGGTCAATGTTCATTTCCAACCTCTACCACTGTTTACAGCTTACAAGGAACGAGGCTATGATATGAAGTCAACTCCGGAGGCACTTGATTTGTATAAGCGCGAAATCTCTCTGCCCATTTTCTATGATTTGAGCGATGAGCAGATCCAAACCGTTTGCCAGGCAGTTGTAGCTTCTGTTGAATCAGTCTTGAATTGATGATTCGTCTTTTTGACCTTTTCTTCTCTTTCACAGGGCTTTTGTTCTTAAGCCCAATATTCCTTTTCATTGCGTTGTTGATCAAAATAGACAGTAAAGGCGGTGTTTTTTTTGTTCAAGAAAGAGTAGGGAAGGATCGAAAGAATTTTGGCTTAATCAAGTTTAGGAGCATGAAAACCCAAGCTGAAAAAACGGGTCAGCTAACGGTAGGGAGCTCCGACTCACGTATAACGGATACGGGTAAGTTCTTGCGCAAATTCAAAATTGACGAATTACCGCAGTTGCTCAATGTGCTGAAAGGAGAGATGAGTTTGGTTGGTCCAAGGCCAGAGGTTCCGAAGTACGTGAAGCATTATAACTCAGATCAAATAAGAGTGCTAAATGTACGGCCAGGAATGACCGATCGCGCCTCAATTGAGTTTATTGATGAGAACGATGTATTAGCTAAGTCTAAGGACCCGGAGCATACCTACATCAACGAAGTACTTCCCGCGAAGCTGGAACTCAGTATGGACTACGCCGAGAATCCACGCGTCGCAGAATACTTTAAGATTGTATTGAAAACGATTTTTAAAATACTGGGCTATTCACAGTAGCGACCTAATAGGTCCTCTATAGCGCCAGATTTCTCTCCAAGTTCCTTGGCATGTCTCAGGTCGTCACAGCCACTTGAATCACCTAGGTTCAGCTTGGCAACACCACGTTCAGCAAGCGCTTCGGTATATCTTGGTTTCGCGAGAATTGCAGCATCGAAGAAGGGAATCGCTTCTTGTTGTTTGTGAAGCTTTAATAAGCACATCCCCTTTTTGAAATTGGCTGTATGATGAGCAGGTTTTATTTCTAAGACTCCGTCGTACTCAGCCATGGCTTTTATCCAATCTTCTCGGTGGTAGTAGATATTCGCTCTGTAAAGGCGATAATCAACCTTTGAAGGGTCTACTTGAATTAAATTTTCAAATTCAATCAATGCATTGTCGTAGTCCTTCATCTTGTAGGTCGCGAAGGCTTTATAGTAAAGTGCATTGTAAAACCCAGGCTTGATTTCCAGCACTCGGGTCATTACGTCACGTGTTTTTTCGTACTCGCCTAGTTTGTAGTAGCATATGGCCATGTTGA
>ERZ887942.169-NODE-169-length-53594-cov-46.256953_pt1 | contig 53594 bp, 33 predicted proteins | sample MGYA00521099_ERZ887942 | MGnify/ENA primary metagenome ERZ887942 (study PRJEB32303, sample SAMEA104408605) | aquatic metagenome | biome: Brackish water; feature: Pelagic; material: water | place: Baltic Sea | collected 2014-06-07T06:48:00 | depth 16,251 m ... | reverse complement strand
CCCAAACCACCGTATCCGGGGGTCCCGAAGCCGTGCATCTGTTGACTTGCGTCGGGCGTGGGAAACCGCAGTGGACCGCCGGTGTTGATTGCCTTTTGCAGCTGTGCCAGAAGCGATTCTATGTGTTGATGAATTTCATAAGTTTGCCGAATGGCTAAGTACTGACCATAGGTTGACATCGTGCCGCCTTCTCCGTGGGTTTCCATCCATTTCGCTGAAGGTTCGGTTTGCTCGGAAATTAGTTGCATCAGTGAAATGATCTGTTCACTTAGCTGGTTTTCGGATTCAGCCTGCTGTTTGATCGCGCCCTGAGCGACGCCGGAACCAAGCCCGCCCATTCCACCGCCAGCGCTTCCGAATTGAGTGGTGATCGCAGCATTTTTAGCTTCTGCAGCTTTTCGCCCTGACTTCTTGCCGCCCTTCTTTTTGCGACTGGGCCGTTCAGTATGTTTGTCGACCACTAATGCTGGCAGAAAAGCGGTGACGTCATAGATCCGCGTTTCTAAACTCTCATCAGCTTTTGTCTTAGTCGTAATCAAAATGTGACCGTCCGCCGGAATGTAGGCCAATCCAGGATCAACAGTTGCCTTCATTAAAAGGTCAAGCACGTCTTTGCATGAGTGAGTTCCTGCATGTAGAGTCAGCTCAGGTAGCAGAACCTCATCAAGCGAAGCAATGGCCTCCAAATCCAATTCCACCTGGTCAACAACAAACACAACAGGAATTCCAGTTTCAGCAAACATGTGTTCGTGCAGCATTTGCAGCACGCTGCCCAAAGAAGCGTCTCTGTGGATTCCGATTTCCGGACATGGCACATTCAGCGATTCTTCCGCGTCCTTGCGTGTCACTTTAGAATACACGGTGGCTGCTGACGGTGCAGTGGCTGCCACTGATGGTTCGTCGGCAACGCCGACAGAACTCAGCAAGACACTGCTTGCGGTAAACAGGGTGAACGCGAACAATCCAGAGAGCTTTTTCATGATGGGAACTCCTGAGTTAAGTGAATTCAACAACGGCTAAGCTGCGGCCAGATTGCTGCAACTTGTTGGCGAAGATGGCCGACAGCAATCCGGGCCAATTCCGTAAACGCAACAACGCTGGTCTGTCCTGAATACCTGAAGGGGAACCGCCGAAGGGGAGTCTCAGCTTAATAGCAGTGGCAAGGCTTGTCTACAGTCCGTAGTGGGGAAACGTTTCCGAAACGAATTCCGTACGTCCGTCCGTCGTTGATTGCCGATTTGCCGGCCGAAACTTGCTGCGGAACGAAAACCAAGCTGCGAAAACAACGGAACCAGCGTGGGCAGCAAAGCGCGGTATTTATCCGCAACAGACACGGCAACAAGCGAAACGGCTGCAATGCTGCCAAAGCCTGGTCGCTACCCCGTGTGGGGGCAAACGCGTTCAGTCAGAGCTTCAAGAGTCGGCGGAGCGATCAGCGGGACGGCAAAAGTTGTAGTCTCGTTCTACCTTGCAGATTCGTACAGAGAAGCAGTCGTACCATCGCAAGCGGCCGAGCGATTGGGCCTGCCGATGCTCCTCGACACCATGCCAGCGTTCAATCGATTCCAGGTCCCGCCAATACGAAACAGTGATTCCCACACCACACGAATCTCTGACGCTTTCAGCTCCCAGAAATCCGTCTTGCTCCGCCGCCATCAGCAGCATGCAATCGGCCATTGCGGAGTAGTTTGCGTCGTCACCAGCTGCACGGATGGATGTGAAGATCACGGAGTAATACGGCGTTGCTGGCGTTGAAGCGATGGGACTGATGTTGTTCGGCGTCATATGGCAATCCAGCGATGTTGATAACCAGTGCGGAACTGAGAGTCTATTTCCGCACTCAGCTCACAACCACTGCAACAACACGCCGTTGCCAATAAAAGCAGAACTATACGCCGGTCGCAGAAGCCTGTTGGGCGTTTGCGGCTCCCTGCGGAGTGGTAAGCTCATGGACACCGGCTTCGGCTGAGTCGTCTGGAACTGCCATCACGGCATCTGCATCCACTGTCGCGGTGTTCGATCCTTCATACCCGTGAGTCTGCATGGTTTGACGGTCAAAGACATGCAGGTTGTGATACTGCAGAAGCGAGCCCTTTTCCAGATGCACATTCTTGAGTGCCAGAGCGTATTCGGTACGCGATCTGAAGTAACGAAGTTCAGCTTCAACAAGCTTTCGTTGAGCATCCAACAGATGGTCAACGTCGATATCCATGTCGTTTTCGTCTTGAGTTTCGTAAGCCGTCAACACTTCTCGAGCTGCAATCAGCCGATTCATATTATTACGGCAGGCTTCGAAGGCTCTGGCGGCATCCGTCACTGCGTTACTCAGATTGTGGACGACTTCTCTTTGCTGCTCGCGAAAGATCACTCGTTCTCTGGACAACAGAAACTCAGCGTTGCGAACGGCCAGATTGGCCTTTCGATAGCCCAGTGGCACTTCGTATTCCAGGCCCAGGAACCATTCCTGCTGATCGCCGCCCATCATGTTGCGCACTGCCGATGCAGGTCCGCTGGTGTTGGCTCCGTTGCTAAGCAGGTCGTCTCCGAATCCGCGAAAGCGGTATCGACCAACAGCGTCCAGACGAGGATTCAGGAAGTTGCGAGCCGCCAGAATTTCCATTTCACGCTTGCGAACTGCCATCTGCTGTTTTCGCAGTTCAGGACGCATTAGCAAAGCATCATGCTGAATGATGTTCCAATCGAAGGCGATATCGGCTTCAGTTGGTTCATCGCAGGGACGAATGATCTCACCGTCTGTGATTGTCATCCCAGTAATCAGACGCAACCGACGTTCTGCTGTTTGAACTCCGCCAGCACCTTCCAGTGTTCCGCCGGTGCTGCCGTTGCCGGTGCGGGTTCCCAGAGTGATCTTTCCAGACAACGCTTCGTCAACTTCTGATTTGAAGCGATAGTACTGTTCACGGGCCAAAGCTTCCGCCGCGCCTGATTCCAGGTCGCTTTCCTGCCGAGCCTTAATGCGATTCCACGCTTCCAGAGATCGTTTCATGGCCTGGCTGCGAGCGTCAAGGTCGCGATAGGCGTAATACAGATCCCAATACGCGTTGGTAACATTATTAACGTAGTCGCGAACCGCCACTTCGAAGTCCGTCTGGCTCATATCCGAATTGACTTTCGCCAGCAGCACGCCGTTATAGACGCCGACCGAGCTTCCAGGTCCGGCAATTCGGTTAAACTGAACGCCCGCTCCCTGCATCAACGGCTGACGAATTTCGCCTTCCAGCAAAGTATCCCACGCACTGGTGAAGATGTTACCTGGAGCATTGTTGCCGTTGAAGATCGATGACGATCGCAACGCGACTCTGGAACCCGTGGCTGTATACTTCGAAAGTTCCAGACTGTATTCGTGCAGGTCCTGCTGGAATGCATTGGTACCACCAGCAAAGAACGGGTTGTTATAGAGTTGATCGTTCTTATTGAAGTAAGCGGTGCCTCGCAGTTGCGCATCGAAAGCACTCAACGCAGCTTCCGGACTGAAGCGCGGATCAGTGACGGCCAGTCCGCCGGTGAACCGTGAATGAATGCTGGCCGGGTTAGTCAGTACAGTGCCACCCAGTTCTCGCAGCATTTCTGAATTCTGCAGTGCAATCTGCAGAATTTCGTCCAGAGACATGTCTCGATATTGAATCGTTGCCAGATCTTCACGGTGTCGAACCGTAACCGGAGCCTGAGACCATGCTGCCGGATGAATCTCTGTGACGGGGCGTTCGACCTTTTGAGTGATCGTGTCGACCGCTGTTGTGTCATTCGCGATCGTTTCTCGCCAGGCATTCGGCGATCGGCAGCCAGCCATCACCGACAGTGCGATGGCAAACGCAAGCAGACACTGAACTCGACCACACGCGACGCAAGCGTCAGCCAAACGCGACGAAGCGTGGCAGGATGCAGCATTCTTGGTGTGAGACGAGGTGATAATGGGGGCTATTTCCGTACAGCCAGGCTACGCATGGCAAAGTTGCGTATGCGGGAAACATCGTGTTCCGCGCGAAAACATTACAGTGCTATGCGTTGATGTCGGCATAGATGACCGTTCCGAATTGTTCATAGTCGCAATTGCTGTCAGTAAGGGCGGAGTTATCAGCGAAGCCTGCTTGCAGAACATGAAATCCCCCTATTCTTCCTGATGTGAATTTTGGGCCTGCTGAATACAGCCGTTACAGCCGCAACCTGCTAAACCTCAAGGTCAGGGTGTTAAACTTATCCGATAAGTAATAGGCGTTTGGGCAGAACATGTCGTTCTGTGTGGGTGCTGCGAGAACTGCATCTTCACACGCAACGCTTGCGCATGCAGGTGGGTTAGGCTTGATGCCGACTGTCGCTGCCGAAGAATTGATTCGGAATACGTTTCCCACGGAACTCGAAGTGAAATTACTTGGTGATGTCTGACGCCTGGCTTAATCAGTTCGAAACGCGACTGGACGCGATTGAGCGAGAAGCGGCGCTGGATGCCGCCTTGTATTCCAACATTCAGCAGCTTGCTAACTCTGCTTCGGCGCATCTCGCCGAAACTTCTGATCTCGACGTTCTGCTGGTGCGTCCCGAGTCTTCAGAACGGTTTTCTGCGGAGGGGCTGAGTTTTCCCATTGCCGCCGCGGAACACCAAAGCCTGCTGGCTGCCATTGAACGCGGAACTCAGTTCAATACTGAGGACTCCGCAGGTGAAGCAAAGGCGGTAGTTCATCGCATAACCGTCGTACATGCTCTGGCAAAGAACCTTACTTTGGTACTTGTGGCTCGCTGTGGCAGATTGATCGCTCCCGAACAAAGTGTTGCCGAGGGGCTTCAGGCTATTGCCACCGTTATCGGAAGCTTTGTCAGCCGCCAGTTGCTTTCGCAATACGAAACGCGAATCGACAAGAGTTCATCAATTTTGAGCCTCGTGAATACGTTGCATCTGTGCAAGTCGTCATCCGACGCCGCCAACGTGCTGGCTCAAGACGGCGCCGCCGTCCTGGGAAACGTTCGGCTAACGGTGTGTCAACCTGCCAACGGGCGGGCCCGAGTTGCCGCAGTGACCGGTGTGAAGCAACCGAACGCTCAGTCGGCCTCCGTTCAAGCTGCTGAAACGCTGGTGAACTCGTCTGGTGGCGATTCAGCGTTTGAAAGCTGGGTCAACCTCGGCAATATTTCCAGCGATGATGTTTCCGGCAAAAGTGCCGATGTCGTGGCGGCTGCAGCGACGCTGATGCAATCCGGAGTCACTCAGTGTCGTATCATTCCTCTGCATCAACATGGGAACGACACCGACATTCGAGCGGATATCGCTGTTCCCGCTGAGTTGCATCAATTGATGATTGAGACATTCAATCACGAAGATCCCCCCGACGAAACCTTGGTTCAACAAATTGTTGCGGCGTCTGCCGCAGTGTTCGCAGCGACATGCCAACGCGAGCAATCGTGGCTGCCTGGTGTTTCATCAGGGCGGTTGAAGATGCGAGTCTTGATTGCGGCCGCAATATTTGCATTTCTGTCATTCTGGCCAGCCGATTTTGAAGTCGAAGTCAATGGCCGGATTGAATCCAGCAATCAGCGAAAAGTGTTTGCCGCAGAAAACGGAACCGTTGAAGATGTGCTGTTTGTTAATGAAGCTACGGTGACCAGGGGACAGCCGCTGTTGACCATGTCCAACCCAGACATGGATCTTGAACGTCAGCAGGTTTTAGGCGATATTGAAACAACCACCGCTCGACTGGCATCCGTCCGAGCACTCCGTTTGACGGGCGGTGATGCAAAATCCAGTGGGGAAGAACAGTTGGCTATGAAGCAGCTGGAGAATCTGCAAAAGCAACTACAACTGATTGAACTACAGTCAGCCGCCTTGCAGATAACTGCTCCATTTGACGGAATCGTTTTCCTGCGGAATCCTCAGCAGGAGCTCACAGGGCGCCCCGTACAGCGAGGGCAACTGCTATTTGAAGTGATTCCAATCGACGACACATGGCGACTGGATCTGAAAATCCCAGATCATCTGGTGGTCTACGTTAACGATGCAATAGATTCGGGCGAAGAACATCCAGCAATCCGCTATCGTATTAAGGCGGCTCCCGATCAGGATTGGGCGACGAATCTAACCACAGTCGACAACGCCGTTCAGTTGGTGGATGGTCAACTGGTTTGTCATGGAACTGCAGAATTGCAGTCGACCACAGATCAATTGCTTCGTCCGGGGACTTCGGTGTTTGCACGCATTTCCTGTGGACGTCGAAGTCTGGGCTTTGTTTGGTTTCGTGAAGTTATTGAGTTCTGGCAGCAGGTTCGTTTTGCCTGGTTGTGATTGTTTTGTTGTGTCCTGAAGGAGAATCGCCGTGGAATCCGCTTCCCGTGCCAGACAAGAAGACGTACCAAGCCGTGTTGTTTGCCGCAGTAAAATGGGCCTCGGTGCAGCGCTGTCAACGATGATCATGCTGCTGCTTAATCCGGTGCAAACATTGGTCGCTCAGGATAGCAGTATTCATGTGCAGCAGGTGACCATCAGCCTTGCCAGAGAAGCCGAATTGCCCGCTCGAGATGCCGGAACACTGTTTGCGATTGAAGTCATTGAGGGGCAAGCCGTTTCAACGAATGATGTAATTGCCGTACTGGAAAACGAAGAGCAGCTCCTGCAACTGCAGGCCAGCAAGTTAAATCTGCAAATCGCCAGTTTGAAAGCCGAAGACGAATTGCCCGTGCTTTCTGCAAAAGCTCAACTGCGAGAAGCGCAATCTGCAAAAACAGTAAAAGAAGTCGCTCTGAAGATTGCTGAAGCCGAAGCGCTGAGTGATTCTGCCGTTGGAATTGCCACCGCAGAAGTCGAACTTCGCAAGCACGAACTGGAACGAGCCGTCGCGGCTCGCAGTTCTTTCAAAGGCAGCATTTCAGAAGCCCAGATTGATCGGTTAAAGACATCTGTCGCCAAAGGCCAGCTGGAAATCAAACAGGCTCAGGAAGCTCTGGCCGTGCAGCGAATGAAGCCTGCGGCGGAAAAGGCGTCGTTGAATCAGAAGCTTGAAGAGATTGCACGCTACAACACTGTGCTGCAGCAGGAACAGAAGAATCAGCTGATTGCGGGTGTTAACAACCAACTGCAGGTTAACGCTGTCGAGATGGCTCAGCTGCAACTGGAACAGCGGAACATCAGAGCTCCCTTTGACGGAGTCATCGCGAAGATTGAGAAGCAGGCAGGCGAGTGGGTGGTACCAGGAGCTCCAGTGGCTCGCATCATCGACCTGAAGCGTCTGCGAGCCGAAGGGTTTCTTTCGGCAAGTGATGGATCGGTGGCATTGGTCGGTAAAGGGGTTCGGATCGTCGTGAGTTCCGGTGGAACCGATATTGCACTGCTGGGGAAAGTGACTTTTGTGAGCCAGGAAATCGACCCGGTCAATCAGCAGGTCCGATTCTGGGCGGAATTCGATAACTCAGAATTGCAGGTGCTGCCAGGCATGATCGCGTCATTGGAGATTCAAAAATAGGCACAGTTGAACGGCGGCAGCTTAAATGAAACATCAGTATTTCTGTTACCTCAATCAGCCGCAGGGCGTTAGCCGCGGTTTTTACCACGATTCGCACAAACCGGGGCTAACGCCCTGCGGCTGATTGAGACATGGCTCTGTCCAGGTAGGGTTTGACCGTCGTACAGTCGTTTCGTACGGCGGGCGATAATGAGTTTTTGCGTGTGGTTTGTCAGGTGTTCATTAACGACGCGAGATGTGAACTTGCAGATTCCCTGGATCAAACGATTTGACCTGCAGGCAACTGTCCACGACGCCGGTGGTTGGGTGGTGAAAGATCCGTTGACGCTGAACTACGCTTTGCTGGACGACGCCGAATACGCCATTCTGAATTTACTGGACGGAAAGACGCCCTTTCCGAAAATGCTGGCTGTGCTTCGGCAACGATTCCCTGATCGTGGCGTAGGTCCGGAAGATCTGGCAGACTTTATCCGCCATCTGGCCGGACATCAGTTGATTCGACAAACCGTCGCTGGTGATTCGTTGCGTCTGCGTTCCGGTAGTGAAGCGGATGGCCCGCTGCGATACCTGAAGCCGTTATTTCAGATTCTCCGACTGCAGGTACCGCTGCTGAATCCGACGCATATTCTGGACAATGTCTTGCCGCACGTTCAGTTTGCGTTTCGCCCACAATTCTGGAAGGCTATGGCCTTTGTGGCGTTCTCCGCTTTGCTGATCGTCGTGTTGCGGTTCTCAGAACTGCAGCAAGCCTTGCCAACGATTCAGGAATTTCTGGGAGCCCCAAACATAGCAATAATGCTGCTGGTGTTTGTGGCCGTAAAAGTGCTGCACGAAGCCGGCCATGCTTTTTGTGCAAGGTACTTCAAGGCGGAATGCAACGAATGCGGTGTGATGCTGCTGGTGATGACTCCCGTACTGTACACCAACGTCAGCGATGCGTGGACACTGCCCATACGCGAAAGAATGCTGATAACATTTAGCGGCATTCTGGTGGAACTTTCGATAGCGGTGGCTTGTACCATTCTGTGGTGGTTTTGTGAACCGGGAGTGACTCGTTCGCTGCTGTTGAACACAATGTTGCTGTGTTCGTTAAACACTCTGCTGTTCAACGGCAACCCATTGCTACGGTTTGACGGTTATTTCCTGTTGACAGACTGGCTGGGAATTCCGAACCTGAGTTCACGTGCAGCGGCATTTGTGCAAAGCTGGTTTGTTCGGCTGATGACCGGCCGGCGACAGGCATTGATGGAATCAGAACATCGCAGAACGACGTTACTCATATATGGCCTGCTGGCTTTGGCGTACCGAATGCTGCTGACGTTTGCCATTTTGAAGCTTGTCCAGGAAGTCTCAAAACAATGGCACGTGGAATTTGTCGGTTCAATACTGAGTCTAACCTTGCTGACGGGAAGCGTGGCGATTCCGCTTGGGCGATTCGCCATGATGCTGAAAGCGGAACTTGCAACAAGCGACGAACCGCAAATGCGTGTGCGTTTTAGAACTGCGATATTTGCTGCACTTGGGGCGATCGCGTTGTTGTGGCCGTTGCCGCAGTCAGTTGTGGTGCCAGCCTATGTTCAATCGAAGGCGCCGCCCGTGTTTGCTGAGCTTTCCGGACGCATTCGGCCCGTTGCGACCTATGGACAGCAGGTGCAAATCGGCGACGTGCTGGCGGTGCTGGAAAACTTCGAGTTACAGAAAAACCTGCAGCGACTACAAGGTCGAAGCGATGAACTTACGTCTCAACTGGAATCACTACGCAGAAATCCAATAACGGCTGGTTCTGAATCGCTGCCCGCAATTCAGGAAGCATCAAATGCTGCAATGTTGCGAGTTGCCGACTTTGAACGCCAGATGGAAAAGCTGACGATTCGCAGCAAACATAACGGAATATTCCTGCCGCCAATAGAGACGGCTCACCAACATCATCCAGACTTACCACAGCTTTGGTTTGGCTCCGCGATGGCCCCGGAAAATTCTGGAGCGTGGATTGAACGCGGAACAATGCTGGGACATGTTGGTGTGAACTCCGATGTTGAACTTGTTGCATGTGTGGGCGAGGACAACGTTGAGTACATTCGGAAATCGCAGACGGCCGAATTTTCACCTCGCATCAGTGGACCGGTGATGACCGCTGAAATTCGCGAAGTGGGGCAGCTTGAAGCTGACATGCTGCCATTGGCGCTGAACGCAGCCGGACTTATCAGCGGACGTCCAACAGAAGTGGGAATTTCGCCGCTTAGCCCGAACTACTTTGTAACGGCAGAACTCACAAACACGAAGCAACAACCACTGTTGCTGTATTCCGTCGGCCACTTGCGGATCAGCACGCAGCGAGTGTCTTTGATTGCTCGATTTGTGCGATATTTGCGGCAAACGTTTTAGTGCGTCTTTGCACAGGGCGCAGTCGTTCAATTGGCGGCTGCAGGGACAGGAAGCAGCAGATCAAATCAGCCGCACGGCGTTAGCCGCGGTTTGACTTCTTAGCAACGCAAATTCCGCAACCAGAAGCGTGTCACGCGTGTTGCATGATTCGTGGTCACGACACACCTGACGTCATTGTGCTGACGCAGTGCAACAGAAAACGGGGTAAAAGTTCGGGACTGTTCCTTAGCGGCTGATCGAACGGATCTGAAATCGGTTCGTGAATGAAACCCGTTAGAGTTGCGGTAACGCTGACTTGCGAATTGCCTGTTGTCTTTAAAGCAAAAGCGTTCGGAATCTATTCCGCAGCGTCTGGCTTGGGAAAGGCGCCAATTTTTGCTAGTTCAGCGTCGCCGAAAGCGACGGCTCTGTGAGAAACCAATCTGCACGGATCGCAGCGGTAGTGGAACTTGCGAAAGGGGCGTTTGGACGGCATTGGGCTGGAACTGTCTCGCCACTCCTGACCGCACTTCGGACACGGTCGAGTTTCCTCTTCGGCCGCGATTCCCCAGTGTCTTAGCAGATACAGATAGGTGGGTTTGCCTGTCGCTTCTTCAATGCGAGCGCACAGGTCACGACCTGCGGACAGCAGCTGGCTATCAGGTTCAGCCAGTTCTTTATAGGCGGCAATTTCAAGTGGTCCGCCATCCAGCCAGATGCGATCGTGATTAAGATAGCTTTGCTGCCAAAGAAACAATTCTTCTCGCAACAGGTCGCTGATGGGCAGCAGCGGTAAAGGGATGGAAGTTCCGCGTGAACCATGCATTACGGCGCTGGCGTTGGTTAGCCCGTGCGTGAACAGGTAAAGTGAAGCAGCGGACTTTAGCGTGGGAACCCGAGCCGACGTGTCGTCGTCCAGAATCTTCCATTCCGGCTTCGCCCCAAACTGGCGTTCCACGGCTGCCAGTTCCTGCTGCCCCCAAACGGAATGATACTTTGGGAGCAGGATATCGCGATGGGGAATTCGAACGTAGGCGTGCATAATGCAGTCGGTCCAGCCGGTTACGTGTTCTCCGCAGATCTGGCCGTTTTTCAGTAACGACGCCAGATAGGCTTCAGCAACCGTGACCAGTTCGGCCTCTTCATGGTCCATGTGAGGAACGAAACTAATCCGAGCCAGCAACATCGTTGTACCAACAAGAAAATGCAAACAACAACACGATTCCAGGAACCTTTCGCGGTTCGTGACTTCCGAGGCGAGAATCAACAGGCAAACTGCAGTTGAGTTGAATTCAGCGGAGACATGCACGCCGCTGATTCACCGGCCTCTTGATTTAGTTTGGATTCCAGTCAGGTCTCAGTAACCGCAGGGCGTTAGCCGCGGTTTGTGCGGATCACGGAAAGAAAACCGGAGCTAACGCCCTGCCAGTGATTGAGGCTTGGCGCTGTCCAGCCAGACTCACAATCGACTAAATGCCAAATTCCTTTTCCGTCGCTGCGTCGCCGCCAAAGGACGCTCGCAATGAGTTGGCCTGAGCCTTAATTGTCGCATCGGGACCAGCCAGCTTTAGAAAGTATGTTCCTTTGCCTTCAAGCACTAAAATAACGCCCAGCATGCGGTAGTTTTCTGCCAGCTCTGTCTTTCGCAGCACAGGAGGGCCAACTGGCTTGTTGTAGCTGCCCGCAATGTCGGCAAAAAAGTACTCGTTGTCACCAGCCTTGCCTTTTGTGACCCTGGCGGTGCGGCCTTCACCGGAAAACTGTTTAATCCAACGATCAATGTTGTCGCCCGCACTGCCACCTCCGCTGCCGAAGTTAAATACGGTCAATTCGCCCGGTTCAGAATCACCTTCGGCGACTGGTACGTGATATGTGGCCAGTCTCATGGTGCTGGAATTTTCCTGCTGTTCCCATGAGGTTGGAATGTTAAGAACCATGTCCTTAAGTTTGACCTCGCGGGTTTCGACCTTGACGGCTTCTATTGCTTTGGCTGGTTCTGCCTTTGTTGCTTCGTCCGCAACAACAGCGCTGACCACTAAAGTAATTGGAAGAATTGCTGCGGCAAATGAAGTGAAACGCATGAAAGTTTTTCCTGTAACTCAGTAACGTCGACGGGATAATCCCTGTATCAACGCGTATTGTTGACTTCCCGGTCCGCAGATTCAACTGTGCCGGATTTGTTGCTGATTGGCCACACTTGCTCACGGACTTTCTGTGGGGATTCTGACATCCCGTTCTCCACCATTCGCCTTAATCAGCAAGAAACACATGAAGCCCGCCACATTTGAGTTGGCTGTCTGAGGATATCTTCGCATCCGTTCAGAGTTCTTCCAGCACCGTTACCAGTTTGGTCAGCACTTCCATCGGGATGGTGTGGTCGCCGTTAAAGGGGACGAATGAGACTCCGAAACCGTTTTCGGACAACAGGTCGCGTAGCCATTCTGACGGTGTGAACGGCAGAACCATGTCCTGGCGACCATGGCTTTGCAGCACCGGGCATCCGGGGTGATCGGCGGCGAAGGCCTTCCAGTCTTCGCTGCACAAAACGGTTCCGGAAAACAGCGTCAGCTGAGCGGGCTTCAACTTGTGTCGCAGCACCACATCGGTGGCAATCATCGCTCCCTGAGAAAAACCACCGACCACAAACGAACTGGCCGGAAGGTCAAATTTTGCCTGCATCTGAAGAATCGCTTCATGCAGTTGAGTCGACGCTTCCACCATGCCTTCGGGTTCCAGGCTGGTGAGTTTTTCGTATTCCTGCGTTTGATTGATCATGGCCAAACGCGACATATTAATGGCCCACCACGCTTTGCCGTCAGGCATTCCCATGGGGCCAAGATCGATCGGTGCTTCCGGAAAAACAAATCGGCATCGCGCGGCGATTGCTTCGCTGCTGCCGATCAAATGGGGGCCAAAGGCCGCCAGGTCGTCGCCCGAAGCGCCAAAGCCGTGACATAACACAACAACAATTTCTGGTGCGGTGCCAGTCGGAAGTGCGTCTATCACTCGACACTTCAAGCCGGAAAATTCCGTCACAGACGAATTCAGCATAACAGCAGCTTTCAATCAGCCAATCAGCAATCAAAGTACAAAGCGAATTCGTACGGATGCGGTCGACGCTGAATTGCAGCCACTTCTTCCGTCCGTTTGTACTCAATCCATTTTTCCACAACGTCAGTGGTAAACACGTCGCCGCGAAGCAGGAAGTCCTGGTCTTTTTCCAGAGCATTCAACGCGTGTTCCAGACAAGCGGGTGTGGAAGCGACGTTTTGCTGCTCTTCTGGAGCCAGGTCGTACAGGTCTTTGTCCAGCGGCTTGCCGGGGCTGATGCGATTCTGAATTCCGTCCAGCATCGCCATCAGAATGGCTGAATTTGCCAGATACGGATTGCAAGACGAATCCGGGCAACGAAACTCCAGCCGACGACGCGTTTCGTCTCCGGAATTTGCCGGAATTCGAATGGCGGCGGAACGGTTTCGATAACTGTAAGAAAGATTGACAGGAGCATCAAAGCCCGGAATCAGACGCTTATAGCTGTTGGTGGTTGGACAGCAAAACGCCAGCAATGCAGCAGCGTGCTTAAGAATTCCTCCCATCGCGTGCATGGCTGTTTCGCTTAAGCCGCCATAACCGGAACCGGCAAACAAGGGAGCATTGTCTTTCCAGAGTGCCAACTGCAAATGCAGTCCGGAACCGTTATCGTTGTAAACCGGCTTGGGCATGAATGTGGCCACTTTTCCATGGCGACTAGCCACATTGCGTACCACATACTTCATTCGCAGCAGACGATCGCTTGTTACCAGCAGCGTATCGGGTTTTAAAGAAACCTCGCATTGCCCGGCGGATGCAACTTCGCGATGCTGGCTGGCCACTTCGATACCGCTGTCCTGCAATGCCAGCATTACGTCTGTGCGAAGATCCTGAAACGTGTCCATCGGAGGCATCATCATATAGCCGCCTCGATAAGGAACCTGCTGACCTGTTCCATGAACGGCGTCTTTACCGCGGCTCCATTGAGCATCGCTGCTGTTGATGTGATAGTAGCCTTCGTGTTCATTTTGATCGAACGACACACCATCAAACACAAAGAAGTCAACATCCGGGCCGACGGTGGCCGCGTCGGCAATACCTGTTGATCTCATGTACATTTCGGCTTTGCGAGCGATGTTGCGAGGATCGCGCGGATAGCTTTGATGTGTTACAGGGTCCTTCACGTTGCACAACAGCGACAGCGTGTGCTTCATGAAAGGGTCTACAAACGCCGTCAGCGAATCCGGAACGATCAGCATGTCACTTTCATGAATCGCCTGCCAACCAGGCATTGACGATCCATCAAAGCCAAAGCCATCTTCAAATTTTTCTTCCGTCAGCTGCTCTGCCGGAATCGTGAAATGCCGCTGATGACCCCGAAAATCTGCAAATCGCAAATCGATGGCGCGAATCTCCATCTGCCGACATAAAGCGATGACTTCGCGTGGAGAAAGGTTTTTTGTGGACATGCTGATGCTGATGGAAATATTTCGTGAGCGGTAATCGCCGTGGCTCGCCCGTCCAGGCAACCGTAAGTGTAGCTCAAACACAGCCAAATCGCCACAGTCCGATTGGTTTCCGTGCTTTTCATGCACAAGACCACGCGGCGGAATCACCGCCTGAGTTCGCATGAGCTGTTGGAATCCCCGCTGTGGGCACATTCCTGCAAGCCCCGCTTCTGGTGTTCACCCAAATCGTTCAAACAATAGACGGCTTGGTATGTGAATCTTTGCAGGCGGCAAATAGTGGAAACAGAGGTGCCAGAAACACCGAACAAATACCAGACAACGGTATCGCCATTTTGGGGCCCAAAGCGATGCCAAACTGATACGCCAAAGGAATACAGAACAGCCCCGCCGCCGCAATGGCGACAACCGATAGCAGCGATTTGCGATACGGCAGCAAACCAAGAATCGCAGGAGCGACCCCCGCAGTCAGCATGACATAGCTGAATCCGGGAACGTAAATCGCCGCCAATAAGCCCACGACTGAGTTTGCCAGCCAGACGCTGGCCCATGTGGATTCTGTTGATGTCTGCTTTCGAAACAACTTGAACACCCCCATCGCCGACAACGCGGCCAGAAACCATAACACGCACACAATTGATGGATCGAATTCTCCAAATCCATAATAGGACTGCGGCCGCAGGTATTCGAACTGAGAAACAATTCCCCCGCACACAACCGACACCACCACGGTCAGCGTAATGGCAACAAACGAAGCGAAAATCTGCCCAACGGTGGCACCACGACGCAGCGAAAGTCGAGTTCCGATTAACTGAACAAGCAGCAACACCACCGCCAGTGGAACAGCGTAGCGTTCGGGATAGCAGACAATCCAATGATCGGCGACTGTGAAGAACACCGCGTTTTCTGTGTCGGTGAAATCCTGCTGATCAGAATCCAGCAGGTGCCGCACGATTGCCAACGCATTGTTGCCATGATGCTGCACGCTTCGCGCATCCAAAAACTCCAGACTGTCTTCCGCTGTGTGATAGCGGTGAGGATCATCGATAAAAGCGAAGTTCAATCCTTGCAGACCAGCATTTCTGAAGACCGTGAAGTCTGTGGCATTCGGCAGCAGGTCGTACACTGTTACGAAAGACGAAGCAGTAAAGGCTGGTCGAGGCAAAGCTGGCAACACGTGCTGCAGCAGTTTGCTGTTGGCACTGCTGGTTTCGTTCAGCAAAGATGGCCCAGCAGCTCCTCGAGCATCAAAGTTCAACACGATCGGTTGGCGTTGCAGCACTGGATGTGGGTGAGTTTCCGCAAAATCGATCGCGCCGTTCAGTCCATGGCGAATGTTTCGCACCCATTCTTCACCATCGGTAAACAGAAAATACACGTCACGTTTCAGACGTGCATCCGGCTGCGATAGACGATGTTCATTCAGGATGCGAGCCGTTTCCAGCAATACGGCCACACACGAACCAGCGTCACCTGCGCCGGGGCCTTGTTCAGCGGAATCATAGTGCGTTGCCAACAAAATTGGCCGAACGGATGAATTGCCGGGAATTAAAGTCAGCAGGTTACACATTGGCACCTGTTGCAATTCAAACGATGACTGTTCGACGTCCAGTCCAATGGCTTCCAATTGAGCCACCAGTCGCTGCCGAACTTCCTGATTCGCGGTCGAACCGGCAGGGTGAGGCGTCTGGTCGCCAAGAATCTGGCTCAGCGCGTTGACCGCCCGTTCCGCCGAAAATTCGTCCTTAGCCACTGCGGTGTTTTTTTTAGAATGGCCGTGATAACTGGCGATGAACCACGCAGTCATGCAGCCAATAATCACAACAGACGCCAGCAGACATTTCGTGTTGCGAGGAGTGTTAGCGAGGCCTGCGGAGTTTTGATTGCCTGTTGGCTGGTCGTTCATACAGAAATGTCCGTTGCAGTAGAATCAAATTTGTACCCGCGACTGGCGTTAACTCGCAAACGCGTCGTAGTGGTCTGACACAGTTATTTTGCGGGGTAGGCGGAGTCGCCAGGCTTCGGGTTCCGCCAGCATTTGACTGAACTCTGGCGAGTCCAGCTACCATTTCCAACACGTATTTTGAAATGTCCCGGACGAGTCTTGGATCTTGTCAAAGATACTTGCTGCTTCAGGATTTTTAACAAGATCCACTACTGACAACTCTCGCGTTTAGCTGTTACGGGCAAATAGTCCCGACTTGCAGCTGTTCTCGTTTCAAAACGCCACAATTCAATCGACACTGCGTTTGATTGTGAAGATGGTCAAACCATGCAGGTCTCGATCTGGTTCAGTCTTTAACACGCTGGCAAGATATCCCGCCGTTACGCAGCTGACGATACCGCTTGCTGTGTACAGGTATCCATTAACGCGAGTAAACTGCCATAGCCAAAACATGACCGCAGTTCCCGCCGCAGCTCCGCACATCGCGCCGAATGAGTTCGCCCGACGTGTCATTGCTCCCAGCACGAACAATCCACCCAGCACGCCCATAAACAAGCCGATCACTTTCATGAACGCATCAAACAAAGATCGAATATCCGGGTCCACAAAAAACAATGCCAGAACGGTTCCCAGCACACCCATCAGAAACGTAATGATGCGAGCTGCCTTCAGATAGCCATCTTCTGATTGGCATGTATTAAACGGTCGCATAAAGTCTGTGATGATGGTTGTTGACGTGGAATTCATACTGGTTGAAACCGTGGATTGCGCGGCCGAGAAGATTCCGGCAACAATCAAGCCAGCGATGCCGATCGGCATCTCATTCGCGATAAACAGTGGAAAGATCTGGTCCGTGGTGATTGTGGAATCCAGTCGTTCCGGGTGAGAGCGATAGAAAGAATACAAGGCGGTGCCGATTCCGAAGAACAGCACTGTAGCTGGAATGGTCATCACGGCGTTCGTCCAGATACTTCGTGCCGCCAGCTTTTGATTTTTGGTCGTCATATAACGTTGCACAACCGCCTGATCTGCCGTGTACGATGACAGGTTCTGCCCGAAGGCTCCCACAACCACAACCCACAACGCCAATTGGCTGTTGGTGACGTCCCAGTGAAAATTGGCAATTCTAAACTTGTCTCCCGCAGCAGCTGCCTGCAGCGATCCAGCGAAACCTCCGTCGGCTCCCAGCATAAGCAACACCAACGCCAAAAGTCCTCCGCCCAGCAGCACGACTGTTTGAATCGTGTCAGTCCAAATGACGGCTTCGATGCCTCCCATGGTGCAATAGCAGATGCTTAGAACGCCCATCAGCAGCACCGACTGTTCTGGAGTCAACGGTGTGGCGATCGCCAGTGCCAGCCCTGTTAGTGACATCACAACCGCCATGCGAAAAACATGAAACAGCGTGAAACTGCCGCTGCCGAATAGCCTCACGCTGCGGTTGAATCGAAGTTCCAGATACTCGTAAGCACTGGTCGCATCAATGCGGCGATAAAACGGCAACGCGACATAAACTCCAATAATAGCGGCCAGTGGAATCAGAAAGTTTCCGACAGAATACACCCAATCCTGAGCAAACGCTTTTGATGGTATTCCGGTAAACGTCAGCGAACTTAACATGGTTGCAAAAATGCTGCATCCCGCCGCCCACCACGGAATATGCATCCCGCCTCGAAAGTAATCGTTGGTGTTCTTGTTGCGTCTTGCAAAATAGACGCCCACCCCCAGCATCGCCAACAAATAGCCAAACAACACCGCATAGTTAACGGTGCCGAAATCGCTTCGCCTAACATCAGGGGCCACGCTATACACAGATGCTGTGCGCACGCGAGGCCGCACTTCACCGCTGGCAACAATCATGCGACCTTCCCACATCACCGGAATGGTGGTGACGTGGTTTTGAGGCGACTTGCCGGCAGACGTCCAGGTGTCGGTAATCGTGTGATAAGCGAATGCGTTTTTCGGAAAGCCGGGATGATCGTCTTTCAGTTCGTCTGTCTTGAAAAACAGCTTTCCGTCGTCGCCGCCCAATACGTAAATATGACTCTGGCCGAAGCCAATTCCCGTGCCAGCGATGGCTGGTTGCGGCATTTCGGCACGCTGTCGCCATTGTTTTGTTTTGGGTGTGAATTCCCAGACATCTTTCAGAAACTCAACCTTGTCGCCATTCTGACGACGACCGCTCATCACATACACGCAGTTGTCGTAACCATTGTGTTGAGCGGCGGTAATATTAAACGCCCGACCTTCGTCAGACCAGGCGGCCAACTGCTGCCACTCAAAAGATGCGATCTCTGATTCAGTGGCATTGGGCACCGGCTTCTTCGAAAGATCCAGCGTCCAGAAATTATTCATGGCGGAATCCAGGCCTCCGCTGCCCTGCCCTCCGGCAAGATAGATCACGCCATCCAGCAGCACCGCCTGCCCGAACGCACACGCCCCCGGCAGAGACGGATAATCAACGTGCTCGATGGTTTCGGTCTTAGGATTCCATTGCAACGCGAAGACTCTGGTGAACGTAGACTCGCTATCGTTTCCGCCCATGCAGATAACGCCGTCAGCTGTAGACACCGCAGCTCCATAGGCAATGGGGCGATGCAGCGTGCCACCAGACTTCCATTGATAGCCCGCTGCCGTTTTTTGCAGAACGTGAATGGCGTCTTTCCAAACTTTGTTGGTGTCCCAAACCGGCTTCGGAAAGTTGGCTCCACCGGCCACAATCAACGCATTGTTATGCACCCCCACAAACGGACCGGCAACTCCCAATTCGTCTGGCAAATCCGGCAACGCCTGCCAATCCAACTTCAGCGCCACGCCAGAAGCTGTCTGTTCGGGATCTTCTTTCTCAGACGCAACATCCTGCCCCACAGCATGATTCGCTGCAAAGACAAACAAGCAAACCACCACAACAGCCCCAGCGATGCTCGCCTGAGTCGCATTCAACTTCAACATGAGTCCCGTTTTGTTCATGAAATACAATCCGTGTCAACGCATAGTATAGATATCGGAATACGATACTACACAGCCACAGCCAGTGATGTCACCATGGGGAATGCATCATGCAGAATGTCATTGGAAAAATAGTGAAGACGTAACATCGCTCCATTCAATTTGGTAACTAAGCCTGTGCTCTTCAGAACATTCCAGCTTTTGCAAACAATCGCCATCCAAAGTGACACCTTTCCTCGGCTGAGTAGCGCACAGTTTCGTGTACCAATCATAACTACCGAACGCTGTTTCGATCGACGCTTTGGACAGAGTCATATTTCCCCAAACAGGCAGCCAGAATCAACCTGCATTGCAACCATTCCACGGTTGAGACGAGAAGAAAACAGGCACCCGGAGCACCGCACTCGTTGGTCGTTGCATTCACTGGCAGCGTGGCCCCTTACGATGTGTCTTTAACGCTGAATGAATGCCGGGTTCAGAGACGCAGTCGCTGTGTTGGCAATAGTGACAAACCAGAAGAGTAAGTGTATGCTTCTCAATTTGCCATCGGGCTTTTGCAGGTCAGACTCGCCATGAAATTTCGCTGCCCAAACTGTCAGCATCCGATTGAAGTGGACGCCAATGACACAACGCTTGAAGCCAGTCCGCAAGCACAGGCTGCGGATTCGATAACGTGTCCCACGTGTCAGAGCCGGTTCAGCTTATCCTCCGAAGATTCTCCGACACATGTTCCTGACAAAGGCATGACGATCGCACACTTTGAGGTGCGACAGGTGCTGGGGGAAGGATCGTTCGGAACCGTGTATAAATGTTTCGACACGGAATTGAAACGCTACGTAGCCGTGAAGGTGCCACGTGAGGGACGCGTCGCGCCGGATTCAGCGAAACTGTTTATGAAGGAAGCCAGAGCTGCGGCTGCCGTCAATCACCCAAACGTGATTTCTGTTCATGAAGTGGGCCAGCACGGAGACGGCTTTTACATAGCCGCTGAGTTCATCGACGGCATCAACCTGTCGGAAACAATAAGAATCAGCCCGTTGTCCATAAAAGATGCGACAATACTCGCCGTGAAGTTGTTGCGAGCCGCTCATTTTTTTCATGAAAAGGGCATCGTTCATCGCGATCTGAAGTCGGGCAATATTCTGATAGACGCTGCCAATGAACCGCACATTGCCGACTTCGGTTTGGCTCGCCGAGAAGGAAAAAACGAAATTACGGTCACTCAAAGTGGCCATGTGATTGGCACACCCGCCTATATGTCGCCAGAACAGGCAAGAGGAGACGTTCGAGGCACCGGTCCGGCAAGTGACCAGTATTCCATTGGTGTCATTTTTTATGAGCTGCTGACGGGAGTACGACCGTTCCCGGCAACGAACTCTCGCACGGTGATGCATCGCATTCTTACCGAACCAGCTCGCAACCCCAGAAGTGTCAACAAGGCGATTCCGAAAGACCTGGATACAATATGCATCAAGGCATTGGAGAAAGATCCAGCCAGTCGGTACTCATCGGCCGCAGAAATGGCGAACGACCTGCAACGCTTTCTTGATGGACGCCCCATTTTGGCTCGTCCGGCCAGCGTTGCGATCAAACTGCAGCGATGGTGCAGAAGAAATCCGGGAATGGCGGCACTGTCAGCCGTGATTGCCGTCTTGCTGGTGACAACCGGTCTGATGGCGATGCAAAGGCCGGAGCCACCGGAAGCTGTAGTGCGAATCGAAGCGCCAGCGGCAAAGACCCATCCGGTACGTCTCACGTATTCCATGAACGGCAGTAACGCTCCAGCAAATCCCCAAGCAAGATGGGCAATTGTGCCTCTGGACAAACTCACTGGACTGCCGATTTAAGACCGAATCGGACGATTTGAAACTTCGGCCGAGTTGGTGACGCCGCTTGAACCCGGTCGATACCTGATTGTGGTGGAAGTGGCCGGCTTCGGTTTTCATGAAGTGTATCGGCGAGTGCCAGATGATCCTGCTTCTTTGCCGTCGATTTTTGCCGTCGAACGCTGGGAAAAGCCAATCGATGGCGTAGTGCCACTTCCCACAATCACAGTCTGGCAGAATGGTTTGGCAGAATCGAAAATGGTGTATGTGGCCGGCGGTGAATTTGAAATGGGGGCTGGGCTTGACGATTCATCCCCGCGACATCGTAGAAAAGTCAACGATTTCTACATGGATGAAACCGAAGTCTGCGTTGCCGACTATGAAACGATAAGGCCCGCAAGGCATGCGGATGACTTTGACACGTCTCTGTTGCGACTTCCGAAGCGAAGTGTCGACTGGGCGGCTGCCGCACACGTCGCCGAAGCGATGGGCAAGAGACTTCCCATGGAGGACGAATTTGAGTTTGCCGCCACAAACCGTGGAACCACCACGTTTCCATGGGGCGAAGAGCCGTTGGCTGCTGGTATTACCGAAATTCAATCTGTGGATGTGAAAACTATCGACGTCTGCCGCGACTTTCCCATCCGAAACATGATCAGCAATGTCGCAGAACTTACCAACTCAGTGCCCGGTGCCTACCCCGGAAGTGCGGCACAGAAGGTTGAACTGATTGCTGATTCCAAAGGCATGAATCGAATTGTTCGAGGTGGATGGAAGCAGCAATCTGCGGACGAACATCGAGCCAAACAACGGGAATCCATCTTCTGCCTGGCATCAGACCCGAATCTGGGCTTCAGATGTGCTCGCAGCAAGAGACCCAGCTATTGAAGGCTTCATGGTCCGCGACAGACAGACCAGGTAGCGGTGACTTAGTTTCTCGCAAAACAAATTAGTTTGACAGTCAGGCTGGGCGAATATCAGTCGTTACAACGGACCGGCTGTGACAATCCACAACCTCAACAGCTTCAGACAGACACTAAAAACAACATCAGCTTGCGTGAAAGTTGTCCACGCAAGCTGATACATATTGTCAGTAAACTCCAACGGTCGCCGTCGCCGGCACCTGCTCTACATTGTGTCGTCCAGCAATGGATCCACGGTCGTTACGAGAAACTTTTTGCCATCGTATACGATCGAATGCAGAAACACATGCCGGTCGACCATGGTGGCCGCAGTTACTGGATTTACTGGCGTCGTGCATTCCTGGCCGTGGTGCAAAATTACTCCCCCAATGGTTGTTTGGAGCAGCCGAAAATAGCGTGTGTCGGTAGCTCCGCCGATATTTACGTCCAATTTGACGACGACCGCCCCACCACCACCATAATCACCTCCAGTTACGCCAGGCTTCAAGAGCCTTTGTATGTCACCGGTCGCTGACACAAGACCGACTTGAGGTTGGTCATCAAACCCTCCGAATTTCTGGGCTGCATTGAGATTAGTTCCATCCCCCAATGCAACCGAATACTCCTTATTCGCCCTGGCCCACTCAACCTCGTTCTCATTGTCATTCTCGACTGCATCTTCGAAAAAAAATGCATTATTTGTGTACTTAACATTGCGATGATCGGCCAAGTCACGCGTCAAGCGGCTCTTCACTCTCGCATATTTACGTTTTGCAGCAGCCTTCAACTTCTTGTTTTGGCCAGGAGGCGTTCCGATCGGCCCGTGCCCATTGCCACGACCGGGAGAGTCGGGCCGGTTTCCGCCAGAAACCGTTTTTCCCATTTTCAAAACGGTTTCAATTGGTTGCAGACAGGCATTCCCGTCGCACCCAATCTCGTATGGCACCATTGATGTTGCGTAGCCCAATACGGTGTTGGGGCACGTCCCAACCTGGTAGATGTACATCCCATTGACAAACTCCATCAACGACAGTGGGCACGATGCCAATACTTCGGTCAACGGCGTTTCCAGCATCGGCGGCAGCACGGAAGCATCTTCAAGCATATTGTTCTCAAAATTCGTTATGAAATTAAAGCGACATAAATGTCGCTCCTGACAGAAAAATCAGCCATTGAGTTTCGAAAAGTCGAGTGTTCGACTGCCCCGTTGAAGAGCCAGCACAAAACACCTCGCTCCCGCCTCAATACACTAATTTAAAACCGTACATGGAGCGAAGGTCGCACGATCACTTGCTGGAAACGGAAACGGATTCAATGACCACTTCATATTGTGAAAACCACAAAAGTTCAACTGAAGTAATACTGAACCCATCTATCGCAATTAGCGTCGCAAGGTTTTGATCTGTTGTCGAAGCGCGACAGCGCAAATGCACGATCGATATACTTGGAGGGAGCGGCTGTTTCGTCAACCAATTTGCGGAATATATTTTCGTAGAACACTCAACAAGACTGGTAATGCACGCAATCCAGAGGCGGGTATGAGATAAAAAAACACTTGCCGGAATTCGAGCGACATGATCTGCGGAATCTCAAACCATCTATCCTGCCATCGTATGCGAGCGAAACAGAAGTAGAAAATCGGTATTCACTAAGCCAGGCGTGTCATTGCCTTTGCTATTGCCACGTAGCAGCTATCCTTATGAGACTTGGGTCGGCAAAAGATTGTCGCACCAGCAATATATGGACAAAACAAGGCAGAACCGACATTGGCTGATAACACTGATTGCTATGACGTCCCGCAATATTGGGATATGGCGTTTGGCGAAGATACTTTGCTGGAAGCTGACTTTATTGAAGCGGCGGCAACGAAGTACTGCAACTTTCCCGTGCGAACGATGTACGAACCCGGTTGCGGCGGTGGGCGTTTGGTTGTTGAACTGGCCAAACGAGGGTACTCAGTTACCGGCGTCGATCAAAGTTCTGCGGCGGTCGGGTTCGCAAAGACGCAACTGGCGAAAGCTTCTGTGGCCGCAACGGTGCAGACCGGTGATATGAAAGATCTGCTGCCGGACACCAAATTCGATCTTGCATTTTGTCTGGTGAACACCTTCCGCCATCTGTTAACCGAAGAGGATGCGATTCAGCACCTGACAAATGTCGCCAGCATGCTTTCGGAAGGCGGCCTGTACATCATTGGCATGCACTTGCTACCTCCGGATGCTGATGAAGAAGACGAAGAAGAATGGAGCATCACAGAAGGTGACACCACAATCGACATGCAACTTGTCGTTGAAGGTTGTGACCGGACAACTCGACTTGAAACACTGCAGTTTAAGATGACTGTGCTAAACGCTGCGGGCGAAGAAATTGGTGAATACAATTCGGGGTACCGCATGAGAACCTACGAAGCAGCTCACATGGTGTCGCTGCTGGCGAAGGTTCCGGCTTTCGAACTGCTGGACGTGTACGACTTCTGGTACGACCTTGAAGAACCTCTTGAGCTGTCCGACGAACTTGGCGATACCGTATTTGTATTGCGAAAGATTGGCTGACAGGGGCAGACCAGTTCGGTTCATAAAGTCCTCGAAGGGACGGTAGCGGATTGATCGAAAACTGGCAGATGCTACTGCTGTCGCCCCTCCGGGGCTTTGGAAATATGTTTTGCCTTGTGACCGGTGACTGTCCAGACTGTCGATTTGATCAGCCGCAGGGCGTTAGCCCCGGTTTAGCATGCTAAAAAACCGGGGCTAACGCCCTGCGGCTAATCCGATTGGGGCTTGTTCCCGACGAAATCGACAGCCTCCGCGTCACCGGCAGAGTGCTGTCGCTCCTCGGGACTGAGACACAGCAATGAGCCACACAGGGAGCAAAAAAAACAGAGAGCAGAGCGAAAATGCAGCGTGTGAACGCAGGCCAATTGCTTCCGACAGTGCGAAACCGTTCTGGCGTGATGCCGCCAACGACGCGGCTCGGCGAATGGAGTTCCCCACTTCTTTTCATATGCCAATCCACCGCTGCAAGTACGAAGCCTTCGTCAAGCGCTTCCGTCCAGCACTCGTGCAAGTATGGCAACGTGGCAGGCTTTTGCGCCATGAGATCGCAGCATGCGGACGGCTTCGTTGCACGTCGCTCCCGTGGTCATTACGTCGTCGACGACAAGGATGCGTTTGCCTGCCAGCAAGTGAGCGTCTCGTATTCGAAATGCGTCCTGTTGATTTTGCATCCGCTGTTGCACGGGCACTCGTTTTTGCGGGCGAACGTTTCGGCGACGTCTTAGAATATGAACGTCGTGCGGCACATTGATCGTCTTCGACAGGACTTCGGATACAACCTGAGCACTGTTGAATCGACGAACAATTCGCTTCTGCCAGCTTTGAGGAATCGGAACGATCAGGTCCACGTCAAGTTGCTTCAGCCTGTCACCTGCCGCTGATGCAAACAGCTGTGCTAACGCCGTGATGCCGACTGCGGAAAAGCTCCATTTCGATGACAGGATAACTCGACGCATTGCTTCGTCGTACATTCCCAGACACGTTACGGAATCGAATTTTAGTCGGGACTTGCGACAATGCACGCAGCCATCGGAAGTGGCCACAAACCGCCCGACTTCGGCAGCGCAGCGCTGGCAGCTGTTTTCTATGGGACGCGTCAGTTGTTGTTGGCAGTCACAACAAAATGCTCCCGACCGAAGCTTTGTATCACCCGTGCCGCACAATCCGCAGGCCCACGGGAATGCAAAATCCAGAGTAGTCGACAAAAAGGACTTCATCATGTCTGCGACATCCTTCGTTCGTCTATTTAACTTCTTCAGATGCAAGCAGTTGTTGTTTCAAAGCCTCGGTCGCGGATCGCGGCGAATCGCTGGCAAGGATGGCCCCGCAAACGGCCACTCGACTGGCTCCCGCCTGGATAACAATTTGCAGGTTGTTGTGATCAATTCCGCCAATGGCAAACCACGGACAACCATCAGCTTTCGCGGCTGACGAAACGTATTGCAGGCCTGGAAAGTTGTCGAATTTTTTTGTGCCGGAAACAAACACCGGCCCCACGCCAAGATAGTCTGCCGCCTCATCATTGGCTTTCGTGAACTGGCTGATATTGTGTGAGGAAACTCCCACAAGCATTGCCGAAGTCAACTGCTGGCGAGCATCTGCGACTGTACCATCGTCCTGCCCAATGTGTACTCCATCGGCACCTGTTGCCGTTGCCAGGTCGCAGCGATCATTCATGATAAACAGGGCATTCGCAGATCGGCAGGCATCCGCCAGCCAGCGCCCTCGGCGGATGACATCAGCGTCCGAAAGTGATTTTTCGCGAAGTTGAATAATGTCTGCGCCGCCGGCCAAAATCTGTTCGGCCGTTTGTTTCCATGGCAGCTTGCAGCTGGATTCGGTCAGCAACACGTAAAGTTGAGCGTTGGCCAACCGCTGCCGTCGTGTGGCTCGCAGACTGTCCAAAGCGACTGCATCGTCTGAGCTGGAATATCCGCTGTTCAAAGTTAAGTTTTGTTCAATCGTATAGGTGCGGTAGCGAAGCTGTTTAACGGCGGCTGCGAAATCGCCGCTGACGGTTTTGCCGAATTCTTCCAGGCTTCGCAGCGATTCCTGCACGCGTCTTGCATTGGCGGCCACAACATCGTTTAGCGATTCACGCCGCATTTCGGCAGCCGTGGTAATTGACGTGCCGACGTCGGCGACCGTGTCGCGAGCGTTCAGTAGTTCAGGAACAGCTGTTCGCAAATGAAGTTCGGCAGCCACAAGATCGTGACGCAGCTGTTTCAGCTGTTCGGAAGCATCTGCCGAACGCAGCACAAACCGAGCAAAGTCTTCCAGCACTCGGAAGCCTTCACGAGCACGATTCAGGTTGGCGTCCAGCAATGCAAGAACTCGCCGCTCAGCCGAATACGTTTGTTCTGACGAGTTCAGTTGTGTCGCGACGCCAGCGGTTGTCGGTTCTGAATCGATCTGCAAGTCAAAGTCGACACTTAGTGACTTTCCCACTGTTGCCGTAACGCCCAATTCAAACCGAACGCTGTCCGCGTCGATTCCCAGCTGCTTTAACTGAACGGCACAGCCATCGTTAACGTCAACTTCAGCCATTGCCAGAACAAGGTGCTCGCTGGAAGTGGCCGCAGATTCTCTGGCATCTTTTGCCAGCCAGTTGGCGCGTTCGAAAACTCGCAACGCCCAATCAACTTCGTAGATCGCGGTTAAATTGCCGATGTTGGCTTGATCGGAAGATTGCCCCGCGGCGAAACCTGGTCCAATATCTGTGATGTTGCTGTTTCGCAGATCTTTGGCGTTTTCTTCGGTGGAGGTGGCAGCTTCTGATGCTGATTGAACCTGCAGAGTTCCAGCGAACACTGCCATTTCTTCGCCGAAGCAGCCGTTGCGGATTCGTTCAAAGTCCAGCCCAAGATTGATCAGGCACTTACCTCCAAGTGATTCTTCCGACAACACGGCCAGCACCAGATGACCAATTTCCGCGCGTGATTGTTGGGCGGCAAATGTCAAAAACTTTGCCAGAATTCTTTGGCACGAAGGCGTAAGCGAAGCAATCTGCAAAATATCTTTTCCGCCGGAAAATGGAGGCTGTGAAATTCGGACCACGCACGCGGAAGCGCTAAACGAACTGCAGTTGCCCTGAAATTCGGGTCTAAACCCGGGCAATTGAATCAAACGTAGTTCCGTCGCAGAAGCATTTTGACAAAGCGAATGAAGAATTTCAGCAACTTGTTCTGAGGAAGTGAATATCTGAACAAGTCAGCTGTCTTGTCGTGGAAACCTTAGCCTCCTAGAATCCGGCATGGTATTCGCTCTGTTGGAATGCCAGATCTGCACCTGTCATTCTGGCGTATGCTGAATTGGTGCGGTTATGACGAAATTGGCAAATGCAGCAACTTTGACTACTAAGGAGAGACACAGACCAGTTCTGCCAACCCCAGCCTGTCGAATAGCTTGTTGCAATCGTCAGTGTCGTTAGCAGAAAACCGGAGCATCTTAATACGATCCCAAGCCCGGGACGCTTTTAGACTCTAAAGTTCATTTTATCTGAATTATCGGGCACCGCTGGCAGGACGTCAGCGATTAATTAACTCAAGCCTTCGGGCAAGAACGTCTTTCTGGACAAACCAACGGAAGAGAGAAATCGAATGTACGAACGCTTTACTGATCGAGCTCGTAAGGTGATGCAACTGGCAAACCAGGAAGCTCAGCGTTTCAACCACGAGTACATCGGCACTGAACATATCTTGCTGGGACTTGTCAAAGAAGGATCAGGCGTTGCCGCCAACGTGCTGAAAAATCTTGATGTGGATCTGCGTAAGATTCGCATTGAAGTTGAAAAAATCGTCCAGACCGGACCAGACATGGTCACCATGGGCAAGCTTCCTCAAACGCCGCGAGCCAAAAAAGTCATCGAATATGCGATGGAAGAAGCTCGCAACCTGAACCACAACTATGTCGGCACAGAGCACCTGTTGCTGGGATTACTGCGTGAACAGGAAGGCGTCGCTGCTCAGGTTCTGATGAACCTTGGCATGAAACTAGACGACGTTCGCGACGAAGTTCTCAACCTGCTGGGCCACGGCCTGGAATCTGCCGAAGCCGCTCCTCCGGGAGAACGAGCCGAAAGCGGTGGGCAACGCAGTGCTTCTCGCAGCAAGACTCCGGCTTTGGACAGCTTTGGTCGAGACCTGACCGAACTTGCTCGCCAAAAGAAGCTGGATCCGGTTATCGGCCGCGAACGAGAAATCGAACGCGTGATTCAGATTCTTTGCCGTCGCCAGAAAAATAACCCGGTTCTGCTGGGTGAAGCGGGCGTTGGTAAAACCGCCATCGTCGAAGGCTTCGCTCAGATGGTCGTCGACGGCCTGGTGCCTGACCTGCTGGCCGAACGACGAATTATCGTTCTGGACCTGGCGATGATGGTTGCGGGTACCAAGTACCGCGGTCAGTTTGAAGAACGTATCAAAGCCGTTATGAACGAAGTGCGTCGTGCTAAAAACACGATTCTGTTCATCGACGAACTTCACACTCTGGTTGGTGCCGGTGGTGCTGAAGGTGCGATTGACGCATCTAACGTACTGAAACCAGCACTAAGCCGAGGCGAGTTGCAGGTGATTGGTGCGACAACTTTGGACGAGTACCGTAAGTACATTGAAAAAGACAGCGCTTTGGAAAGACGATTTCAAAACGTCGTGGTGAATCCTCCAACGCCCGCTCAGGCTGTGGAAATTCTGAAGGGCCTTCGAGAACGATACGAAGAACATCATCGCGTACAGATTACCGATGACGCTCTGGAAACCGCTGTCGAAATGTCCAATCGTTACATCACCGCTCGATGTCTGCCTGACAAGGCGATTGACGTGATTGATGAATCGGGTGCTCGCGTTCGTCTGAAATCTATGGTGCGTCCGCCAGACCTGAAGGAAATCGAAGACGAAATTCAACGCTTGAATCAAGCCAAAGAAGACGCTGTTGCTGAACAACAGTTCGAAAAAGCGGCTTCTCTTCGCGATCAGGCTGACAAGCTTCGCAAGAAGAAAGATCAGCTGACAGAAGAGTGGCGTGAAAAGTCCAAGCAGACAGACGGCGTTGTGGATGCAGAAGTCGTCGCGGAAGTCGTCGCCAAAATGACGGGCATTCCGCTGACTCGCTTGTCCAGCGAAGACACCGTTCGCCTGCTGCAGATGGAAGACGAACTGCACGAAAAAGTGATCAGCCAGCACGAAGCCATCACTCAGGTGTGCAAGGCCGTTCGCCGCAGCCGCAGTGGTCTGAAAGACCCAAAACGTCCGACAGGCATCTTTCTGTTTTCCGGCCCAACCGGTGTTGGTAAAACACTGCTGGCCAAGACTCTTGCCAAGTTTATGTTTGGCGAAGAAGACTCGTTGATCCAGCTGGACATGTCTGAATACATGGAGAAGCACAACGTCAGCCGTCTGGTTGGTGCTCCTCCGGGCTATGTGGGCTTCGAAGAAGGCGGCCAGCTGACTGAGAAGATTCGACGTCGTCCTTATGCAGTGGTGCTGCTGGACGAAATCGAAAAGGCTCATCCAGACGTCTTCAACATGCTTCTCCAAATTATGGAAGAAGGCCATCTGACAGACAGCTTTGGACGAACGGTCGACTTTAAAAACGTTGTTCTGATCATGACAACCAACGCGGGAGCCAGCAAAATGGCTCACGGTGGAAGCATGGGGCTGCACACGTTGCGAGCCGCCGACGACACTCGATCTTACGACGAAATGAAGACGCACCTTATGCACGAACTGCAAAAGCAGTTCAAACCTGAATTTCTGGGACGTCTGGACGAAGTCGTTGTGTTCCACAAACTGACTCGTACAGAGCTGATGAAGATCGTCGATATTGAGCTGAACAAAGTCTACGATCGCCTGCAGGAAAAAGGCCTGAAGATGATTCTTAGCGACGCAGCTCGCGAATTCATCATCGACAAGGGCGAAGCAGAAGACGGACTTGACTACGGTGCTCGACCACTGCGACGCAGCGTCGAACGCTTTATCGAAGATCCTCTTTCTGAAGAACTTCTTCGTGGTTCATTCGAAGGCAAAAACGTGATTAACGTTGAAGTCATCGAAGTTGGCGATCAGAAGCAACTGAAGTTTGTCAGCGAATATGTTGAACCTGCCACATCATCAGACGAAACCGTCGCGGTGGGTTCTGGTGAAGAATCGTCAGAATCAAGTCCAGCCTAGTTGCATGACCTGATCGCCGGAAGGCGAATCTGATTAGCAAACCAAAGCCGAGGTCCATGTGGCCTCGGCTTTTCTATGCGCTGAAGCTTCAATTGATACCGACTGAATGACACCACGTTCGCGTGGTGTCGTGGCTTTCCTGCGAGCACTCCAGAACATGGATAGAAGACTGCGGTGTCACAACGTCACGTAACCTGGGCAACCTCCCTTTACCTTGAACTGTTACGAACGGAAAACAGCATCGGCAGATTTCGCCGACGTAGTCGAGGCGTGAGCAGCTGGGGCAATCTGCGACAGGTAGACCTTCTCGACTTTACAGATTCTTCTCAGAAATACGATTGTAACGGTCGATCTGTTTAATAGCGGGTCGGTATTGCGCTGGTGTTGAGATTGAATTCTGCAGGATTCCATACCAGACGAAATCGACGGCCATTATTGTCGAGTTCGGAGACGAGAAATGAGATCATCTTTCAAAGCTAAGCTGGCAGCATCGACGCTGTGTCTGGCCTTTGCGGGCTGTGCATCGATGCAGGCAATCCCGTCAAAGATGAAGTCTTTGGTCTCCAGAACCCCCGACGTCAACGATCCGTTGGGCGACGATACCGTGAAAGTCAGCTCTGCCTTCAAGACAGCCAAGAAGGAGCTCAAAGCGGCCGACAAGACATTGCTTTCGCTGGCCAAATGGAGCGAAGAACGCAACGACCTGGAAGAAGCTCAAAGACGTTACCGAGATCTTGTCGCTGACAACCCGGATAACATCGATGCTCGTATCGGTGTAGCTCGTGTTGAATTTAAATCCGGGCGGAAGCAGGAAGCTGAGAATATTCTGAAGGCGACCGTTAAGAAGTTCCCGGATAGCACTGAAGCGTGGATTGAAACCGGAAATCTCTATTCCCAGATGGAACAATGGGATAAGGCCGCCAGTTCATATGCAAAAGCCGTGAAGATCGATGGGGAGGACCGCACCGCTCAGTATCAATTGGGCATTGCTCTGGCTCACAGCGATCAATTAGACGAAGCGGTGACTCACCTGACCAAAGCGGGTGGAGAATCGGCTGCTTTGTACAACATCGGTTACATTCTACATCAGGCCGGGCGTGACTCCGAAGCGGTTTCGTGGTTCCGCCGATCTATGGCCTCTCAACCAGACGAACAGACTCGCCGAAGTGCAGGGCAAATGTTGGTCTCGTTGGGAGTTGAAGGCGGCAGCAGCGAACCTTTGATTCGTCCGTCAACCCAGTTGGTGTCAGCATCGCGAGAGAAGAGTGTGGTAAACGTTGAACAGACAAGCTTCCAAAGCTATCGTGAGACCCCAGGAATCTCAACAACAACTTCTGCGATGACGGAAGAGGACCTGATTGACACGACCGGTCGAAGTTTCGTTGAGTTTCCTAAGCAGACGACGCCCATGCAGGGAAGTAGCGTGAACGGATATCCCTCAACCGTTGCCACTCCACCAGGTCACACGGCAGTCGCTTCGCCGCAGTATCCGCCGCAGTATCCGCCGCAGTTTCCACAGGCGTATGCTCAGCAGCCAGCGTTCGCATCACTTGCGGGACCGCTGCCGACTCAACCGCAACAACCTTCCATGCCACCGGTTTCACCACCTCAATGGCAGCCTTCCGGCCGATAGTTGCTGCGTTGGCAAGTCAAGCAGACTTGCAATGGCGGCCACAGCACGACGTGCTAACGCTTGTGTTGTAGGTTGCCAGCACTATTTCAGCTGAGAAAGCTCATACTCGAAGCCACCGCTTAGGATCGGGAAGCGGCACCATGTGCGCGGATCCAGATTTTTGTCGTCGACATGAAACGATGGAGCATAACGTTCTCGTTTCCACTGATTGCGGCACCACAGACGAAAGAAGCGCTTCACCCATTCAATCAGCTGTTCTTTAGAATACTGCGGGCACGTTTCACACAGATGCTGCAGAACTTCCTGAGGGCTGAGTTTGTCGCCAATAGCCAGCCCTTCAATCTGATCCAGTAACGGATACGGCATCAGGTCGCCTTCGTCGGTCTGTTCAAATTCCGATGGGCGTAGTTCTGCTGTCGGTTGTTGACGGTTGACAAGTGACAGGGATGGCACTGCACTGCAGCCGGCGGATCCCGATGTCTCCATTATGGTCAACCAGTGTCGCAGAAACGCTTTGTCGATTCCTGCGATAGGGCTTAGACCTCCGGAAGTGTCGCCATCCATCGTTGCGTAGCCAACGGCCGCTTCTGATCGATTGCTGGTTGATAACAGCAAAGCGTTGTAAAGATTGGCGAACATCCAGATGCTGGGCGATCTGGTTCTGGCCTGAATATTCTGCAGAGCAATGTCGTCTGTTTTCCATGCCAGATCTCGACCGATCGCCGCTTCGATCGTCCTAGTGTAGCCCGACACCAGTTGATCGACATCAAGCTCATGATAGATTCCACCAACACCTCGCGTGACTGCTTCGGCGGCAGCTCGAGTTGTTTCGGAACTGTTGCGAGTTGCCTGGTAGACTCCCGTAAACAGCAGCTTCATAAGCTCATCAACATTGCCCGCTTTCGCGAGTTCCGGCATATAGGCCACCTTGCCGCAAAAGCCGGCCACTCCCAATTCAGAAACGGCTCGTTCGACGGCACAACGTATCAAACAGGCGGTTGCCGACGAATCCGCTCCACCGCTCATGCTGACCACGAACCCTCGTGAATAGCTTTTTCGCATGTAGTCAAACAGCGCCAGGGCGATCGCCTGCGTGAATTCTTCGTGTTCCGGCTCCGCAGGAGCTGCGTGGTTTGAAACAACAGGAGTGTCGGGCGATGCCAGTATGCCGGAAACATGGGCGATGCAATCGTGTACGTCTTCTGTGACGTTCGCTGGCATGGAATGAATGCTGGCTCGACGAGTTCGAGTCAATTCCACGTCGATATCGGCAACAGTGATATTCACATCGCCAAAACCGAATCGTGGTCCAGCAGCAATCAATTCGCCGGACGATGCAATCAAGGCTCCGCCATCATAGACAGCTCGCCCGGCTTCATTGCCTACAAGGTTGGCGTAGACATAGCTGACACCGAAGGAGCGTGAACCTTCCAACACGAAGCGTTTGCGTACTTCGTGCTTGCCGAATGCAAAGTGGCTGGCACTTGGGTTTAGGATAATGTCAACGCCACATTCGGCCATCCGGTTGCCCGGTCTTCCGGCTACCCAGGCGTCTTCACAGATTTCAAAGCCGATACGGACGCCATCGCATTCGAAAATCAGATCACCAATCGGCCAGGTATTTCCGTTGTCTGTGTATTCGGAAATGGTCTCGGCTGGCCACGCGCGAAACCAGCGAGGTTCGTAATGCAGGCCGTCACCGGCCAGATGCTGCTTGGGAACAAAGCCAACAATGTTGCCGTCAGAAACGACGCATGCAACGTTGTAGACTCCGTTGGTCACGTACAAAGGCAGCCCCACAGACACGACCATGCCCGAAGTTTCCGCAACGATCTTCTGAAGCATTCGCCACGCCATTCGCCACGTGTTTGGCGACAGAAACATGTCTTCGCAGCCGTACCCGGTGATGCAGAGTTCTGGCAGGCAAAGAACACTAACGCCCTGATCTCGCGCGGAGTGGATGGCTTCGATAATTCGATTGGCGTTGGCTTCCCACGCCAATGGTGTTTGATTCAGAATTCCGGCACCCAGACGAATACGCCTCATGTTTTTTCCCAATTTCAATCTTGCAGACGCGTGGTTAACGACAAGATGGCTGCGATACTGTTTTGACAAGTGATGGAAACATTGTGGTCCGGAATTCTGCAGTCACTCGGGCGGTTCTGGAAAAAAGTTCCGTTTCCCGAATGAAAACACGGTTTCGGGCTGACGGAAGCAAGATCGCTGCCGTGAATGTGATGTTTGAGGGCTGGTTTTGGCGAGTTTCTGGTCGTCCGAGGGAATGCTGTTTTTGTGCTGAATACAGTGTGGTTTAGCAGATCACACGCCGTCTGTCAGCCAATGGTGATTGCGTGACAACACGCAGGCGGCTTAACGGGGTGTGGCGGATGTGCGGCGTTGGCGGCGATCACCATTTGGCAATATTCAGCAGGGCTGGAACATTTCGCGACACCGAACTTTCAGCAACGGTGTTTACCAAACTGCCCTGCAGCCTTTCTGGTATGACTCGTTCTGAGCACGTTACGGAGTTGTCGTTGCCATGCCGAAATTTCGAATGGTTATCATTGCCTGCCTTGTTCTGACCGCCTGCCAGCCGATGGCCGTTGGTCAGGGTAGAAGCGGTGGGCGAGGATCTGGAGGCCCAACGGGGGAACAGGGACGCGGGGACATGACGCAAGGCGGCTTCGGCGGTCGCGGAGCTTCAGGTGGAGGATTCGGATCTGGGGCACCGGGCGGTGGTCGAGGAGGTTTCGGCGGCCCACAAAGTGCGGGCGGAGGATTCGGTGGAGCGACTCGAGGTGGCTTTGGTGGCCCGCCAGGTGGTGGCTTTGGCAGCGGTGGTTTTCCCGGGGGCGGTTTTCCTGGCGGTGCGCCCGGAGGCTTTGGCGGTCGCGGCGGATTTGGAGGCGGCGATACTCAGGGCGGCCCCGGTGCCGCATTTGGTAGCCGCTTCGGCGGTGGCGGACCTCCAGGCTTTGGTCAACCTTTCGGAATGAATGGTGGGCCAGGCGCCACGGACAACCAGGACCCACGGCGCAGCGGCGAAAATTCCGGCAATGGCAATAGTGGTTTGCCGGCCCCCTACAAGCAGGCCAAAAAGGAACGAGTGACACTGGATCTGCCAGCCAGGTATGCCGACCTTGACATGGACTACGACGGCCAGATCGCCATCTACGAATGGATGGCACTAAATCGAGCCACGCTGGAGGAATACGACAGCATCGACCTGAACTACGATGGACTGCTGACACCTGAAGAGCTCCATGCGTTCGACAAGTCTGCGGCAACGTCTCAGCAGGCGGTGGTGGTTGAAAAGCCCGAACGATTGTTAATCGTCGGGGGCCAGCAGAACACAGGAAAGTCTTCACGCAGTCGTGACGCTGCATCAAACACTGATCGTGGCGGCAGTCAGCCGAACGACAGCAACGGCGGGCGCCCCAGCCGAGGCGGTTTTGGAGGCGCACCTGGTGGCGGCGACACGGGCGGTGGACGAGATGGCTTTGGGGGAGATCCCACTCAATTCGGTGGTCGCGGCAGCCGAGGTGGCTTCGGCAGTGCTCCCGAATCAGAAAACGGGGGAAGGCCACGTGAAGAATCCGGCGATCGAAACAGCGGTCGTCGTGGACAACGCGGCGGGTAGAGAATCGCCGTTTGGTTGTGGACCAGGTTCGTCGCCTATCGCTGTCAGGAAGCACGCTTGTGCGTCCTAACACACTGAGGCTCAACATCTATATGGACCTGCGGTCACTTGTCATCGAACTCCGTTACCTGCCGCGTTTCAATGTGCCAGATTTTCTATTGCGTGAGCGTCCATAAATCGAAATCGATTCGACGAATCGAAGCACTGCAGGCAATTGATTCACGGCGGTGTAAAAATGTACCGCCGCAGAAATTCTGCCAGCGACTGGCGAATGGCTATCTACCAATCCTGAATGGCTTGGGATCGATATGAGGACGCTGGCTGGTCATCAGTTCGCTGATGAGCTTGCCAGTGGCGGTGCCCATACTAAGTCCCAGCATGTTGTGACCAGCCGCCACCCAGACGTTTTCGAACTTCGGTGTGCGGTCAATGTACGGCAGGCCGTCCCATGTCATTGGACGCCAGCCATACCATTCTTCCTGCACGGGTTCCGCAGTGGGTTCGTGCAAATACTGGGTTGCTCCGTCACGCAAGTACTTCAGTCGCTCAGGACTGAGTTCCGTGTTGTATCCCGCCAGTTCCATTGTGCTGCCGATTCGGTAGCCACTATCGAACGGCGTGATGCCAACATGAGCTTCTTCAAGCAGCATCGGGAACTTCGGACAGATTTTGGGCCGGGGCATCGTGATTGAATACCCCTTGCCCGGTTGAATGGGAATACGACATCCCAGTTCTTTGTTCAACATTGGCGTGAGCGGTCCGGTGGCGACCACGAATTCATCTGCCGTGATATCACCGCCAACAGTTCGCACGCCGGTCACTTTGCCACTGTGCTGAATGAAGCCAGTTACCTGCTGGTTGGGAATAATTTCCACACCGGCCGCAAGCAACCTGTTATGCAGTTCAGACATCAACCGGTCGGGCCGCAAATGAGCATCGTTCTTATAGTGCCATGCACCTGCCATGCCGGGCTTTAAAGCCGGTTCCATTTCAGCCAGTTGAGCTCCATCAATGGGGTCGGCGGAAACTCCAAAATGCTTGCTGACTAAGGAATCTGATTCGCCGAAGTGTTCGAAATGCTTTTTATCTTTGAAGACGAACAACAATCCGTCAGTCTTCCATTCGACGTTCAGATTTTCTGCTTCGATGACCTGTTGATACAAGGTTCGCGACGATTCCAGAATCGCATTTCTGGCCGCCCCGGCCTGCATCATGTCTTTGTGGTTGCAGCGTCCGGCGAACTTCAGCAACCAACCCCAGAGTGACAGGTTCAATCCGGGACGGATTTTCAATGCTCCATTGCGTTCGAGCATGCCCTTCATGCCAATCAGCAGTTGCCCCGGCCTGGGCAACGGCAGAACATGGCTGGGTGACACGTAACCACAGTTTCCGTGAGAGCATCCGGAACCGAATTGCTGCCTGTCAACAATGGTCACCTTCCGCCCTGCTTTGGTAAGATACCACGCGCAGAATGCACCGATAACTCCACCGCCAACAATCAACGTATGTTTTTCAGAGGTGCTCATATTGTAATTCCCGCGCGAAACGGGTCTGTGGGATGCAGGATGAGTTCGGTTTCAGCGGTGATCCAGGCTGATCCGGTGACTGTCGGAATAACCACGACGTCTGTTGTGGCGTATTCAGTTGTACGGGCAATTTCTTCGCTGGCCACTTCAAAGCGACCTTCAAAGACGCTGCCAATGATGCTGCCCTGTCGCCAGGTTTGGCCAGGCTGCAACTTCCCGTCAGCCGCCAGACACGCCAACTTTGCGCTGGTTCCGGTGCCACATGGTGAACGGTCGTAGGCAGAACCGGGGCACAGTACAAAGTTTGTACTGTCTGCAACCGAAGGATCGTTGGGTGGTGAAAATAGTTCTATGTGATCAATCAGTCCGCCGTCGGTGCCGGTGATTCCGTTGGATTCCAGAGCAGCTCGAACTGCGTCCGTGAAGTCGGTCAGCTGGCGACAGTTGGCTAGCGTAAGTTCCTGACCGTGATCGGCGATCAGAAAGAACCAGTTGCCTCCCCAGGCAACGTCGCCGGAAACCGAACCGTAACCAGGCACTTCTACTGTTACGGCTTTTTGAGTCCGGAACGAAGGTACGTTCTGCACAGAAACTCGATGATCGTCCAGAAGTTCAGCCGTCACAATTCCCACCGGCGTTTCAATACGATGAAGGCCGGGCGAAATGACTCCCATGTGAGCCAGCGTGACAACAAAACCAATTGTCCCGTGGCCACACATATGCAGGTAGCCGGTGTTGTTGAAAAAGATGATGCCCGCAACACAGGTGGGATCGACGGGCTTGCACAGAATTCCGCCAACAAGCACATCGGACCCACGTGGTTCCAGAATGACGCCAGACCGAATATTGTCGAACTCTGCCTGAAATCGATTCAGCCGCTCTCGCATGCTGCCGCTGCCTAGATCCGGACCGCCATCGATAATGACGCGAGTCGGTTCGCCACCTGTATGAGAATCAATGACTTTTATTCGCTGCATTTTTACGGTCCAACACCGCCGAAACTGTTGGGGGTGCAGTCATAAATGGTTGTAAATCTGAAAGGGTGTCCGTGGTTGGAGCGAGGTATGAGCGAAACCCCGGGGTTCATTCGCAAGCTCAGTGCAAACTCGGCCACCCCAGATCTGAAAACCGAATTCGGTGAGCACACCCAGTTTGAGGCAAAACGGCATTCTGCGTTCACGACGACGCGCGGTCGAGTGAACTCGAAACTTTTCGCACAGATGGTAAGAATCGGGAAGCACCGTTTGCTGTTGCAGTTGAACGATTTCAACCTGGGTTGAAATGTCAGCCGAATTTCCGACCGTTCAAAAAGAAAGAGCACTCAAGGAAATCCCTGAGTGCTCTTTTGCGATCACGTTTCAAATCAGTGTTCAGGCTGAACTAGTCCCAGCTTAGTGCTCCACCGGTTTGGTATTCAGTAACTCGAGTTTCAAAGAAGTTCTTTTCTTTGCCCAGATCGATCGTTTCGCTCATCCATGAAAATGGATTGGAAGAACCGTATTGAATCGGCAAACCGATTCGTTCCAGTCGGCGATCGGCAACGTGCTGAACATAGTCACGGAACAGTTCTGCATTCAGGCCCAGTACGCCGCGTGGAAGGCAGGATTCTGCGTATTCCACTTCCAGCTCAACAGCAACCTTGATGCGATCGATCATCTGCTGCTGGAATTCGGGAGTCCACAGGTCAGGATTTTCAGCCTTGATGCCGTTAATCAGGTCTACGCCGAAGTTCAGGTGAATTGTTTCATCACGCAGAATGTACTGAACCTGCTCACCAATTCCGCACATCAGGTTGCGGCGGTGGAACGACAACATCATCACAAAACCACTATAGAAGAACACGCCTTCCATGATCACGTAGTAACCGATCAGGTTCTTCAGGAATGCCTGCTGACCTTCAAAGGTGTCGGTGGTGAAATCCGGATCAAGAACTTCGGCAGTGAGTTCCATTTCGAAAGCGTCTTTCTTCGCGATCGTGGGGATCTCACGATACATGTTGAAGATTTCGCTTTCGTTCAGTCCCAGGCTTTCCACGATGTACAGAAACGTGTGACTGTGAACCGCTTCTTCGAACGCCTGACGCAGAAGATACTGACGACATTCGGCGTTGGTGACGTGCTTGAAGATTGCCAGTACCAGGTTGTTGCCAACCAGAGATTCAGCGGTTGAAAAGAAACCAAGGTTTCTCATGATGACCAGACGTTCGTCGTCGGTCAGCTTGTTGGAACGCCAGATTTCGACGTCGCGATTCATGGGGACTTCGGTTGGCATCCAATGATTAGCGCAACCGTTGAGGTAATGTTCCCACGCCCAGTTGTACTTGATGGGCATTAATTGATTAACGTCAACCTGAGCACAATTGATGAGTCGCTTTTCAGTGGCCTTAAAGCGACCATCTGCACCTACCAAAAGTTCTTCTTCGGTGGCAGGGATTGCAGTTGGAGTAGACATAATCTTCATCCTTGTGGTTATGGTAGTGAATTGGCTTGAGAGGTATTGTTACAGTTTGATTCACTTTAGACATGCCATTGAATTATCCAATGACCACAAAGTGAAAACTGGTTGCACGATTTTCCGATGCCGTTGAGTTGATCGATCGGATCGGCTGTTGGCGAACAAAGCCGACTCCCGGACCGCAGTCCGGGAATCAAAGCTTGCTCATTAACACATGCCCGTTACGGCGAAGGCCTTTCAGGGCAAACGCCTGTTATTGACAGGCTTCGCAATCCGGGTCGTCCAGACTACAGGCCTTAACGTTCGTCATGTCTGTGACGGGCACAACATGAGGAGCATTTCGATCAGCATCAGCAGTGTCTGTACGAAGCCCATCGCTGACGATTTCGCGAGCAACATGAATGTCGTCTGAGGCACTCTTGTTTTTCATCCAGCGAGGCTGAACGCCGTACTTGTTCACGTCGACGGTTGACTTTTCTACCTGCGTTGCGGCCAACGTTCGCAGGTAGTAAGTGGTCTTCAAGCCTTTCAACCATGCCAGCATGTACATGTCGTGCAGCTTGCGGCCGCTTGGTTCGCACATGTACAGATTTAAAGACTGGCCCATGTCGATCCATTTCTGGCGACGAGCCGCACATTCAATAATCCACTTGGGATCAACTTCAAACGAAGTGAGGAAGCGAGCTTTAACGTCTGCAGGAATTCGATCGATCTCAGTCAGAGTTCCATCGTAATACTTCAGGTCGTTAAGCATATCTGCGTCCCACAGGCCGCGTTCTTTCAGCTCACTGACCAGCAGCGTATTCACATGAGTGAACTCGCCAGACAGATTGCTCTTTACATACAAATGCTTGTAGACCGGTTCGATCGACTGAGACACACCAATGATTGTTGAAATCGTGGCTGTGGGAGCAATTGCCATACAGTTGCTGTTACGCATACCGCTGTCGGCGATTTTTTTGCGAACAAATTCCCAGTCCAGCTGAGCCGAACGATCGACGTCAATTGGCACACCGCGTTCTTTTTCCAGGATATCGATCGTGTCGATCGGAAGCAAACCACGATCCCACTTTGAACCTGAATACGAAGAATAGGTTCCTCGTTCTGCCGCCAATTCGCTGGACGCCAGAATGGCGAAGTACGAAATGGCTTCCATGCTACGGTCTGCAAATTCAACCGCATCCTGGCTGGCATAGCTGTAGCTCATCTTGGCCAAAGCATCCTGGAAACCCATCAGGCCAAGGCCGACCGGACGATGCTTCTGGTTGGAGTGCTTTGCTTCATCGGTAGGGTAGAAGTTGATGTCAATCACGTTGTCCAGCATTCGCATGGCGGTGCGGACCGTGTTTTCCAGCAATTCCAGATCCAGTCGACCATCGACGATATGTCGCGGAAGGTTGACAGAACCCAGGTTACAAACAGCCGTTTCAGACTGCGATGTGTTCAGCAGAATTTCCGTACACAGGTTGCTGCTGTGAACAACGCCACAGTGATCCTGAGGAGAACGGATATTCGACGGGTCTTTCCACGTAATCCATGGGTGACCAGTTTCGAACACGCGAGTCAGCATCTTCCGCCACAGCTCTACTGCTGGAATGCGACGGAACAGGTCAATTCGACCTTCATCCGCAAGACGTTCGTAGTGAGTATAGCGTTCTTCGAAAGCACTGCCTGTCAGGTCATGCAGATCAGGAACTTCGTCAGGGCTGAACAGCGTCCATTCCTGCTCGTTCTGAACTCGCTTCATAAACAGGTCAGGAATCCAGTTGGCCGTGTGCATGTCGTGAGTACGACGACGGTCATCTCCCGTGTTCTTTCGCAGGTCCAGAAATTCTTCCAGATCCATGTGCCAGGTTTCAAGGTACGAACAAACCGCACCTTTACGCTTGCCACCCTGGTTTACTGCGACGGCTGTATCGTTGACAACCTTCAAGAACGGAATAACACCCTGGCTGCGACCGTTTGTTCCCTTGATGTAGGAATTTGTCGCTCGAATGCTGGTCCAGTCGTTCCCCAAACCGCCCGCCCACTTGCTCAGCTTGGCATTGTCTGAAACGCACTTAAAGATGTGCTCCAGATTGTCGCTGACAGTGGAAAGATAGCAGGAGCTTAGCTGAGGATGGTTGGTGGCAGAATTGAACAGCGTCGGTGTCGCGGATGTGAACCGCATGCTGGACAATAGATTGTAGAATTCAATCGCGTGTTCTTCGCGATTGGCTTCATTCATTGCCAGTCCCATGGCAACTCGCATCCAGAAATACTGAGGCATTTCAATGCGACGGCCGTCAATGTGCAGCAGGTAACGGTCGTAAACCGCCTGCATGCCTGGATATTTAAACAGTTCGTCGTTCTTCGGCTGCAATGCGTTGGCCAGCCTTGTCAGATCGTACTTACGCAGTTCCGGAGTCAGGCGATCAGCGACGATTCCGTCAATGATGTAGTGTTCAAACTGGTTGCGGTACAGGCGATCGAAGTCTTCGCCATTGGCAGGAGCACTGCCAAGTGATTCGTTAGCGATGACCATTCGCAGCAGACGAGCGGCAACAACGTCGTAAGCGGGATCGTTTTCGATGCGAGATCGAGCCGCCAAAATCATGGCTCGATAAATTTCTCCGATGGAAATTCCGTCGAAGATCGACTTCATGACTTCCTGAAGTAATTCTTCAGAATTGCATTCCTGTAAACCTTCGCAAGCCACCTGAAAGCGACGACGAATTCGGTTTGCATCAAACGGTACGGCAACGCCGTCTTCCTGCTTCACATAGGTGCGAGGAAGTGAAGCGACAGCCTCGTCTTCAGGGCCGTCTACCATTTGTAGAGCACGAATTTTCTGGTGCTCTGCTCGGTAAACGATGTATCGTCGAGCCACTCGATAGTGACCGCGCTTCATCAGCAACAGTTCCACAGAGTCTTGAATCGCCTCAACGTCGGTTCCCTTGTCTGTGGCGGCATCGGCTGCCACAGCGTCAGAAACCATCACTGTGATTTCTCGAATTTCCTGATCGGTCTTAGCGTCCAGAGGCTGACCTTCTGCAAGATTCAGTTCCGCACGAAAAGCGTTCGCGATTGCTCGACCAACCAAACCGTCATCAAACGGGGCAACTCGACCATCTCGTTTACGGACAACCCATTCCGACTGTGCACGAATCATTCGATGCTTCTCCTCTAAATTCTTTCGTCCAGGTGAAAGCTACGCTTCTTGCGCAGATGTTCCATCAACACAATGAACACTGCTTGCCTGTCTTACCAAGCAAAAACCATGTTTGTAAAGTCGCGCAAAATAACCACATGCAGCGCAGCATCGATAACCAAAGCGTGTCTGGGGATTCGGCGGAAAGGCCGAGTGGAACCCGAAGAGTTAACTGCCCTAGCTTGATCCGATTGGCTGGCATGTTGAGTCGACTTCCTGTCGAAAAGGGCGTCCGTGCAGGGGGCAAGATAAAGACGTGAGCGATCGTGTCAAACCACCTTGCTGCATTGTCCTCAAGTGACTGGGAGACAACGCCTTGTGGCTTCTGGTGCCAAACTGGCAGACATCGTGCGGCTTGCGTCTTGTCTCAATATAGTGGGCTCCAAGAATCTGTCAACACTAAATGTAGTATGTTTGAAAGATCGGCCCACAAGTGATTTCAGGGACAGTAAATCCTTAAAGAATCCAGAAATTGCTCGCCATCGCCACTTGTAATGGGCTGGTAAACCAGGGGATTTCGGGCGACCTTCAGCCGCTGAAACCAGTGGAAATAAAAAAGCGGCAAGGCCGTCGTTTGACTTGCCTCGCCGCCACTGAATGGACACTAATATCTGGTCAGACTTCGTCGGAAACTCCCGGACATCTCGTCAGCGCTGAGCACTTCAACCAGCCGGCCGAAACCAGTGAACGACTCTTCAGCGGATCGCAGCACTAAATTCTTACGCCCACAAGAGCAACACACCTCTATTCAAACGATGCTTAGTTGCCGAACTGGCTGCCTGAATCTGATGGTGCATCTTCAGCTGGGGCACCGAAAGACGCTGGAGCGCCGCCGCCCATTCCGCCCATCATCATCCCCATCGCCGATTGCGCAAGGCCATCCAACGCCGCATTGAACTGTTCCTGATTTTCTGCACTCTGCAATGGAGCCAACATGCCGCCCACCATGCCACTCGCCATCATTACCTGCATCTTCATTTCGCCAGTTTTTTCAGGCATTTGAGCCAATGCTTCACGTGCGGACTGTACGTTTTTGTCCCAGTCTTTCGTCATGTTTTCCGGCAGCCACTTGCCGTTCACTTTGACGAATTTTTGCTCATCATCTTTGCTGTCCGTGCCGGTAATCTTCAGTGTCGCCGTTGAATCCGTTGACTCAATGGTTTCAATCTTCACAGAATCGATCGCTGCCAAACCATTTACGGCCCCCGTTGGATTGGGAACTAAGCTTACAATCGCATCAAACTGGCTCACCAGATTCGCGCCAGTCGTAGACAAGAACGTTGCGCCATCAAACGTTTTCAACGATTCCAGATCACTGCTCCCATCAATAATGGTCTTCAGGAATCCGGCAATCTGCGGAATTGCCTTCTTCATGGCATCTGCGTTTTCGCTTGTCGCCAAAGCGGGATAGTTCAAAATGAAGTCCTGTTTATCAACCAGCAATTTGTGAACCGTGGATAACAACCCAATCGATTGTTTCCAGGTCTCCGGGTCCATGTTTGTGCCGAAAGTCTGCACAAGTCCGTTAATGTCTGATTGATAATTTTCTGGAAGCGAATTCCAGACAACAACGGGCTGGCCAGCCTTCATGCCGTCCATCAAGTACTGCATTGTTGCTTCGGCGGAATCTTCCGTCGGTGCAGCGACGACCGCAGCCGAACTGGATGAACCAGCACTGCCGTCCGCATCATCTTTGCTGCAACCAACAGCCAGTACAGCAGGCAGCAACAATAGCAATAAGTTTAATTTCTTCATGGTGACTCAATTCTGAATGTAAGTAGTGAGGCAGGCTGCTGAACGAATTGCAAAGTTCAATGCACCACCGGAAAGCAACGCTGCTTCGAATATTAGTCAGCAATCCAGTCAACGAAAGCCGCTGGGAATCAGATTCAACAGATTCGTCGGAATGCGACAACTCGCAGAAATTCGCCCATAACGCCGCAGAATCCCAAAACCATTCAATTCGCCTTAGCCTACTGAACAGCTGTCAACGCAAAGGGCGTATAAGAGATGCCGTCGGGCGCCAATCGCTGTACAGGAATTCGAAGTCACGCCTTCAGAAGTGCAATTGTCGCCCGCCGCCACAAAGCTTTTAGCTTTTAGCTTTCGCAAAGCAACAAGGATCAAACGGAATATCGAACGGCTACCACCAGTTCTGGAAAGCGTAGTTCTCAAGCTGTTCCCACGCCGTCGTTGCGTCCTGAGAACTGCGATGTGTGTCCCAGTTTTTCTGAACGGCCTTCAAACTTTCGTGGCAACGATTTCTGCCAAGCTGCCAGGCGGTCCACCCGAGTGCTTCGTTTTCCGCCAAGGTATCTTCGATCGAACCAAATCTGTTCGTCAACAGACCTTTGACGCCTTCACTAATCAACCTGTCTTCTGCCTGACAAAGAGGAACAAGCACCGGTAACGCTTCGTCGTCAATCGGATGTTCGGTCACCTGTACAATGGGTGCGACATTGCCGCTCAGGATCTGCCTGACGTTATAAGTGTGAATCAATACATCAACGGGCAGGACGACGTAAAGATAGGCCGCGAAGCTCACCACCCACAGTTGACGTCGCACCAACCACGGAAACGTCTGCTTCCACTGAATCTTCAGCAGCACCAATGCAAACCCCACCACCACCGACGTGATTCCCAGCAACGCCACGGTTCTCATGCGAGTCATCCCGTTATAGTTGATGTAAATCAGCATTCGGTTGTAAACCGCCATAGCCAGCAGAAAATTCAGCCCCGACCAAATCCACGCCAGACGTTGAAGTTTGCCAACGCGAGGATCCGCCAACGTAAGGCCTCGAAAGATCATCGACAGCGTAACGGTTGCCATGCCAAGGGCCAGAGTCAACCAGGCCGCACCTTCGTGAGCGTAGCTTGAATATGTAAATCCTGCCGGTGGCGTTCGCGAAACGAAGGCTCGCGATTCAAACAACAGATAGACGCCGAACAAACCGATCACGGTCAACAGCGTGTTTCGAAAAGCCGAATAAAGAGGCGTCTCAAAGTTCTGACGATTGCTGTCATGGCCGACAAGCGTTTCCACCAATGGAGAAACCAGTGGGCGAAGCAGACCGCCGGTCAACCACGCCACAACCATCCAGAAGGCAACTTCAAACAAGGAAAACTGAAACAGAAACGAACGTATTGCATCGACAATCGAACCCATCGTGCCGGACATCCAGCTGACCAGGTCAGGATTAGCCATCACAAACACACCGCCAAACAGCACCACGCTAACCAGCGGTAGGCCGACATCCATAAAACGAATCGGCTTTCCAGAATCCACCGGATCCAGAACTCGCCGTCGGATGCCCGAATTGATGCGGCTGTAGAAATTGTATCCACCTGGAATACATTGAGCCGCAAACACAAGCGTTTCCAGAACAAACGGCAAGTGTCCTCGCAAAGACACCGCCAACGCATTCAGCAGCCAAAGACCGGCAGCCACTTGCAGCCCGGAACCATTCCATCCAAGCCTGACAGCCAGTACCGCCAGCAGCGCCGCGACCAACAATGTGCAGATACTCAGCGACGGCCGAGGTATCCCAATACACAGCAAAGTCGCCGCTGCAGCAAGAAACACGGCTGGCCCCATAAACCCCTGAGCGTGATACAGGGTGAAGTCGGCCACGATCACCATTGCCAGCACAACCAACATCGCAAAACGCCCGCGAATCATGCTGCCTTCAAACTCTGACGCGATGGGGGCATCCAGTGAAGAGTCCAGCTGTTCAACCTGGGAGTCGACTGCCTGCTCTCGATCTTCTTCGTCAGGTCGTTCAGAAAAACTCATCAGTCGGCCTCCTTGTGTACTAATCTTCTGATTGAAACGGACAGCCAATTGCGTAACGGGAATTGCGCATGACTGTCCGCAGGGAAAGCCGGGAAAATCCACGGCGAAGCGACGACGTCCACACGCACGTGGTCGCTGACCGCTGGAATGCTGCAATAGATTGGAAGCGCAATCTGCTGCGAATGCAGGAATCTGCGAATGATCTGCTACAGTTCATCTGCAAGGCCTCACGACATACTTCGTTGTGAAGTTGAGCCCCTGGTGCAGAGTACTACGAACAAAACCAGTCCCCTGTTTGGCTCGACCTTTGCAAATACGGGATAAAAAAAAATAAGCTGACCTCCAATTATCAGAAAGTGGATTACGTGGAATTTGTCTATTCGAAAGTGCCTGTGGGAGCAATTTCGCTAAACATCGCTGAAACAACCTCAAGCGAACCAACGCTGGTGATGCTTCATGGCGTAACTCGTAAATGGCAGACGTTTTTGCCGATCGTCGCTCCGCTGGCTTTGCGACATCGCTTGCTGATGGTGGACTTTCGTGGCCATGGACTATCTGACCGGGCAACTGACGGCTACCTGGTTGCCAACTACATCGACGATGTCTGTGAACTTATCTGCAAGCATGTGGATGGCCCGGTATTTCTGTACGGGCATTCTCTGGGAGCCATGACAGCAGCTGGAGTAGCCGCAAAACTTCACGACACCGTGGCCGCAATTGTCATGGAAGATCCTCCCCTGCACGCGATGGGGCAACGGATTTCTGACACATCGATGCTGAACTATTTCACCGCCGTGTCTGCCTTCGCAGGCAGTACAGACAGCGTCGCAAGCATCGCCAAAGATCTTGGCGACGCGCAGTTTCTTGATCCGGTGAAAAGTCTTCGCCACAGAATCGGGGCCACCCGTGACGGAGCTCAACTGCGATTCGCGGCCTCGTGCCTGCAAAAGCTTGACCCCAACGTGTTTGGCCCCATGTTAAACGGAAACTGGCTGGAAGGGTTCGACGTTGATAAGGTCTTCAGCAATCTGAAGTGCCCAGCGCTGCTGCTTCAAGCGGACGTCGCTGCAGGAGGAATGTTGACCAACGACGATGCTGACCATGTGCTTGCATTAAACGCAGACCTGGTGCGGGTTCGTTTTGAAGGCGTCGCTCATGGGATGCACTGGACCGCAACGCCTCGGCTGCTGAACACGGTGCTTCCGTTTCTGGAAAGCGTGCGATAGAGGCGGCTTATGACCGTCTTCGGCAGCCAGCCACCAGCTTTAACTGGTGGTCAGCGACTTGATGGCTTAACCGCGGTCACAGCAGCCATCATGCTCTTTGAAAAATCTCGCACGGCAACAGACGCGGCTTCCGGGCTATCAGCTTCTGCCATCAGGCGAACGATGGCAGAACCAACAATCACTCCATCTGCAACGCCTTCCAACGCGGCCACTTGATCCGGTCCGCTAATGCCAAAGCCGACAGCCAGAGGCAATGTTGTGGAAGTTCGCAGTTTCCGCAACTGTTGAATCAGTTCAGGGGGAAGTTCCTTGCGAACTCCCGTGGTCCCGGCGACAGACACGCAATACACGAATCCGCCGGAAGCGTCCAGAATTTCCTGCGTCCGCTTTTCTGTCGTTGTTGGAGCGATCAATTGCACAAGATCAAGCCCCTTCGATCTGGCGAAAGCTGCTGTTTCAACAGCCTCGTCGGCGGGCAAGTCTGGAACAATCAATCCGCTGAAGCCGACTTCCGCCGCTCTGGCAACGAACTTTTCAGTGCCGTATCGAAAGATAATCGCGAACGAAACCATCGCCAGCGTTGGCGGAATTCGTTCTTCCTTCAACGATTGCATCATGTCAAAAATCGCTTCGACCGTAATTCCGGCATTCAATGCTCTTGTATAAGAAGCCTGAATCACGGGGCCGTCTGCAATTGGATCGCTGTAGGGGAAGCCGAGTTCAATTAAATCGACATTGGCATCGCCCAGTCCCTTAAGCACTGCGGCTGTGGTTTCCGTAGAAGGATCGCCCGCCGTGATAAAAGGCATAAAGGCCATTCGACCAGCGGTTGCGGCAACTTGAAATGCGTCAGATATTCGGGACATGAGCGGAGCGAACGGAAAAGGCCGGATGTACGGAAGTTTCAATAAACCGGAAGAGTAACGCCGAATGCAGGAGGCCCGCAACCAACTCGACCGACCTGTCGGAATTTCCAGAAGATGTGCGTTCTGAACGAATGATTCTAACAAGGGCTTCGCCCTTGCCCCGGTGGCGTGGATGGCGGAACAGCGTGGGATGTTCTAATCGCCGAGCCGCTCCGTTGTCGCTACAAGAGTTTGACTCAACCTGAACATGTTTTCTGCTTCAAGAAGTCAACCGGGACAGCACCATATCTCCATCAGCCGCAGGGCGTTAGTCCCGGTTCCCGCGGATCACGGAAGAAAACCGGGTCTAACGCCCTGCGGCTGATATGGGTCGCTGACATGCTGCCCTTTCCCTTGCCCCGGTGGCGTGGATGGCGGAATAGCGTGGAATGTTCTAATCGCCGAGCCGCTCCGTTGTCGCTCTGAAAACCGGACTCAACGTGAGCAAGTTCGCTGCTTTAAGAAGTCTAACCGCGGCGTATGTTCTGTTGCTGCTTCGAGAATCTTGAAACGATCATGTTGCTCGCTCCGCGCGGATCTCTTTCAGGTAAGCCCCTACAGTCCGCTTTGCAGCAGTTCTTCCCGCAAAGAATCGTCGACTTTTAAACAGGACGCTTGTCCAATAGCACTTCTGCGGGCACAATAATGCTCTCGCCTGCCTGCTCAGTCATTTGTTTTGGACATCCAACTCCATGCAACCCCACCTTCTCGCCTCGCTTGTCTTGTTCACGTTTTTCATGTTTCCCGCAACGTCTTCGTTTGCGGATGAGACTGCGGCAAAAGATCAGCCGGCAAAAACAGAAAACAGTGCGCCTGCAGAAGAAGCTCCAACAGAAGATTCTCCGCTGCTGGAAGGTCATTCCATTCACGGCGAAGTGTTTAACGAAGGACCACGCCAGGCGGCCTATCTAATGCCCGACGTTGGCAAGGTGGTCTTTCCCGCCACGTCAAAGTCTGAAGAGGCTAAGGCGTTTGTCGTCCAGGGAGTCGCTCAGCTGCACGGTTTCTGGTACTTCGAATCAGAACGTTCGTTCCGTCAGGCCGCCATGCTGGACCCGGACTGCGCCATCGCGTACTGGGGCATGGCGATGTCTAACCGCAAGAACACAAAGCGAGCACAAGGCTTTATCAAAGAAGCAGTCGAACGCAAGAAGACTGCTTCTCGACAGGAACAGCTTTATATTGATTCGTTCGACAAGTACATCAACGCCAAGGCCGATTCATCGGAAGACAAGAAGAAGCGTTCAGAAAAATATCTAACTCAACTGGAAGACCTGTCAATCGAGTTTCCTGACGACCTTGAAGTGAAGGCGTTCATCTGCGAATTCCTGTGGTCAGCTCGTAGAGAAGGACTGGACACAACCAGCTATCTGGCGATTGATGCCTTGATTCAGGAAATTCTTGACGCAGAACCGCTGCACCCGGCTCACCACTATCGCATCCACTTGTGGGATACTCGCAAAGCGGAACTGGCACTGGAATCCGCTGCTCGCTGCGGACTGGCCGCCCCGGCAATCGCTCATATGTGGCATATGCCGGGCCACATTTATTCTCGGTTGAAACGCTATAACGACGCCGTCTATCAGCAGGAAGCTTCGGCGCGAGTTGACCATGCTCACATGATGAAGGATCTTGTTCTGCCGGATCAGATTCACAATTTCGCTCATAACAATGAGTGGTGTATTCGGAACATGATCCACATTGGGCGAGTTTCAGACGCTATCGATCTGGCACGCAACATGACAGACATGCCGCGTCATCCCAAATACAACGATATCAGCAAGTCAGGCAGCTACAAATATGGTCGGCAAAGACTGTTGGACGTGCTAAGAACCTACGAACTGCATGACCAGATCATCGCTCTTTCCAATAGCCCCTATCTGGAAGATACCGGCAACGAAGCGGAAGACCTGAAAACTCAGCGTTACATTGCCAGTGCTTACGCAGCCGTGGGAGACATCGCCAAGGCCAACGAAATTCGGGCAAAGCTGGAAGCAACGGTGACTGCGGAAAAAGAAAAGCAGACAGCCGCAGCAGAAAAAGCAGTGACCGAAGCCAAAGAAGCCAAGAAGGACGACAAAGAAATTGCGAAAGCCAAAAGTGCGGCGGAAGGTAAGTTCCGCAGCCGCATTCGCGACATAGAAAAAGCCATTCAGGAAATCGACGGGCGTCTGCAGGTTCGCGAAGACAAGCTGGAAGAAGGTTTAGTTAACCTGGACAAAGCCGGTGGAGTTCCACTGGAAGAACAGGTCATGTTGATGGTGAAGGCCGGAAAGACGGACGACGCAGTCAAGAAAATCAACGATCATGTTCGCAGCAACGGTAACGAAGTTCGACCACTGGCCGCTCAAGTGGAAGTACTGTTTGCCGCCGACAAAAAAGAAGACGCGAAGAAGGCGTTTGAGGCTCTGCAGAAACTGTCTTCCGAAATCGACATGTCAGTTCCCGTATTCGCTCGCCTGACACCAATCGCAGAAGCTCTGGGGCTGCCCAAAGACTGGAAACAGCCCGCGACCATTCTGGCCGATATCGGAGCTCGTCCGCCGCTGGATTCACTGGGCCCACTGAATTGGCAGCCTGTTGCCGCCAAAGACTGGTCATTGGCAAACGTAGAAAACAATCGTCAGTCGTTAAGCGAATTTCGAGGCAAACCGGTTGTCGTGATCTTCTATCTGGGAGCTGGTTGTTTGCATTGCGCTGAGCAATTGCAAAAGTTCGCACCGATGACAGATAAGTTCACAGAAGCTGGCTTCGAAGTTGTGGCTATCAGCACAGACAAACAGGAAGTGCTGAATCTGGCTTACAAAGATCTCGACAAGGGCTTCTCGTTCCCGTTACTTTCCGATGCCGATCTGACAACGTTTAAAGCCTATCGCTGCTTTGACGACTTCGAATCCAAGCCGCTTCACGGTACGTTTATCATTGACGGAAACGGGAAGATTCGCTGGCAGGACATCAGCTACGAACCATTTATGGATCCGCAGTTCGTTCTTGACGAAGGCAAGCGGTTACTGGGACAGGACAAGATGTCGCCAACAACGGATGACCGTTTAACGGCCAGCGAATAGCCAATCGCCATCAGAAAACGAAACATTTCCGTTTTTGCCGTCAGCCACAGGCGGAAATCAATTAAACGATTGCTGCCGGCGGAATTGCTCTGACGTATTGTTCTGCCATACAGATACGCCGCTTTGCTGCGACTAGACTCGCAGCAGGCCGATGACTTCATAGCCACTGCTGCCAACCAGCGTGACAAGGTCTTCAGCGTCGCGTTCGGATTTTGCGATCAAAAAGCAGGTTGAACCGCTGCCGGACATGTGCACTCGGCGGCCCGTCATTGCTGCGATATCGGACATCAGACATTTCATTTCCGAATTCACTTCTGACGCCGGAACGGTCAGCCGATTAAACGCGGTTTCATCCAGTTGCCGTACGTCACCTGTTTCCAATGCCTTCAGCACATCGCAACTGGAAGCAAGGACTGTCGGCAACGTCAATTGCGAAAACACAGCCGGTGTCGAGTTGCCCGTTGCTGGACGCAGGGCGACAAAGTAGAAACTTCCTGATACAGCAACAGGTTCAACCAGTTCGCCTCGTCCGCGGCACACCGCAGCTCGACAGTCTTCGACAAAAAAGTTGATGTCACTGCCCAGTGTTGCTGCGATTGAGTGAAGTTCTTCCGTGGGCAGCTTCAGTTGCCAAAGTTCGTTGAGTGCCAGAAGAGTTGTGGCTGCATTGCTGGAACCACCCGCTAACCCAGCTTCCGCCGGAATGCGTTTTTGAATCGTGATCTCTGCGCCTAAGTTCGTGTGAGCGTGAGCTCGCAGCGCTTCGGCCGCCTTCAAAATCAAGTTTGACTCATCCAGCGGAAAGTTGGCCAAGCTGGCCGGTCGAGACAACTCAGAAATCTGCAGTGTTAGCTGATCGGCACGCGCACGAAAATGCATCTTGTCGCAAAACTGCGTCCGCAGCATTATGGTTTCCAACTCGTGAAAACCGTCTTCGCGTTTCTTCAGAACCTCCAGAAACACGTTCAGTTTTGCATACGAATTTAAGGTCAGTTCTTCGCTGATAATAGTCCCCTAAATCTGAAACCTCAAAAAGACTCTGTAACAATTGTCTGCGTTTCAGTGGCGTTCAACAAACGGAGTACGGTGCCGCCTGCACAAATTTAACCGGACTTCGCTTTGCTGGCACGGTCGCGGCACTCCAAACTTTGAGTCATTTATACGATATTACGCTGTCTAGACGTTGGTTTGTCTCTTTCCAGGTGGTGTATTGCCCGCCCTGGCCGGTTAACGGCCAGATACGAGTATTTCACAGCGAACTACGCCGACCTGTTGCGCAAAAGTACACTTTCCACCGGCCAGCTAGATTGGATGCGAGCTGGAACTGCCAAGTTCCTTTCGCAAGCTGCTTCCAGACGAAGCATTCGCGTTGCAATCCTAACTTGACTTACACACCAAAGGATAAGCATTGCGGGTAAGTCAGGGCATTCGCTGACACAGTGAGTTACTGTCAAATGTTGTGTTCAGAGAAGTTGTTTCAGGCGACGATTTCGGT